>Ga0210388_10000054_pt1 | contig 161047 bp, 122 predicted proteins | sample IncBWC19OmetaG_FD_155485 | JGI IMG/M metagenome (GOLD analysis project Ga0210388, IMG submission 155485) | Forest soil microbial communities from Barre Woods Harvard Forest LTER site, Petersham, Massachusetts, United States - Inc-BW-C-19-O ...
GATGCTTGAACTTATGAAGTCGCCGATCATGTCCTGACCTTCCACCCCCGCTTCCCTCTCGCCGCCGGAGTTCACTATCGCGCCGTCTTCCAAGCCTCCGGAACCCACGCGGAAGCGTCCTTCGACGGTCCTCCCATCGCCACCAACCCGCTCACGCGTGTCGAACGCATCTACCCCTCCACCGACATCTTGCCGAGTAACGCTCTACGCCTGTACATCTATTTCTCCGCTCCCATGTCCCGCGGCGAAGCGTGGACGCATATCCACCTAATCGACGCCGACACCGATCGCCCGGTCGAAATCCCTTTCCTGGAGCTAGATCAGGAGCTGTGGGATCAGAACAACCGCCGTCTCACCGTGCTGTTCGATCCCGGCCGCATCAAGCGCGGACTGGTGCCGACCACCACCATCGGCCCCTCGGTAGTCGAAGGGAAACGCTACAAACTACGAATCGATAAGGAGTGGCACGACGCGCGCGGCGTAAACTTAATCGAAGGATTCGAAAAGCCTTTTCGAGGCGGCCCGTCCGATCGTACCCCTCCGTCGCCCGGTAAATGGCGCATTACCACGCCGAAATCCTCCACAACCGATCCTCTGATCGTCGTGTTTCCGAAGCCAATGGACTACGTGCTGCTCCAGCGAATGATCGGGATCTTCGACGCAAGTTCTGAGATCCCCGGCGAAATAGCCGTAGCCCGTAATGAAACCGAATGGCGCTTCACCCCTCGCGAACCCTGGAAGCCCGGCGCGTACCGCATCACCGCCGACAACACTCTGGAGGATATTTCCGGCAACCACCTGGACCGTCCCTTCGATGTAGATATCTTCGACACAGTGACCAAACACATCGCCAGTCCCACAACATCGATCCCCTTCAAAGTCCAGTAGGGAGCGTCCGCGACCCGTCCTTCACGCGGTATCACTAAGGAATGGAGCAAATAGCGGTCCTAGCCGCCCTGCTAATCGCGATCCTAGCCCTCCTCACACCCGCGATCCAATCTTTTTTCAAAGCGGTGCTGCACCGGAGCCCCGCGTGGATCCTCGCAGCCCCACTCCTCCTAACCGCGATCTTCAGCAGCGCAGCGGAATTAGTCCACGTCCGCAGCCTTCTTCTGACATTGATGCTGCTAGCGTATACCGCCGCACCCGTTCTCTGCGCCTATGTGCAAGGCCCCGGACCCATCGCGCGCCCGTCGATCCTGGACTTCCTAGCCATCCTGCTCCTCTGGCTGCCTCTCGAATTCGCCGCCGGCGCGAGCCTGATCCCGCGCCCAGCTCAAGGTTTCCTCCACAGCGTCGCGTACGGCATCGCGATCCTCCTGGCCTTGGTCCTCTTCATCGGATTCCGCTCCATCCCCGGTATGAAATTCAACCCTCCGCGCGCCGCGAAAGATTATTGGCTCCCGCTAGCCGCTTTCGCCGTCACTGCGCCGGTGTTAGCTCTGGTAGGCGTCGCGATCGGATTCATCCCGCCTCCGCACGCGCCAACCCAATCCGCCGGCCGCATGGCTTCGGCGATCGCGATCATTTTCGCCGGCACTGCGCTGCCCGAAGAAATCCTTTTCCGATCACTCATCCAGAACTTTCTAGAGCTGCGTTTCGGCGCGTCGATCCGCACGCTCCTAATCGCCGCCCTGATTTTCGGTAGCGCCCATCTGGATAACGGACCCCAACCGCTGCCCAACTGGCGCTACATGATCCTCGCCACCATAGCAGGAGCAGCCTACGGACTCGTGTTCCGCAAATCCTCAACCGTCCTCTCCTCCGCCACTCTCCACATGCTGGTCGATTGGACCAAACACTTCTTTTTCTAAATGCGAAAACTCCTGGAGCCTCTGCTGATGTTCGCGCTGATCATGGCGTACATCTGGAAGCTCCGTGCCCTTCATCCCAATTCCTGGATCGTCATCCCGGCGCTGTTGCTCATCTCGCATTTGGTGCATCGCGAAACCCCTCGCTCCCTCGGTTTCAAACTGCGAGGCCTGCCGGCCCTGCTAAAGAAACTCGCGCCCGCCCTGATCCTGATCGCCGCCGCGCTTCTCTCGGCCGGAGCCCTGTTCCACACGCTCCGTCCCATCAGCCTCCGCGGCGCGCTGTTCGCATTCGCTCCGTACCTGCCGTGGGGCTTGGTTCAGCAATATCTTCTGAACGGCTATTTCGTGAACCGCTTCGCCGCCTTGCTATCGACCCGTGCAGCCGGCCTGGCAGCCGCGCTCCTCTTTTCCGCCGCCCACGCGCCGAACCCGTTTCTGATGGCCGTGACTCTCCCTCTGGGCTGGACCGCGACCATCCTTTACCGCCGCACCCGCAACCTATACCTCCTGGGAATCGCCCACGCGATCGTCGGACTCCTGCTTTTCCTGGTGATCCCCGATTCCATCAGCCATCATTTACGCGTAGGCCCAAGCTGGTTCCGCCCGTAGTGACTTTTTTATCTCCTTTTTCTTCGCGAGCTTAGCGCCTTTGCGTGAAATGCGTTCGTTTTTCTTAGCCGTACTCTAAATGCAGAAGGACGCACTTCACCGGGCGTTCTTCGACAGTTTTTTTCCTGCGCAGGAAAAGTCGTATTACGGTGGTGCTGATCTTCCGGAGCCCGTGGAACGGCTAGCGAAGCCACCTATATGTATGGCTTCGACGGAAGACTTTGGGATCGATCCTATAACACCCGGGGGTGGCGCCCCGGATTTCAGAGGATTGTGCATCGAAGCATGGAATTTTCATGCGAGAGACAGTCCAATCCACTAGCGGCCCGGCTTCGGTCGGGCCGCTCACGACAATCAGTACAGCCGAACTGCGTCTATTCGAGCTGCTTATGAAACCGCAGGACACTTAACGACAAAATCGTCACTCCGAAAATCGCCAGCGCCACCAGTTGCGGCCACAGCGTGCCGATCCCCGTCCCCTGCAAAAAAATCCCGCGCACAATTTCCATGAAGTACCGCACCGGATTGATATACGTCAGCATCTGCATCGATACCGGCATATTGCGGATCGGAAACGAAAATCCGCTCAACATGAAGAACGGTTGAAAGATCAATCCCATGGTCATCATCGCCTGCTGCTGCGTGCGCGAAATCGTGGAGATGAATAATCCCGCCCCCAGGCTGGTCAACAGGAACAGCAGCGTCGCCACCAGCAGCAATCCGAAATTGCCGGCGAACGGAATATGAAACACCAGCAGCGCCGCGGCCACCACCAACAGCATGTCCCACAATCCCACCAGCACGAACGGCAGCGTCTTGCCCAGAATTAATTCCGTCGGCCGGATCGGCGTCACCATCAACTGTTCCATCGTGCCGATCTCTTTTTCCCGCACGATCGCCATCGCGGTCAGCATCATCGTCACCAGCGTGATGATGTTCACCACTACGCCGGGGATAAAGTAATTCCGGCTCTTCAAGTCCGGGTTGAACCACACCCGGCTGCGCGCGACGATGGTCGGCACCGCGGGCCTAACAGCGCCGCCCGCCTCCATCGTGCCCGCCACCATTTTCGACCGCGCCAACTGCGCCATCACTTCGCTCGAGTATCGTCCGATGGTTTGCGCCGCGTAATTCGAAACAATCGATGCCGTGTTCGAATTCGTCCCGTCCATCAACACCTGCACGCTGGTCGCCCGTCCCCGCGCCACATCGCGCGCAAACCCGGGCATCACGCGAACCACCGCGTCCACCTTGGCCTTATCCAGCAGCGCCTGCATCTGCGCTTCGCTATCCGGCTCCGCCACAATGATGAATCGCCCCGACCCTTGGAACTCCGACAACAACTCCCGGCTAGCCGAGCTATGGTCCTGATCCATCCACGCGATTTTCGCGGTGTTCACATCCAGATTCGCCGCGAACCCGAACACCATCAATTGAATCAGAGGAGGCATAAACAGCATCGCCCGCATCCTCGGATCGCGAGCCACTTGGATAAATTCTTTTCGAATAATCCTTCGCAAACGTTGCCACATCTTATGCCACCTTCTCCCGCAGCTTGCGCGTCGCATAGAAAAACATCAGCGCTCCATAACCCACCAGCAGCAGGAAATCGAACCAGATCATGCTGAACGCCACGCCCTTCAAAAACAGCCCGTTCAAAATATCGATGAAATAGCGCGCCGGAACAAACAGCGCGATCCCCTGAATGATCCTCGGCATGTTCGCAATCGGATAAATAAATCCGGAAAGCAGAAACGCCGGCAGGAACGATGTGAGTGACCCCATCTGGTACGCCATCAACTGCGTCCGGTTCGCGGCGGAAATCAAGATTCCGCACGCCAATCCGCCGAATAAAAATACGCAGCTCGAAACCATCAGCGTGACGATGTTTCCCTTGAACGGCACGTCGAAGATAAATATCCCGACAAACAGGCAGATCAACAGGTCCAGCATTCCCAGGACGAAGTACGCCGACAATTTCCCCAGCGCCATCTCCGCGGGCCGCACCGGCGTGGACAGCAACTGTTCCATAGTGCCGTTCTCCCACTCCCTGGCAATCGTCAGGGAGCTCAAATTGGCCACGATGATCATCAGGATCACCGCAATCAATCCGGGGACGATAAAATTTCGCGACACCAGGTCCGGGTTGTACCACACGCGTATGCGCGCATCGACGCCTCCCTGAGTAACCGCGCCCGCGCGCTGCTTCTGCGCGTCTTGTTGAATCTTTGCGGAATACGCCGAGACCAACCCCTCCGCGTATCCCAGCGCCGTTGTCGCCGTGTTTGAATCGCTGCCGTCGAACAGCAGTTGTACCTGCGCCTCTTTGCCCAGCGCCAGGTTGCGCGAATAATCGTCCGGAATTACCACGCCCAATAGCGCGTGCCGTGCGTCGATTTCTTTCTCGATCGGCCGGTAGCTGCTGGTTTCTTCGATGATGTCGAAGTAGCGCGACCCGCGAAACTGGCGGATCAGATCCTGGCTCTGCGCGGAGTGATCGAGGTCGTAAACGATGGTCGGAATATGATCGATATCCAGGCTCAGCGCGTAGCCGAAAATCAGCAGCATGGTCAGCGGAGTCACGATTGCCGCGGCCAGACTGCGCGGATCGCGGAGAATGTGCAGCATCTCTTTGCGGGCCATCGCGCGCGTGCGTCGAAAATTCATGCGGCCGCCTCCCGTGCCTCGATCAGGCTGACGAAAACGTCTTCCATTGAGGGCGTGATCGCTTCCAGCTTGAAAACTTTGATCCCCGCTTGTTCCAGCGCGCCGCGAATCACCGGAATCGCCGCCGCGTCGTCTTCCACTTTTACATGCAACCCACCCCCGAATACCGCGATGTCCAGCAATCCCGGCTTGCCTTCGAGCGTTGTCATGCTGGCCAGCAAATCCGACGTTTCCAGATTCAACAATCGCCCCACGCCGAGCGAGGTCTTCAATTCCGCGGGCGACCCCAACGCGATCACTCTGCCTCCGTGCATCAGCGCGATGCGATGGCAATATTCGGCTTCATCCATATAATGCGTGGTCACGAAAATAGTGTGCCCCGCTTCGGAGAGCTGGTAGATCAGCTCCCAGAAACCGCGGCGCGCAATCGGATCGACGCCCGAAGTCGGCTCGTCCAAAAACAAAATCGGCGGCTCATGTAAAATCGCGCAGCCCAGCGCCAGCCTTTGTTTCCAGCCTCCGGCCAGCAGCCGGGTCATCATCTTCCGCTGATCCTCCAGGCCTGCCATTTTCAGAACATATTCCTCGCGCTCCGCCAGTTTTTCCGGTGTCACGCCGTACACGCCGCCGAAAAATTCGATATTCTCCTCCACCGTCAAATCGTCGTAGAGCGAGAACTTTTGCGACATGTAGCCGATGTTCTTTTTGATCTCTTCCGATTGCGTGGCCACGTCGAATCCCGCCACCGTCGCCTTGCCCGAAGTCGGCGCCATGAGTCCGCACAAAATCCGGATGGTCGTCGATTTCCCCGCGCCGTTCGGTCCCAGGAACCCAAAAATCTCCCCCTGCCGCACCTCGATCGACACATGATCCACCGCGACAAAATCGCCAAAGCGCTTCGACAAATCTTCGATCTTTACCGCCGGCTGCGTCATAAAAGAGAAGCCTCGGGCTGCTTGGTGGCGCACGCACTCGTGTCGATGCCCGGCAATAACCCGCTACGCCGCACGTGCCCCCTCCTCTTTCCGGATCAACGCAATAAACACGTCCTCCAGTGACGGCAAAATCTCCTTAAACTCGAACCCATGCTTCGCCGCGAGCGCTTCCACCGAAGTGATTTTCGGATCGACAAATAAATGCAGGTACGCCCCGGATGGCTCCGCCGTCAGCACCCCCGGCTCTTTGCTTAACTTCTCCCGCAGCGCACGATTATCGCTGGAGCGGATCTGGTAACAAGCCTCATCGAGACTCTTCCGCAAAGCCGCCGGCGTATCGCAGCGGATGACGCGTCCGTGGTCTAGAAACGCTACCCGATTCGCCCGCTCCGCTTCATCCAGATAGGCGGTGCTCGCAAAGACCGTCAGGCCCTCACGCACCAATCCGTAGAGAATGGCCCAAAAATCGCGTCTGGAAACGGGGTCAACTCCGTTGGTAGGCTCATCCAAGAATAGGATGCGAGGCTTGTGCAACAGAGTGCACATCAGCGCCAGCTTCTGTTTCATGCCTCCGGAAAGCTTTCCCGCGGGCCGCTTTTGAAAAGGCTCCATGCGCGTCATGCGCAGCAGCTTGGATGTCAGCTCGTCGCGCTCGCGGCCGGTCACCCCGAACAGATCGGAGTAAAACTGCATATTTTCCGCGACGGTCAGATCGCTATATAGCCCGAACCGCTGCGCCATGTAACCGATCTGATCTTTCACCGCTTCCAAATCGCGTGAAACATCGTGCCCGGCGACGGTTACCTTGCCCTCTGTCGGATTCATTAACCCGCAGAGCATTCGCATGGTCGTCGTTTTCCCCGCGCCGTCCGGCCCGACCAGACCGAAAATCTCCCCCTCGGCGATCTCCAGATTCAGGTGATCCACCGCGGTCAACGCGCCGAATTTGCGCGTCAGATTTTCGGTTTTGATAATTGTCACAACACAATCTCCGCATCCACCGGCATGTTGTTCTTCAGGTCGTGGCTTGAATTATCGACGTCTACTTTGATCCGATACACCAGCTTCACGCGTTCTTCCTTCGTCTGGATCTGCTTGGGAGTAAACTCCGCTTCCGATGCGATAAACGAAACCGTGCCCCAGTAAACTTTGTTCTTGTACGAATCCGTGGTCAGCTTCACCTTCTGTCCCAGTTTCACGCGGCCCAGATCGGTTTCGTTGATATAGGCGCGCAGCCAGGGATGGTCCAGATCGCCGATGGTCAGGATGGTGGTTCCCGCGGCCAGCACCTCGCCGGCCTCCGCGGATTTTACCAGCACCACTCCATCGATCGGCGCAGCAATCACGGTGTCGTCCAACTGCGATGCCGACATTCCTTCCTGTGCGCGGCTGCGATTGATTTCGGCGTCCCTCTGCATTAATTCCTGCTCCTTGCGCTGCAACTCCAGACGGTTCGCTTCGGACGTTCTCAACGACGCCTGCGTTCTCGCCACTGTCGCTCGCGCCGCCGCGATCTCTTCCTGCCGCGGACCCGCGTTGACCAGCGCAAGCTTTTGCTCCGCTTGATGCAGTTGCGCGGTCGCGCTGTCGAATTTCATGCGCGATTGATCGAACTGCTGCTTGGAGATATCTTCGTTTTTATAGAGAGCTTGCATGCGCCCCCAGTCCGACCGCGCGAATTCCAACTGCGCCCGCGCGTCATTCACCGCCGACTCGGCTTGCTGAATATCTTCCTTGCGGCTGCCGTTCAGCAATTGATCTAGCTTCGCTTGTGCCTCGCCGACTTCGGCGCGCCGCGCAGCGACGTCGCTCTCGAGCGTTGCTTTCTGAAACGCAATCGAAGTCTGCATCTGCCGGTAAGTCGATTCCGCGCTGATGACCGCGGCTTGATCACGCAATTTCTGTTGCTGAAGCTGCATCGGATCCAGGCGGGCGATGATTTGGCCCTTCTTCACCCAATCGCCTTCTCTCACGTTCAGCTCCGTCATGCGGCCTGCGATTTTGAACGAGAGGTCAACCAGCGTCAGCTCCAGATTGCCCGAAACCAGAAGGCGATTCGGATCGGTCGCGTGCGCATCGCGCCACCACCAGTACCCTCCTCCGATGGCCGCCAATAAAATGATGATGGGAAGTATTTTCTTCATTGATTTATGTACTCCGCGATGCTCCCGGTGGCCGTGGCCAGATCCAGACGAGCCAGATTGTAGTTGTAGAGCGCGGCGATCTGATTGTCCCGAGCCCGATCGAGCCGCGTTTGCGCGTCGGTCACCTCAATCGAATTCGCGACGCCGCCTTCATATCTTCGGCGCGCTTGCGCCAGCTCATTTTCCGCCAGCGTCAGCCCTTCGCGAGCGGTATCCACCTGGCTCGCTGCCGATTTGATGCTGTCGAGCGCCAGCCGCACATCGAGCTCGACTTGTTGCTTTACGTCGCGTGTCCGGATTTCCTCCTGGCGCAGTTGTGAAAGACTCTCGGCTCGGCGGGCATCTCTGCGGCCGCCGTCAAACACAGGAACTTTCAGTGTGACTCCGACGGCGTGCGTCGGAAGCGCGCCGACGACCTCCGGGCCGATGGTTCCGTAATTCCCGAAAGCGCTCACCGACGGCAGCCTTTCCGCCTTGACCGATCCGTAATTCAGCTTCGCGATCTCCTCGCGCTTGGCCTGCGCCTTCAACTCCGCGCGCTCCTTTCGAGCTTTCTCAATCGCCGCTTCCATCGGTCCGACATCGATCGGTTTGTACGCTAGCTTGTCGGTAAACTCGATGTGGGCGTCCAGATTGATTCCCATCGCGCGCAGCAGTTGCAGGACGGCTTTGCGCCGGTCGTTTTCGGCGACGATCAGATTCTGGCGGTCGTTGGCAAGCTGCACTTGCGCTCTGGTTACCTCGATGGCCAGCCCGGTTCCAGCGGTCTTCTGCCGATTCGACAGCTTGAGGAGAGCATCCGACAAATCCACATTTGCTCTCTGCGTTTCCACCGTCGCATCCGCGCGCAGGCAGGCCAGATAGGCCCGCGCCACTGCATCGCTCACCTGGTTGCGGGTGGTATCCGCATCGGCCTTGCTTGCTTCAACGGTTACTTTCGACGACTGGTATTTCCGAATGGAGCTGAAATCGAACACCGACTGGTTTACGGTGCCGCGCGCATCGAACACCGGGAAAGGACCTACGACGGATGGGAAGGAAACCCCGGCGGGCAAGGGGCAATTAAGTCCGAAGGTTTTCAGGTTCACGGTCTCGCTTTGGTCCGTTACTGACGCTTCGATATCCGGGAGAAATGCCGCGCGCGCTTGCGCGATGCCGGTCTCCGACTGGCGGATCGATTCCTCCGCCAGAGCCACGCGGGGACTGCCTTCAGGCGTCAACGCGATTTGGACGGCGCGTTTAAGGCTCAACGGCAAGGTGTTCTGCGCGAACGCGAAGCCTGCGTAGAAAAGAAAAATCCATCGCATAGTCAATGCACCTCCGGCGCGCGAAAACCCGCGGATGCGAATCTTACCAGGCGCGCGATCAGCAGTTTGCGATCCTTGAAATCCAACACGCCTCCGAACAGATCGCGCATGACCTGCGCGCGGGTCACGGTGTGCGCCATCGCGCCGGCGGTAAAGTGGAGACGCCACATCAGCTCGGTCTGAGAAAGTTCCGGCAGGGCTGAGGCGATCGCCTCGGTAAACCGGCGGCTCATCGATTCGATCAGTTGTTTGAACACCCTCTGCATGATTTCGGGCGACGCCAGCACCCGCGCCATCAGCGGGGCCATCGGCTCGAAATCCTGTTCCAGCACCGGTCCTACAAAGGCTTCCAGAATTTGGTCGATGGTCGGTTTGGGGCCTGCTGCGTCCAGCATTGCCAGGCGTTTATCGTTGACTGGGCCGGCGTTGCGCAGGATGGTGGCTTCGATCAGGCTGTCTTTCGATTGGAAATGGTAGTTTACGGCCGCCAGATTTACCCCGGCTTCTGTGGTGATGTCGCGGAGCGAGGTTGCGTCGAAGCCCTTGTTTCCAAACAACTTCTCGGCGGCGTCCAGGATTCTGGTCTTGGTGTCGGAGCGCTCAATCATACGTATGTTTCAATCATACGTATGACTCAGTGATTTGTCAATAGGGCAGGTTATGATGAATGTCGATGCGGGAATCGGCGACGCTTTTTCTGGAGAGGCTCGTAGAGCGGCTGCGCACGCGGCCTCGAAAGCGGATCGTTTTTCCAGAGGGGCGCGATCCGAGGGTCCAATCCGCCGCTTCACGGTTGCTTAACGAGGGCTTAATCGACGTTATTTTGCTCGATAAGGACCGGTGCGAGCCCTTATATGCTCCTCTTTATTACGAGCGGCGGCGGGCAAAAGGGGTTAGCGAGTTGGAAGCGGAAGAGGCGGCGGCGGAGCCTCTTAACTATGCGGCTCTGATGGTGGCGGCGGGGGATGCCGACGGAGCGATTGGAGGGGCCGCAAACACGACGGCCGAGACGGTTCGCGCGGCGCTACATTGCATTGGTCCGCGCGCGGGAATCCGGACGGTGTCGGGGGTATTTTTCATTTGTGTCGCGGACCCTAATCTGGGCCATGAAGGAGTGCTTGCGTTTGCGGATTGCGCTCTGGTGGTGGACCCCAATGCGGAGGAGATTGCGGAGATCGCGATTTCGACGGCGCATTCGACGCGGTGGGTGATGGGAGCGGAAGCGAAAATCGCGCTGCTCTCTTTTTCCACAAAGGGCAGCGCGCGGCATCCGAGGGTCGAGAAGATGATCGAGGCGCTGGGGATTCTCCGCGAGCGCGCGCCGGAGCTTTCGGTGGACGGAGAATTGCAACTGGACGCGGCGCTGGTTCCGGCGGTTGGCGCGTCGAAGGCTCCGGGATCGCCGGTGGCGGGGCGTGCGAATACTTTGATTTTCCCGGACCTGGACAGCGCGAATATTGGCTATAAATTGGTAGAACGGCTGGGAGGCGCTACGGCGTTTGGGCCGGTTTTGCAAGGGCTGGCGAAGCCGATGAACGATCTTTCGCGAGGGTGCTCCGCGGAGGATATTTATGGGGCGGCGATTCTTACTGCGTTGCAGGTTGAGTGAGGGCGCGAGAGCTTGTCCGCATGCTTACGCATGGCGGTTCGGTGCGAGATGAGTGGGAGGATGTGCTTCGCAAGTGTAGGCTGCGTTGCGGGCTGAGTGAAAGTGCGGGAATATGTCCGCATGCTTCGCATGGCGGCTCGGTTTCGGCGCTGAGGATCGATGAAACTTATTTATAGTCCGGATTACGATTTGAATCTTGGCGCGCATGTTTTTCCTTCGCAGAAATACAGGTTGATTCGCGACCGGCTGGCGGTGGAGGGATTTGAATTTGTTGCGCCTGAACCTGCTTCCGACGAGGACCTGCTGCTGGTGCATGGGCGGGGATGGATTTCGCGGTTGAAGCAGGGGACTTTGCATGAGGACGAGTTGATGCGGCTGGAAATTCCTTGGTCGCAAAAGATGGCGGACGCGTTCTGCCTGGCGGCCGGAGGGACGACGCTGGCTGCGCGATGCGCGTTGGAGGATGGGTCGGCGTTCAACGTCGGCGGAGGGTTTCATCACGCGTTTCCGAATCACGGCGAGGGATTCTGCGCGATTCACGACGTGGCGGTTGCGATCCGAAAACTGCAACAGGAAAAGGCGATTGAACGGGCGCTGGTGGTGGACGTCGATGTGCATCAGGGCAACGGCACGGCGGCGATTTTTGCCAGCGACGAATCGGTGTTCACGCTCTCAATTCACCAGCTCAATAATTATCCGCAGTTCAAGCCGCCATCGGATATCGACGTGAATCTGGAGGACGGGGTGGGCGATGAGGAGTATCTGCAACTGCTGGATCAGGCGGTCGAGAAGGCTTTGGGGAGATTCGATCCGCAGTTGCTGATGTATGTGGCGGGGGCGGATCCGTATAAAGAAGATCAGCTCGGGGGGTTGGCGCTGACGATCGATGGGCTCGCGGAGCGCGACCGGCTGGTGTTTGGGATTGCGCGGCATCGTGGGATTCCGGTTTGTGTGACTTTGGCGGGCGGGTATGCTCGGCTGGTGGAGGATACGGTTACTATTCAGTCCAACACGGCTAGGTGTTTGGCGGGGATTTGAAGAGGGCAGGCCGGGAACCTGCCCCAGTGGGCTGGACAGGTCGGGGACCTGTCCTACTATGGATCCATGAGGGTTGCTTTTGCGCTGGTTGTTGTTTTGCTCGCTGGGTGTGGGAAGAAGGTTGCGCCCAATCCGGAGAACCAGTTTCAACAGATGATGACTGGGGCCGTGTTGGTGGGGCATTCTACGCTTGATGGAAAAGACGGGCTCTCCGGTGAGGAGCGGTATTCGATTGAGAGTGTGCATAAGCTGGCGGGCGATGTTTGGATGTTTCAATCGCGGATGAAGATCGAGGGGCACGATATTCCTCTGCCGATTCCGGTGGCCATCAAGTGGGCGGGCGATACGCCGGTGATCGAAGTCACCGACATGTCGATTCCGGGGATGGGGACCTATACGGCGCGGGTGGTTCTTTATCGCGACCGGTACGCGGGGACGTGGAGCGGCAAGGATCACGGCGGTCAGTTGTTTGGCGCGATTGTGCATAATAAATGAACTTATGCGCGTTATTTTTCTGATTGCCGCGGCCTCGCTTTGTCTCGCGGGTGAGACGCACTTCGATATTTCCTATCCTAAGGCCGCCAATGCGGGTCCGATCACGGGGCGTGTCTACGTGATGATTTCGCGGGCCACTGATCGCGAGCCCCGGCTTCAGGTGGGACGCGTTGGCGTTCCTTTCTTTGGGCGCGATGTGGAGAAGTTGGCTCCGGGGCAGGCGGCGGTGATCGATGCAACGGATCTGGGGAGTCCGGTGGTGAGCTTGCCGGAGATTCCGGCGGGCGAGTATCAGGTGCAGGCGTTTATCAATATTTATTCGGAGTTTAAACGCGCCGACGGGCACACCGTTTGGATGCATGACGATCAATGGGAAGGGCAACATTGGAATCGTTCGCCGGGGAATCTTTATAGCACTGTGAAGAAGATGACGCTGGACGCGCAGCACGGTTATCGGATTGCGCTGGTTTGCGATCAGGTGATTCCTCCGATTCCTTTTCCCGCCGATACGGATTGGGTGAAGCGGTTCCGGATTCAGAGTCCTCTGCTGACGAAGTTTTGGGGTCGTCCGATTTACCTGGGAGCGACGATTCTGCTGCCACGCGATTATGCGAAGTCGACGGAGGCGTATCCGGTGCTTTATTCGCAGGGCCATTTTTCGACCGCTGCGCCGATGAATTTTCAACCGGGGCGGGAGTTCGCGAACGAGTGGATCAAGGACGATTTTCCGCGCATGCTGGTGGTGACGTTTCAGCATCCGGCTCCGTACTTTGACGATTCTTACGCGGTGAATTCGGTGAACCTTGGTCCTTACGGCGACGCGATCATGCAGGAGCTGATTCCGGAAATCGAGAAAAGATTTCGCGTGATTAAGCAGCCGTGGGCGCGGTTATTGGCGGGTGGATCGACGGGCGGCTGGGAGGCGATGGCGCTAGAGCTTTTCCATCCTGATTTCTTTGGAGGGACGTGGGTCTATTGTCCGGATTCGATGGATTTTTCTGATGTGGAGGGTGTCGATATTTATAAAGACAAGAACGCGTTCTACAAGGAATTCGAGTGGCGCAAAGTGCCGACGATCAATAGCCGCGAGATTAACGGGCAGATCCGGCAGACTTCGGAGGAGCGGAATCGATTTGAGCTGGTGAATGGGACACATGGGCGGTCCGGCGAGCAGCTCGATATCTGGTCGGCGGTGTTCGGGCCTTTGGGGGACGACGGATATTTTAAGCCGATGTGGGACAAGCGGACGGGCGAGATGCATCCGGAGGTCGGGAAGTATTGGAAGGACAATTACGACCTGCGCTTTTACATGGAGAAGAACTGGTACACACTGGGTCCCAAGATCGTGGACAAGCTGCACGTTTTTGTGGGCGACGCGGATAATTTCTTTTTGAATAACGCGACGCGGAAGATGCAGGAGTGGATGAAGACGACGAAAGATCCGCATTACGAGGGATCGTTTGTGTACGGCGCGGCGAAGGGCCATTGCTATAGCGGGCCGGTGGGCAATGGCGAGCGGCTGAAGGAAATGGCGCAGTACATCGAGAGCAAGATGCCTCCGGATACGGTCGCCGGATGGTGGAAGCCTTAGTGAATTTCCTTCTCGGATCCGATGAAGCCCCAGGTGACCCAGACGTGGCCTTTCATGACACGCTTAAATAATTCCTGAGCCTTGGCGGGGTTGCCGTTGTATAGATACCAGTTTCCGATTCCGTAGGCGACGGTATCGAAGGGCAACTCGACTTCCTGATCGGTGTTGGAGGCAGGCGGCTCCGCGGGCAAGGCTTCGGCTTCGGTCAACTTTCCTTGAAAGAATCGCACGAGGTTGAGATAGAACTTCGTGTGCGCGGCCTGGTTGGTCATATCGGCAGGGACGGCTTCGAGAGCTTTCGCGGCTTCGGCGGATTTTCCGGCGCGGCGCAGAGCGGCGTAGAGCCAGTTGGTGGCGTTGATGCGCTCATCGGTGCTGGGCGCGGTTTCGACGGCGTGGTGAAAGGCGTCGGCGGATTCGGCAAACTGGTTCAGGAAATAGTGGGAGAGGCCGAGGTGATACCAGACCGCCATGTTCTTGGGGGTGAGAGTCGCGGCGCGGGTGAGATCGGCGCGGGCTTTGGTAAAGTCGCGCAAGGGGAGATAGCGGTGGCCGCGTTCGGTGTACAGGTCGCCGTTGTTGGGAGAGATGGCGATCGCCTGGGTGAGGGTTTCGACGGCTTCCTTATTCTCCCAGACGGAAATCTGCGCCTGCGCGAGTTTGAGGAGCAAGTCGGGATTTTTGGGATCGGCGGCGAGATTCTTGCGGGCCTCTGCCACGGCCGCCTTGGGGTCGGGGAGGGAAAAGAATTTCCTGCCGAGGCTGGAGGTGATTTCGAGTTGTTGGGCGGAGGCTGCGCTCAGGAGCGCGACGAAACAAAGAAAACGCGCAGTTTTCATAGCATTGGAGATTATATCCGAATGCGGCAGCGCCCATTTCAGGAGTCGATCGTGCAGCGGGCTGCCAAATGGCTCAAAGATCTTGTCGAGAAGTGGTAAAGTATTGCAAGTTGAGGGCCTTTTGAGCGAACTGACGCCACCTGACGGACCGGACGAGCTCGCGCCAACCGGCGAGGTCAAACCCGGCACTCTCGGACGATACAGAATCCTCGGTGAACTGGGGCGGGGAGGGTGCGGAATCGTTTATCGCGCGCTGGATCCGTCGATCGGCAGGGTTGTTGCGATCAAGACAATTCTTGCGAAGACAGAGTCGGATTCGGGCAAAGAATCGCGGGAACGCTTTCGCCGCGAAGCGCGGTCGGCTGGCAATTTATCGCATCCCAACATCGTTACGGTTCACGATTTTGGCGATTCCGGCGATCCAATGTTTATCGCCATGGAATTCATCGAGGGGCATACGCTGGCTGAGGCCATGTCCCGCGGTCCGTTGGAATTGAATTTCATCCTCGGCGTGCTGAGATCGGCCTCCGATGCGCTGGATTATGCGCACTCGCATCACATTGTGCATCGCGATATAAAGCCTGCGAATTTCCTGATTAACACGAACGGCCGCCTGAAGATTACGGATTTCGGCATTGCCAAGATCTTGGATGGCGACGAAGGTTTGACCAGCACGGGAATGTTGGTGGGAACGGCGCAGTACATGTCGCCGGAGCAGGTTTCGGAGGCGCATGTGACGGGGCGCTCCGATCAGTTCTCGCTGGCTGTCATCGCGTATGAAATGCTCACGGGGATGAAGCCGTTTCAAGGGAACTCATGGGCTAGCGTGATCCACGCCATCATCATGGCGGAGCCTCCGTTAATTACGAAGTACCGGGGCACGCTTGGGGAAACGGTGAATACCGTTTTGCGGAAGGCGCTCGCAAAAGATCCTCGAGCCAGGTATGCCACCTGCACGGAGTTTTGTGAGGCGCTGGAAGGCGGGATTCATTCTGCGACCCAGGAGCGGACGGCGATCCTGCCCAGGCCGGTGGAGGTGGTTCCGAAGGCGCCGGTGGTGGAACCAGCTCCGGCGGCGCCGATTTCCCGGGGCGAAGTTCGGCCAGAGGCTGCAAAAGCGTTAAGCTTTAAGCCGCTGCTTATCGGGGCGTTGGGCGGAGCGGTAATCGCTGCCGGTTTGTGGTTCGGCTTGCGAGGGAGAAACGCTCGAACTGCGGCGCCTCCAGTTGTTGCGCAATCGAATAGAGTTGTAGAACACGCGCCTGCGCCATCGCCGCCGCCTCCTCCTCCCGGGAATGAGACCACGCCTGTTCCTCGCATTGCGGCACCCGCAGTGAAGCAGGCTCCAAAGCAGGCGAAAGGAAACGTCTCTGTTGAGCCGGTCAGGCCCACACCGCCGGTGGTGGAGACTGCTCCTCCTCCAGTGCCGGCGCAGGCAGTGCCGGCGCAGGCAGTGCCGACGCAGGCGGTCCCGACACCTCAACCCACTGTTGCTGCGCCCGCACCCATCGTGGTTGCGGCACCGACGAAGGCTCCGGACGATCAGGCCAAGCGCTTGGCGGACGAGCAAGCGAAACGCGCGGCGGACCAGCAGGCCAAGGCTCAGGCGGACGAGCAATTGAAGCGCGCCGCAGACGAGCAGGCCACGCGCCAGGCGGAGGAGCGCGCCAAGAATGTTCGCATCGCGGAAACCGCGGCCATCTCCAAAGCTTTGAACGAATACCAAGGTGCTTACACAAGAAAAGATTTATCGGCGCTCCAAGCGGTTTGGCCGTCCATCCCGAAACAAGTGCTGGACGGCATTCGCAGCAGCTTCCGCGATGCGTCCGAGGTTACGATGGATCTCCGGCCGGTCGGCGATCCGAAGGTCGCAGGAGGAACCGCTACGGTGATATGCGATCGAAATTTGCGTCAAGTGATTCTGAAGCGGGTATTGCAAGCTTCCGGCCGGGTACGGATCGTGCTGATCCGCGCGGGGGCGGGGTGGACGATTCAGTCTGTGGATCCGGTAAACCAATAGGGTGTCAAAGAAAGGCGACTTCACTTTGAGAATTTCAGCTTCTGTAGTTCAGCGGATTATGAGCACCCTGGCGGTGTCGATAGCGGCCGGTTTCCCGGGTCAGGCGCAGCCGGTCACACTAGTGCCCGGCACGGTTGTCACGGGAGCGTGCCAGGGACACGAATCGGAGCCGGGTTGCGTGCTGCCGAATTTGTTTGGCCCGCAAGGACTGACGCTTTCGAACAATCCCGTGTTTCCGCACTACGCGCATTTTGTGGGGTCGGCACAGGAGACACTGAATCAAGGAGTAGGCACGGCGATCGCGACGCAGTTGGCTGTTCTGCCGATCATCTCACCGTCCTCCGGCTTCACGTTCGCGTACGATAAAGCTTCTGGAGTATTTGTGCGCTCCACGACCAGTTTCGGGCCTATCTACACGGAGCGCGCCGATACGATCGGCCGCGGGAAGATCTCCTTCGGGCTTAGCTATCAGCGCTTCCGGTTCGGCAGTCTGGACGGCATCAACATTCACAATATTCCCGCGGTGTTTACGCACGTTCCGGGGACCGGGCCGGGCGGCGCGGACGAACCTTACGAAGCGGACGTGATCCGCACGTCCAATAATCTGAACCTCAATATGGATCAGACGATGCTCTATGGCACCGTGGGAATTACCAACCGGCTGGATGTCTCCGTTGCGATCCCGCTGGTTTCGGTGCGGTTCAGCGCTACTTCGGACGCGGCGATTATCCAAGTGTCGGGACCGACATTTGTTCCGTCTCCGGGGGCTCCGGCGCTTCCCAATCCGCATCAGTTCCCGAATGGCGGCTTGACCAATACTTATTCCAGCACGGGCACAGCGTTTGGTATTGGCGACGTAACAGTCCGTGTAAAGGAAAATGTGTTTCAGGCGGGAGGGCTGAGTATCGCGGCTGCGGTCGATATTCGCACGGCTTCCGGCAACGCTCGCGATTTCCTGGGCGCAGGGGCGATGGGAGTAAGACCGTTCGTGGCAATATCGGCCGGGAAGCGGTTCTCGCCGCATGTAAACCTGGGATATCAGTGGAACGGCAGTTCGATTCTAGCGGGAAACCTCACTGGAAGCACAGTGGGCGAGACGAATGAAGTGGCGACGATTCAGACGGGTCCACCTACCTCCAAGAGGCTTCCCAGCCAGTATTTCTATTCGACGGGGGCGGACTATGGAGTAACGAAACGCCTCACTCTCAATTTCGATTACCTGGGTCAGGTTCTGGTGCACGCGCCGCGCGTCTTCGAATCGTCGATTACGACTCAAAACATTCCGGGCGGCACAGGAGCGATCACCCTACCGACGGTCGCCGCGGGGATCGATACGGTGGGTTTGAACAACGGCGCCATCGGCTTTAAATACAATTTCATCGACCGGCTACTTTTCACGGCGGATCTGCTGTTCCGCATGGATGATAGAGGGCTGAGGCAGAATGTGACGCCATTGATCGGACTGTCCTACGCGTTTTGAGAATTCCTGGAGAGCCTGTCCGCATGCTTACGCATGGCGGTTCGGTTTCCGGACGGTCGTTGTTTTAAGCTGGTGATACAACCACGCGGGGGGCTCCATCGATCGCTATGTCCACTCAATCCGCTAACACTACGCAGGCGGGGCTATTTCAGCTCGTCAAGCGGGACATTAGGTTAAGTGGCGGCTGACGAGTCGTTGTTTTAAGCTGGTGATACAACCACGCGGGGGCTCCATCAATCGCTATGTCCACTCAAGCCGTTAACACGGTGCGCGGAAATAAACCGCCTTTGCCCTCTCAGGCTGGGCTTTTTCAGCTCGTCAAGCCATACAAAGGTCTGGTGGCCATTCTTGCGGCGCTGACCATTCTGGCCAACGCACTGAATCTGGTCGTGCCCAAACTGATTGCGAGCGCCATCGATCATTACCAGCAGCCGGACTTCGCGCTTGGCCCGATGATTGGGCGGTTCCTCTTGGTGTGCGTGTCCGCCTTCTTTTTGACGTATCTGCAAAGCCTGGTGCAGACCTACGCGTCCGAACGCGTGGCGAGGGACCTGCGCGCTCGCCTGGTGGCCAAGCTGGCCACGCAGACGTACAGCTTCGTGGAGCAGGTCACACCCGCGAAGCTCTTGACCAACCTCACGTCGGATGTGGATGGCGTCAAGTTATTCGTGTCGATGGCCATAGCCACGATCATCTCTTCCATATTCCTTATCGCCGGCTCCAGCATCCTGCTGCTTTCCATCGACTGGCGTCTTGGCCTCAGCGTATTGGTCATCGTACCGTTCATCGGTGTCACGTTCTACCTGGCGCTGAAGAAAGTTCGAGAACTCTTCAAGAAGGGCCAGGAGGCGATCGACTGGTTAAACCGGGTGATCAACGAAAGCATTCTGGGCGCGACGTTGATCAGGCTGCTCAATTCTCAGCAGGTGGAGTATCAGAAGTTTGTTTCCGCGAATGCGGAGGCGAAGAGCGTGGGGCTCAGCATTCTGGCTGTGATGTCGGCATTGATTCCCACGATCACACTTGCCGCCAATGCCGCCACGGTAGTCATCCTGCTGATGGGCGGCCGTTTCGTGATTGCCGGGCGGATGACGCTGGGAGATTTCTCAGCCTTTAATACCTACCTTGCACTGCTGATTTTTCCCATCATCATGTTGGGATTTATGAGCAACATCATGGCGCAAGCCGGCGCTTCCTACATGCGGCTGAGCGCGGTTTTGATGGTCCCGCCACCTCCGAAAGCAGGCGAGCTTCGCCCGGTTTTGCGGGGCGACATCGGCGTGAGCGGTGTTTCTCTCAAATTCGCGGATAAGGAAGTCCTCAAAGACGTGTCGTTCTTCGCGAAAGCGGGCAGCACTACCGCCATTATTGGTCCTACGGCAGCGGGGAAGACCCAAATGTTGTACGTCCTGATCGGCCTGCTTAAGCCTGAATCCGGGACGGTAAATTACGACGGCGAACCACTGGAGGCGTATGACAAAGAGGCTTTGCACCGGCAGGTTGGTTTCGTATTTCAAGACAGCATCCTGTTCAATTTAACTCTTCGAGAAAACATCGCCTTCAGCGCCGCGATTCCGTCGGCAGACATGGAGAAGGCGATTGCGACGGCGGAGCTTCAGGATTTTATCGCCACGCTTCCCATGGGCCTGGAGACCGTGGTTTCCGAGCGGGGAACCAGCCTCTCCGGAGGACAGAAACAACGCGTCATGCTGGCGCGGGCGCTGGCACTGAATCCAAAAGTGCTGCTGCTGGACGATTTCACGGCGCGCGTGGATGCGAACACGGAGCGCGCGATTCTCCAGAACATTCAACAGAATTATCCCGAGATTACGCTGATCTCCGTGACGCAGAAAATTTCCTCGGTCGAGCATTACGACCAGATCATCCTGCTGATGGAGGGCGAGGTGCTTGCATCGGGAACGCACGGGCATCTTATGGAGACGTCGCCGGAATACGTCCAGATTTACGAATCGCAGCGGAGCACAAATCTCTATGAAGTACAAGCTTGAGACCTCCAAAGCGCCCGGCAGCGCGGCTGGCAAGGGCGACGGAAAGCGCGGCACGGTCGGCGCCGGGGTCCAGCGGTTCGTGCCCCTGATGAAGCCTGAGACCGGGCTTATCGTGTTGGCTCTGGCAGCCATGCTGATCAGTACCTGCACGTCTTTGATGGGACCGGTCATCATCGCGCGGGCCATCGATACCTATGTCCGCTTAAGGGATGGTCACGGGCTGCTGATCGCCTCGCTGGTATTGATGGCGGTGTACCTGGTGGGCGTCGTATCGAGTTATACGCAGATCCGGACCATGGGCGGGGTGGGACGCCGGGTGCTGTTCAGCTTGCGGAACGCACTGTTCACCAAGCTACAGGATTTGCCGGTGGCATTCTTCAATCAGAACAAAGCGGGGGACCTGATCTCGCGCGTGAACAACGACACGGACAAGCTGAACCAGTTCGTGGGCCAGGCGCTGATGCAGTTCCTGAGCAGCATCTTCCTGATGACGGGCGCGGCGGTGTTCGCTTTGTCGCTCAACCTCCGGCTGGGCATCGCGGCGCTGCTGCCGGCCGTTGGCGTTTTTGCCGCGACGAAGGCTACTTCCGCGTGGGTCAAGGCCAGAAACTTGAAGAGTCTGCAAAGTCTCGGAGGGATGAGTTCCGAGATTCAAGAGAGTCTTCAGAATTTTAAGGTGATCGTTGCTTTTAACCGCATGGACTATTTCCAGCGCAAGTTCGAGACCGCGAACGAGGCGAACTACGCGGCCTCCGTCTCGGCGGGCGTCGCGAACAACATCTTCATGCCCATGTACGGCCTGGCTCACCACGTGGCGCAACTTCTGGTGGTGGCTTACGGAATTGTACTGATTGGAAGGGCTGAAACGACAGCCGGGCAATTGATCGGGTTCCTTCTTTATGTAAACAGCTTCTACGGTCCTCTGCGGCAGCTCGCCACCGTGTGGTCTTCATTCCAACTCGCGCTGGCGGCGTTGGACAGGATTTCGGAAGTGCTGGCGCTGGAATCCGATATGCAAGTGGTGGCGGCCGGGCCGGCAGAATCGAACGGCGTGCTCGAGTTCCGCAACGTGTCCTTCCAATATCCTGGCGGCAAGGATGTGCTGCGGAAGGTCTCCTTTGAATTGGAGAAGGGGAAGGCGTACGCACTGGTGGGTCCGACCGGAGGCGGCAAGACTACCACGGCGTCGCTGATGGCGCGGCTCTACGACCCGACGGAAGGGTCTGTGTTTCTGGACGGCCGGGACATCCGTTCGGTGGCACCGGATGAGCGGTCGCGGAAGGTAGGATTCATTCCGCAGGAGCCATTCTTATTTAGCGGCACGGTGCGCGACAACATCGTTTACGGGAACGATGAGTATCGGGAATACTCCAGCGTGCAATTGGCCGAGGTTCTGGAGAAGGCGAAGCTTTCGAACCTGTTGGCGCGTTTCTCCGAAGGGCTGGATACCAAGGTGGCGAGCAGTGGCAACGGCATCAGCCTGGGTCAGAAGCAGCTCATCGCTTTTATGCGCGCGACCTTACGCAGACCGGAGTTGCTGATCCTGGACGAGGCGACGGCAAACATCGACACGGTTACCGAACAACTTTTGGAGGAGATCCTCAATAATCTGGCGCCGGAGACGACGAAGGTGATTATCGCTCACCGACTGAACACGATCGATAACGTGGATCAGATTTACTTCGTCAACTCCGGAGGAGTCGCATTGGCGGGGTCGATGGAGCATGCGCTGGATATGCTGCTGCACGGGAAGAGGGAGAGTTAGAACGTCGCTCCATGATCAGTTGCCTACCCGGGATCTCAGGCTCATGGCAGGCGAAACCGCCTGCCCCACCTAGGTTGAGCAGTTGGGGCGACGTCCAGATTTCATCACTTTCGCGCCGCGCTGGGATCGCCGGTGGCTGGCGGTGAATGATCTTCGGCGGAGGGAGGGCCCAACAGCTCCGTGAAGATGGGTTTCAGTGCATCGGCCCACACTTGATACGCCTTTACGGTCGGATGAAGCTTGTCTTTTGCGTTCATCATGCCATCGAGGAGTTTTCCATCGGGACCGGCGAGCTTGTCGTTGATGTTCAGAAATCTGACCTTCTGGCCGTCCGCCAACGCGGATAGATTGGCGTTGATGTTCTCGATGACCGGGAGCAACGCCATATTGTCGTTTCTCGGGAAGATCCCCATGACGACGATGGTTGCTGCGGGTGCTTTCGCCTGGATCGCGCGAACGGTCGCTTTGAGTCCTTGCGTAACGTCGGCGGCCGAGGCATTGCCGAGGTTGTTTGTTCCGGCGAGCAGAACCACAACCTTGGGATTGACTCCGTCCAATTCGCCGGTTTCCAGACGCCACAGGATATTTTGCGTCCGGTCGGCGCCCCATCCGAAGTCGGCTGCGTTCCAGCCGAAGAAATTTTGCTTCCAGTTGGCGAGCAGCTCCGGATAGTCGGTGGCGCCCCACCGCCGGGTGATGGAATCGCCTTCGAAGTAGATATCGATTGGACCTTGCTTCGCTTTCGCGAGCAACTGGGCGTGCGCGACCAGAGAATTTGCGTCGGTTCGAAACACCGGCTGGTCGGCTGGGAAATCCCAGCGTGCGGCTTGATAGTTAAGCAACTTGCTAGCCCAGGGGATGAAGTACTTCCAGTTCGGCGCATCGGTGTGGCCGCCGTCATGCTGGCGCCAGGCGAGTTGGCCGTCGAGAAGTCCGACATTGACGGGCGGCATTTTGGCGGCGCGATAATCTTCGTGGACTTCAAGACCCTTCGCGCCTAATAGCTGGAAGACCTGGCTGGCTGCGACGGCAGCCATGAAGCTGCCCTCATGGTCCAGCCACTTCGCGTCGCCCTTTTCGGGAACTCCGTAGCTGATAAAAGTCGCGCGCGGAGCGCATAGCGCTATCAGTTCGTTCGAGTCCACCGGTAAATCGCCCGCGTTCTTGCTTCCGAACGAAGCATCGGCGGCACCGTACTTCACGAAGTTGCCGGCCATCCAGTGATATTCTCCGGAACCGGTTAGATTTTCCACGGCCTCGCCGAAATTGCGGCGGTGAGGCTTCGCGCCGCCTTCACCGGAGGATCCGACCAGCACGACCGCGAAGCGGGTGTCGAAGGCCATGGTCACGAGCGCGGCCTTCCCGTAGCGGGAGACGCCCTCAATGCCGACGCGGCGGGCATCGACGCTCTTGTCAGATTCGAGATAGTCGAGACCGCGCGAAGCACCCCATGCCCACGCCCGCAGAGCACCCCAGTCCTCCGGCTTGCGAGGCTGGCCCTTGTTAGAAAGACCGATGATTCCCTTGGTGAGACCCGCGCCGTTGTCCGGCTGAATGCTGCCGGGGTCGATGAGCGCATAACCCCATCCCGCGGCGATCAGTTGCTCTATCGAAGAAGGATCGCTTCCCAAGGACGCCCTCATTTCCGGACGCGCGGCCATCATGTCCGCCATCCGTTTCTGAAATGCCGCGCTGCCGAACATCATCATCACCGGCACTGGACCTTTTGCATTCGCCGGTGTGACCAGCGTCATATCGATAGCGACGTTGATTCCCGCGCAGGATGAGTTATCGGCGCGTCCGACCAGTTGCTTCGTAATCACCGGAAAGATTCCTGTCTTCGACTCGGTGGTGTTCGCTACAGTCCACGCCACTTTCGGCGCGTTGGCGGGGACGCGGCCGAGCACTTCACGCTCGAAGTCCTCGACGATCTCCTTGCGGCGCTGATTCCACTGCGCCGCAGACGCGACCTTCTGGCCGCTTTTTAACGTAAGGGAGTCCGGCAGATCCGGGAACGGATTCGCCTTCGACTCATCGTAGTTGGCGTGATTCGGCGCTTGCTCATTCCCGCTTGGGCCTGGACGGAGGGCTTTGATGCCCAATTGGTCCATCATGTTCTGATGGTCCTGCTGCGCGGTCCAATTCATCGGCGCGCAAACAGTCTCCGCTGGCTGCCCCGCAGCTATGTGACAAGCGAAGGCCGCCCAAACGCACGACAGCGCGAGCGTCGAGTACTTCCAGTGTGAGACCAAGATCATGTTTGACCCTCGAACAAATGTTATCGAACAAACATGGGAGACGCCAGTCTGCGGCTACCCTTGCTGTTAATTTTCCAGTCGGAAACGGGTCTCTCCCAGGCGATATAGGGGACGCCATAGGAGCCGATTCACTGTTACGACTAGCGTCGCCATTACCGTTGTCGAGAGGAGCAGGAGCGGGAAATTTCCGCTATCGGTCGCAGCGCTGATTTGCGCGCCGAGTCCCAAGGTGGAGAGCACGTCTCCTTTAAGATGAAAATATTCGGCGACGATGCTGGCATTCCACGCTCCGCCGGATGCTGTTACCAGGCCGGTGATCAGGTACGGAAAGATTCCCGGCAAGATTACCGTTTTCCAGCGCTCCAAGGCGCCAAAGTGGAAAACGCGCGCGACTTCGCGCAGATCCGACGGGATCGCCATCGCGCCGGCGATCACGTTGAACAGAATGTACCATTGGGTTCCGAGAAGCATGAGGAGAATCGAGCCTGTGCCGAGTCCTCCGCCGACGCTGATCAGGCCGAGCAGAACGACCGGAAACAACGCGGTTGCGGGAACCGAAGCTGCTACCTGCGCCAGCGGCTGGGCGATTTTGCCCAAACGGGGATGTAGGCCGATCGCCACTCCCGCGGGGATCGCCCACGCCGAAGCGATGACCAGAGAGGCTGTGACGCGTAGAAAAGTCGCACCGGCGCTCTCGATCGTTTTCAGGAGTTCGATCGAGGTGACGGTGCGAAGAGAATAAAATGCCTCCAGCACTGCGTATCCAATTAGTAAGACCGCGACGATTCCCGCCCCTATCCATCCGTAGGAGAGAGTTCCTTCCGCGGAAACCCGATTCATCGCGGGCGGTTGGGCCGACCGGTGATACAGGCGTTCGGAGAGGGGGGCGGCGAGGGATTGGCGCAGGCGGCTGAGGAGCGGCGACCGGCGTAGGAGATTTAATACGCCGGAGGTTGGGACGGATGCGCTCTCCACCTGCTCGAACTTAAATCGGTCGGACCAGGCGATGGCCGGCCTCCAAACCAGTTGATCAATCAACACGATGACCGCGATCATGGCCGCCAAGCCCCACAAAATCCCCCGGGTGTCACCGTTACTCGCGGCCGATTGCAGGTAGGAGCCTAGGCCGGGAAGACGAAAATCGCGCTTTCCGAGGACAAACATCTCGCACGCCATCAGAAAGAACCATCCTCCGGCGACGGATACCATGGAATTCCACACCAGACCGATGGCTCCATAGGGCAACTCCAGTTGGAGGAATCGCTGCAAGCGACCAAATTTGTAGATCTGGGAGGCCTCAATTAATTCCCGGGGAATAGCCTGGAGCGATGCGTAGAAACTGAAGGCCATGTTCCAGACCTGGCCGGTGAAAATCAGAATGATGGAGCCGAGTTCGATTCCAATCTGACGGGTCGGGAATAGAGACACCATCGCCAGCATGACGCCCGGAAGGAAGCTCAACACGGGAATCGATTGCAGGATGTCGAGCACGGCGAGCATAATTCCCTGCAATCGCTTGTTGTAGGCGGCGATGTATCCGTACGCGACCGCGAATATAAGGCTTAAGATGTAGGCTACGCCCATCCGGACCAGCGAGTAAAAAGCATACAGCGGCAACGAGGAGGGGGATAGCGATATTTGCGCCGCAGGGGTGACGGCGCCGATCCAGTAACGTCCGATGGCGACGACCGCATAGAACACCGCGATCACGGCGCCGAAAACCATGGTGTCGAGCAGAATTGGCCAACTCCGTTCCCGAATTTGGGAACGGGACAGGGAGGGCATGGTCATGAACTGAAATCCGCCGCGCCCCCGGAGACTGCCATGACTTTCTCCGGAATGAAAAAGAACTGACCAGCCGAATCATGATCGAACAGCTCAGAGTAGCGGCCCCAGTACGTGGCGGTTTCCAACTGGGCGATGGTCTCACTTTCAGTGAAATGCTCGTCGAGCAGGTCGTGAAAAAATTCGTCGGTGAGTTTGTGATCGGATTTTGCTTCCAGCGAGCGGGTGATTTGCCGCAGCAGCGACACGTGATCGAGGGCGGCATCCCGGAATAGCTCTTTGCGCCGCAGGATATCGGCTTCGACGAATATTCGACCTGCTGGAGTAATCTCCGCGTCGCCTTCGGAGACTTTCAAAAATTCCATCATCGCGGCGGCCTCTACGGTGGGCAGCAAATCGTCGATCTCATAGGACAGCGTCTCCGCCAGGCGATAAATATCCTCATGGCCGTTGCGGTCGGCGAGGATTTCGAGCAGCCCCGCGATTCCCCCGGGGCGGGCATGAGGCAGCATCTGGTATTTGGGCTGTTTCGCGGCGGCCACTCGCAGCACCGGACCGGTGGCCGGAGTGTCGGGACGCGTCAACACCTTGTAAATATAGTCCACCAATTGCTCAAATACAGGATGTTTGCGATCGCGCGGGCGAGGCAGCTCGACTTGAAAATCCGTGCGGATCTTCCCCGGATTCTTGCCAAGAACGACGATCCGATCCGCCAGGAGCACGGCTTCCTCGATATTGTGCGTCACGATGAATATGGATCGAGTGGGCATCTTTCGGTCGCCCCAAAGCTCCAACAGTTCGCTACGTAGCGACTCCGCCGTCAGAACGTCGAGCGCCGAAAATGGCTCATCCATGAACAGGACTTCGGGCTCGACCACGAGCGCGCGCGCGAATCCGACGCGCTGCTTCATGCCGCCCGAAAGCTCCTTCGGATAAGCGGTTTGAAATCCATCCAAGCCGACGGTGTCCAGAATCTTCAGGCTGCGGCTCCGGCGCTCTTCGGCCGTCATATCCCGAACCCTCAGGGGCGCCTCGACGTTTTCTAGCACCGTTAACCAGGGGAACAATGCGAAGCTCTGGAATACGATCGAGACGCTCTCGCACGGGCCGGCGGCAGGCTTGCCATGCCACCATATTTGTCCGGCCGACGGAGTCGATAATCCGGTCATCATTCTGAGGAGGGTCGACTTCCCGGAGCCCGATGGTCCCAGCACGGCAAGGATTTCATCGGCGTAAATCGCCAAGTCAGTTGGCGCGATCACCTGAATGCGGTTCGCACCTTCCTGCTTGTAAAACTTCTCAACTTGTCGCGCCTCGATTAACGGATCTCGCACCTAAGTCCTCGTCCAAACGGGCCTCATTGACCCAACTGTTGATCTTCGCACGCGTGTGTTACGGTGTCGTGTGTTCGAAGCCCAATCGTCACAGTCTAGCAAGCGGTCAGAGCGCGACCGGCCAACTAGGGAGCGCCGCCGTTCGGAGGGCAACACGCCTCCTGTCGATCGTCGAAAAATATAGCAAACCTTTTTTCAGCGGCGGCGTATATATATGCGAGCCGTACTAGTCGATCATCGACACGAGACTATGCCGAGACGCCAATCTCCCCTCCAATCCGAAATGGTTCAGGGAACCCTGGACATGCTGATCCTCCAGACCCTTGTACTCGGCGCCGCCCACGGCCAGACGATCGCCCATGCGATCGAGCGAGCCTCGGAGGAAGTGCTTCAGGTTGAACATGGATCGCTTTACCCGGCCCTGCACCGTCTTAAGAATCGAGGCTGGATCGCCGCTTTCTGGGGCACCTCGGAGAACAATCGTAAAGCTCGGTATTACCGGCTCACGCCGGAGGGCAAAAGGCAGCTTGCGGCGCAGACATCCCGCTGGGAGCAGCTAGTGCGGGCGATCGGCCGCATCCTGAATCCGGTTACGGAGAAACAAGGATGAACTGGGGGCGATTCTTCCGGAGAGACTACGCCGATGCCGAGCAGCACGAGGAGCTCGATTTCTACGTGGACCTTACCGCGCAAGAGTACATCGAACGCGGAATGGAGCCAGCCGAGGCCCGGGCCGCGGCGCGAAGGAAGCTCGGTAACACGACCCGGATCCGGGAGGAGGTTTATCGCATGAATACGCTGGTATTTTTGGAGGGTCTGCTGCGCGATGCGCGCCATGCGCTGCGGATGATCCGGACGAAGCCTGGATTCAGCGCGGCCGTTTTGCTTTCGCTGGCATTGGGAATCGGAGCGAATACCGCAATCTTCAGCGTGTTGAACGGGGTCTTGATTCGACCTTTGCCCTACCCCCGATCGGACGCGCTGGTGGGCGTCTTCAACAGGCTGGTAATTCAGGGACAGGTCTTCGAAGACGCGGAGCTATCCGCCGGCATGTATGGTGCCGCTAAGGAGAGCGCCAGGGCCTTCGAGAGCTTCGGGGTCTGGACCTCCGGGGCCGCTACGGTAACAGGGAGGGGCGATCCCGAGCAGCTGGTGACCGTCACCGTGACCGAAGGTGTTCTGAACGCGCTGGGTGTACCGGCGTATATCGGCCGATGGTTTTCGATCGAAGACGACACGCCGGGCTCCGTGCAAACCGTGATCCTTAGCTACGGATACTGGCAGCGCAATTTCGGTGGCGATCGCCAGGTGCTGGGCCGCACAATCGTGATCGATTTCATTCCACGTCAAGTGATCGGAGTGATGCCGCGAAACTTTCGCCTGGTGAACGTCGCGCCAGACCTGCTGCTGCCGCAGCGTTTTCCTAAGACCCTGCTCAGAGCGGACGAGTTCGGCTATACCGGCATCGCGAGGCTCAAGCCGGGCGTTACCGTCGCGCTGGCGAATCAGGATTTGGCGAGTGTTTGGAGCACTTGGGCGGAAACGAACGGGTTCGGCAAAGTGCTCGCGATGCTCGACATCAAGCCGAACCTGCGCCCGCTAAAGAAGGATGTGGTGGGAGACGTGGGCTCGGTCATAAGCGTTCTGATGGGAGCGCTCGGGTTGGTGCTACTGCTGGTTTGCGCTAACGTGGCGAACCTGGTGCTGGTGCGGGCGCAATCCCGGCGGCAGGAGTTTGCGATTCGCGCGGCCCTTGGCGCCGGTTGGGGAAGAATCGCGCGGGAACTGTTCGTCGAGAGCCTGACGCTGGGCATCGCCGGCGGGGCCTTCGGATTGCTGCTTGCCTATGCCGGCATCCAGGTGCTGGTTGCGAAGGGCCCTGCCACTCTGCCCAGGCTTGAGGAGATATCGATCGATGGAACCGCTCTGGCATTTACGTTGGTATGCTCACTAGGCGCCAGCCTGCTATTCGGATTGGGAGCGATCCTCCGGTCCGGCATCCCCGGCCGAATGCAAAACGCGCGAGGCGCGACCCAAGGGACCCAACAGCTCCGGGCTCAGAATGCGCTCGTAATCACGCAGGTGGCGTTGGCATTCGTCCTGTTGGTGGCCTCCGGGTTGATGATTCGGAGTTTCTTCGCGCTCCGCGCCGTGACGCCGGGGTTCACGCACCCGGAATGGATTCAGATGGTCCGTATCGCAATCCCGGAGGCGCTGATGCCCGATACGGAGCGGGTAATCCGCACACAATCCGAAATCTTAAGCAGCCTCTCCGCGATTCCCGGCGTAACCGTGGCCGGGTTCGCCAGCGGCCTGCCGCTCGAATCGGAGTATCGGAACGGAGTCCTCATCAAAGTGGAAGGGAAGACTCCGGTCGATCAGCTCTCTCCGAACCGTGCCGTCAAGAGAATTTCCCCGGGCCTTCTCGCAGCGCAAGGAACGCGATTGGTAGCCGGGCGCGATTTCACATGGGAAGATGTTCGCGGGCACCGTAACGTCGCCCTCGTATCCGAGAACATGGCTCGCGAGAATTGGGGCGACCCTGCCAACGCCATTGGGAAACGGATTCGGCAGGAAGGCGATAGCCCGTGGCTCGAAGTGGTCGGCGTAGCGGAGAATGTTCGCGCAGACGGCGTGAATCTGCCTGCGCCGGCCACCGTCTATTTCCGTGCGGGAGGCCGTGGCGCCACGTTCGCGATTCGCAGTGGACGTGCCGGCACCGAAGCGTTCCTTCGGGAAGTCGCCGCCGCGATCCATGCCGTGAATCCTGACCTGCCTCTGGCCAAGGTGCGGACTCTGAACGATCTCTACAGGCGATCCATGGCGCGCACATCCTTCGCGCTGGTTTTGCTTGGGATCGCCGGAGTGATGGCGTTGGCCCTAGCAACTGTCGGAGTGTACGGCGTTCTTGCCTATGCCGTAGGGCAGCGGCGTCGCGAGGTCGGCATCCGGCTTGCCTTGGGGGCTGAGCCCGGGATGCTCAAATGGTTGTTTATCCGCGAAGGCCTGCTTCTTAACCTCGTGGGCGGCATCATCGGACTGGCATTAGCCGGAGGTCTATCACGCTGGATCGCTTCTCTGCTATTCGGCATCACGCCACTTGATCCGCTTGCATACATCGCATCAGGTGCGATCGTCGGTGCGGCAGCCATCATTGCGAGTTATGTTCCGGCCCGCCAGGCCGCTTCCGTGAACCCGATGGAAACGCTCCGCAGCGAATAGCTCAATGCCAGCCTGGATTTTTAGAAATACTTACGAGGTTTGAAACGATGCGAAATGCGCCCGGCACGCCCGTTGGCAACTCCCGATAGAGCGCAAACGCATCGTATATGTAGAAACCCTTTCCGTAGCGCGCCAACAGGAGGCCTCCTTTTTGCGGATCCTGATCCGGATCATGGGTCTCCACCAGGGATTGATAGCGCGCATCCCAGGTCTTCATGAAGCCGTGGCCGCGCTCTTCGATCCAACCGTCGAAGTCCGCGGAGGTGATCCTGTTTGGCCACGTCAACGCAGGACTATTTGGTTCGAGCACCGTGACAGGTGAGTTTTCGTCCACCACTTTTTGAGGGTTAGCGCCCAGCGTGAACGGATAAGGGCCATAATCGTGATCGAAGTCCTGAAGATTATATTGGACGATCAGAACTCCTCCGTTTTTCACGTACTCCATCAGCCGCGCGTTCGCCGATTTAAGATCCTGGCGAACGGCGTAAGCCCGGGTGCCGAGGATGATCGTGTCGTATACGCTCAAATCGCCATGCGTCAGATCCGAAGTGGCGAGAATGCGAACATTCATGCCGAGATTTTCCAGCGCTTTCGGCACGTCGTCGCCGGTCCCTGGAAGAAATCCCACGTGCAGGCCCGGCGCGGTCTTCACGTCAACGCCGACCGCTTTATACGTTGCGGGCCGGTAAAAGGGATACGGCCTCACACCCGGATAGCCCGTCAGATGATAGCCCTCCGCGTAGGAGCGTCCGCCATATTCAGCGACCGCTGTGATGGTGTACGAGGCTAGTTTGACAGCGTCGGGAACAATTGAGAATACCAGCGTCTGATCTTCACCGTCGCGCGTAAAAGAGAATGGCGATTCCGAAGGATTGGCTCGCCAACCTGCGGGAAGATTCAGGCGCAGCATCCCTTGAGCGGGTCCTTTCACGTTGCTGTGGACCGTGCAGGTGAACGTGAAGGATTTCGATTCGAGTGGTACGGCGCCCGCAGTCGGAGAAACTGCGACGGAGATTGCGGGACCCACTAATAGAGGGTTTTGCAGCGTGCCGATTCCGGGGACGCGCTCGCTGGTTTGGACGTCTTGGGCGATCTCGAATGGTACGCCATGAAAGGAAAGTTTTGCGCGGACCGCAAGCGGGTAGGGCGCGAGCGGCAGGTTGCGATAGCGGGCGTCGAGAACATTGTAATAAGGCTGTTCCTCATCCGGTCTCGTGAAGTAGGGACGCGTCAGTGCGGTATCTGGAGGAACCGTCACTTCAAAGCGCGACTGGGCTTGCGTGCCTCCCTTCACCTCATCAAGTCGATTACCCATGGAGGCCGGATGAACATTCCAATTCTTCGCATCCGATGCAAGGACCTCTATGGCCGACACCGCGATGTTCTCCGGCCCCTCGTTGTAAAGCTGCGCCTCCACCGTGAACGATTGTTGGGGAATCGCGATCGTGAATGTCGGGCCGCCGCCGCGCCCTCCACGGCCTGCCAGGAAAGCAGCGTCCGTGCTCGATTGGGCTGCGCCCGTGCCGCGACCTGTGCGCACCGGTTCGGCCGCCGCTACCGTCGTCTGCAACGAAATCTCCAGTGAGGCCGCTAAAGTTTTTACAAACTGGCGTTCTTTGACGCGCAGTTCAAAAAGAACGTCGCTCTTTCCCGGCTCGGCGAGCTCGCTCGATTGCACCTGGTCGATCAATTCGCGCGTCGCTTTCAGTCCGTCCGCCAGGACTGGTGCGATGGAGGACGGACGGTCCATTGCGTAGTGTTTCATGGCATGCGAGGCGAACCGGGAAATTCTTGCGAGACCGTCCTTGAGGAATTTCGTGTCCCCATTCGCGAGGGTCGCAATGCCGCCCACGCTCACGTCGATTCCGTCGAAGAACGACGTCTCGGCATCGGCGGATTTAACGCGCGATCCATAGCGGTGGTAGCCGCTATTGAACGGAGCGGGAACAGGAAGAGTCCCTCCGCCGTTCTGGGTTTTTTGGAATCCCAGGCCCTCGCGCGCGATTTGCAGGAATGTGAGCCCCAGCGCGGGCGCGGGGACACCTTCCGGGATTTCCAGCGTGGTCGAAGGCCCCTCATTTGACCACTTCTGGTTCACGTAATCGAAAAACCGCACCGGCACGAACTTATCGATGGCGTAATCGTACATCCCCTCTTGAGTGACCCGAAAGAAAGGCACGCGCGCATATACTTTGAGCGGAGTCCAGGGCTTAAGACCCTCCCGAAGCTGTTCGGGAAATTTCGTCGGATCGCCAGCAGCGGTAAACGCTTCTTGCGCCATCTGACCCGCGACCTGATGGTTGCCATGGCCGTCGGTCGGGGCGCCGACAAACACCGATGCGACCACCAGCGGACGCGTCATCCGCAACACCCGCACCGAATCCGACAGAACCCGGTCATGCCCCCACTTTTCAAGGGCTTCTTCGCGCGTCTTCGAAAATCCATAGTCGATGACGCTGGAAAAAAACTGGTCGACTCCCATGTAACGATCCGCGACCAGCAGTTCCTGCGTGCGAACCAGGCCCAGGGCGTCATATAGATCCATCGACATGACGTTCTGACCGCCTTCACCCCGATTCAGAGTCATCAGGCCCGCGCGAGCGCCCAATCCTCGCGTCTCATAAGCGAGCATTCCCCCATCTTCGTCGTCTGGATGCGCCGTGAACAGCAGCAGGCTCGCGCGCGTCTGGAGGGAGCGCAAAAGCCGCGACATCCCCGCCCCGCCGCGGTCCGGCGAAACTTCGAACGCATCCACATTGGAAGTGCCGAAAAGCGCTGGTTGTTGCGCCAAAATCGCGGTAAGCCCTCCCGCCAAAACGGCGGTCGCGGCCAAAACGGGAACTGTTTTTCTCATAGGCGGGGCTGTGTTTCTTCTATGATACAGTTAGGCTACAAAAAGGTTCTGCAACTTTCGATGCCCAGTCGCATCAACTGCACAAAGGGGTTCTATCGGATGTCAAAGTCAGCTATTTTCTTCCTACTTCTGCTCACCACGGCCTTAGGTCTCTCATTCGCGCAGACTCAGGCCATCAACGGCAGCGTTCGCGGACGAGTCACGGATCCGGCGGGTGCCGCTGTGCCCTCCGCGTCGGTGAGCGTCAATAATATCGCAACCGGTTTTACGCGCGATACCCAATCGAACGAGGAAGGCTATTTCGTCATTCCCAATCTGCCTATCGGCACATACACGGTGACGATCAAGAAGGAAGGCTTCGAGACGCAGCGGCACACGGGCGTGATACTCGACGCCGGAACTGAAGGCGTTATCGATGTGGACCTCAAGGTGGGCGCCGTTTCCACCACCGTCGAAGTCTCCGGCGGCGCGCCTGTCATCGAACCGTCCCGTGTTTCTACTGGCCGCACCATTAGCCAGGTGGAGGTCGAGAATTTACCGTTAACTTCGCGCAATCCCTACAACTTCGTTCTCTTCCAGCCGGGCGTGAGCGGTCATCCGAATCCCGAATTAGGCGTCCCCCGCGTGGTCAATACGAATGGTCTCGACAATCGCGTCCAATATCAGATGGATGGAATGGTGGATACCGAGAGCGATCAGTACGGCCTGCGCCTGTTTGCGATCTCCGACAGTTATGTTCGCGAAGTGCAGGCGGTGTCGAACAGCTTCGCTCCGGAATTCGGCCGCACGACGGGCGATATCTACAACGCCATTACCAATTCGGGGACAAACCAGGTTCATGGCGAATTTTATTTCATCGGCCGTCCTCCGGGGTGGAGCGCGCGGCCGATTTTGCTCGCGTCGAACCAAATCAATCCCGGCATCGATCTGCACGACTATTCGATGAACGGCGGCGGCCCGATCAAGAAGGACAAAGTGTTCGTGTTCGGCGCCTATGAACATCTGTTGCGCGGAACACCGGAGCCGGTCACGATTACGCCGGCGAATGCCGCCGCCATCGGGATTCCGGCCTCCCAGCTTGCCACTGCGGGAACAGTCCAACACGTCCAGTTTCTGGACCTGCGGGTCGATGTGAACATCAATTCCAAGAACCAGTTTTTCGCGCGCTACAACTATTTCCGCAACGAGTATCCTTTTAACACCAACGACGGCGGCTTGAACGCCCTGGACGCCGCTTCGGACTTCCATGACCGCGCCCACATCGGCGGATTCCAATTGCTGACCACGTTTTCTCCCACCGCGCTAAACGAACTGCGCGCCTCCGAACCGTATCGCAACGAACATCACGTTCCCGATCCAATCGACGGCCCCGGTCCCTATATCGTGATCACCGGAATCGCCCAGTTCAACGGGACGCCCCTCTCGGCCGCGGGCTCGCGCTTTGCCGAAAAAATCCCCAGCATCAACGACAACTTCACGAAGATCATCGGCAAGCATACCGTGAAGACCGGTTTCGGATGGCAGCAAAATAACGACAATCAGACCAGCGCCGTCTACAATCAGTACACGTTTCCGAACGTCGCGAGCTATCTGGCAGCCAAGAACAACGCCGCCGGCTGCACCATTTCCGGCATAACCAACCCAACGCTATGCTATTCCAGCTTTTCCACCACGGAGGGAAATCCCGGCGCCGCGTACAAGTCGAATTTTTACGATTTCTTCGTCCAGGATAGCTGGCAGCTTCGTCCGAACCTGCTGATGATCTACGGCATCCGTTACGATTATTACGCCGCGCCTCCCGCACTGGCGGATGCGCCGTTCGTCTATAACCAGCACTTCCATAACCCGACCAAGGACTGGGCTCCGCGGCTCGGATTCGCGTACAGCATCAATTCGAAGACCGTGCTGCGCGTCAGCTCCGGTATTTTCTTCGACGTCCCATCGACCAATCTGTGGTATCAAACCTACGCCAATGGCGGACTCCCCACGGCGTTTCAGGGCAGCTTTACGCCCACGACAGCGGGCGCCCCTTTGTTCCCGAGCGTACCGACAGGGAATGCGGCCCTCGGCACGCCCACGATCTACGCTTTGACGCCTAACTATAGGACGCCCTACACCATCAATTCGAGTATTCAGATTACGCGCCAGTTAGGAAGGAACGATGCCCTGACGGTCGGCTATGTCGATACTCAGGCGCGGGAGCTGACCTACATGCGCGACGTCAACCTGATCAATCCGACCAGCTTCCTGGCCGATGGACGCCCGGTATATTCGACCGCGGTGAATGCCAGCACTCGCCTCTTTCCGCAGTTCAACGGTATCCGCCTCATGGACAGTGGAGCGAATGCAAACTACAACGCGCTGATCGTAAACCTGACGCATCGCTTCTCCACTGGGTTCTCGGCGAACGCGTCGTACACTTGGTCGCACTCCCTCAGCGACGCTCCGGAACTGTGGGGCTACGATCAAAGCACCGCCATCGAGGATCCCACAAGTCGCGCCCGCGACTACGGCAACTCCATCATTAATCGCCCGAACGCTTTCACCATGAGCGCGGTGTTCATGCCGTCCTATAAGCTCGACAATCGTATCCTGAACCGGCTTGCCAATGGAAATCAGTTGACGCTGCTCGCGAATATTTCGAGCGGCGACGAGGAAAGCATTACCACCAGCACGGTTCTGAACAACGATCCGATTGGCGCGCCGCAGCGTCCGCTCGGCATCGGACGCGACACGGCCACCACGCCCAACGTCTATCAAATCGACACACGCTTCACTCGCACTCTGTATTCTTATCGCGAACGGCTCAACGTGAAGTTTATTTTTGAGGCCAATAATATCTTCAACACTCGCAATGTCACTTCCACCAACACCACGGCCGTAACCAACGCGCTCGGCGCGATCACCACGGCCCCGACCTTTGCGCCGCTCTCGTCCGTCCTTGAAGGGCGGCTTCTTCAGATCGGAATTCGCGCCGATTGGTAATGCGATTGGTAGCCCAAGAGTGAAGGAAGCTGACCAGTTTCCGGCGGCGGTTTATTCCGAGACTGTCCTGGCCGTCAATTTCGCTGACGCCCAGCGGTATTTTCTGCAGCCGCTGCTCGAGATTCACTACGCGCATACCTTGATGCTCGCCCGGCAGCGCATCATACCGATCGCCGTGGCTGAGCGCTGTCTGGAGGGCCTCGATTCGTTGGATCGGGACGAGCTAGCCCACGCTGTTTATGACGGAAAATATGAGGATCTGTTTTTTTACGTCGAAGCAGCTCTCGATCGCGCCTGTGGCCCGGAGAACGCCGGCCATATGCACACCGCCCGCAGCCGCAACGACATCGATATTACTCAATACAGAATGCGGTTGCGGCGCGAAATCCTGGACTTGGTCTCCGCGGTAAATGAGCTGCGCAAAGTGTTGTTGGCCATCGCCCGCGCGCATGTTGATACCGTGATGCCCGGTTATACCCACACGCAGCCTGCGCAACCCACCACGCTTGCGCATTATTTAATGGCTGTCGTCGAAATGTTGGGCCGCGACGAACGTCGCCTCCAGGCCGCCTTCGCGACCGTCAACCGCAACCCGCTGGGCGCTTGCGCCATCACCACTACCGGCTTCCCCATCGACCGGCAATTCACGACAGATCTTCTCGGATTCGAGGGACTGCAACTGAACTCCTACGGTGCGATCGCGGCGGCCGATTACATCACCGAAACAGCCGGCGCGATCGCTACCTGCATGGTGAATCTGGGCAAGGTCACGCAAGATTTTCTGCTCTGGTGTACCGCGGAATTCGGCTTTCTGCGCCTCTCCGATGCCTGGGTGCAAATCAGCAGCATTATGCCGCAGAAGCGCAATCCGGTGGCGTTTGAACACGTGCGAATTCTTGCCAGTAAGACGCTGGGCTACGCGCAAGCCGTCCTGATCGCATCGCACAACACCCCTTTTGGCGACATCGTCGATAGTGAGGACGATCTCCAGCCTCTGGTCTTCACCATGACCGCCGAAGCTTTGCGCGCGCTCCGTTTAATCGCGGGCGTCCTGCCTGCTTGTGAAGTTAAGGTTCAGCGAATGGCCGAGCGCGCAAACGCGGATTTTCTCAGCGTCACCGAACTTGCCGATACGCTGGTCCGCTCGGAGCAAATAAGTTTTCGCGAAGCTCATCACATGGTGTCCGCGGCGGTTCGCAGTCTTCTTGGCCAATACTCCCCCGAAGCGATGGTCGACGCGATCTTAACCGCGAATGCCTTGCGCACACCCCGCGAAGTCCTGCTGAATGCGCTTAACCCCGTGAACTTTGTCCAGGTTCGCCGAATCCCCGGCGGACCCGCCGTCGAGCCGATTACCGACGCGATCCGCCAGGCCGAAGTGGAGATCGCGGCCACCGGGGAGTGGCGCGCTTCGAAGACGGCACTGCTCGATGGATATCCAAGTCGTATCGACGAAGCGCGTGAGTCGCTGCGGTCTATCCTCTGATCGATGTAAAGGTCCCCATGTCTGCTATCAACCTTCTTCAACCGCTTACCATCCGTGGAGTGACTCTAAAAAATCGCATCGTGGTTTCGCCCATGTGCCAGTACTCTTCGGTCGATGGAATGGCAGATGATTGGCACCTGGTTCACCTCGGCAGCCGCGCTGTGGGTGGCGCGGGCCTCCTGTTTGTCGAGGCGACCGCTGTGACCGCGAAAGGACGCATCACGCCCAGCGACATGGGAATTTGGGACGATCGCCATATCGAACCGCTCGCGCGCATTGCCCGGTTCATCCACCGTATGGGCGGGGTCGCCGGAATTCAACTCGCCCACGCCGGTCGAAAAGCGAGCTGCCTCGTTCCCTGGCAGGGCGGGGGACGATTGAAGACTCCGGACGAGGGAGGCTGGGACGTGGTCGCGCCCAGTGCGATTCCTTTCCGCGATGACGATCCATTGCCGCATGCGCTCGATATAGGAGGCATCCAAGATATCGTCGCCGCCTTCGCCTCTGCTGCTCGCCGCGCCGTCCAGGCTGGATTTCGTGTGATCGAAATTCATAGCGCCCACGGCTATTTGCTTCACTCATTTCTCTCCCCTTTGAGCAACAAGCGTTCCGATTCTTTCGGCGGAAGTCTGGAAAATCGCATGCGTACTCTGTTGCAGGTAGCCGCGGCGATACGCCAGGTTCTTCCCGATGACATGCCGCTGTTCACTCGAATTTCGTCTACCGATTGGGTCGCCGGAGGTTGGGACCTCGATCAATCCATTGCACTGGCGCGGGAGTTGAAGCAGGCGGGCGTGGACCTGGTGGATGCCTCAAGCGGTGGGCTTGTCCCGGGAGCCGTCATCCCTGCGGCGCCCGGTTTCCAGGTTCCTTTCGCTACGGCGATTCGGGAGCAAGCCGGCATTCCAACCGGAGCGGTAGGGATGATCACTGACCCCGCCCAGGCCGATGCAATCGTATCGTCCGGTCAGGCGGATCTGGTCTACCTCGCCCGCGAGATGCTGCGTGAGCCCTACTGGGCGCTCAAGGCAGGTCGCGCCCTGGGTCAGGAGCAGAAGTGGCCCGTGCAGTATGAAAGGGCGAAGCCCTAACGCTTATCGATGCCCGCCGGCCAGCGAAACAGCGGTCGTCGTTACGTAATACTTTGCGAGCAGGTTACTGTTTTCGAACTCAGGAAAGCTTTTCGGGTCCCGCACGTAGCCGGCAAACTTCTCGAAGAGTCTCTGGAGACCGTCTCCGCTGCGATCGCCGCTCGCCAACGACACCTGAAATGAATCACCGGCTAGCTTCGACGACAAACCTGGATACTCGCTCCGGAGCCGGGTTACTGCGGATTCCAGACGAGCCTCCCAAGCTGCGCGAGGCTCGGCCGCGGCCGGAGTCAAATAAATTTTCGGAATAAAATTCTCCTTCGGTCCGGCCCGAAGCTCGATCAGCGCGCGGGTTCCCTGGAACGAAGCGAAGTAGGAATCCGACGCTCCCGGAGGCGCCTCGAATTGCCAGCCGACCTTCAGCCCGACATGCACACCCTTCAACGCGTAAACACAGGACCCGTTCGTATAATCCACCAGCTCGCCATCCTCGACATGGTCTTTCAGGTAGGCAGGCCAATTGGATTCTCCCGTTAAGCGGGTGAATTGGTCCAGTTTCAACCGAAGGGCGGAGTGCGTGGCTTGGAGTACGCGCACATCGGACCGGTAAGAGACTCTCTGGTCCGGAAAAAGAATCCATTGCGCCAGATCTGCCAGATGCGTCCCGACGTCCGCCATGCCTTCTCCTTGCTGGCGAACATCCAGAAAAAAGGCCGGACGCTTCTGCGCAATTCCGTTCGAATATTTGAGGAGCGCGTGGAGATTCTCCAACCGGACCGAAGGTTTCTCCGGGCTACCCGGAACCGGCGCTCCGAATAGCGACTCCTGCCGGACCAGATCGCGCACCAGCCGGTAAGCCGGATCTTCGCGAAGCGTCATCCAGTCGAAGGTGATCAGATGCCTTTCATCCGCCATCTTCAACGCGGCGTCTAACTTCGGGAATGACGCGGAGTCGATGATCCAGGGCTTGTCGGCAAAAACGTGCTGACCTGCTCTCAGCGCGGCTTCGATATAGCGAATGTTCGCATCGTTCCTGCCGGAAAGCGCAACGATTGCTCCTGGTCCCTCGCCCTCCATTTCCTTCAAGTAATCCGGCCCGGCAAAAAGTCGAACCGCCCAGTGCGTAGGATTTTCCGCGCGGTGGTTATAGCGGGAAATCGCAGCCAAATGCGCCGTCAACTCCGCACTCAGCGGAGAATAAATATGAACTTCTTCGGAAACTCCAGGAAGCGTGTGCGCGTGCAGCGCGCTCAGATGCGAATGCGCTGGATCGACTTCGATCAAGCGAAGCTGCTCGGGCGCAGCGGAAAACTGCGTCCCAGCGATCAAAACGATCAGCCACAGTTGAACGGCACGCATCAGGGCTGCGCAGCCAGTTTATCCAGTACCCGATAGCGGCCTTCGTGACGTGCCGTCTCAGCGCGCGTATCAACGTCGATCTGAAGGAACTGAATCGCAGCGCCGCTATTGGCTGCCGGCCATTTCGGAACTCCAGGACCATTTGGATTTCCCGTCTTAATGAAGTTTGCGAAGTACTGCTCCATCGACGACGAAACTTTATGATCGTCCGGCGACCACGCATACACTTTGTTACCGTCCAGATTCCCCAGCGCATACTCGATCTCCGCGGAATGCACCGCGCCGCGAGGTATCGGCCGCGCTGCCGGAGCCGGCCCTTCCGCTTTCACGACGCCGCCGGCCAGTCCTGCCGTCAGGTTTCCCATCTCCGGTTTCATCGCTGGTCTTGGACGCGAATAATAATACCGGTAAACCGGTTTTCCGCCCGTCTTGCCCGCCAGGTCGATCCATTTCCAGGTGCTATAGGCGATGAACCGCGCGCTCGCCAACTCGGTAGCCAGGTCGCGAGCCTCGTCGTTATCCGCAGCCGTATATTCTCTCGCTACGTCCGCGCCGTGCTCGCCATACAGCCGATGGATCGCTTTCTCCAGGTTTTCCGGAGTGGCGGAATCTTGTCCCAGCACGGAGCGGCCGTTGTTCTCCTCGGAGTTCCAGCCGGCCAACAGCGGCACATGCGCCTGTTTCCCCGCAGCGAAAATCGCCACCGGCGACTCTGGGAAAAAGTAGCCGTCGATCACCGGACTGAATCGCGGTCCACCACGTTTTCCCGCGATCTCAAGAAGCTGGTCCGCGCTGGTCTCGCGCAGCGATGCCAGATCCGGCTTGCCGGCGGCGGTAGCGAATTTCGCCCCGGCTTCTTCACCTTTCGCGAGTGGAACCGGCGATAGCGCCCCCATGATCGACCCGCTTTCTCCAATCGCCCCCGCGATCAGATCCTTCGATAGCGGCGACGCCATTTGAGCGCTCACCGCGATCGATCCCGCGGACTCGCCCGCAATCGTGACTTTACGTGGATCGCCCCCAAATGCCGCGATATTCCGGTGCACCCACTGGAGAGCCGCGTTCTGATCCAGCAGTGCATAGTTGCCGGAAACGTGGTGGGGCGACTCTTTCGTAAGTTCCGGGTGCGCGAGGAATCCGAAAACTCCCAGCCGGTAGTTCACCGTGACCGCGACGATTCCTTTCGTGGCCATGCTCTCCCCGTCGTACCGCGGCTCGGAGCCATCTCCGGCCATGAAGCCCCCGCCGAAGAAATAAACCATCACCGGAAGCTTCTCGCTGCCCGATTTCGCCGGCGTCCAGACATTCAGGTATAGACAGTCTTCGCTCATCCCGTTCGAACGGAATCCCATATCTCCGTAAATCGGCTGCTGCATGCACCGCGGTCCGAACTCCTTCGCTTGCCGGACGCCGTTCCAAGCCGTAACTGGCTGAGGCTCCCTCCAGCGCAGGTTCCCAACAGGCGGCTGCGCGAAGGGAACTCCTTTGAACTCGCGGACCCCCGACGCCTGCGGACCCGTGCCCTCCAGGGCGCCCGAGGCGGTCTTGACGACGTCCTGTCCGCCCGCCAGCGTAAGAGCGACGATCGGAACCAATACAGGAAGAAAACAAGTGGATCTCATAGGACGTTATTATGCTACTCCTTCGAACCTTCGCTCGCAATCGTAATACTACGCATGCTAGTTCTTTTCCGCTAAAATCTTAGAACCATGAAGAAGTACCTTTTCTCCGCTCTCGGCGCGATCCTCCTCATCGCCCTCTCGCTCACCGCCGACCCCACCAGCTATAACCCCCAACTCTGGTCCGGCCTCCGCTACCGCATGATCGGCCCCCTCCGTGGAGGCCGCGTCACCACCGTAACCGGAGTCCCTTCCGAACCCAACACCTTCTACATGGGATCCACCGGCGGAGGCGTCTGGAAAACCATCGACGCGGGCCATACCTGGAACAACATCAGCGACGGCTACTTCTCCGTAGCCTCCATGGGCGCAGTCGAAGTCTCTCTTTCCGATCCGAATATCATCCTTGCCGGCACCGGCTCCTCCAAGATCCGCAGCAACGTCTCCATCGGCCGCGGCATTTATAAATCCACCGACGCCGGTAAAACCTGGACCTTCGTAGGCCTTCGCGACGCCGGCCAGATCTCGACCATCCGTATTCACCCGACCAATCCCCAAATCGCCTACGTAGCCGCATTAGGGAATCCCTTCACCGGAAGCACGGAGCGAGGCGTCTATCGCACCACCGACGGTGGCAAGTCCTGGAAGAAACTGCTCTACGTGAACGACGTAGTCGGCGCGGCCGACCTCGAGCTGCAACCCGGCAATCCGAACGTAATCTTCGCCTGCATGTGGTTCGGCGAACGCAAACCCTGGACCATCCTTAGTGGTGCAAAAGATGGCGGCATCTACAAATCCACAGACGGCGGAGACACCTGGAACAAGCTCGCAGGTGGCCTTCCCGCTGAACTCTTCGGCCGAGCCAACGTAGCCATCTCCAACTCCAAACCGAATCGCATCTACGCGCTCATCGAAGCCAAACCCGGCTCCGGCCTCTATCGATCCGAAGACGCAGGCGCAACCTGGGCGTTAATCAACGCGAGCGGCAACTTGATCACGCGGCCTTTCTACTACGACACCATCGGCGTTGACCCCAACAACTCCGACGTCGTCTGGATCGGCAACGAAGGCTGGTTCAAATCGACCGACGGAGGCAAGACCTTCCGCACCTCGCCCGTCCCCCACGGCGATAATCACGATGTCTGGATCAATCCCAAAAATTCCGACTACATGATCCAGTCAAACGACGGCGGCGCGAACGTCTCCCTCGACGGCGGCCGCACCTGGAGCACGCAAACCAACCAGCCCACGGCCGAAATTTATCAGGTCGCGTTGGACAACCAATATCCCTATCGCGTTTACGGTGCGCAGCAGGATAACACTACTGTCATCGCGCCCAGCCTGCCCTTGGGCGATGGCGAACAATTCCGCATCGGCCCCGGCTGCGAAACCGGACCCATCATTCCCGATATCTCGAATCCCGAAGTGGTCTACGGCAGTTGCAAGGGCCAATTCAGCCGCCGCAATATGACCACGACCAACGAAATGCGCTACTGGATCGGCGCTGAATCTCTCTACGGCAACGGAGGCGAATCGCTCACCTACCGCTTCCAGCGCGTCTCACCCATGGAAGTTTCCCCACATGATCCGCGCGTAGTTTATTACGGATCGCAATTCGTTCACCGTACCCGCGACGGAGGCAAGACCTGGACGCGCCTCAGCCCCGATCTCACTCTGCATCCGCCAGGGACGCAAGCCGCCAGCGGCGATCCCATCACCCGCGACGCCACGGGCGAAGAGATGTACAGCACTCTTTACAGCATCCGCGAATCGCCCGTGCAAAAAGGTCTGATCTGGACCGGCTCCAACGACGGCCTGGTATTCGTCAGCCGCAACGACGGCGAAAGCTGGTCGAACGTCACGCCTCCGCAACTAGCGCAAGGAGGGCGCGTTCAGAACATCGAACCCAGCCCCCATCGCCCCGGAACCGCCTACGTGGCCATCTATCGATACCTCCTGGGCGACTTCGCCCCTTACATCTACCGTACCGACGACTTCGGCAAAACCTGGACGCGCCTCACTGACGGGAAAAACGGCATTGCCGCCGATGAACCCACGCGCGTAGTGCGCGAAGATCCTGATCGCCCCTACCTCCTCTACGCCGGCACCGAATTCGGCATGTACATTTCCTGGGACAACGGCGCACACTGGCAGAACTTCCAACTGAATCTTCCTGTGACGCCGGTCACCGATATCAAGCTCGCCCATAACGACCTGATTCTCTCCACCCAAGGCCGCAGCTTCTGGATTCTCGACAACCTTAGCCCTTTGCACCAAATCAAAGACGGCACCGGCGCACAACCGATCCTGTTCGCCCCACGCGAAGCCGTGCGAACTCCGGGCGCGCAAGCCTTGGAAGGATTAACCACCACCGAAACCATCCGCTATCCGCAAACCGGAGCGCAGATCGACTACTATCTGCCGGCCGCATCGGAAGTGACGCTGGAAATCCTGGATGCATCAGGCCAGCCAATCAGGAAATTCTCCTCAACCGCAGTGGCCCCAGCACCTCCCTCCGATGACGAGGAGGGAGGAGGCGGAGGCCGGCGCGGTCGAGGCGCAGTCCTGCCTTTAGAGGCCAAGCCCGGCATGCATCGCTTCACCTGGGACCTGCGTTACCCCGGCCCCTGGCAAAGCGCACAGCGGCCGGAAGGTCCCAACGGCCCCGCCGCAGTTCCCGGAAAATATCAAGTGCGTATCACCGCTGGATCGTTCACCGCGACGCAACCCTTCACGTTGATCGAAGACCCGCGCATCACCAAAGACGGCGTCACCACGTCCGACCTGAAAGAACAATTCGACCACAACATGAAAGTCCGCGACCTGGTCAGCGACGTAAACAAAATGGTAGCCAGGCTCCGAGGCAACCCCAAACTGGCAGACCTCGCTTCGCACATCATCACCCCGAGCATCCGCTACAGCAAACCCGAGCTGCAAACGCACATCACTTATCTCTACTCACTCACGACCGGAGCCGACCAAAAAATAGGACGCGACGCCATCGAACGCTATGAGATCCTACGCAAAGAATTAGACCAGCGTTTAGCCGAACTAAACAAGGCGAATTGAAATTCTCCTCGCGAAAATGTGTTTCAAGAAACACGCCTATCGCCCCTTTAGTACAAACGCAAACTTAGTGTAAAATTCCTTCCATTTCCCAGGAATTCCGAACATTTTCGCTTATTCTGGCTACGGCGCACTCATACATTCATACCGCGTCAAAAGAAGGAGAAAGGCCTTGAAAGATCTAACCAACCGTCGCTCATTTATGAAGAAGAGTCTGCTCGCGGGCACCGCAACTGCCGGGGCTGGCCTGCTTGCCAGTAAGACCGCTTCCGCACAGACGATCAACTTTCCCCCCACAGCGGGAGACGTCGCCATCCTCAGATTGCTGGCAGCGGCGGAACTGATTGAAGCCGATCTGTGGCAACAGTACGCCGAGCTCGGCGGCATCACTCCCGGCCAGGAACCCGTCGAGACGAATCCGAATTTCACGCCCATGAACAGCTATCAGGCGGCCATGATGCAGCTCGATTCCGATGGACCGCAATACATCTCCAGCAACAATACCGACGAGCAGAGCCACGCTTCTTTCCTGAATATGTACCTTCAGTCCATCGGCGCGCCCATGGTGAACCTCGATCAGTTCCGCACTCTGCCCAGCAGCCCTCTTTCGCCCATCAACACCAAACCGACCCGGCTCACCAACCTCACACAGCTCAGCGTCGATACCAGTTGGTATACCAGGTACCGCAGCACATCGAACCCGGACCTCGGAGGCGGTCCCTACCCGCAAGCGATTCCGCAGTTGTTTCAGGGCCAGTTCAAGGCCATTCCCACGACCATGGCCGACATTGCTCCGCTTGTGAACGGCGCGCCTCCGCCCCACGTGCAGGCGATCGCCAATACCGCGGCGTTTCACTTCGGCTTTATCGAGCAGGGCGGTTCGAGCCTCTACGCCACGCTAAGCCAAAAGGTCACGAGCGCGGAAGTACTCAAGATCACGTTGGGTATCGGCGGAGACGAAATCTGCCACTTCCTGGAATGGGTGGACTTTTCAGGGAATGCAGCCCAGCCGCCGCTCGCTCCACTCACCGATCCCACTAACCAGTTGACGTTCCCGAATTTCGACGCCACGGTAAACCCCTTGTTGCAGACGAACCTGATCTTTCCCGTGCCGTGCGAATTTATCAGCCCCAATCTGCCGAAGTGCGCGGTCATTCGTCCGACCTCTCCGGGACAACTCGATGCAGTGGGGGCCATCAACTCCTTTATCGCTGACGGTCTTTTCATCGGGCAGCCGAAAACGTTCACCCAGTTGCTGTTGCAGTTGGCGCAAGAGGCGGACGCGGCCATTCGACTCGCTCTCTAGTCTGGCTGCGGGATGTGGCGCGCGCTGCAGACTAAAGTCCGCGCCACCTCACTCGACTCTACGCGCCGTAGGTAGGCTTCTGCGGCCATCCCTCCGGCGAGACCTCAAAATCCTGCTGCCGTCCGAACGGCGTAACATCCAGCAGCCGGTAAGCATCGGTCAGCGACTCGCACCCTCGCGCATACGTCGAGTAGGTGTGAAACACATCGTCGTCCATCCGGAAAAACACGCTCAACCCGTGCGCTTCACCTTCAAGCTTTACCGGGTGCCCGACTGCCTTTTCCATCTCACCTTGATTCCGATAGTTATATTCCACCGGCGCGACCTGCGGGTCCAGCGTCACATGAAAATCGTAGTTAAAATCGCTGCCGAACGACGAAAACCACGCGATGTCCCAGCCCTTTTCGGCCTTATATTTTTCCAGCTTCTCAATCGGTGCCCGCGAAATCACCACAAAACTGGTCTCCTGGGCTCTCAGCCTCGACAAATCGCCGAGCGCATTTACAAACCCAGTGCATCCCGGGCAGCCCTTGTCCCACGCCGGATCGAACATGAAGTGATAAACGATCAACTGCCTCCGGCCATCGAAAAGACTCTGGATACTCTGCTTCCCATTCGGCCCTTCGAACGCATAACCCTTCTCGATCTTGACCATCGGCAGCCTGCGCCGCTCCGCGTTCAGCCGATCGTACTCTCTCGTAAGCTCCTTTTCGTGAGCCAACAACTTCAGCCGCTCACCAAGCCATTCGTCCCGCGAAACGACCGGGGGATGGGGAATCGTTGTGGTCGTCATAGAACCTCTTCCAAGTGATTCCCGCATCTCCACTCCCGTTTCAAGGGTCGACTGACCTCGTCTTGTGGGGCGGCCAATTTTGGCGGCAGCCGCCTATCCAGGCGGCTTATTGCTGGCGAATGTTGCTCTAGCGCCGAGCCTCCAACACCAAATTAAACGGAGTCTCCGCCGCTCTCCGAATCTTCGAGAACCCTCCCTCGGCAATCACCTTCTTCAGCCGGGCCTCGCCCGCCTGCGCGCCCAGCGCCAACCCCACCTCCTGCGACTTTGACGCCGGAGTACACAGAAACGTCGACGCCGAATAAAACACGCGCCCAATCGGATTCAGATTGTCCTCCACTTTGTCCCCGGCAAACGGTTCCACCACCATCCACGCGCCGTCCTCCGCCAAAGTCGAATGAACATGCTTCGACGCGCCCGCCGGATCTCCCATGTCATGCAGGCAATCGAAAAACGCCACCAGCGCATAATTTTTCGCCGGATAATCCTTCGCGCTCGCGACCTCGAATGTCGTGCGCTCCCCCACGCCTGCGTCCCCGGCAGCTTTGCGCGCCTGCTCGATCGACGGTGCGTGGTAATCGTACCCGTAAAAGTGGCTTTTCGGAAACGCCTGCGCCATCAGGATCGTCGACGCGCCGTGCCCGCACCCGACATCCGCCACATTCGCGCCCGCTTCGAGCTTGTCCTTCACGCCGTCGAGCGCCGGAATCCACTCGGTCAGCAAATGCCGCATATAACCGGGCCGGAAAAATCTCTCTGTGCCGCGGAACAGGCACGTGTCATGTTCATGCCATCCCACTCCATCGCCCGTTTTGAATGCTTCCAGAATTCGAGGCTCGCTCTTCATCATCGCCACCGCCAGATCAACGGCGCCCAGGAAATACACAGGGCTCCCTTCGTGCGCAAGCGCCGCCGCTTTTTCTTCCGTCATCGAATACGTGCCGGAAGCGGCATCGTACTCCACAAATTCTGAAGCCGCCTGCGCGCACAGCCATTCGCGAACGTATCTCTCGTTGGTGTTCGTCGCCGCGGCCAGTTCGCCCGGCGACATTGGTCCGCGCGTAGCGAGAGCCTTGTACAAACCAAGCTTCTCACCGATCAGCATCGGACCGATACTCATCATGGCGCCCAGGTCTCCGACCAGCTTGCCCATGAATGCCATCAGTTTTTCAAGATCCATTACGACATCCTCCGTTGGCAAGAGATATTATCATAATCATGCTGAGTCTTGCGTTCGTACTCCTGCTCGCTGTCCAGCCTCCCGCCGGCCGTCCTCCTCTCCGCGAACGCGCCGCCGCCGGCGATCCGGAGGCGCAATTTACTCTCGGGAAAAACTATGAAGCCGGCCGCAGCGGGCTCAAAAAGGACTACGCCGAAGCCGCCGGTTGGTATCGCAAATCCGCGGAGCAAGGGAACGCTTACGCGCAAGCCAGTCTCGGAATTTTGTATCACTCGGGTAAGGGTCTCCCCCATGACGATCTCCAAGCCGAAATGTGGTTCATCATCTCCGCAGCCCACGTCCCCCGCGACGATCGCGAAACCATTGTCGAAATGCGCGATTCCGTTGCCGCGCATTTGACCCCTCAGCAAAGGAAAGAGGCCCAGCGGCTCGCCCATGAATGGCATCCGAATAAGTAACCTTGACAACAGTTCTTACGTTCCTGTAATGTCAATCCTGAATCGTTTCAAGAGGTGCTATGCGAACATCCCGTTTCGTGATCGCAATCACGCTGAGTTGCGTGGCAAGTATCGGAGCGGACTGGCTCACCGACGGTGGCAGTCCTCAGCGCAACGGCTGGCAAAAAGACGAACACATCCTGAATAAGGACAACGTCAAAAATCTAAAGATCGTCTGGAAAATTCAGCTCGACAACAAGCCGATCGAAATGCATTCGCTGTTCCCTCCGGTGATCGCCGATAAAGTCAACACGCCCGCTGGACCCAAGCAAATCGCGATTGTGGCCGGAGTCTCCGACAACATCTACGCCATCGACGTTGCGACCGCTAAGATCCTGTGGACCAAGCACTTCGACTATCCTCCCCCGGCCCGCAGCGGGCGTCCCGGAGATCCTCTGTGCCCCGCCGGTCTGACCGCAACCCCGATCATCGGAGCTCCGAATCCCAACGGCAGCAGAACCGTCTACGCATTGGCTGGCGACGGCCAGCTTCATTCGTTGAATGTAGCCGACGGCGAGGATGTCGCGGTTCCGTTCAAGTTCGGCTATCCCCACGGCAAGTCTTATGCGCTAAATATGTGGAACGACGTGCTTTTCACCACAACCGCTCAAGGCTGCGCCGGGAATCCGAACCAGATATGGAGCGTGAATCTCAAGGATCCAACCCATAAAGTGATGACTTATAACCCCAAAAGCGGCGGCCTCTGGGGCAGGGAAGGCGCGGCCATCGATGAAAACGGAGTCGCTTGGGCCCCCACCGGCGACGGCCGCTACGATCCCGCCACGCAGACCTACGGAAATGGGCTGGTAGGCGCCAAGGTTCAAGGTAACGAGCTAAAACTAGAGGATTACTACATTCCCAAGCATTGGGCCTGGCTGCAAAGCCGCGATCTCGATTTTCAGGTGACCCCGGCCATTTTCAAATACAAGGGCAAGGAATTAATGGTCGAGGCGAGCAAGGAATGCCGCATCTATCTGCTTGATACTAAAGCGGCTGGGGGCGACGATCATCAAACTCCTCTGGACCGTACGCCTTTGATTTGCAACGAAGAGGTGAATTTCGCCTCGGCCGGCATCTGGGGATCGCTGGCAACTTGGGAAGATTCCAAGGGCACCCGTTGGATTTTGACCCCGTTCTGGGGTCCGTCGCATTCCGATTTCAAGCCGCCTGTTTCCTATGGCCCGGTCACGCACGGCGCGATCATGGCCTTCAAACTTGAAGAAAAGAATGGGAAATACCACATGATTCCGGCCTGGATGTCGCGCGATATGGACCAAGCCGAACCGCCCGTGATCGCGAACGGTGTGGTCTATGCGTACGGCTCCGGGGAGAATACTGAGCAGGCTTATCCGGATCGGGGCCTCGACGATAACAGCCCGGAGCGGATTCACGACTCAACCCACGCTGTTCTCTATGCTTTAGACGCGGAAACGGGCAAGGAATTGTATTCCAGCGGAGATCAGATTAAGTCGTTTGTGCATTTTGGCGGATTGTCGATCGCCAACGGGCGGGTTTACCTGGGAACCTTCGATAGCATCCTTTATTGCTTCGGACTGGAGCCAAAATGAGCCTTAAATGCGCAAAATACACGCTGTGCGGAGCCTTATTCGCCCTTAATTTCGCTCCTTTCGCGCATGCGCAGTTCGGCCGCGGCGGAGGAGACTGGATGGCCATCGGGGCCGATGCGCAGCGAACCGATTCCGTTCGCACCGATCCGCACATCTCCATCGAGAGCGTTCAGAGCGGAGTGATGCAAGCGTTGTGGAAAATCAAGCTGACCGGCACGCCGACCCCTCCGGTGGTTGCTTCGCGGCTGATCACTTACAAAGGCTTCAAGGATCTGCTGTACGTCGGCACCAGCGGCGACAACGTTTATTCGATCGATCACACGGTCGGAAAGATTTTTTGGGAGACGCATCTTCAGTACGATTCCTTGCTGGTGCCGGTTAAGAACGGCACGGCGACATGTCCGGCGGGGATGACCGCGGCGGTTTCGCTGGCTGCTCCGCTAACGCCTCCGCCACCGCCTGCTCCTCGCGGAGGGCGCGGCGCGGCTGGGCCTCCGGGCGCCGGACCTGGACGCGGCGGGATGGCAGCTGCCCCGGCCGCTACCTTGCCTCGGCCGCGAAGGACTCCGGGGGCGGTTTACGCGGTGTCCAGCGATGGATTGATTCACGTCTTGAATCAGCATACGGGTGCCGATATCGTTCCGGCGGCGAGATTCGTTCGCGGGAATGCCAAGGTTCGCGATTTGATCTCGGTGGCGAACGTCGTTTACGCCGTCACGAGCGACGATTGCGGAGGGGCTCCGAATGCGGTTTGGTCGGTCGCGCTGGACAACAACCTGGTGAGCGAGTGGAAGACCGGCGACGCCTCCGTAATCGGGTTGGCGTTCGCAACGGATGGAACGGTGTACGCGACGACTACCAAAGAAATTGCGGCGTTGGATCAGAAGACGCTGAAGGTGAAGAAGCAGAGGGACGGGTCCTACGGCACGGCTCCGATGGTTATCAAATTCAAAGATAAAGAATATGTCGCGGCGGGCAATGTTTCGGGACATGTTTTCTTATTGGATCCGGTGAGCCTGGACCTGATTGTGAATGTTCCCGGTAATGGCGCGAAGATCGGCGGCGCGTTTGCAAGCTGGGAAGACGCGGAGAGCAAAGCGCGATGGCTGCTGGCGGTGAAGAACAACAAGGTGGTCGCGTTTAAGGCTGGCGACGAGAATGGCACGCTCGCGTTGCAAGAAGCTTGGTCGTCGAAAGAGCTGGTGTCGCCCGCGCCTCCGATTGTGGTCAATGGAGTGGTCTTCGTGCTATCGTCGGGCTCGCCGTCGGCTCCGGCGGTTTTGTATGCGCTTGATGGGACGACCGGGAAGGAATTGTGGAACAGCGGGAAGAGTATCGCTACTTATTCGACATCGGGAATCTCGGCGGGAGCCAGCAAGGTTTATGTGGGGACGCATGAGGGGACGTTGTATGCGTTTGGGTATTTGTTGCCGAGGGAATAGGCGGCTCGCCCGGCGGCGACACGAGTGTCGACGCGGCACGCAAGAGTGCGTGCGCCACATTACGATGCGGAGTTCGGTCGGGCTAAAATTGAGGGTTATGATGCTTCGGGTTTTGATGGCGGCGGGGATTTGCGTGGGGCTTCTGCGTGCGGATATTCCCGCAGGCCCGGGGAAAGACGCCACCGTGAAGTATTGCAGCGATTGTCATTCCATCGAACAGGCCGTTTCCTTGCGCCAGGGTACGGAGGAATGGAAGGCGACGCTCGACAAAATGATCGGGATGGGCGCCACGATCCCCGATGATAGCGTCCAGGAGATTCTGGGGTACCTCTCGAAACATTTCGGAGCCGATGCGCCGCTGCCCATTCGCGTGAACAAGGCATCGGCTGTGGATCTGGAATCGCTGCTGCTGCTCAAGAGGTCTGAGGCGAAGGCCATTATCGACTACCGTACTGAGCATGGGAATTTTAAATCCATCGACGATTTGCACAAGGTGCAGGGCGTCGATTTTAAGAAGATTGAAGCTAAGAAGGATTTGCTGGTATTTTGAAGAGTGAAACCGCTCCCTTTGGTCGCAGTTCTGTTTCTGGCGGCCTGCTCATCTTCGACGCATGTGGTGGGGACCGCGGTACCAATCGACGCTCCGCTGGGGTTGCCTCCGGTTCCGATTCCCGCCGACAATCCGCCTACGGCCGATTCTATCGCTCTGGGACGCAAACTGTTTTTCGACGTGCGGCTATCCGCCGACGATACGGTTTCCTGCGCCACCTGTCATAATCCTGAATTGAGTTTTACCGACGGGCTGCCGGGGTCGAGGGGCATCGGGAAAAAGATCGGTCGGAGGAACGCGCCTACGGTTTTGAACGCCGCATACTATTCGAGTTTCTTCTGGGATGGGCGCGCGGCGACTCTGGAGCAGCAGGCGGGGCTTCCGATTGCCAATCCGGATGAGATGGGCCAGTCGCACGATCTTTCAATCAAGAAGTTTGAAAAAATTCCGGAGTACAAGAAAGAGTTTGAGCTGGTATTCGGCCCCGGGCGGCTGACGATCGAGAGGATCGAGATGGCGCTGGCGAGTTATGAACGGACGCTGCTGAGCGGAGACTCCGCGTTCGACCGGTATATGTACGGGCACGACGAATCGGCGTTGAGTCCGGAAGCGCAGCGGGGGATGAAGATTTTCGTGGATAAGAAGAAGGGCAATTGTTCGACGTGCCATTTGATCGGCGAGACGAACGCTGCGTTCACAGACGGGAAGTTTCATAACCTCGGGGCTGGGATTAATTCCAAAGGCGAGTTGACGGATCTGGGCCGCTATGAGCAGACCAAGGTCGAGGCGGATAAGGGTGCGTTTCGGACACCGGATTTGCGGAATGTGGCAAAGACGGCTCCTTACATGCACGACGGGAGTCTGAAGACGCTGAAGGATGTCGTGGATTTTTACGATGGCGGCGGGACTTCGAATCCGCAGTTGGATCCGGAGATTAAAGAGTTGAAGTTGAGTGAGGCCGAGCGGGCGGATCTGGTGGCTTTTTTGGAGTCTTTGACGGGCGGGAAGGTTGGAAAAAATCAATTGGCCGCTGATAAACGCAGATGAACGCTGATAGCTACAAAGAATGAAACTTCTTGTCGTGGTTGCCATGGTGATGTTGGTTGCGTGTTCGAAGCCTGAAGCGAAGACGGCTCCGAAGGCCGAGGTGGTTTATTTTAAGGTCGATCCTGCTACATCTGGGGTGGTCTCGGGGAAGATTTTATTCACCGGGAAGGCGCCCCCGCCGAAGAAGATCGATATGGATGAAGATCCGCAGTGCGCCAAACTGCATAAGACTCAGGAGCTCGACCGGCCGGTTGCGGTTAACAAGAACGGCACTCTGGCGAATGTTTTTGTGTATATCAAGGGCGGCCTGGAAGGGAAGAAATTTGTTCCTCCTGGAAACGCCGCGGTGATGGATCAGAAAGGCTGCTGGTTTGAGCCGCGCGTGCTGGGCATTCAGACGGGACAAGAGTTTGCGGTCACGAATTCCGATCCGGTGACGCACAACATTCATCCGCGGGCGCACCTGAACCGGGAGTGGAACCAGAGCCAGCCGAGCGGCGCGCCTCCGCTCCAAAGGCGGTACGCGCGCCAGGAGATTATGATTCGCGTGAAGTGCAACATCCATGACTGGATGCACGCGTGGATCGGCGTGGTGGACAATCCGTATTTCGCGGTGACCGGCAGCGACGGGACTTTTGAGTTGAAAAATGTTCCTCCTGGGGAATATACGATTGAGGCGTGGCAGGAAGAGCTGGGCACGTTGGAGCAGCATGTGACGGTGCCTCCCGCGGGTAAGGCTGAGGTTTCCTTCACGTTTAAGGGTGAGTAGATGAGAAATCGTCTCGCGTGATGGAAAGACGATTTGTGTTGCGTAGAGGTGGCGTTAACGTAAGAAGAGTTTCAAGGGGGACTTGTGCATTCTCGTCCGGCAATTCATAACGCGATGTGGCCTGGGCTGGTGGGAAAAGGGCCCGATTCGGAGCCGCCGATCGATTTGGAGACGATGTTGAATCTGACGGCGGGGGCGGAGGTGAATGGCGTCAAATTTGACGGCGTCGATTTGTTTCTGAGCTTGCCGCATACCGATATCGATTCATCGGATAGCGATCTGGTGGAGTTGGCGGCGCACGTCGCGGGCAAGGGGTTGAAGGTGGGATCGCTGGTGGCTCCGGTGTGGGGCGCGACAGGCGGGGGATCGGCGATGGGGGACGATGCCGAGCGCGGCGCATTTCTCACGCAGGTTCGGAAGGCTTGCAAGATCGGCAAACAGCTTCGGGAACTGGGGATTCGTCCAACGGGCGTGGTGCGGATCGATTCGGCTTGCGGAGTCGCCGACTGGGTGAAGGACCCGGAAGGGAACACCAAGCGGATCGCGCAGACGTTTCGCGAGGCGTGCGATATCGCGGAAGGGTTCGGCGAGAGGCTGGCTGCGGAAGGCGAGATTTGTTGGGGAGGGATGCACAGTTGGCGGCGCATGGTCGAACTGCTGGAGATGGTAGGAAGGCCCAAAACGCTCGGCTTTCAGGCCGATATGGCGCACACCATGCTGTACACGATGGGTTATAACGCGCCGGAGGATCGGGTGCTGCCGGAGGGGTTCGATTGGTCGAGCCAGAAAACGCTCGAAGAGGCGTATTTCAAAGTGGCGCGGGCTCTGCGCCCTTGGACCATCGATTTTCATGTGGCGCAGAATGACGGCACGGTGAAGGGCGAAGGATCGCACGATAAGACGGGGAAGCATTGTCAACCGGGCGACCGGAACGGGAAGCTGGATATCGTGCGCGATGCCGGGGCGTGGCTGCGGGATGACAATGGCAAGCTGACGCATGCGACGGAGCATATCTGCTGGGACGGGTGCATGTTCCCGAACGCGGTGATGACGGATCCGAAGACCTGGCACGATGTGTTGAGCACGATGATCGCGGTGCGGGATGCGCATGGTTGGGATGATCATGAAAAAGAAAATTAACGTCGGGATGGTCGGCTATGGGTTCATGGGACGGACCCATTCGAATGCGTTTCTGAAGGCGGGGAATTTTTTCGATCTGCCGTTTCAGCCGGTGCTCAAGACTGTCTGCGCACGGAATTCGGAGCGCGTGAGGGCGTTCGCGGCCAACTGGGGATATGAGAACGTCGAGACGCAATGGCGGAAAATGGTGGAATCGCCGGAGATCGACTTGGTGGATATCGCGAGCCCCAACGATACGCATCTGGAGATCGCGGTGGCGGCGGCGAAGGCCGGCAAGATGGTAATGTGCGAAAAGCCTCTCGGCCGGAACGCGCGCGAATCGGAATTCATGGTGAGGGCTGTGGAGGAGGCTCACGTCGCCAACATGGTTTGGTATAACTACCGTCGCGTGCCGGCAGTGATGCTTGCCAAGCAGTTGATCGATGAAGGACGGCTGGGGAAGATTTTTCATTACCGCGCGAAGTTTTTGCAGGACTGGACGATTTCGACGGAGTTGCCGCAGGGCGGGGAAGGACTGTGGCGCCTGGATAAGATGGTGGCCGGTAGCGGCGTTACGGGGGATTTGCTGGCGCATACCATCGACACGGCGATGTGGCTGAACGGAGGCATTGAGGAAGTGTCGGCAATGACGGAGACGTTCATCAAGTCGCGCAAACATAATTTGAGCGGCAAGGTGGAACCGGTGGAGATCGACGACGCGAGCCTGGCGCTGGCCCGGTTTCGCAACGGCTCGCTGGCGACGTTCGAGGCGACGCGCTATGCGCGCGGGCACAAGGCTCTGTATACGCTGGAGATTAACGGAGAAAATGCGTCGATCATGTGGGATCTGCACGACCTGCATCGGCTGCAATACTTCGACCACAAGGATGAGGGATTGACGCGCGGCTGGAAGAGCATCCACATTACAGACCGCGAGCATCCTTATATGTCGCACTGGTGGGTGCCCGGGTTGCAGATCGGGTATGAGCACACGTTCATTCACCAGGTCGCGGATTTCCTGACTGCGGCCGCGGAGGGGAAGAGCGCATCGCCGACGTTTCGCGAGGCTCTGGCGACGGAGGATGTGACGGACGCAGTGCTGGAATCGGCGGCGAATCGCCAGTGGGTGAAGGTGCGCGCTCGTGTCCACGATTAAGGAAGTCGCCGAGCTTGCGGGTGTCAGCGTCGGCACGGTTTCGCACGTGATTACCGGCTCGGTTCCAGTGACGGAGCCTCTGCGCCGCAAGGTGCAGGCGGCGATCAAGCGCCTGGATTATCATCCGAACCACATCGCGCGAAGTTTAAAAACCAGCAAAACGCGGACGCTGGGAGTCATCGTGCCGGATCTTACGATTTCGTTTTTCCCGCAAGTAATTCGCGGGGCGGAAACGGCGGCACGGCAGAGGAATTACACCTTGATCGCGGTCAATTCGGACGATCGCGCGGACCGGCAAAAGGAATTGCTGTCGCTGTTGAGGTCGCAGAGGGTGGAAGGGATTTTGCTGGCGGTCGCGGCGGCTCCGTCGTCGAGCGGACAAATTTCACAGATCATCGAATCGGGGATTCCAGTCGTGTATCTGGACCGGATTCCGGATCGTGAAGAAGTCGATTCGGTTTCCGGTGAGGATTTGCAGGCGTCGGTGATGGCGGTCGAACATTTGCTCGAGGCGGGGTATCGGCGTATCGCGATTGCCACAGGTCCTCATACATTGCGCAATGAGCAAAGGCGGTTACAAGGTTATCGGCAGGCGCTGGCGCAGGCGGGGCTGGAATTTGATGAGACGTTGATCTGGGAGGGAAATTTTCGGCCGGAAGATGTCGCCGCGATTTGCAGGCCTCATCTGTGCGACGGCGCGCGGCGCCCCGATGCGATTCTCTCGACCAACGGTCCGACGGGGCTCGGCGTACTACGCGCATTTCGAGACTGCGGATTGAATACGCCGCAAGACATCGCATTCGTGACGTTCGATGAGCTGACGGTGGACGAATTGTTCACGCCGTCGATTACAACGGTGGTGCAGCCCGCATACGACATCGGCTTTCGCGCGGCGCAGATTTTACTGGAGCGGGTCGAGAACGGGAATGCGGAGGGTCCGTTCACGGTGCGGCTCCCCGCGACTTTGCGAGTGAGGGAGTCGTCGCGCAGGAGGGAGTAGCGTCTTGATCGCAGGCGGATATACGGGGTACAGGTGAAACGCTGGGTTGCGATTCGAATGGAATGCTTAAAAGGCTGCGGCGAATAGGCGGAAGCACGGGATATCTTTCGATGAAGCGGCCAGCGTTTTCTTCGATCCGCTATCGGCGACGGGCGACGGTCCCGATCATTCGCTCGAGGAGAGGCGCTTCGTGACATTTGGCACCTCGTCTTCAGGTCGCTTGCTCGTCGTCGGGTACGCGGAGCGCATCGCGACGCGAGCAGAGCGGAAGTTCTATGAAAAAAGCTAAGCCAATCAACGCGGGGGAGCTTCGCGCGGAATATAAGCGAGAGGACTTTAGGAGTTGGTGCGTGGGAAATACCTCGGGCGGCTCCAAACGAGTTCCAATGTCGTGGTCCTGGATCCCGAGGTCGCCGCGCTCTTTCCAAACGCGGCTGCTGTCAACGCCGCTCTGCGGTCACTGGCAGAGATTGCGACCCGTGCTGGCGCGCGCCGCGGTCGATTGAGATGAAGCCTGAGGTCCACGTCTCGACCAATGCGCAATCGCCGCGCCCAACGAATAGGCGCAGCACGACGAAACCGGCCACGCGATGAGAAGCAGCAAGAAATCTGGAGCGACAAAAGCAAGAACTCTTTCTCGAACGCTCCCTGCTTCGCAGAAGAGGACAAACAGCATCGCAAGTATTGCGGGAAGTAACCACACATATTTCGCGCTCGGATATAGTCGTGGCGCCCGCGCGCAAGCTCCGTAGCCAACGCAGAAACCAAGCAGCGGGACAACAAGTAGCAGCCCATAATAAGCAAGGTTGGTCGAGCCCCAGGCTCGCGGAGTAAACCGTGCAACGCAATATGTTACAGGCAGACCAATTCCCAGGATCAGCAGCGGCGCAATAATGGTTTGCACCGCGATACCATCGAGCAGTTTCGACCGTGGGTGCATTCCGCCCGTACGCGTTAACGTATATCGTTTCCCCCTTCGTTACACATCCCGACCGCTTCTGCCAGCCCAATCGAAGGATCTTTCGTAGGAATAAACTCCTGTCCCACATACCCCCGATACCCAATCTCCACCAGCGTCCGCATCACCGCCGGATAGTTAATCTCCTGATTCTCATCAAGCTCCCCGCGTCCCGGTACCCCCGCCGTGTGGATATGCCCCAGCAAATCGCGATATTGGCTCAAACGGCGGATAATATCTCCGTTCATGATCGCCACGTGATAAATATCGAATAGCAATTTCACATTCGGCGAACCAACTTCCAAAATGATCTGCGCACAGTAGTCGATATCGTCGCCCTGATAGCCCGGATGGCCTTTCATCGGATGCGAATCGTCGCGCGTGTTCAGTTGTTCCAGGCACAGCGTGACGCCTCGGGGCACCGCGTAGCGCGCCAGTTCGCGAAGACCCTTCACTGTATTCGCGGCGCCTTCAGCGAGCGGAATTTCAGGACTCTCCGGATCGTCCGCGTCGCTCCATTTATGCCCGGTGAATGCGAGAACGTTGGGGACGCCCGCGGCCGAGCACTGGTCGATCGCGATCTTCGTCGTCGCAATCACCTCCTCCGCGTATCTCGGATTGTTGAGGCCTTTCGCGAAAACCGGGTCGGGCATGCCGTTCATCGCAATTGCAATATTCAACCCATAGGATCGAATTTTCGGCCAGTGTTCGTGCGGAGCAAGCTCGACGCTCTCGCATCCCAAAGACTTCGCGGTCTCGCAAATGCGGTCGATGTCCCACTTCCACGACGTTCCGTTCAGGCACCAATAAGCTAGCGATTGCTTGATTCTCATCTTTCAGTATCATAACGATTACGCGTGCCGGATCTTGTTCTGGAAGCCAATTCGATCTCGAAATCCTTTGCCGGAGTGAAAGCTCTCAAATCCGTGTCCTTCGATCTCCGCGCGGGCGAGGTCCACGCAGTGATCGGCGAAAACGGCGCAGGCAAATCGACGCTCATCAAAATTATTACGGGCGCGGTGACCGCCGACGCTGGAACACTCAAGGTGCACGGAGAACTGGTGCCGCACATGGACCCTCGCGTGTCGAAGGCACTCGGAATCGCGGCAATTTATCAGCAGCCGTCTCTATTTCCGGATCTCACGGTCGCGGAAAATATCGCCTTGGCGCTCGAAGGACGTCATGCGTGGCGCATCTTGGATTGGAAAAGCCGCAGCCGGAGAGCCGCGGAGTTGCTGCATCGCGCGGGCGCATCGCTCGATCCGGAGCACCTGGTCGCGACGCTCGGTATGCCGGAACAGCAGCTTGTTGAAATCGCCAAGGCGATCGGCGCCGATGCGCGGATCGTCATCATGGACGAGCCCACCGCGTCGTTGACGGAACGCGAAGTGAATAGCCTGTTTCAGGTCATCGCGCGATTGCGAGCCGAAGGCGTGGGCGTGATTTACATCTCTCATCGCCTGGAAGAAATCGCCGCGGTAGCGGATCGTGTGACGGTGCTGCGCGATGGCGAGAGCATTGCCACCAAACGTATGGACGAAGTGGATCGCGCGGAATTGATTCGCATGATGGTGGGTAGGGAACTGGCGTCCATTTTTCCCAAGCGCGAGATTATCGCAGGCGAAATCGTGCTGGAGCTGCGGAATGTCTCGAACGCCGTCGTGCAGAACGTGTCATTGACCGTGCGAAAAGGCGAGATTCTCGGCATCGCCGGCCTCGTCGGATCGGGACGCACGCAACTGGCGGAGACCATCTTCGGCCTGACGCCGGCCGCTTCGGGCGAGATTCTATTGCGAGGCGAACGCGTGGCGATTGCGACTCCCGAAGCTGCCATCCGTCGCGGCATCGGTTACGTGCCCGAGGATCGTCCGCGGCACGGCGCGATTCTGGAGATGTCAGTCGCCGCCAATACTAGTCTCGCGAGTTTGAAAAAGGTCGCTCACCGCGGACTGATCGACGCGCGGAAAGAACGCAAACTCGCCGAGCATTTCGTCGACCGCTTGCGAATAAAAACTCCTTCGGTCGAAATGGAAACCGGCGCGCTATCCGGAGGGAATCAGCAGAAGGTCGCCCTGGCCCGCTGGCTCGCCATCGATCCCTCGATTTTGATTCTGGATGAGCCCACGCAAGGCGTGGACGTCGGCTCGAAATCGGAGATTCATTCGCTGATGGCGGACCTGGCCCAGCAAGGGCTCGCCATTGTGATGATTTCTTCTGAGCTGCCGGAACTGCTCGGCATGAGCGATCGCATCGCGGTGATGCATGCCGGCACCATTCGTGGAACGCTCGATAGGAAGGACGCGACGCAGCAGGCGATTCTATCTCTGGCGCTAGGGCACGCGGCGTGAAAAGATTTCGCAGCGAAATCTCGGTTGGATTTGCCATCGTTGTTCTACTCATCGTTCTGGCCTTCCTCGCTCCTTCGTTTTTCACGCGCGAAAATCTTACCGATCTGGCGCTCGCCAACATGCCGGTGCTGATCGTCGCCCTGGGCATGACCCTGATCGTTCTGACCGGACACATCGATATTTCCGTCGGCACAATGTTCGCGATTTGCAGCGTTGCCGCGGGCGAATTCGCGAAGCTCGGACTCCCTGCGTGGGGCGCGGGCCTCGCGGCGTGCGCCATCGGAGCGATGCTGGGAGCAATCAACGGAGCGCTGGTTGCCTACCTGCACATTCCGTCGATCGTCGTCACGCTCGCTGCGATGGTGGCGTTTCGCGATGCCCTTCGATGGATCACCCAAGGCGCGTGGGTGCAGGATTTGCCGGCCAATTTCCAGTGGCTCGGAATGACGCAGGCAGCCAGCAATACTGTCACGTTCTTAATCGCGGGGATACTCGCGATCGGCATTGGATGGGGATTGCGAAACTTGCCCGCCGGGCGATCCGTTTACGCTACCGGATCGAACGCGAACGCCGCGCGCCTGGTGGGAATCGATTCGGCGCTCGTGACTTTTTCTGTGTTCACCATCACGGGAGCGTTGACAGGTTGTGCGGCGCTGCTGAACTCCGTCCGCTTCAACCAGGTTCCCAGCAACGCGGGAATCGGCATGGAGTTGAAAGTGATTACAGCAGTCGTCGTGGGCGGAACCGTGATCACGGGCGGACGCGGAAGCATTCAGGGAACGCTGCTGGGCGTGGTTCTGCTGGGCATCGTTAGCCCCATGCTGACGTTCCTCGGCTTCAGTGCGTATTGGGAGCGGGCGATTCAGGGATTGATCATTTTATGCGCGGTGGGCTTCGACGCGGTGCGCTCTCGTCTAGGAAAATATGCAGGCGACTTTGCCGAACGCACCGCATAAAAGTTGGCGCGAGCGCTGGTTTCCGAACGGCGAATGGATCGTGCTTCTCGCCCTGCTCGCCGAAATCGGAATCTTCTCGTTGGTCGCGCAGAACTTCTTGTCGACCACCAATTTCCTTGAAGTGATCCGGCTGAGCGTCGAATTGGGGCTGCTCGCGCTCGCATTGACACCGGTCATCGTCACCGGAGGAATCGATCTTTCCGTCGGATCGATGATGGGCCTCTCTGCGGTCGTCTTTGGAGCGTTGGTGATGGATCAACACTGGCCCATCCCGGCCGCGGCGGTCGCGACCCTTCTAGTCGGTTGCGCGGGCGGTGCACTCAACGGAGTACTGATAGCCGAGTTCAAAATCCCTCCATTGATCGTTACTCTAGGCTCGTTCTCCGCGTTTCGAGGCATCGCGGAGGGCATCACACACGGCGCGGTGAATTACTCGGGATTCCCAAAGTCGTTTCTTTTTCTCGGCCAGGGGTATTTCCTGGGCATGCCTGCGCAGCTCCCGATTTTGGCCATCGCGATCGCCGGTTATGCGGTGCTGTTACATCGCTCCGTAATCGGTCGAGGATTGTACGCCATCGGCTTCGCTGGGAACGGAGCGCGCTACGCGGGAATCGCGGTTGCCCGGCGCATCGGCCTCGTATATTTTCTTTCCGGATTAGCGGCCAGCGTTGCCGCCGTGATTTACGTCGCCCACCTCGGGCAAGCCAAATCCGATGCGGGCACCGGCTACGAATTGGACGCCATAACGGCCGTCGTGCTGGGCGGCGCGTCAGTCGCGGGAGGGCGCGGCACGATTCTCGGCACAGTGCTGGGATTATTCTCGATTTCGATTTTGCAAAACGGTCTGCACCTGGCGGCGCTGCCATCGGAGCTGACAGGAATCCTCACCGGTACCGTCCTGGTATTGACGATCGCCATGGACCGTTTCCGCGCGCCGCGAAAAATATCATTAGAAGAAGGGGCCATTGAAATGAAAAACAGCCAGGTCGCGATTCTTTGCGGAGCCATTTTGTTAGGCTCGCTAATCACCGCGGGCGCGAACGTGTGGCTTGTCAAGTCGCTGAAGGCGCCCGCTGCCGCGACCACAGCCGCGCATATTCCCGTGATCGCGGTGATGCCGAAGGCCAAGGGCGATCCCTATTTCGTGAGCTGCCGCATCGGCGCGGAAGAAGCCGCGCGCGAACTCGGCGTCGAGCTGATCTGGGATGGCCCCACCGGTCTCGACGCGGCCAAGCAAAACGAAATTGTCGAGAGCTGGATTACGCGTGGTGTCGATGCCATCGCGGTCGCGGTCGAGAATCAAGCCGGTATCTCCACCGTTCTGCGCAAAGCCCGGCAGAAAGGGATTCACGTGTTGACGTGGGACGCCGACGCGGAGCCCGATGCGCGCGAATATTTTCTGAATCAAGCGACACCAGAAGGAATCGGCAACGCCCTGACCGACGAAGCAGCGCGCCTGCTCGGCGGTAAAGGCGATTTCGCGATCATCACCGGAGCCCTGAGCGCGGCCAATCAAAATCAATGGATTGCATTTATCAAGAAGAGGGCCCAGGAAAAGTACCCGGGCCTCAACGTCGTCACGATTCGCCCCAGCGACGACGATCGCGACAAGGCATTCACGGAGACACAGACGATCCTGAAAGTGCATCCCTCGGTGAAGCTGATCATGGCCATCTCCGCGCCGGCTGTTCCGGGAGCGGGCGAAGCAATGCGGCAGACCGGCCGCAAGGACGTCGACGTAATCGGACTTTCGCTCCCCGGCATCTGCAAGCCGTATATCAAGGATGGCGTGGTGCAGACGATTTTTCTGTGGAACACGAAGAATCTCGGGTATCTCACGGTTTATGCGGGCACGATGCTAAGCCAGAACAAAATCCCGCCGGGCGCGGCCTCTATTCAGGCGGGTCGCTTAGGCACGCTCGAAATTAGCGGAAGCCAGATCATCCTGGGCGCTCCTCTACTCATTGATAAGAAGAATATCGACAAACTGGACTTCTAGCTCTCTTGGTTTTCTTTGCGAGCTTCGCGCCTTTGCGTGAAAATTCTATCGGGACAGCGGAGCGTCCGGATTCCCGGGCCCGAAATGTTTCAGCATGACCAGGTTTTCAGTCTTGCTCTTGTTCGTGATCGCGACTCCCGCCGATGCCGCCTGTGCCGTGACGAACAACTCGTCCTGCGTCATCTGCCCGTACCGGATCAGGCTCGGCGTCTCGACGTCGTGCTTCCCGAAACTGCCGAAACCCTGCGTCAGGATCATTCCATAAGCCGCCCCATCGCGAATGGTGACGGAGCGGCCCGGCAGAACCGTCAGTTCCTTCGCAGAGTAATGCGCGGTTGAGTACACCACCCAATTCTCGCGATATCCGCATCGCTCCATTTCCTCGAGTGGACGAACCGGCTTAGGCTCGAACTGGCGATGCTCCGCAAACTCCGGGTCGGTGTTCGCCGGCCAATCCATCATCTCGATCAGATAATCCAGATCCTGATGATGCTCCGGCGGGACATCTTTGATGAGCAAGTCCCACGGCACTCCGCGGCCTTCCACCATCGATTGATACATCGCGAAAACATCCGAATTCACCTGCGGCTCATACGTCACCAGTGAACCGGGAGCGTGCAGAATTCCCGGATCGATCTGCCATCCGCTGCCGGGTTTCAATTTATAGGCGCGGGAGAGATACAGAATTTCGTTGTCGCCTTCGTTCCACTTTTTGAGGCAACGCCGGATGTCGTCCTTCGTGGTGCCCGGATTCAGCCCCATGAACGTGTACGGAAAATGATTGTCCTTGAAGTTGTATTGCGGCGGGAAATAGTACGCCTCAGGCTTGCCCTTTTGTCCCACCCGCGCAGCGAATTCGTCGTTCTGATGCAGGTGATGAGGAATCGGTCCCAGGTTGTCGAAGAACTTGCAGAGCAGATTCCAGCCGCCGTATTTTTGCATCACCGCCGCGCCCAGGAACTGGTCGCCCACGGTCTCGATCGCCTCTTTGAGCAGCGCCTTTTTTCCCTGAAACTCGATATAGCTGAGCCCCTCGTCCTCCGCGGTTAGCGGACCGTTCGCAGCCTTGGTGGTCGAGGAGAACCATCGTTCGTCAATGCCGCCGCGATGCGCGCCCAGCGCATAGAGGTCGCGAGGGTCCAGCTTCAAGCGGCCGCCCGGCATGAGAAACGCGCGCGGAACCCAGCAGGGCGCGAGCCGTACGATGCCATCACCTGCTGTTAAGGCATCGGTAATGAGAGATTTGTTCGACATGGAAAACGCCGCAGAGCCGCTTTGAAACGACTCAAACCGCAACGCACAGCTTATACCGTTGCATTCGGACCTGTCAAGGTGGCACAGACTTTAGTCCGTGTTTAGTACAGCGTGAACGTATATAAAGTATCGCCCGCCGCAATCAGAATATATTGATGCCCATCGAGCATGTACGTCTCCGGCGCGTTCGACACATTGCCCAGGCGCGCATGCCACAAAATCTTGCCGTTGGCGGGATCGTATGCAACCAGATTCCCGCTCAGATCGCCTCCGAATAACAGCTTTCCGGCCGTCGTGAGAAACCCGTTGCCAAGGTTTCCTCCCGTGCCCGGGTATCGATGCCGCCACGCGATTTTTCCAGTCTTATAATCGATCGCGGTGAGATATGCACCCATCGATCCCACGCCCAATTCGTCTTTGCCGCCCAGCCCCATCGCACCGCGCGGATCGGTTTCGGTCAGGTAGTACATCGCGTAGGAATCGTTGGTGGGCACGTAAAACAGCCCGGTGTCGGGCGAATAGGCTGGCGGAGGCCAATTAGTCGCGCCGCCATTATTCGGCGATACCAACGCGCCCGGTACGGTCGAGTCTTTTTCCGGATCGCGCATCGGCTGGCCATCCTTATTAAGACCCTTCGCCCAATTGACGGTGTCCGAATACTTGCTGGTCACCAGGTGCTCCCCGGTCAGCCGGTCGAGTGTGAAGTAATATCCGTTGCGGCTCGCGTGCAGCACCATCTTGCGAGGCTTGCCGTTAAAATCCCCATCGACAAGGATCGGTGTCTCCGTAGAATCCCAGTCGTGCGTATCGTGCGGCGAGGTTTGATAATGCCACGCGATCTTACCCGTGTCGACATTGATCGCGACAATCGAACAGGTGTACAGATTGTCACCCTTGCGCCCTGGGGAATCCATATACGCGGGCGAAGGATTGCCCGTCCCCACGATGTAGAGATGCGTTTCCGGATCGTAGGCGCCGGGAATCCAGATGTTGCCTCCGCCGTGTTTCGCCGTGTCGAAGTCGCCCCACGTGGCCAGCGCTGGATCGTCCCGTTTCACTGGAACCGAATAAAACTTCCACTGCACATCGCCTGTTTCCGGATCGAAAGATTGCAGCAGCCCCGGCTCGTCCAGATCGTCTCCCGTGCCCACCAGAATATGATTGCCGATCACAATCGGAGCCATCGTCGAGAAGTACTGCAAATTGAAATCGGCGATCTCTTTGTGCCAGCGCTCCCTCCCGGTCTTCGCGTCGAGGCACACCAGATAATCGTCCGGCGTTTCCATATACAGCCAGTTGCCCCACATCCCCAGGCCGCGATTTCCGATGTGCGTGCCGCCCTTGGTGCGCCAGTAAAAATGCCACAGCTCGTGCCCGTCCCGCGCGTCCATCGCCCAGGCATTGTCGGGCGTCGAGAAATACAAAATACCGTTTACTTCGAGGATCGACGCGCGGATGTTCGTCCCGCCCCCTGCGGCCGACTCGGTTTGCGCGACACCGCCGACGATGGTCGGCGCACTTCCTCGCCCTCCTCCGCCCGATCCCGATGCTACCCGGCTCACCCATCCCAGCGTGAGATTCTTCACGTTCGATTGGTTGATCTGCGTGAGGGAGCTGTACCGCTTGCCGCTATAATCGCCCGAATAAGTGGGCCACGAATCGCCCAAAGGCTTCATCAACAGCGCAGGATCCAGAGGACCTTGCGCGCTCGCGACGGCCGCTGCGAAGCTAGCCAGAAAAAATTTTGTCATTTTACCGTCACCAGGTACGCGGTCAAATTATGAATATCCTTGTCGCTATAGACGCCCAGCAGCGCCTTGTGCGGCTGAAGCGGATCGTGAATCTCGACCTTCGGCATGTCGCCATCCCGCCGGAACGAATGCTGCGCTCCATCGGCGTCCGCCAGCGTAACGATGAAATCGTCCACCCGTATTAGCCGGCCTTCGACCTTCTGTCCGGACCCCAGCGTCACGGTAACCGTAGTCGGAGGCACATTGGCGCTGCCTCCGCGTCCGCGTCCTCCTCCGCCCGGCATCACGAAGGTCTGTTGCAGTTCCCTGGGCTCCGCGTACTTCGCTCCAATGCCTTTCAAATCACCGGTCACCGAATGGCACGACGCGCATTTCGTCTTGAAATACGCCTCTCCCGCCGCCGCATCCCCCACCAGAATCGTCGGAGGCTTCATACGCGACGCATCGTATCCCGCCACCCGAAAATTGTGAAGGAACGCCGCGATATCCGCCACCTGCGCATTGGTCATCGGAAATTTCGGCATCCCCTGATCGATGCGCCCGTTCTGGACCACCGGTCCGATCAGTTCGCCGCTCTGATCGTTCAGCACCAGCTCCGCTCGCAACAGATTCGGCCCGCCTTCGCCTCCTCTCGCATCCGAGCCGTGGCAGAACTGGCAATTGACGCCGTACAAAGCCTGGCCCCTCTGGATCATCGCCGGATCTCCCGGAGGATGTTGCGGGAACGCATTCGCGAATCCGCCGCCACCCCCGCCACCTCTTCCACCTCTTCCAGCAGGTGCCGCGGGCGGTTGCGCAGGAGGCTGAGCCGCGGTCTGAGCGGCTGCCGCGATGGCCCACGTGGCCAAAATCGCGGGAATTACAAAGTTCTTCATAGGGAACACTCAGATATGATACCGGACCAAAGGGTGTACTGTTAGACATGGACAAGAGATTGGCCAAACGCCACAAGCGGCAGGTTTCCCGCGAAAAGAGCAAGGTAAAGCTCTCTGAGCCCGATCTGCGCACGCAGGAGCAGATCGAAACCGCGCGCGAAGCCAGCCGTCATGATGCCGCCCGCGGCAATCAGCCGAAGGCCTCGGCCGGTCAAGGCTTCCGCAACGCCTCCGCGACCTCCACCGGCAGTGCCGCAAAGACAGGCGCGTAAAAGTGTTTTCCGCGCGCTGTCCCAATTGCCGGTCGGTCGACTTGAGAAGCGTCGGCGTGCGCAACGTTGTCGAACAAGCGATTCACTGGATCCTCCTTCCCTACCGGTGCTCTCTCTGCGGCCGGCATTTTTTCCTGTTTCGCTGGCTAACTCCCGCGTAACCTCTGCGTCGAACCTCAGTAGCTATACTTAGAAGTCTGAGTATGTCCAAATTCGACGCTCTCCAAGGCTCGCTCGACGTGCTCGTCCTGAAAATCCTGTCGCGGCGTCCGAAATCCCACGGATACGCCATCATGTCCGCGATCAAGGAATTCTCGGGCGAGATTCTTTCCGCCGAGGAAGGCTCGCTGTATCCGGCCTTGCACCGCATGGAAGAGGCGGGCTGGGTCCGCTCCCAGTGGATCAAGAAGGATAGCGGCCGCCGCGCCCGAATCTACGAACTGACCGCGGCGGGAAAAAAGCAGCTCGCCCAGGAAGAGTCCCGTTGGCAGACCGTGACTTCAGCCGTAAATCGAGTCTTAAGGACGGTTTGATATGTCATTGTGGTCCCGCATTGCGAACGTTTTCCACGCCGATCGCCTCCACCGGGAAATTGACGAAGAGCTGCAATCGCACATCGACGAAGCCATAGAACAAGGCCGCGACCCCGCGGAAGCCCGCCGCGCATTCGGTTCCCTGCTTCGTCAGCGCGAAGAAACCCGCGACATGCGACTCGTCGCGTGGCTCGATTCCTTGCGAGCCGACGCGATCTTCGGCTGGCGCCGTCTGCGAAAATCCAAAGTCACTTCGGCCGCCGCGATTCTTTCGCTGGCCCTCGCCATCGGAGCCTGCACCGCGGCCTTCCGTCTGATCGACGCACTGCTGCTCCGCCCCTTGCGGATCGCACACCCCGAGCGGCTTTATGCCCTGTCCCGCCACGGAGTCGGACTCGACGGCAAGCCGAGCTCCTACGATAGCTGGGCTGGACCGGTCGTGCACCTGATGCGCGCCGCCGCAAACGATCAAGCCGAGTTGATCGAAGTTTCCTATTGGGAGCGGTCGGACCTCACCTACGGTTCCGACGAGGAGATGGAGAAAGGGTACCTGCAATACGTGTCCGGCTGGATGTTCGGTTCCTTCGGATTGCGGCCCGCTCTGGGTCGATTGATGACCGGGGACGACGACAAGTCCGGTGCTCGACCCGTCGCGGTGCTCTCCTACGATTACTGGTCCCGTCGATTCGCTCGTGATCCGAAGGTGATCGGACGCACCCTTCATCAGGGAAGCAATCTTTACGAAATTATCGGCGTTGGCCCGGAATCGTTCACAGGCACCGAAACCGGCACCATGGTCGATGTCTTTTTTCCGGCGATGATGCACCCCTCCGCCAATCGTAAGGACTCGACTCCGTTTCGCACACTGGTCTTGGTGAATCCAGGCGTGCCCGTCGAACCGCTGCGCCAGAAGCTGGCGGCGATCTCCCGCGCGTTTGAAGAGGAGCGCGCGAAAGGGTTCACCGATATGCCCAAAGCGAAGATCGCCAGCTACCTCAATGAAGCGATCTCGATCGACCGTGCCGCGGCCGGCTCCTCGAATCTTCAAAAGGATTACATGCAGCCGCTGATGGCCCTGGGAACGCTGGTGGCGCTGGTTTTGCTGATCGCCTGCGCGAACGTTGCGAACCTGATGACCGCACAAGCCACTGCGCGCGCCCGTGAAATGGCCCTGCGCGTCTCCATCGGCGCGGGGCGATGGCGCCTGGTACAACTGGTGCTGGTGGAAAGCGCGTGGATCGCGATTCTGGCCGCGGCGATCGGCGCAGCGTTCGCCTGGTGGGCGGCGCCATTCGTCGTGCGCATGATCAATCCGCCCGATAATCCGGCACGCCTGGCCCTGCCGGCGGATTGGCGCATACTCGCGTTCGCTTCCGCTCTCACGCTCGGCGTGACGTTTCTGTTCGGCTTGGTCCCCGCCCTCCGCGCGTCTTCCGTCAAACCTGCCAGCGCGTTGAAGGGAGGCGAAGATCCGCACTCGCGCCGCCGGTTGATGCACGCGTTGATCGCTGCGCAGGTCGCTTTCTGTTTCCTGGTGCTGTTCGTGGCCGGACTGTTCGTCGCCACGTTTGAACGGCTTTCTCATCGGCCGATCGGATTTTCCGCCGATCGGCTCTTACTGCTCGACACGGTGACCGCGCACGCCCAACAGCCCGCGTATTGGAACGAGGTGGCGGATCGTCTCCGCGCGGTCCCCGGCGTCGAAACCGTCGCGCTCGCGGGATGGCCTCTGCTCAGTGGCTATCAGTCGAACAATTTTCTTTCTCTCAACGGAGGCCCTCCAATTGAGCCTCTCGCCTTTTTTCTGAATGTCTCGCCCGGTTGGCTCGAGACCATGAAGATTCCGCTGATCGACGGCAGGGACTTCCGCGCCGACGACGTCGACCCCGGCGCGGTCATCGTGAACGAGACGTTTGTGAAGACTTTCTTCAACGGCGAGAACGCGATCGGCAAGTCGTTCTACAGAACGTACCCGCGCCGCATCCCCTCGACGATTGTCGGTGTCGTGCGCGACTCGCGCTACAACGGAATGCGGGAGCGCACCAAGCCGGTAGCGTACCTTCCGTTTCGCCGGAACGACGCGAAGGGCGATTTGCAGCCCACCCGCAGCGCGACCATCATCGTCCGCACAGCGGGAGCCAACCCTCTCACGCTGGCGTCCCTTCTGCGCCGCGAAGTGCCGCGTATCCGCTCCGAATTTCGCGTCAGCAATCTCCACACGCAGCAGGAATTGATCGACGCGCAGACCGTTCGCGAGCGCCTGCTCGCCATGCTCGCGCTCTTCTTCGCCGCGGTCGCCCTGCTGCTGGCCGGGATCGGACTTTATGGAGTGCTCAATTACTCAGTGGTCCAGCGGCGCCGCGAGATCGGGATTCGCCTGGCGATCGGAGCGCCCGCCTCCGGCATCGCGCGACTGGTGACAGTCGACGTCTTCTCCATGGTGCTGGCGGGAGCCCTCATCGGCGTGGCCATCGGCATGGCATCCGTGCGCACTGTCGAGACCCTGTTCTACCAGGTGAAGGCCACCGACGCTGGAATGCTGCTGCTGCCGGCACTGAGCCTGTTCGCCGCAGCCGTGCTGGCTTCGCTGCCTGCGGTCTTGCAAGCAGTTCGGATCGACCCGGTGAACACCCTGCGTTCCGAATAATGCTGCGTCTTCACGCCTTCGCCGGCCGCGTGAAATTCACGATATTTTCCCACTCGCTGGCGTCGGACCTGGCCACTACGGCGACCACGGGCTCCGCGTCGCTCACGTTAAAAACTTCGTGGGGCACACCAGGCTCGATGAAGATGAAATCCCCGGCTTCATTTTCGATCTTATGTTCCAGCGCGGGCCCATACTCATGCCGCACGCGGCCCGCCAGGATGTACAGCATCACTTCGAAGTCCACATGAATGTGCGCGTAGGCGACGCCGCCTGGAGGAATCGTCGCGACGTTCATCGACAATTTCTTTGCGCCGACATTTTTGGCGGAGAGGCCGGACTTGTAGCGAATGCCGTTCCAGCCGCGCACGTTGGAGCCTCCGCGGATCGTGAAAATGCCGTCCGCGCCTTCTACTGTGCCCAGTTCGTTTTCCATGGGACTATTTTTACACCTCGACGCCGCCTGAAGCTGCCTGCGGCGTCATTCAATCGCGCTATTCCTTCGCATGTTTCTTGACGTACTCGGAGTGGGCGACGCTCTTGTCGCGCTGCTCCCGGCTATGTACCGCGGCTTGCCGGGCGGACTGCGCATTGGCTGTGCGACTGCCGTCGGAACTGACGGCAAATCCCGAGAGGAGCGGCTCCAGCTCGCGGCTTTGACACGATGGACATGCGACCAACGTCCCGTTCAGCACCAGTAGCTCGAACTCCTGACCGCATTGACGGCACTGATATTCGTAAATGGGCATTCAACCTAACAAACTATCATGGATTGTTAAACTCGGTGGACGCGAGGACTCACTATGAAGCGAATGACGTTGATGCTGCTTGCTCTCGGTCTGGTCACGATAGTGCTCACGTCTCTGGTCGCAGCACGTCCCGCTCGAACAACCCGCGCCGCTGTTGCCTTCGATATGTCGCCCGCGCTGGGCTCGATTGAGCAGTTTATCCCGGAGAAACCGGTCGTCACCCATCCCGCGGCGGAGAGCCCGCCGCAAAGGCAAGGTCCAACGGAAGGACCCGGCGCAGGCTTGAGTGAGACTCCGCCGTCGCCGGTCGAAACGCGGGGTGCGGCAGGGCGTGGAAATGCCCGGGCCGGCGGACCTCCGCCGATTCCTCCCAGGTCGCCTGCGCCTGAAATCAGCGCTGCTGGCGCCGCGGTCGAGCAGACGACGCAGGGCAAGCGCGCGGCGATTGAGCCGTTAGCCGCCTTCGATGCTCTCGGCGATGGCTTCGCTGGGCACGCGTTCCCCTCCGCGATAAACGGAGGAGGCCGTGCAGCCGACCCCGTTGAAAATCGCGCCGGCGGGGGACGCGGCGGCATCGACATCAGCTTGGCCGTCGGCCCCGATCATCTCTTCGAGATCTTGAACGGTAACCTGGCAGTCTTCACCAAGAAAGGTAAGAAGTACGATTCCACCGGCAAACTGCTCTATGGCGCCGTACCCAACAACACCGTCTTTGCCGGCTTCGGCGTTCGCTGTGGGATCAGCAATAACGCCGATTCCGTTGTGCGTTACGATCAATTGGCCGACCGCTGGCTGATCGTGGTTCCGGTTTTCACGCGGCCGCCCGGCAATCCGCAAGGCCCGTACGCGATGTGCTACGCGGTAAGCGTGACGCCGGACCCTCTGGGGCCCTACTATCGTTATGAGTTCCAGCGGCCTCTGTTCCCCGATTATCCCCGTCCCGCGGTCTGGCCGGACGGCTATTACAATCCGACCAGCACCAGTGACAACCTGCTGCCGGATGTGATCACCCAGAAGCACGAGTGCATCGCCGACCGGAACAAGATGCTCCGGGGCCTGCCCGCCACGGAGCAATGCGTGGTGATCGACGGCGGCGTCTTCATGTTAAACACCGATGTGGACGGCAAGCGGCCGCCACCAGTGGGCGCGCCCAATATCATGATGTCCACCGGCGGCACCCAGCTTATGAAGATCTTCGAGGACGACGGCATCTACTTCTACAAAGTGCACGTCGATTGGAGCGACCCCTCGAAGACCACAGTCTCCGCGCCACAAAAGATCGCCGTCGCTCCCTATCACTATCTCTGCGACGGCCAGTTGAGCAGTTGCGTCTCGCAGCCGGGAACCGAACGCCGCCTCGATTCGCAAGGCGACAAGCTGATTCAGCGCCTCGCCTACCGCAACTTCGGCGATCATGAGTCCATCCTCGCGGAGCACTCCGTCGCCACGGCCGCGCACGGGGGCGGCGTGCGCTGGTATGAGTTCCGGCTGAATAAACAGCGCGATCCGGTGCTATACCAGCAGGGAACGTACGCACCGGACGGATTGTTTCGTTGGCTCGGAAGCATGGCCATGGATCGTAAGGGCGGCATCGGCATCGGCTATTCCTTCGGCGGCGATCCCCAGTATCCCGGCCAGCGCTTCGCCGCGCGCAGGGCGAAGGACCCTAAGGGCCAACTGACCTTCCACGAGTCCGTGCTGGCGGAAGGCCATGCGTCGCAAACTGCCAGCTTGCGCTGGGAGGACTACACGAACATCGCCATCGATCCCGTTGACGACTGCACGTTCTGGTTCGTCGGGAATTACCTTAAGAGCGGAGCCGTTTCCTCCACGACCCGCATCGGATCGTTCGCCGTCCCCAATTGCAAGTGACGGGAGTCTAATCAGCTTTTCTTGCGGATGGAGTAAAGATGATTCTCCGTACGCAGCAGCAAGCGGTCGCCGACCAGGGCCGGGGTCGCCAGAGCCATTTCGTCGAGATCGTTGGAATGCAGCAGCTCGAACTTGTCGCCCGCCGCGATCACGTACGTCTTGCCTTCCTCGCTCAAGCAGAAAATCTGGCCGTTGTAGCCCCAGGGCGACGCGGTAAAATCGCCGCCCGTGCCGATGCGAGACTTGTAAGTCTGCGCGCCGCTCTTGGCGTCGAAGCGCGTGAGGATTCCCGTGTGTGTCAGCACATAGATGCCGCCCTCATACGCGAGTTCCGTCGGCAAATAGGTTCCCGCCTTCGGCTGCACCCATGCCACGAAATCGTTCAGCTTCGCGCCATCCGCGGTAGTTAGATCGCCGGATGCGCCCGGCTTGATCGCGGCGATCACTTTGCCGGTCCCGCCGTTTAGATATAACAGCCCGTCGTAAGCGAAGGGGCTCGGGATCGTCATCGCAGACATGCCCCCGATGCGCCAAAGCTCTTTACCATCGCCGTCGTAACTGATGGCGAGCCCCGGCCCGATGGTGACGATCTCCGTGCGCTTATCGTTTTTCCAGATGTAAGGCGTAGCCCAGCCAGTCTGCCGATCGGAACCGGCAACATGAATACTGCGATTCGTGCGCCAGACCTGCTTGCCGGTGCTCTTATCGAACGCGGCGATGAATTGCTGCTTCTCGTTGTCATTGACAATGATCACCAGCTCGCCTAACTGGGCAGGCGAAGAAGCAGTGCCGAAATCGAGAATCGTCGGAGAGCTTTCAAGCGGCGTGTTCCAGAGTTTCTTTCCCCCAAAATCGTACGCGAAGAGGCCGAGACCGGTGATATAAACATACACACGCTTGCCGTCGGTAATCGGAGTCTCCGAACAGAAGCTGTTCTTCCGATGCCGTCCGCCGGGCGGATGGCCGGCATAGAACTCGCTCTTCCAGTTGATTTTGCCCGAATCCAGATCGAGCGAATAGAGCCAATAATGCAGGGATACTTCGTTCGGCAACTCGCTGTCGCGCGCCTGGAGGCGCTCGATCAACTCCTTCCCTTTTAGGCCCTGTTTCTGGAGCTCGGCCACGTAGTCGTTCGAATAATCAACGCCGGTTTGCGGTTGCTTGGCCTTTCCATCGGTAGTGACCGTGGTGAGGAACACGCTCTTCCCGCTGACGATCGGTGAAGACCAGCCGAGGCCGGGAATATCCGCCGTCCATTCGACATTTTCCGCCTTCGACCATTTCACGGGGAGATTAGAGTTGGTGACAGCAGGGTTGGAGGAGGGTCCCCGAAACGAGGGCCATTCTGGATCGGAGGCGAATGCCATCGAGAAAGCGAATATGGTTGCCAGAGCCCGTGTCATCGTTCCATTAGACGACAGTTCACAAGCGAACGTCTCGCTACGTTTTCGGAAAACGCGTATTTGTACCGGCGCCCGCCCGCTGATATTATCAATCACTATGAAAATTCAGGCGCTCTTGCTCGCGTTCACCGCGGCGGCTCTGTCTGCCCAAGCGGTGCGGAAACCTGTTGTCGAATTTGAAATGATGACCTGGCCCGAGATCAAACATGCCATCGAGGTCGACGGTATGATCAATGTCATCCTTTATAACGGCGGCGTCGAACAGCGTGGGCCGCAGAACGTCAGCGGCGGACATAATCTGATGGCAGCCGATACCGCGCGGGAAATTGCGCTCAAACTGGGCCACACGCTCGTGGCGCCTCCCATCCCTTATTCGGTCAATGAAGCGCCTGAAAGCCTGCCGTGGGGCACCATCGGCCTCACCAGTACGATCTTTGCCGAGATCAACGAACGCGTGGCCGAACAGCTCGTCAAGAACGGATTTAAGAATGTCTTTCTAATGGGCGACCACGGCGGCGGGCAGAAGGAGCTCGGTGAAATCACGAAAAAACTGGACGAGAAGTATTCAGCAAAGGGCGTCCACGTATATTTTTGCGACCAGATGTACGATAAGGCCCAGAACGATTATTGGAAGTGGCTGGAGGATAATCATTATCCGTCGTACGGGCACGCAAGTATCATGGATACGTCGGAGATGCTATATCTCAGCACCCGGGACGGCCACGATTACGGCTGGGTGCGCCTGGATCTGATTAAGACAGCAGTCGGCGATCCGGTTCTTCCGCGCGGCCAGCGCCGCGACCCGAATACGCCTCGCGTAAATAACGGAATCACCGGCGACGCCCGCCCATCGACGCCGGATCTGGGCAAGCGCATCTTTGACATGAAAGTGGATTACGCCGTGCGCCAAATGAAGGAATTTCTCGCCTCGGCGAAACCGTCGGCGCCGGCGAACTAACGATAGCTTACTGCATCCGTTCGTAGGTCGCGAATGTGACGTTGCTCGTCTTCCCCTCGGCATCCTGCCGCATGTAAATGACGGCGATTGTGTTGCGATCCGGAGAGAGCACGTTGGTCAGGATTTGGGTCACTCTCCCGTCCTTCTTATAGACAATTTCGTTAATGGAAGGCGTGATCACTCTTACCGAACCGTGATCCGCGCCGGGATTGCCGGTGATCGGTTCGTCCTTGCCGTCAAAATTGGTGGTGTAAGACCACTGCGACTTCACATCGTCCTTATTTACAGCGTCAATGGTGATCTTCATGCCATCCTGGCCGAACTTCTCATACGTCATGACGTTGCTCGCGGGCGCGGGATTCGTCGATTTCAGCTTCCACTTGCCAAGACGCGGATTCGCATTTTGCGCCGGCGCCGGAGATCCCAGAAGCACAAAGAGCGCAAGCAGCGCCGAAGCGGACAGAGTTTGGGTTCGCAAATCACAACCTCCTATGGTTGACCGGCTACGATAGCATACTCTAACGACCACAGGCCGCGTGCTCAGTTGTGCACCGTCAGGTAAATAGTTTGCGGCACGCTTGTTTTGTTCTGCGTGACATTGAGCTGATAGTCGCCGTTAGCCAGTCCTGACGGAACGGTGACATAGAACTCATAGAGGCCCACGAAACCGCCTGCCAGCCCCTGGTATGCGATCGCCGCATTCGCTGGCCCGAACGAAATGGTGACTGGATTCACCAGCGTGTTACTGGCTCCTGCGATAACCCCGGGTAGAATCGACGGAGTTACATCGCCAAAGCCGATACCGTACAGAATGATTCCATCGCCAGGCTTCGCAGGCCGGCTGGTCAATCCGAACAAGGCGCCCGTGGCCGTGTTCAATACGTAAGCGCCATCGGATTGGAACGTCGCCACCGCGTATTGGGTACCGTTCGCCGTGTAATTTGCCGGAGCCAGGAATCCGGGCGCCAGGGCGCGCCGCGCGAACGATACCGGAGCACTGGTGGCATTGCAGTTGGTGACGGTGATGGAGACGTTGCCCGTCGCCGCATCCTCCGGCGCTTGCACGTTTAACTGACCGGTCGAGAGATACCACACATAAGCCGGCTTGCCGTCAATGCTCACGCTGATCCCGTCCAGCACAGTCGGCGCATTCGATCCGGTGAAGTCTCCCGCGATCCACTGACCGGGATTCGTAGCGGCACTCAATCGAGGGTCGGCCGCGTCCGCCAGATTCGTTCCCTTAATTTCGAGCCATGACCCGGATGAGAAATACGGGTAAGCTCCATAAGCGCTCGCGGAGTCGATGGACGTGATGACAGGCGGAGTCGTATTGGTGCAGACATAGCCGCTTGCCGTCCCCGACTTAAACGCCAATCCGTATGGATTGCTTTGCACTCCGACCGTTCCCGTCACCGTGTTGCTGGAAGTGTCGATGATGGTCACGGAACCGTTGCCGATGCCGGTCTCCGTAGAGGAAGTGGTCACGTAGGCGTGTTTCCCATCCGGAGTGATCGCTACGCCTTGCGGGAAGCCTTGCACGCTCACTGTGGCCACTACTGCGTTGTTTGAAGTGTTGATCGCCACCACGGAGTTGGACGAAAAGCTGGCTACATAGACGCGTGTTCCATCCGGCGTGATAGCGATGGCAAAAGGACAACTCCCGACCTGCGGGAATGTCACGGTGGCCGCCACAGTATTGCTCGAGGTAGCGATCACGGACACATTGCCCAGGCCGTCCACCACGTACGCGCGCGATCCATCGGGAGTGATCGCGATCCCCAGTGGGCCCACAATGCCTAAGTTAATCGTCGCCGCCACACTGTTGCTGGACATGGCGATCACGGACACGGACCCGCCGGCCATCGTACCGACGTTCGTGACATAAGCATGCGCCCCGTCTGGCGTGATCGCGATTCCACTGGGAGCAGTCCCAACAGGAATCGTGGCAGTCACCGTGTTGCTGGCAGTGTCGATCACGGAGACATTGTTCGAGTTGGTTCTGGTCACATATGCGCGCGTTCCGTCCGGTGTGATCGCCACTGCCGTCGGATACCCGCCCACAGATACCTTAGCCAGGACAGCGTTACCCGCAGTGGCCAACACCCACACCGCGCCGCCGCCGTTCGCCACATACGCGCGGGTTCCATCCGGAGTAATCGCGATCCCATTCGGTTGGCTCCCCACCTCCACCGTAGCCACCACGCTGTTGCTCGCGGTATTGATCACGGACACATTGCTGGAGCCGAGATTCGCCACGTAGGCCAACGTTTGGCAGTAAGTAAGCTGGCTTGAAACCAAGAACCCGATAAATGTCGCGATTGGCCTCACCATATCATGATCATGTACGCTGCGCATCTCGTCCGAAACAGACCGTTCAGATAAATACCGCCGTTCGGATGTCTACGGCCGTTCCGTTGGGCTGCGGGGGCGGCGCGACCTCCAGCGCTTGATTGCCGCTCATGAAGAAATTCAGCAGCAGACCATCTTCTGCATGCGCGGTAGTGCTGCTCGCAATCGGATCGTGATCCGCCCACGCAAATGAATTTTGGAATCCGATGTAGGTCCGGTAATCTGCGCTGGTGGCGCCTATCGCCGCGCAATCCGCACGCGAGCGCAAATATTCCCCCTAAAGTCCGGATATTCACCGAGTCCAGCTTAAATGAGGAAGTCGTCCACGAAGAGCCGCACGTTTGTGTAGGAGTCCCAACTTTGGCGCTACCCGCGCGTTTATGCAGGTTTCGAAACCTTGGAGTTTGGGTTACCCTGCTTTGTGCAGAAAACGATGGAGGCGTGTTTCGCGGCGGCCCCGGTCGCCGCGTTGGCGACCTGGGGCCGGTATGCCGTTCAGTACCAGTTGGCAGGCGGCGGACCCGCAGGATCAGTTGTTCCTGTAGCCATTTCCATGGGAGGAGCCGGCAGCAAGCAGGCGACGGTCGCCATTGCTGCCGGCGGATCATAATTCGCGAAGATGGACCGGGCGTAGAATGTATCGCATGAGGTACGGGGCGCTCCTGTTCGTTATTCCTTTTCTGGTGAGGAGCGAGCTGTTGCCGATCCGCTCCTACACCACGGCGGACGGATTGGCCGCGGACCGGGTGGACGGAATCGTCGCGGACTCTCGCGGCTTTCTCTGGTTCTGCACTGCCGAAGGCCTCTCGCGTTTCGACGGATACCGCTTCGTCAATTACGGCTCCGAGGAAGGATTGCCGCACCGGTTTATCGAGTCGATGATCGCGACCCGGTCGGGCGATCACTGGATCGGCACGCCGCGCGGGCTCAGCCGCATTTCGAACACCGGTGGAGGCGCACGCTTCACGAACGTTGTCCTTGCGCCGGAGCCCGCGGCAAACAATATCGGATCGCTTCTGGAGCTGCGTTCGGGCGCGATTCTTGCCGCGACGGAAGCGGGATTGTTCGAGTCGGGCGATTCGTCGAACTTCCGCCGCCGCGACTTGGCGGGAATCGAAAAGCTTGCCGTTACCGACATTGCGGAAGACGGCGGCGGCGGCCTGTGGATCGCCTCCACAACCGGTATTTATCGATATCGCGCAGGGGCTGTTGTCCAGAGTTTCGACGCCAGGAACGGCTTGCCGGGCGATTGGGCGCAAATTTTGCGGTTCGACGCCAAGGGCAGACTGTGGGCAGGCGTTCGCGGCGGATTGGCGATGATCGCCGGGAGCGACGACGGGAATTGGAGCGTCGAAAAAGTTTACAGCTACAATACCGGCCTGATCGGCTCCGACGTGAAGGCGCTCCACGTGGCGTCGGATGGAACCATTTGGGTGGGAACGCAATTCGGGATCAGCCGGCTGAGCTGGACCAACGGCGGCGATCCTACGATCGAGAATCTCACGCGGGATCAAGGATTGAGCGACCGCATGATCCTCTCGCTGGCCGAGGATCACGCCGGCAATATTTGGGCGGGAACGGAAGGAGCCGGCGTCATGCAAATCGGCCGCGGAGGCTTCACCACCTACCGCGAACGAGACGGCTTGGCGACGGATCGGGTATTTTCGGTGCTCGAAGATCGCGCGGGCGGCCTCCTGGCGGTGACCGCCGGTCCTGGGAAAAAGACTCACGCCGTGAATCTGTTCGACGGCGTTCGCTTCCACAGCGTCTCCCCGGGAGGGATGGCCGATTATCCTACTTGGGGTTTCGATCGGATTTTGCTGCAAAGCCGTAGCGGAGAGTGGTGGGCAGCTACGGATCGCGGACTCTGCCGTTTTGGTGCAGTGAAGCCGGCGGAGCTCGACCGCCGCGCCCCGTTGAAGTGTTATGCGAACAACACGGTCTTCCGCATTTTTGAAGACTCCAAGGGCGGAATTTGGGCGTCGGGGCAATCGCCGTCGGGAGATTGGTTGATGCGATGGGATCCGCAAACGCAACAGCCCGTCCTGTTTCCCGCTCCGCGCAGTCCAGGCGGCCGCAAAGATGATTTGGTCAGCGCCTTCGCGGAGGATCGGCAGGGCAATATCTGGATGGGACAATGGGCCGGCGGTCTCTATCGTTACGATGGCCAACATTTTCAGTTCTTTCAAAAGAGCGACGGCCTGGCGGGCGGAACAATTTTCGCGCTGTTTTCCGAGGGAGATGTTTTGTGGGCCGGATCGAATAATGGACTCAGCAGAATCGACCAGCTGGGCAGCGACCATCCGCACATCGAAACGTTCAATATCGCGCGAGGGTTGGCCAGCAACATCGTCACCTGCATCGTGACCGACCGTGAGGGACGCGTGTATGCCGGCACCGGTAAGGGCGTGGATCGTCTTGATCCTCAGACCGGTCACATCCGCCACTTTTCGAGCGCGGACGGCTTGGCGCACGGCGTTTTCAAGTCGGCCTGGCGCGACCGGAACGGGGCGCTCTGGTTCGCGACCACGCAAGGGCTTTCGAAGCTGATTCCCTCCTATGACAAGCCGGTGGCGCGGCCGCGGATCTTTATCACCGATCTGCGCTTGGGAAGCCAGGCGTATCCCGTGTCGCAGGCCGGCGAAACGCGCATCTCGAAGCTGGAGCTGGAGCCCTCCGCGAATCAGCTTCAAGTGGATTTCGTAGGCATCAACGACGAAGATAGCGATTCCGTCCACTACTCCTACAAGCTGGAGGGGGCGGATTCGCAGTGGAGCGCTCCCCGCGCGCAGCGCGCCGTGAATTACGCCGCGCTGAAGGACGGGACCTATCATTTTCTGGTGAAGGCCGTGACTTCGGAAGGCGTGGAGAGCGCAATTCCGGCACAGGTGGATTTTGTGGTGCTGCCGCCGGTTTGGCGAAGATGGTGGTTCGAGGGGATCGCGCTCGCGCTGACCTTTGGCGTCGTGTTTGCGGCGCACCGGTATCGCGTGGCGCAAGCCGTCAGCCTGGAGCGGATGCGGACCGCGATCGCGACCGATCTGCACGACGACATTGGCGCGAGCCTTTCGCAAATCGCCATCTTGAGCGAAGTGGCGCGGGTGAATGCGAATGGCCATGGGAGTCCCGGCGAGCCTCTGGAGCGGGTGGCGACGCTGGCCCGCGAGGTGATCGATTCCATGGGCGATATCGTATGGTCGATCCATTCCGAGGGGCAAGGGATCGATTCGCTGATCCGGCGCATGCGCGAATTCGCGATCGATCTGCTGTCGTCGCAGGGCATCGACTTCGAACTCGAAGCGCCGCGATTCGACAAGAACGTGGAGCTTGATTTGCAGGCGCGGCGGCAGGTTTTCCTGATGTTCAAAGAATGTATTCACAACGCGGCCCGCCATTCCCGGTGTACCCGAGTGGTGGCGCAGGTGGCGCTTGCGGATCGTGAGGCGTTTCTCACCATTGAAGACAACGGCACCGGGTTGAGGCAGCAGGAAAAGACGCGAGGCTGGAACGGCGGCCTGGGACTTTCCAACGTCCGCCGGCGATCTGCCGGATTGGGCGGACGCATGGAATTGATTTCAAAGCCGGGCGAAGGCTGCCGGGTCGAGATTCGTTTTCCGCTTCGCTCCCGCCCGTTTGTGTAGGGTGGCGCGCGCCGGACGATGCTTTACACTGGATCGTCGGAAGATGATCCCTTTGGAGCCAGACCAATCGAAACCGCCGGTCGTCGGGGTGGCCATCATTGAGGATCAGAAAGAGACTCGCGAAGGTCTCTCTTTCCTGATCGACCGCGCCGAGGGCTTCGAATGCCGCCACGTGTACTCGTCGATGGAAGCTGCGCTGGAGGGAATCGGCTCCGATCTTCCCCGGATCGCGCTCGTCGATATTGGACTGCCCGGCATCAACGGCATCGAAGGCGTGCGCATCCTGCGCGCGCGTTATCCCTCGATCGCTCCGGTGCTGTTGACCGTTTATAAGGACGACGGAAGAATTTTTCAGGCGATTTGCGCGGGGGCCTGCGGATATCTTCTGAAGACGACGCCGCCGAACCGCTTGCTGGAGTCGCTGCGGGAAATCGCCGGGGGTGGAGCGGCGATGTCGCCAGAGGTCGCGATCCGGGTGGTGGACCTGCTGCGCCAGTCTCAGCCGTCCGGACCATCGCCCGCAAATCTCTCGCCGCAGGAATTGCGATTGCTGAAACTTCTGACCGAAGGCCATCAGAACAAGACGGCGGCGGCCGCGTTGGGGATCAGCGTCCACACCGTCAGTTTTCACCTGCGTTCTATTTACGAGAAGCTTCACGTGCACTCGCGCTCGGAAGCGGTCGCTAGGGCGCTTCGTGAAGGACTGTTCCGTTAGGTTGCGATCCCACGTCCGACTCACCGGCCTAAGAAACATCGCTGTTGTGGTGGTCCCAGGCTTTGTCGGTCTCGCGTTCGCGGTTGCGGCGGAGGATTGCTTCATTGATTTGAGACTCTGAAAAAACGAAGCCATCTTCGGAGGGGTCGTAGGTTTCTCCTTTTTCCTCATACATTTCGGTGATGTCCAGAAAGTTGTCGAGGTCCTGCTCTTCTTTGGCTCGACGGGTTTTCTGAAGCTCGCGGAGCTGCGCGACGGTGCGTTCGAATTGACGGGAGAGGCGCTGGCTGTGAAGGCTCAGGTTGGAGAGGGCTTTCGACTGGTTTTCCAGGGACGCGACGATGGACATGGCGTCCTGGACCTGTTGCGGGGAATCGGAGAAGGGGTTGGCGTGGGTTACGCCTAGGGTGAGCAGGTTCGTTTCTAGAGCGGCAACGCGGTTCAGGCGCCAGGAGGTATCGGCCAGGGCTTGGACGAGATGGGATTCGGTGGCGCCTTCGGGATTGTATTCGTCGGTGAAGGAATTTAGATGGAGCTGATAGGCGTGGAGATCCTCGGTGGGCATGACTACGAGTTGGCCGGTTAGGCCGTGGCGGAGGGCGTTTAGAGAAGAGCGCTGTTTGCCCTGCTGAGTTTTGGGTCCGGTGGAGTGCTGGGCATTTGCCCGGTTCATTTCGATGCGATGTGGTGTAGACATGCCTTGGTATACCAGCGGGGGGAGTGGGGACTGCGTGGGTGGAAGTGGGATGTGGTTGAAAAGTTAGGAGTTGAGGGCGGTCCGCGGAAGTGAAAGATTCACGCAAAGGCGCTAAGCTCGCTAAGAAGGCAGTTCACGCAGAGGCGCGGAGGACGCGGAGTTATGGCTGTTACCGGAACGGAATTTCCACTTCCGTGATGCTGCCTGGCGTTGCGGCATTTATGGCGGCTCGGACTTTTTCAACGTGGCGGCGCAAGATGGGCCATTGTTGATTGCCGAGAATCACAAATGCGATTTTCCGGTCTTTCAGGTTTTGCTGATAACGCATATTTTGGTCGGTCGTCACCAATAGCTCGAAGCCCGCGCTTCTGCGGCCGCTATTAGTTCACCATTGACCAAGCGGTCCCATCCGCGCTCGATGGCTTCGACCACAACAGGGTCTTTGAGGGCGTGCCGGAGCGGGGCTGGGGTACCGTTATCAAAAAGTATGAGCATCGACCGTTGGAGGAGGGGGATGCACGGGCGGGGCGTCAAGGCTGCGAGCGGCGAACTCGATCACGGCGACCACCTGTTCGCGCGACAAATGGAACCATTCCATGATTTCGCCGATCGAGGCTCCCACTTCCAGATTGTCGAACCACAGACACAGGAGTCCGGGTGTCGCGGAACACCCAGGCGCCGTAGCGCTTGCCAGGGATGCTCTCCACGGCGGGGCATTGTGACCAATCGAGAGCTGGCATGTTCGTACCTCCTTTTATCCCAGCCTCTGAGGCCCGTCTACGGCTTGATGTCGAGTTTGGGGTAGTAGGGGGTGTCTAGTTTTTGGAATTTTTCGAGCCACTTTTTGCCGGCTTGGTCGGGGGTGAAGCTCCAGTCCTGGCGGTGGTAGTTCCAGTCGTCGGGGTTTAGGGCTTGGGCTTTGGCCCAGTATTTTTGGGCGAGGTCGTTGTTGCCTTTTTCGTGGAAGTAGACGGCCAGTTTGAAACTGGCGTCGGCTTCCATTTCGGCTGGGGATCTGGGTTTGACGCGTTTGGCGAATTCTTCGTCGGAGAGGGCGAATTTGCTGTTTTCGCCGTTGGCTACCCAATCGCGAAGGGCGGTTAGATATGCCGTGCCTTCGGTGACGATGTTCTTGTTCCCGATTTTTAGGGTGGAGTCGTTGGTCCAGGCAGGTTCGGCGGGGCGGACTACCTTTCCTTTTTCGTCGATCCAGATGCCCATGGGGACGTTGATGAATTGGTACGCCGTGCTGACGCTGTGTTTGGTGTCGATGAGCGTTGTATAGGTGGCCTTCGCGGCGTCGTACCATTTTCCGGCTGCTGCTTCTCCGCCGGTATCCTGGGCGGCGGCTATGATCTCGAAGTTGTTATCGTGCAGCTCGGTGTAAAGTTTCTGCCAGCCTGGCAGATCTAGGCGGCAGCCTCACCAGGAGGCCCAGGTGATTACCAACGTCTTTTTGCCTCGGAAATCGGAGAGGTGGACGACCTTCCCTTTGCGGTCCGGGACTGCGAAATCGGGGGCGATGCGGGAGTTGTAGAAACTTCCGCGAAGGACGGGGATTTCGCCGAAGCTGTAGACGTTCTGATCGGCCACTACCGTCTCGCCGATTTTGTGGGCGAAGCCGGTGAGGTTGAACCAGTCTCCGTTTTTGAGGGTTTTGGAGAGGGGGATGCAGACGTCGGCTCGGCAAGCGCCTTGGGGTTTGACTTCGAATTCGTTGATGCGGGCGAGGTCTTGTTTTTGTACCCAGAGGTTTTGATCGATCACGCGGACTTTGTCGAGGGCTGCTGTGTTTTCGCCGAACAGGACGGTGGCGCTGGTCGTTGGGGGTGCGGCTAACGCTAACGGAGCGCTGGCCGATGCTAGTAAAAACTCGCGTCGGTTCATGCCGTAAACGTAGCACGTTCAATGACGCGACATCAATAAAGACGACGGCGGAAGCCGTCGCTGCAAGCTAAAGCTCGGGCCACATGGCGGGATTTGAGTTTTTCGAAACTATGGAGATTTGTTGTCTCCTGCTTCTTGGGATTGACCCCTCCTTCACAGTCGGGGTTTGGTGGGGATGCTGAGGTTGGTAACCGCTAAATCAGGCAATAACGCGGGGCGCTCAGCTTCGGGTTGCTTGGCGGTTTCCGGAGCTATACTCAAGGCAGGTATGGGCCAGACAATCGAGTTTGACATCAATGGGGCTCGGCATCTGATCGACACTGCGCCGGAGCGGACGCTGCTTACGGTTCTGCGCGATGAGCTGGACCTGACAGGCACGAAATACGGTTGTGGTGAGGGGCAGTGCGGGGCTTGTACGGTGCTGATTGACGGGGCGCCGGCGCGGTCGTGCCAGACGCTGGCGGCCAAGATGGCGGGGCGAAAGATCACCACGATTGAGGGACTTCCGCAGCATGACGCGCTCACCCACGCACCCATACTCCATCCTTTGCAGGAAGCCTTCCTCGAGGTGGAGGCGATGCAATGCGGATATTGCACCGCGGGGATGATCATGTCAGGCGTCGCGCTGCTTACTAAACACGAGAATCCTGACGACGCCGCGATTATCCAGGCGATGCAGGGGAATGTCTGCCGGTGCGGAACGTACCCGCGTATCGTCGCCGCAGTACGGCTGGCAGCGAAGCGAATGCCGAGGGCGATGGCATGACACGCTTCGAACCGGAACGCTATGAGCTGCTGGCGGGGCCTGCGTATAATTTTCCGCTCGACCGGCGCGGGTTTTTCAAATCGCTGGGCGGAGGGATTGTCGTTGCCTCTTTTTTGGCGACTGCCGATGCGCAGGAATCGGGCGGGGGTCGGCGCGGGGGCCAGAGCGCTCCGAAAGAGATCAGTGCCTGGCTGCATATCGATCGCAACGGGGCGGTGACGGCCTATACGGGCAAAGTCGAAGTGGGGCAGAATGCTCGCACGTCTTTGACACAGGCGGTCGCCGAGGAGCTGGGGGCTCCGATGACGGCGATCGAGATGGTGATGGGCGATACCGAACGGACCCCGTTCGATATGGGGACGTTCGGCAGTATGACGACTCCGCAGATGGTTCCACAGCTTCGAAAAGCGGCTGCGGCGGCGCGGCAACTGCTGCCGGCGGGCGATTGGAAGTCGATTGATTTTTCGAAAATCGACGAGTCGCTCAAGGGCGTAGCTAGTTCGGGCGCGATGAAGCCGACGGCTGAGTGGACGGTGATGGGGACATCGCCCCACAAAGTCCATGGACGGGACATTGTTACCGGGACGCACAAATATACGTCGGACATGAAGCTGCCGGGGATGCTTTACGGGCGGATTCTACGGCCGGATCGGTTCAACGCGAAACTGGTTTCGCTGGATGCGAGCGCGGCGAAGAACATGCCGGGCGTTACCGTAGTGGAGGACAAAGAATTGGTCGGTGTTACGGCGCCCACACCTACGGCTGCCGCCAGCGCACTGGGCGTTCTCAAGGCGGAATGGAATGCGCCCACGCAGACTTCGTCGAAGACGCTCTATTCGGATTTGAGGAAGACTCGGCCCGCTAGCGGCGGTGGACGCGGCGGGGGCGGCGAGACTGGGTCGGTCGAAAAGGCGATGGCCGAGGCTGACAAGAAACTGGAGCGCACGTACACCGTCGCTTACATCGCGCATGCGCCGCTGGAACCGCGCGCGGCTGTCGCATCGTGGACGGGCGACAAGCTCACGGTGTGGACGGGGACGCAGAGGCCTTTCGGGGTGCGGACGGAGCTGGCGCAGAGTTTCCACATTCCCGAAGAGAATATCCGCGTGATTATGCCGGATACGGGTTCCGGCTACGGTGGCAAGCATACGGGCGAGGCGGCGGTGGAGGCGGCGCGGCTGGCGAAATCCGCGGGCAAGCCGGTGAAGCTGGTGTGGACGCGCGAAGAGGAATTCACGTGGGCGTACTTCCGGCCGGCGGGCGTGATCGATGTGCGCAGCGCGGTGGACAAGAACGGACGCCTGACGGCTTGGGAGTTTCACAATTACAATTCGGGAACGTCGGCAATCAATACTTTGTACGAAGTTCCGAATAAGAAGATCGAGTTTCATCCGGTGGATTCTCCGTTGAAGTCGGGGTCCTATCGGGGACTGGCGGGAACGGCGAATCACTTTGCGCGCGAGTGCCACATGGACGAGATGGCGGCGCTGGCGGGAGTGGAGCCTCTGGAGTTCCGGTTGCGCAATTTGAAGGACGATCGATTGCGCGCCGTATTGCAGGCCGCGGCGGACAAGTTCGGCTGGGGCAAGAGCAAGGGGAATTTCGGGATTGCCGGAGGGTTCGAAAAGGGCAGTTATGTGGCGACGTGCGCGGAGGTTCGCGTGGAGCCGGGTCGGCCGACGCGCGTGGTGCGGGTGGTGCAGGCCTATGAGTGCGGCGCGGTGGTGAATCCGGACCAGTTGCGGAATCAGAACGAAGGCGCGGTGATCATGGGGCTGGGCGGTGCGCTGTTCGAGGCGATTCATTTTGAAAATGGCAAGATTCTGAATCCGCACTTCGCGCGTTATCGGGTGCCGCGGTTTCGGGACGTGCCGGCGATTGAGATCGTGCTGGTGGATCGCAGGGATCTGCCGCCTGCGGGCGCCGGCGAGACTCCGATCATGACGCTGGCGCCGGCGATCGCGAATGCGATTTATGCGGCTACGGGCGAAAGACTTCGCTCCTTGCCTCTTTATCCTGAGTCGGAAGCGCAGACTTCGCAAGGCGGCTCGGCCGTACTGTAATGGTCCGGCAGGGGCGCGAATCGGATCGGCACGCATTGGCTCGGATGCGGGCTTTGTTGTGGCCGGAGGCGTCTTTCGAAGAACATCTACAGGAACTGGATCGTGCGGGCGGGAGTTTGCCTACAGTGAATCTGGTGGCGGAGGATCACGGGAACGTGGTCGGCTTTGTGGAGGCTGGATTGCGGTCCCACGCGGATGGGTGCGATACGGCTCGACCGGTGGGATTTATCGAAGGGTGGTTCGTTGACGAGGCTTTTCGGAATCGCGGCGTGGGGCGGGAATTAATGCGGGCGGCGGAGGATTGGGCGCGGGCGCAGGGGTGCGTGGAGATGGCCTCGGATACTTGGATCGATCATGAAGGGTCGCAACGCGCGCATGAGGCGCTGGGTTTTCAAGTGGTCGACCGGTGCGTCCATTATCGGAAGGCGTTGTAGTTTGCCTGCTTGCTAGCAGGGGCGCTGAAAGCTTGCTGGCAGGCGAACCGCCTGCCCCACCTTTGCGCCCTAACGAATGGTTACTGGTTGCCCTTGCTTAGTTTGCGGAAATACTCGGCTACGGCGTCTGAGAAGCCGGGCGGGACTTTGTCGGTGGCTCCGCTCTTTACCTGTCCGCCGCCTTGCTCTTCCACTTCGCGGCGCAGCTTGACTTCGAGCGCCTGGAGATTGGGAAGAACTTCGCGATTTAAGCGCTGCTGAAGCTCCGCGGTGGCGATGTCGCCGACGGTGAGTTTTTGCAGATCGTGTTCGACCTCGCCGATCTGCTTCTGGACGTCCGGATTGTCTTTGAACAACTGGCGCATTTCGTTCAGATCGCGCGCCGCCAGGCGAACGGCCTCATTCGGATCGACTGGACGATCGAGCGGGGCGTCGTACATTCCTTCCGGACCGAAGCGTCCGAAGCCGGCGCCATATTGCCGATTGCCTCCGCGCTGCCCGTAGCCGGGGCTGCCGTATCCGCCGCCCGTTTGCTGACCGGGTTGGCGTCCGCCCGCTTGCTGGCCACCGCCCTGCTGATTGCCGCCGCTTTGCTGGCCGCCGCCTTGTTGACTACCAGCCTGTTGACCACCAGCCTGGCGGCCACCCTGCTGTTGACCGTCTTGCTGTCCGCCTCCCTGCTGCTGGCCGTTGGGATCTTTCTGGCCGTTTCCAGCCATACGCTCAAGCTGGCTACGCGTCCGCTCGACGCGTGCGAGGGACCGTTCGAGATCGTTGTTGCCCTGGGTCTGGCCGCCATTGCGGAGAGCGCTCTGCGCCTGCTTCAGATCGTCGGTCATCTTATCGAGCGCCTGTGTAATGGGAGCCTCGCGCGGCACCATGAGCGGACCTTGACCTCGCCGCAGCCAACTGGCGGATGCGGTCATGCGGGCTTTGGCTTCGTTCTGCTGAATTTCCGATAGCCCGTCGCGGACGCGCGCCGAGGCGTCGGGCTGCGTCTGCGCCAGATCGCGGGCGGATTTCTTCATGTCCGTTTCGAGGCGATCCAGCTCGGAGACCATTTTTTCCTTTTCAGAGGCCATCTGCTCGGCGGTTTGACGCGCCTGCTGCGGCGAACTGGTGGAGCGCTCTCCCATAGCCTGCGCACCGTATTCCTTGCGCATGCGATTCTCCAAGTCGCGCTGCTCTCCGGCGAGCTTTTCCGCGCGCTGTTCGAGGTCGCCCAATTGCGAGGACGATTCCTGGCGGCGCATTCCATTGAGAAGCGATTTCGCCTCCTGCAAGCTTTCAGCCGCGCGGCGTGCGTTGGCCTCGGCTTGTCCGGCCTGATTCTGCTGCTGCTGACCGGACTTCTGTCCGTCGCCCTGCATCTGTCCGCCTTGTTGCGGAGAGGCGCCCTTTTGGGGCGAGCCGCCTTGCTGTTGACCCTGCGCTCCGCTTTGCTGCGAGGCCTTCTGGGCGGCGCGCATGGCCTCTTCCGCTTGCGTCACTCGTTCCAGAGCCTGCTGCAAACGCTGATCGTTCGTGCCGTTGCGCTGGCCCAGGCTCCTCTGCATTTGCTGTTGCTGCGATCGCGCGTCTTGCGGGCTTTGCGGCTGATTCGGCTGCTGCTTGCCGGATTGTCCGCTTTGCTGCGAATTGGCCTGTCCAGACTGCTGGGGCTGGTTCTGCGACTGCTGACCGCCCTGGCTCGGCTGTCCCTGGCCGCCGGAATTCGGCTGGCCCTGTTGTTGGGACTGCTGGCTGCTCGCCGACTGCTGGGAGCCGTCGCGGGAGAGCTGCTCCATTTGTTTCTTCAGTTCTTCCGCGTCGCGGCGCAGCATCTCCTGCTGCCAGCGCTGTTCGAATGTCTGCTGTTTCGATTTCGCCTGTTGATCAGCGAGCTGCTTCTGCCTTTGCGCGAGCTCCTCCAGCTTTTGCAGAGCTTCATCGACGGCCTTTTCCTTCGCTTGGCTTGCGGACTGCTGCTGGCCAGTTTCGTACTGATTTTTTTCCGTGTCCAGTTCAAGGTCGAACAGGTTGGCCAGATCGCGGCCGGCATTTTGTCCACCGCCGCCTCCGCGTCCACCGCCTCCGAAGGCGACTTGAATATCGCGGAAGGTCGCTTCAGCGCGCAGCAGGTGCTGCAACGCTTTTTCTTCCGGTTCAAGAGCGTCCTTCCAGGCTTGCGCGCCGAGCTTGTTCGAAGCGGGATCCATTTGCTTGACTGCTTCGTCGAGATCTTTCACGAACGCCTGGAACTCCTGGTTGGCGCCGGCGAGTTCGCGGCTGCGGGCGCGGTCCGCGAGCGACTTCGCCTGCTCCTTTAATTTGGTCTGGATGCCGGCCAGGAATTTCGCGTTTTCCGCGGAGTTGACCTTATTCTTTGCGCCGCCGCGAATTTCGTTCCAGGTGGCGGCGATGATTTCCTTCTGGCGCCTGGAAATCTCGGTCTGATCCGCGCCGTCGCTGGGCATGCCGGGCATCCCGCCCTGCTGTTGGGATTGCGTGTAATTTTTCTCGAACGGCTGCGTTTCGATGAACGCGATATCGGTGCGGGCGGTATTGCGCGCATCGCGCGCGGTGGCGTAGACGCTCACCACGTCGCCGGCTTCGAGCTTATAATCTTCCAGCGTGATCAGCGTCTTGCCGCTGGCTTCCTTCACGCCTTTATTGGTCAGCAGGTTGACGGTCTTTTCGGGCGCTCCGTTGACCGAATAATGCAGCTCCATGGATTCGAGCGCGAAATCGTCCGCGGCTTCCACGGTGACGGTGACCTCTTCAATCGGGCTCACCTTCGCATCGCCATGCGGCGTGACGATCTTCACGGTCGGCGGCTGATCCTGGCGCGCTTCGATAAAATAGTCCTCGCTCAAACGGACGCTTTCGCCCCGTTCGGTAGCGGCGAAATGATACATGCCGTCCTTTTCGACGGGAATTTTCGCGGACACGAAATTTCCTTCTTTCGATTCGAGGGCGATTTTCGATCCGTCGTCCATCATGATCTCGCCGGCCTTTAAAGGACGATCGGTTTCGATGGTCAATTCCGCGACTGTGCCGGCGACGGCGCGCAAATCGCCGCCCGGATCTTCGACGGCGTCCTTCAATCCGAGCCAGGAGGGATAGTGATACGTGACTTTGATATTTTTGATGCCTGGGAGGTCGGCTACGTCGAGTTTGTAGGTCTTCGATTTGACGCCGGCCGCTTCAACATAATATTCGACCGGCTCCGGCAGAGACGCGAACAGAAACTCATATGCCGAGCCGCTCGCGCGCGGAATCATCGCCGCTTCTTCCCATTTCGAAGTGCTTCTATACCGGGCGAATAAGCGGACCTGCGGGGCCTGGAAACCGGTCAGGGTCGCGGTGACCATTTGATCGGCTTTGCGGCGGACCAGTTTGTTGCCCGGGTCGACGATGATGTCGTAAAAATTGACGCCGTTCATGCCTTTGGGCAGACCGGCCCACAACAGCGACGAACCGTATCCTAAGAATCCGGGACCGGCGAGGATCATCCACAACAAAGCGGCTCCGGCGGCGCCTCCGGCGGTGGCGAACGCGAAAATGTTTCTACGCGGCGCAACTCTCTCGGGCTCGGTTTTGTTGGCGACTGAAAACGCATCGTTGGCGAGCAGGTCGAGCATGGGGTCACGGGCTTCGCCGCGCTCGATGTAGGTCAGCAGGCGTTGATTGAATTCGGGGAAAGTGGTTTCGGCGCTTTTGACGGTTTTGTGTTGATTCAGGCGCAACAGGGGCAAAATGAGGGCGAATCCGAGCGCGGCGGCGAGTGCGAGAAACAGGACGACGCGGGCGATGGTGATGCTGGTGTTCGAAAACGCGAGCGCGTTGGTGAACCAGACCATCGCGAGCGTGGCGCCAAGCGCCACTCCCAGGGCGATCGCGATGCCCTTCGACACAGTCAGCCAGCGTAGCCTGGTTTCCAGGCCGCGCAGGTAGTGATTTAACTGATCGCGCGTGTTCATGCCGCTTCCTTCCTTCGACTATCCGGATTTTCGGCCGCGGGGCGAAGATGCCGGTCCGCCACCAACGATTCGGCCATCGCTACTACCAACAATAGCAACAAGAGCCACGGCCATAAGGGCCACGGCTTCTTATCCTGTTCATTCCCTGGACCAGACGCGCCAGCGGCGGTTTGGTCACTGCCGGTTGCGCGCCATAACGCAAGGGTTTCGTCGGGGATCACGGCCAGGTCCGACTCGCGCCGATCGGCGTGGACCGCGAGCAGGGTGTGGCGTCCGCTGGCCGTTTTCAACTCGAAAAATCCTTCTTTATTCACTGCGAAATTTCTCGCCGTGGTTGCCTCTTCGAGCGATAGCAACCGCTTGCCGTCCGGGTCCAGCACTTCCGCCGCTGCCGATTTACTGTCGGCTGTTCTTAATTCGACGTAAGAATCGACTATCAGGTTGACCGGCTGCTCCGCTCCGCTGCCGGCTAAATAGGCGGCGGTTCGCTCTACGAAAGGAACCCAGGACGCGTGCAGGGGCAGATCGTTGGTGGAGTTGTCGAACACCGCCGTGAACACCAGAACTTTTCCTTCGCCTAATTGCCGCTCCAGCAGCAGAGGCGTCTGATCGTTGAGACGGGCGAGGACGCGGGACTTGGCGGGCGTTACGTGAATCGCCTGGTAGAATTTCACGCCGGAGAAACGCTCGACGTTGCGGAGAGCCGGGTGGCCCGCGTCGATTTCGGAGACGTTGAGGAATCGATCCGACTCACGGCCTGCGTAGGCGGCGGCTTCGATGGTTTCGTCAACCAAGGGCACTTTCGGCTGCGCCGCCGAGGCTGGTCCGAGGACGATCAGGACGGAGCCTCCGGCGTTCACGTATTTCTTTAACGCGCTTTCGAGCGACTCCGAGACGGTGCCGATGTCGTCGAGCACTACGAAGGCGTAGCGCGAGAATTCCTGATTGCCGGCGACGTCCGGACGGACCACTTCCATTTGAAACGCGGAATCGCCGGAGGAATCGAGGGCGGCGCGATAATACAGTTGCGCCCGGGGATGACGGCCGTCGTCGATGAATAGAACTTTGCGCGGATCGGTGCGCTCCACTGCGAAATAGTAGCGATCGTCGGCAGGCAGAGTATCGCCGCCGTCGACGCGCACTTCGCCCCGGCTGAATCCGTACGGGGCGTCGAGGGAGAGGAACTCGACCTGGGCGCGGCCGCCGGTGGGGATGTCGACCGTTTTAGTTTGGAGGACCTTATTATTGAGGACCAGCGAGACGTTTTTCGTCGACTTCTCGGTCTTCTCGTCAGGCGCCGCGAAGCTTGCGATGGTGGCTTGCACGCGGACTTTCTTCGGATCGAAAATGCGAGCGGGCGCGACCACATTTTCGACTGCGAGGTTGGTGGCGGGCTTTCCGATTTGATGAAATACGAGCGTGGTCGAGGCGTCGAGACGAAGATCGGCGAAGCCTGGGGGCAGCGCGGACTTTTGCAGGTCGCTCAGCAGATGGACTTCGAGCGGTGTGTGCGCGGATTCGGAGAGCGTTCGGACGTAGCGCGCCAGCTCCCCGAACGAGGCCCGGCTGTCGCTTGGTTGAATCGACTGGACGGCGACGCGCAGCTCGCCTTGATCGGAAATGATCTGGGTGAGCGCCTGCACTTGTCCGCCAAGGGCCACCACTTGCGCCTGATCGCCCGGTTTCAGGCCCGCGATCAGCGACAATGCTTCCTCCTTCGCTTTCGATAAATGATCCGCGGCGCGCATGCTGAAGGAGTGATCGACGGCGACGACCAGAATCTTTTTACCGCCGATTGCGGAAGGGTCGCGCTTGATGAACGGATTTGCGAACAGCAGCGCGAGAAGGATCAGCATCAAGGCGCGGAGGGCGAACAGGAGGATATGCTCCAGGCGGCGATGCTTCACCGAGCTCATTTCGCGCTTCTCGAAAAACATCAGGGAAGGGAACAGGCGAGGGTCGGTCTTATGCCGTTTCAGGAGATGAATCCAGATGGGCAGGCCGACGGCGGCGACTCCGGCGAGGAACCAGGGAGCAAGGAAACCCATTAGAGTTTTCCTTTCCTGATGGCTAGATATTCGCGGAGCGCGTCATCGAGAGGCCGGCTGGTGTCGATCAGAAAATAGTCGATACCGGCGGCTTGCGCTCGCGTCTTGATGTCTTCGATGTGCGCCTGAATTTTCGCGGGATATTCGTGGGCTACATAATCGGGCGAGACTTCGAGGGTGTCGCCGGTTTCCAGATCTTCGAGCAGCACGGGATGTTTTAGTTTCGGCCGCAGCTCATCGGGGTCGAGGAGGTGGAACAGAATCAGTTCCGTTCCTCGAAAACAGAGCGGCGACACGGTCTTGATGATCGTCTCCGGCGACTCCCAGAAATCCGAAATAGCGGCGACGATGCCGCGGCGACGATGGAATTCGAGCACATGGCGGAAGGGATGGGCGAAATCGGTACGGGTGCCGATCTTCGCGCTTTCGATGGCGTGAAGAATGCGCGCGAGTTGGCCCTGTCGTGTCGAGGGGGGCACGAAGTTGCGAACGTCGTCGTCGAAGATGACAACTCCCGCTGCGTCTCTCTGGCTGTGCGCCATATAGGCGATGCAGGCGGCGAGGAAGCGTCCGTATTCGATCTTCTCGGTGGCGTGAGAGCCGAACTTCATCGAACGGCTCATATCGAGAAGAATGGTGACCTGGCAGTTGGTCTCGCCGCGATAGCGCTTGAGGAACATCTTTTCCGTGCGCGCGTAGACGTTCCAATCCACGTGGCGGAGATCGTCGCCGGGGGTATAGGCTCGGTATTCGGCGAACTCCTGGCTGAATCCGAAATCGGGAGAGCGGTGCAGACCGGCGATGAAACCATCGACCACAGTTTTCGCGACGAGGTCCAGCCCGGAGATGCCGCCGAGGATTTTCGGGTCTAAAAAGCGCTGCAACATTTGCTTACGCCTTAGGCGCGGGCATCGCCTCCAGCAGCTTCAGCAGCAGATCGTCCGTGGTCAGGCGATCGGATTCGGCCTGGAAATTCAGCAGCACGCGATGGCGAAGGATCGGACGCATCAGGGTCGCGACGTCTTCGTAAGTCACGTGATAGCGCTTGTGCACCAGCGCGCGAGCTTTGGAGGCCAACACCAGAAACTGCGCCGCGCGCACGCTGGCGCCGAAGTTGATGTACTTTTTCGCGAAGTCCGGAGCCGACGGATCGGTGGGACGCGTGGCGCGAACCAGGTTCACGGCATAGCGCGCAACAGAATCGGCGATCGGGACCATGCGGACCACCTGCTGAAAATCGATAATCTCTTCGGCGTTAGTTACCGGGACCACTTTCGCCAGATGCGTGGTCGTGGTCAGGTCGAGCACCTTCAATTCGTCGTTGGCGGTCAGATAATCGAGCAGCGTATTAAAGATGAAGCGGTCGAGCTGTGCTTCGGGCAGTGGATACGTGCCTTCGAGTTCGATCGGGTTCTGCGTCGCGAGCACGAAGAAGGGCGGGGAGATGGTGTGTTGGCTTCCGCGCACCGTGCAGGAGCGTTCCTGCATCGCTTCGAGCAGCGCCGATTGCGTCTTCGGAGGCGTGCGATTGATTTCGTCGGCTAGCAGAACGTTGGCGAAAATCGGTCCCGGGACGAAGGTCCAGCTCCGATGGCCGGTGATCGAATCTTCCTCGATGATGTCGGTGCCGGTGATATCGGACGGCATCAGATCCGGCGTGAACTGAATGCGCCGGAAGTTCAATCCCAACGCGTCTGAAAGCGTGCGCACCAGCAGTGTTTTCGCGGTGCCTGGCAGTCCGGTAATCAGGCAATGTCCACCGACGAAGAGCGCGATCAAAACCTGCTCGATCACTTCTTCCTGGCCGACAATCACTTTGCGAACTTCCGTCAGAATGTCGGCATGAACCTTCTGGAAGCGATCAATCCGTCCTTGCAATTCCGCGGAATCGGGAGAGGTAACTGGAATAGTTGACATGAGTGAATTTTCTATTGTTTCACGTTCAGTTCGAGCAGTAATTTTTGGGCCGGCTTAAAATTCGGCGCGGCTTCGAGGGCGGATAAAACCTCATCCTTGGCTTCCTCGGTGCGATTGGCGAGCTTCAACGCGCGCGCCAGTTCGTAGTGCGCGCCGGCCAGATCGATCGGTGTCATCGCGACCTCCGCCTGATACTCGCGGACCGCGGCCGCCGGATTATTCAAATCCAGATACAGCGCGCCCAGCCGCTTGTGCAATTCTTCATCTTTGGGATAAATCAGGTTGAGCCGTTCGAGTGTCGCCGCCGCTTCTTTCTTCTGCCCGGCGTCGGCCTGAAGCTTCGCCAGCAGCTTGATACTCACCGGATTTCGCCCGCCGATCTTGCTGTAGCGGGCCAGCTCCGCCATCTGTTTATCTTTTTCGCCCTTGGCTTCGTACGCGTCCGCCAGAAATTCATAGACGCTCGCGGCGTCCACGTAATCGGGATACAGATCGCGAATCCGCACGCCTTCGCTGATCACGTCATCCCATTTTTTGGCTTTGGCATTTTCCGAGACGGTCTTGATACCCTTCTTCCATTCGTCGAATCCGTCGACGGTCCGCTTGGTTTGCGCTTCGAGCCACGTCAGAAATTGGCGGTCGAACTCCTCCGGCTTCATCTTGAATTCGAGCTCGATTACTTCCGGCGTAGTCTTCAATGCCGCGTAATCGTGAACCATCGCGATCAGCTTGTCGTAACCCCACTTCTGCTCGATAAAATTGCAAATCTTCCCGCCCTGAAAGTACGACACGGTCACCTGCGCCGGATAGGTGGGATGAATAAATCCTCGATCGATATCGGAAACCGGCAGCAATTTCTTGGTTTTGATGGCCTCAATCGCGTCGGGATCCAACCGATCGCCCCAATCGGGCGACGCCGCGGTCTCTTCATAAACCGCCAGCCCTTCAGTGAACCAGCGCGGCACGCGGCTCTTGGTCATATTGAGAACGAAAACGTGGCTCAACTCATGCCACAACGTGCTGTCCCAATGAAACGTTCCCGGCTTCCGCGAATCCGGAGAATCCATCGCGATCACCGAATCGAATGTCACGCCGAGCGCGCCCAGGCCGGGCATGCCCATCGTGCGCACTTCAAAATCCGGATGATTGGGATACACCTCGACTTGCACCGGACCCGGCAATTTGTATTTGTATTTTTTCTCGTAAGTCGCAATCGCGCGGTCGAGCTCCGATTGGAAATACGGGCGCAGCAATGCCGATTCTTTTTTGCCCAGCTTCAGGACCGTCGTGGGAGTGCGAAACGTATCGTAATCCTTATACTTGTCCATCAGCATGAGCGTGTTCTTCGTCTCGGTCGGCTGATAGCCCGCGTTCCACGACTGTTCGAGCTGCTTCCGAGCTTCGTCTTCGCGAGCGAGCCGCATCAAATTCAATCCGAGCGCCGCGCGGGCCTTCTCCAAATGCGGGTCGAGCTCCAGGGCGAGCCGATAGAGCACGATGCCCTCTTCATACCGGCGATTGATCACGAAGAAGTGCCCCGCGATATCGTAGGCCTCGCCGTATTTCGGATTCACCTGGAAAATTTTCGCCAGCCACGGCGAATCTTTTTTGTCGTTCAGCTTGTCGATGGTCGCGAGAATCGCCATCGCATCCAAAGCCTCGGGCGACATGGCGACGGCTTTTTTCGCCTCCTCCGCGGCCTTCGATTCGTTGTTGTCTTCGAGCGCGACCCGCGCCAGCACTTCTTCCGCGTGATACGACTTGGGGTCGATTTCGAGCGCGTGCTTCGCGAACTCCACTGCGCGCGACGAGTATCCATCCGCGGCCAGTTCCGCGAGCCCGATCAGCGCCGGCGCATATTTTTCGTCGATCCCCAGCGCTTCTTGGAATAAATCTCCGGCCATGTCCGGCTGCCAGTGATCCATATATAGATAGCCCCAGCGCACGCGCAGCGCAGGATCCTTGGGCCGGGCTTTCACCGCATCGCGAAACAGATCGTTGGCGCTTTTGTAATTTCGAACAGCCCAATATCCTTCGGCCGCAACGGCGGGATCGGTGGAATGCGTCAGCTTTTCGTAGCAAGCCGGCGCTCCGGGATTTCCGTGAAGATGCATGTCCGCGCATGGTTTTACGGCGTCGGGCAGTTGCGCGGACAGAGGCAGCGCGAATACCAGGAGTATCAATGCGCCGATGGCCCACTCAGAGGTTGTGGGGCGGACGCCCTCGTCCGCGCCGGACCCCCTGGTCCGGCTTCCACGGGCAAGCCGACGAGGGCGTCGGCCGCAGGCCGGGGCGTCCGCCCCACAAGCCTCGGTGTGGCTCAATTGGGCTGGATTGCATTTTCGACGGAGAGTCTCAAGAAACCGCTTCCCGCGGTCGCGATTCGTAGCTTCGACGCGATACGACACTACTTATCCAGAGCCTCCTGCGTCTGCGCCAGTTGGAGCAGCAATTGGCTCAATTGACCCTTATATTCCTGCACCGACATCGACGCCTTGCGATACTTCAAATCGTCGATCTGCGCTTCCAGTTCTTCCTTCTGCTTGAGCAGCGCGAGTTTCGCTGGATCGCGAGTCTGCACCGCGGCCGCGCCCAAATGCAGCACCGCGAATCGACCCGCCGTCAGGCCTTCGCCATTTTCGGCCGACGGAGCTTTCACGCCGTCGCCCTTCCCGGCATCCTCGATCAGTGCGTGCTCGGTCGAAAGCCTTTTCTGGGTCTCGTAAAACTTCGCAGTCTTCTCTTCGGCGTAGCGAAACACCTCGAGCGCGGTCACAATGTCGTTCTTATCCGCATCGGCAGCCGGATCGCGCAGCCCTTCGATCCAGTAGCGGGGAAATACCGTCGCGTTTTTCTCCGTACCGGCTTTGGTCGCGGTGATGACCACACGCTTCGGCTTTTCGAGCACCGGGATGGACCCGCCGCTCGCGCTGGTCATGTTGACCACCAACTGATGTGTGGTGGGAATTTTATCCAGCAACCCTGCCAGCTCCGTTGCTGACAGATCCGGTCCCGGCAGATTGAATTTGTAATCGAACTCGTCGAAGCTGCCGTGGCCGATCATCATCAGGACCACGGAATCGTCGGCCTTTACCTGCTTGGTCAAATCTTTCAAATACGCTTCGACGTTCGCTTTCGTCGCGTCGGGTCCAAACAGCGTCTTGATTTTCGCGTTTGGTTCCACTTGATGCAGCAGCTTGTCGAGATCCTTCGCCCAGCCGCTGAAGCGAGCATCGTACTCGGGTTCGCCTCCCAGCCCGGCGACGGTCAAATAAAACGTGTCCGCGCGCAAAAACGCGGACGCCAAAACGAACAGTAAAGCCGGTCTCAAATCACACCCCACTTGCGCCGCAGCAGCCATTCGCCGGATCGCAGCATCAGTAGCAACAGGAAAATCACCGGCATATCCCACAGGTCGCGCGTTTCGCGCACCGTGATGCCGGCCTCGGAGTAATTGATATCTTTCCCCAGCTTCTTGGCATCTTCAGGCTTGTAATATTTGCCGCCGGTTTCCGACGATAGTTTTTCGAGCAGCTCGCGATTCTGCTCCACGTGGAAATTTTCGGCGACGCCGTCGTCTCGCCGGAACGTAATCACGTCGCGTCCCAAATCCTCCACGCCGCGATGCGCCGACACTTCGACCACGTACGATCCAGCCTTGGGAGCGGTCCATTCCGCCGTGTACACGCCCGCGTCCAAGGTGTCGGGATGCATGGTGACCGTTTCCGTCACGCCGTCGCCCAGGATGTGGGCCTCTACCGTCGCATCGCCTGCGGGTAGAAACGCTTTGTCGCGAACATCCGCGCGCAGCTTCACCAGCGACTCGTCGTTCAACATCTGCTTGGGCGTCGAGACCATCATCCGCCGTGGTGTCTCATTCACCAGCCAACGCAACAGTTGCGTATAGAACATCTCGAGACTCTTGTCCGATACCGGCAGCAGCATCCGCCAGCGCCAGCTTCCGGCTGTCGCCCAGACTGCGGTCCGCCCCTTGCCGTAGTTCTGAATCGTGAGCAAAGGCAGCCTGCCCACGGAGGTCGGCAGCGCATCCACCAGCACCACCGCGCCCGGTTTCGGCTGACCGGCATCCTGGAAATTCATCAGGTAGGGGAGCTTTTTCTTCCAGCGCTCGACATTTTTCTGGGGATCTTCTTCCAGGCGCGTGATCAGGCTATTCACGCCCTCTTTGGTCAGCTCCACATTCGCGGGAGCTATCACGTACGTATTCTTGCGATCCGGCAGTTTGACCGGAAGCACATCGTTCAGCACGCTGCGCGCATAGCCTCCATCGGCCAGCGCTTCCTCGCCGCCTAGGAAGAGCAATCCTCCGCCGCGTCGGTCGACGAAATCCTTGATCATCTGCTGCTGCGTGGCGGTGAAGTACGGCGCATCGACGCTGCCCAGAATCAGCCCGTCGAATTCGAACAGGTCCTCGACGCGCGTCGGGAATCCGTCCTTGATCACCTTTGGAGCGTCGCCATGATCGTCCTGCACATAGATCTTGTTTTGGGTGGTGCGAAGAATGGTCGCCAGATGAATGCTCTTGTCGTCCTCGACGGCCCGCCGCAGGAATTTGAACTCCCAGCGCGGCCTGCCCTCCATATACAGGATGCGAGGCGTCCGGTTATCGACGTTCACCAGACGGGTTATTTTGTTATTGCGCTGGTTCTCTTCGTTCGGCAGAGGGTCGATCGATACGTCGATCGCCTTCACGCCCTTCGGCCCCGCATTAAAGAGGATGTTTTCGGTCTGCTCCAGGCCATCCGCCTTAAATGTGATGTCCTGAGCGGCTAAAACCTTTCCGCTATCGCGAATAAAGATCTTCGCTTTTGTTCCGGAATATCCATGTTGATGAAACGAAACGGCAGCGGAAAGCCTGGAATCCGGCAGAGCCCGCGCTGGAGTTTCGATACCGGTCAATTCCACGTCGTGCGCCATTTTTTCGCGCCCGAAGCCGATGGTGTGCACCGGAATCCTCTGGCGCCGCACTTCGGAAATCGTTTCGAGATCGATGCCGCCGGAGTTGTCGGCTCCATCGCTCAACAGCACTACGGCTCCGATCGGAAGGCTTGCCGCATCGGCTACCACCTGTTTCAAACTGTCGCCAATGTGAGTGGACGTCCCGCTCGCCGTCAGCTTATTGAGGCCGCCTTTGTCGTATGCGTCCAGGCGTTCCAGATGATCGGTGAGTCGATAGAGCCGGACTTGAAATCGCTCCTGTAACTGTTTGACGAGGCCGCTGTTCAAAACGTTGACAGCCGCGTTTTTGCGCGACCCGCTGCCCGCGTCGTCCACCGCCATGCTGGAGGAATCGTCGATGACGACGGCCACGATATTCTGCTGCGGACGCAGAGTCGCCACGCTCAGCGCGGGATGCCACAGCAGGAGCAGGAGCACGGAAGCAAGCAGCGTCTGGAGCAGCCACACGGCCGCGGACCGGCCGCCCTTCACGCGCGCTGATGCCGCTGCATTCCGGCGCACAAAAAAGGCCAGCGCCACGCCCGCCGCGAGAATCGCAATCCCCAGCAGCCACAAGGGCCATCCGCCGGCGAACACGAAGGTCCCTTTGGAAAAAACCGAAGCCGGATACTTGAATAAGAATTCGAACATTAGTGCGACAAATCGTAAATAAAATAATTCATGGCTATTCTATACGCCAGCGAAGAAAACCGCTCCGGATACGCCGGATCGTCCGAGTTTTCCCATGCATCGCCCAGGTCCATATTGTGACAGATCGCCACCATCACCCGGCCTTTATCGTCATAGATCCCTTCCCACCGCGGAACGTAGCCATCGTACTCATATAAATGATGCGGCGCGTACACCACGTACTGCATGCCCGGGACTTGAAAACGATTCTCCAGATCATATAAGACGTGAAAGATCGGGTCTTTGTTATCCAAATCTACAACCGCACGGTCGGGAAACACCTTTTTCATGCCCGCCATGAAATTTTCCCATTCGATGGTGCCGTGGAAGTCGTCGCACATGAAAAACCCTCCGCGGAGCAGATATTCGCGCAACTGCTTCGCCTCGGCGTCCGAAAGATTCCAGTAGCCAACCTCTACCGCGTACATAAACGGCCAGTTGTACACGTCGTCTTCGCCGTCGAGATCCACGGGCTGCTCGACGGATTTGGTATCGATCCGGGTGAGACGGCGTACTCCGGATAAAAGATGCCGGTCGGAGCGCGGATAATCCACCGTCCAGCGATTGTACCCGTCCGGGACGCCATGAACGTTTATAAACGGCGTGTACCGCAGCCGCGCACGAGTCCACTCATGCTTGTCCATATAATCCTCGGGCACAGGGAAATTGTTGTACTCGTAGCCTGGATACTCTTTGAAGGGCCGCGGCAGATTAAACGGCAACTGCGCGCGCAGAACTCCCCAGGTGGTTACTACAGCCAGAAGGAGCAGTGAAATCGACCGCAGGCGTGTCCACCTGTTGGTTCTCCATCGGCGTTCATCGGCGTTCATCGGCGGCCACAATCTCTTCATCAATGCGTCAAGTCGTACACAAAATAGTTCATCCCGATCCGGTACGCAAGCGAGGACCACTTCTCCGCATACTTCGGATCGTCTGAGTTTTCCCAGCCATCGCCCAAATCCATGTTGTGGCAAATCGCGACCATCACGCGCCCCTTGTCGTCCCGGATGCAGCGCCAATGCGGCACCTTGCCGGTGTCTCCAGCCTCGTAGGTCAGCCCGGTCTCCCAAACATTGGCGGAGCCTGGGACCTGGAACCGGTCCTGCAAATCGAACAGGGTGTGAAAAATGGCGTCGGAATCGGGAATGTCTTCGATCGGCCGTTCGGGAAAAACTTTATTCATGCTGGCGATGAAGATCTGCCATTCGCCGGGATAGGCGTCATGGTACGGCACTTCGCCGTGAAAATCGTCCACCATGAGGAATCCGCCGCGCAACAGGTAATCGCGCAACTGCGCTGCTTCCGCGTCTTTCAACTTCCAGTGCCCCACTTCGACCGCATAGAGCATCGGCCAATTGTATGCGTCATCGGAGCCGTCGAGCGTTACCACCTGCTCCACAGACTTCGTATCGATGCGCGTCAATCGGCGCACGCCTTGCAGCAGATGACGGTCGGAGCGCGGAAAATCCATGGTCCAATAACCCGGAAACGCGCGTCCGCCGCCCATGCTCAGCATGCGGTCGGGATAGTCGTAAATGTCGGTATAACGCAGCCTCGCACGGGTCCATTCGTGCTTGTCCGCGTAATCGGTGGGCAGAGGGAAATCGGTGTATTCCAGCGCCGGCCACTCTTTGAAAGGCTTCTGGGCGCGAAGCACGCCCCAGACGGCCAATCCCAAGAATGCCACGGATAAAACTGTGCGGAGGCGCATCGGGCGAGTTCTAGTTTCAGAGTATCAGACTCGGCCCAACCCAATGAGTTAGATCACGAACAAAATAGCTGATCGGTATTACTCTTCGGGAGCGTTAGTGCCCGTCGGCTTGGTCCAACCGCTGGCGTTGCGGGTGGTCTTCCACACATCGTCGCCCCACCAGTCGCTGCCCGGCTTGGTCGCGGGCGACGCCTTCGAGCCTCGATCGTTGGGATCGACGATCGGCTTGCTGCTCGTCATGGTCGCATGAACGGGAGCAGGAGCCACCACGGGTACGGTCTTTATTTCCTTCTCTCCGTCCTGCTTTACGACTGCAACTTCCGCGGTCTGATTCTTGCTGGTATGTTCTTGAATCGCCGCTAGAACCGACGGCGCGGAGGCTTGCGCGAGTTCCAGCGTCATCGACTTCGGTTCGCCTTCGTCGTTCTTGAACTCGACCGTCAGGAACTGGGTTTCGGTCTTCTTGTGGCGCGCCCACACTTTATAGGCCGGTCCACCGTGGGAGGTTTCGCGCGTGGCGCCTAGCTCCGACTTGGTAACTGCCGTGTATGGCACGTTTATCGTCGCCAGGCCGGTGCGGAACACCAGCGTTTTCTCGTCGGAAACCACCAGGGTTCCGCCAGTGTTGGGAGAAACGCCGGTGATGTTGCCGTCCACATAAGTAGTTGTCTCGGACCGCGAGGCGGCGAAAACCGTCGCACAGGCCAGGACTGTCCATGCCGCAAAAGAGGGTATACGAGTCATGAGGGACTCATCGACGGGGGGTACGAAAAGCTTTAGGGTACTCTCTTAAACGGCCTTAATTGCGCAAAAATGTGTACAAATCATACCTTATGGACCACTTAAATGACGATTTTGGAGGCACTGCGATATGAATGTACGGTTCCGGGCAGGCGACGGTACGGATGGACCAGAAATACAGTTTCGTGAGCGGTTGATCGCTGGTAATCCTAACACCTGCAAGGCTTTTTCGATTCTCGATGCGAAAGTCGAAGGCTCCAAATCCGCTTAAATCGGCGGCTACGGTCTGGCCGGTCTCTAATGGGTGCTGATAATGAATTTCATCGCCCGAAATTTCGCCTCCGTTTTGAAAAGGCTTATCGGGTTTCGGAGGCCACGCGAAGCTGACGGTCATATCGGGGCCGACCACTTCGTTATCGATCACGAAGAAATCGTGATTGTAGACCAGCGTGTCGATCGGCTTTGCGCCGGTATTTTTGAGAACGTGATCAAGCGTGAATCCGGTCCGATTCAAGCGGATGGTTTTGCGATAGTCGTAGGCGTAGCCGGCGGCACTGACCTGGTGGCCGAACTCGGCCCAGAATTTTCCGTGACGCAGGGTGCGCTTGCCGGGATCGACGATTTCATAGGTCGCAAATCGGCGGTAGGCTTTTTCGTCGGGCTTGCGGACGGCGCCGACGCCGATGCGAATGAATGTTTCTCCTGGCTTCGCCTCCGCGTAGCCTAATCCGGCGTCGTTCGAGAGGAACTCCTCGACCGGACCGGTGATGGCGTCGTGAATTTTCGGATCGTGTTTGGGATACCACTGGCCGAAGTATTCGTGGTTGCTGTAGGTGAGGCTCGAGATGATACCCGACCAATCGAAACGGGTGCCTTGATAGGAGCCCTTTTGGGCGTCGGGGAGCATCAATTTCGCCGTGACGGCACCGTTGGAAATGGTCATCTCCGGATAATCCGCGGCGAGGGCGAGGAAGAGCAGCGTGGAGATCATCCGTGGATCTTTCTAAAATTCGCCAGGCATTTTTCGGCGGTCTCCATGGCGGGGAAGGCGCTGCCTTCCTGCTCGATGAGGTAATATTCGATGCCTCCGGTTTTCTCCGCAGCGTCGAATACTTTTTTCCAGGGCACGGAGCCTTCGCCGAACAGGACTTTGTATCCTTTGTCTGGGCCGGGCGCCCAGTCCTTGCAGTGCATGGAGCGGATGCGGCCGGGATTCTGGTCGATCCAGGCGACCGGATCGGAGCCGGCTTCGACGCAGGTGCCGACATCGAATTGGAGCATCACATCTTTATGTGTGTTCTTGGCCAGGAGATCCATAGGGCGTTCGCGATCGCTGTCGAGGGTGCCGGTCATGAATTCGGTTTGGTGATTGTGGTAGCCGGGCTTCAATCCGGCTGATTTCCAGGCATCCGCGGCACGGTTGAGGGTTTCAGCGACGGCGGTCCAGCCGGCTACGCCTTGCGGACGACCGGCGCTGGCCATGACGGCGTATTTTGCTCCCAGAAGGTGATTCAGGTCGGCGGTCCGGGCAAGATTGTCGGGTTGGAAATTTTTCGCGTCGTTGTGGGTGGAGAGGCACTTGATTCCCAGGTCGTCGAGGAGTTTCCGCATGTCCTTGGTTTGCTCGGGCGTCCACGCATAGTAAGGGGAGAAGAACTCCACAATTTCGTAGCCCATTTTGGCGACGGCGCGGACGGTGCCGCTGAGATCCTCTTTGAGCTCGTTGCGGACGGAGTAGAGTTCCAGGCCTACAGGGATTTTCCTGGCGCCGAAGGCGAACGGCGCGGCGGCAGCCATGCTGAGGAGGGAGCGTCGACTGAGAGGTTCCATTTGAGATCGATGGTATCGCACTGTCACGGGAAGCAGGTGCGGTACAGGCCGCCATCAGTTTGAGGAGGGGATTTTTTCGACGGATTCGACGGTGAGGATCTCGACCGGACCTTTTCGCGACTCCAATTTCAAGCCGAGTTGATCCTGGAAGAAGACGAAGATGGAAGGGCCTTGCTCCATCCCTTCGAGCGTGTGCTTCAATTCGTCGGGGTTGGTTGCGAGCTTCAATGCAAAATCGAAACGTCCTTCGAGGCCGGTGCGGTCGAGCACGGGAAGTTCGAGTTTGAAGGGCCGAGCCGACAGACGGTCGGCGAGATCCGCCATCGAGAAGTTTCGGAATACTAATTCGCCACCCGCCGGCCCGAAGCTGGGATCTCCGTTGTTGGCGGGATGAAGTTTGGGACCGTTTTTCGCGACGAGCAGCGCGTAGACTGGTTTTTCCCTGGTTTCCAGGCGCGACTTCAATTGGAACCGGTCTGCCAGGAGGTTGCGGAGCATGGCGCGAAGCTCCGGTTCGGTTGCGGGGCCGGACGCTTTGGCGGCAATATCGTATCGTTCTGAAGCTAACCACGCGGGTCCTGTGATCTGGAAGTCGCGCAATCCATAGGCCCACTTGATGCAGGTTTGGAGGCTGACGCTTTGCATGCTCAGGCTGCCTGGAGAAGCCGTTATTTTTTCACGGGGAGCCGTTTCGCCGCTTCCGATGTGGTTGGGCTTGACCGACGCGACTTCAAACTGGTCGGCGCCGCTCAGCGCGACCGCCAAAACTGCGATGAGACAGAGATGCATGAGTCCTCTGTGGGACTTCGCAGGAGGACGGCCGCGCGTTCCAAATTTTCGAGACGGCGCGGATGCTCGAGTAACATCCGCGCCGCCGGGGAAGGTCGGCCCCGACCCAGTAGGTCAACCCTCTCCTGCCCCGAGGATACGGCAGGGTTCCAGTTCGGCGAAGCGAGTGAAACCGCTAAGTAGTGGAAAACGCTGGCCAAAGAATTTCTCTGACGAGCGAGTTACGCAGAGCCGCGCGAAAACGTCTTTGCGAGGTACACTCTACTCTAATGAAGATACGATCTTTCCCCATCCTTCTCTTCGCCGCCTCCCTTTGTCTGGCTCAGACCGCGCCGAAAATCACGACTCCCAAGGAATTCCTGGGATTCAACCTCGGCGACGACTATATGATGGCGAGCTACACCCAGCTCGACAAGTACTGGCATAAGATCGCGTCGGAGTGCGACCGCTGCAAGCTGGTGGATATCGGGCCTACCGAAGAAGGCCGGCGGCAGTACATGATGATCATCACGTCGCCGGAGAATCTGAAGAAGCTGGATCACTATAAGGAGATCTCGGCGAGGCTCGCGCATGCCGAGGGGTTGACGGATGAGCAGGCTCACGCGCTGGCGCGCGAGGGGAAAGCGGTGGTGTGGATCGACGGCGGACTGCATGCGAGCGAAACGGTGGGGTCGCAGCAGGAAATGGAAATGGTGTACCAGATGGCGAGCCGCACCGATCCTGAGACGATACGTCTGCTGAATGACGTGATCGGGCTTTATACTCTGGCGAATCCGGACGGGCAGGAGCTTTGCGCGACCTGGTACATGCGCGAGAAGGATCCTTTGAAGCGCAGCTTATCGGGTTTGCCGAGGCTGTATGCCAAGTACGTCGGCCACGACGATAATCGCGACTTTTATATGTCGAACATGAAGGAAACCACGAACATGAACCGCCAGTTGTTCATCGAATGGTTTCCGCAGATCATGTACAACCATCATCAGACGGGGCCGGCCGGAGCGGTGATTTTCATGCCTCCGTTCCGCGATCCGTTCAATTACAATTTCGATCCGTTGATTCCGCTGGGGATTGAAATGGTGGGCACGGCGATGCATAGCCGGCTGGTGGCGGAAGGCAAGGGCGGATCGGCGATGCGCACGGGCGCGAACTATTCCACGTGGTGGAACGGCGGTCTGCGCACGGTCACGTACTTCCACAACATGATCGGCATTCTGACTGAGATTATCGGCGACCCGACGCCGATGCGGATTCCTCTGGTTGCGGACAAGCAGTTGCCGAAGGGCGATTGGCCGATGCCGATCGTGCCTCAGGAATGGCACTACCGGCAATCGATCGAGTATGAAATGACGAATAATCGGGCGATGCTCGACCTGGCTTCGCGGTATCGCGAGACGTGGCTCTACAACATTTATCAAATGGGCCGGAATTCGATTGAAAAGGGTAATAAAGATACGTGGACTGTCACGCCGAAACGGATTGCCGCACTGGAAGCGGCGGCTGCGGCGGAGACTCCCGGAGGCGGCCGCGGAGGTCGCGGCGGGCGGGGCGGAGCAGCTCCGGAAGCGCTGGCTGGCGGAGATATGGGTCCGGGCGGCGGAGGACGCGGACGAGGCGGCCTCCCGGCGGAGCTGTATGAAAAAGTTCTGCACGACCCGAAGTATCGCGATCCGCGCGGTTACATTTTGCCGTCCGATCAGGCGGATTTCGCCAATGCGACGGACTTCATGAATGCGCTGCTCAAGAACGGTATCACCGTGATGAAGGCCACGTCTGCGTTTACGGTCAACGGGAAAAATTATCCGACGGGATCGTACGTGGTGAAGACCGCGCAGGCGTTCCGGCCGCACGTGATGGATATGTTCGAGCCGCAGGATCATCCGAACGATTTCGCTTATCCGGGCGGTCCGCCGAACCGGCCCTACGATATTACGGGATGGACGCTCTCGATTCAGATGGGCGTGACGTTCGACCGGATTTACGAGGGATTCGATGGGCCTTTCACTAAGGTCACCGGTCTTCTGCCGGCTCCTCCCGCCACGGTGATCGGCTCGATTTCGAAGCCGGCGGGCTACCTGGTGAGCCACAAGATCAACAATTCCTTCATCCTGATCAACCGGCTGCTGGCCGCCAATTGCGACGTTTATTGGCTCAAGAACGCGGTCACCGAAAACGGTCAGGATCTGGGCACGGGAACGATTTGGATTCCGGCGTCGGCGAACGTGCTGCCGGTGCTTCAGAAATCCGCGAAGGATATTGGCGTGCCGTCCTACGCGGTAGCGGCTGCGCCGAAGGGCGAAGCGATGAAGCTGAAGCCGATTCGCATTGGCCTGTACGATTCCTACGGAGGGTCCATGCCGTCGGGATGGACGCGGTGGTTGTTCGAACAGTACGAATTTCCGTTTACGGTGATTTATCCGAATGCGCTGGACGCGGGCGATTTGAAGAGCAAGTTCGACGTGATTGTCTTGACTGACGGCGCGGTTCGCCGCGGAGGCGCGGGTGGACGGGGAGGCGGAGGAGGCGGACGCGGTGGCGCTGCGGACCCGGCGTCGATCCCGGAAGAGTATCGCGATCATTTGGGTACCATCTCCGATGCAAAGACTATGCCTGCGCTCAAGAAATTCGTTGAGTCGGGCGGTTCGATCGTGACCATCGGCAGCTCCACGAGCATTGCCGAAGTGTTCGGAATTCCGGTGAAAAATTATCTGACGGAAAAGGGTCCGGACGGGAAGGATCGGGCTTTGCCGGGAGAAAAGTTCTACATCCCGGGGTCGCTGCTGAAGACGAATATCGATAACACCAATCCCTTGGCGTACGGGATGAACTCGACGGTGGATGTGTTCTTCGATAACAGCCCGGTGTTCCGTTTGGAGCCGACAGCGGAGATGAAGAAGACCAACGCCGTCGGCTGGTTCCAGGGATCGGAAGTGCTGGACAGCGGATGGGCGTGGGGCCAGCAGTATCTGGATGGAGGGACGACCATCGCGGAGGCGACGGTGGGAGAAGGAAAAGTCGTGCTGCTGGGGCCGGAGGTGAATTTCCGGGATCAGCCGCACGGGACGTATAAGCTTCTGTTTAACGGGCTGTATTACGGGAGCGCGAAGCCGGCGGCGCTGCCGTAGGGAATAAAGCGATGACGCCGAAGGAGGACTGCGAAAGGCTTCTTAACGAGGTCCTACCGCTCGCGGAGAGGATGCTGGGGCGGTACGGCGAGTTCTATCCGTTCGGTGGCTACATTGAGCGAGATGGAAACATTGTGCACCTTGGTGCGCAAGACGGCGACTCGGACCACCCGAAGCCGAAGGATCTGATCTTCGTCCTTCAGGATACGCTTCAGAATCTGGCGCGAACCGACCGCTGCGATGCGACCGCGCTGATATTCGATGTTTCTATCGCCTTACCTGGCTCGGGTCGGAAGGGCGATGCGATCCAGGCTTGCCTCGACCATCGGGACGGTTATTCGGCGGAGGTCTTCTTCCCTTATCAAATCGTTGGCGGCGAGGTGGTCTATGGGGAGACCTTCGCTCAACAAGGCAAGGGCGAGATTTTTACTTGAATCGACGTGAGCCACTCCACGCGGGCTCTTAGCGATAAACATCGCGGCGATTTTGGACGCGAGTTACTTCGATATGCGAGCCATAGTCCCGGAACATGACCCGCTGGTCCTGGGTGCGGAGACGGTAAAGCGGTGGGACGACCTCCTGCAAGCGCTTCACATCGCCCTCCTCAGAGTTGAGGAATCGAGCCGGCGTGTCTGAATGGCAATTTCGCGTGGGATCGCCCGTAAATCGGCTTTGGCCCGATCCGTGAAGACGACGCGCCTACCCATTTCTGGTGCTGCTTGGCTGCCGCAGCGGGGTCTCCCCAACCTTTCCCAGTCTTCCATGGTCAGATCGACATCGGCTAACACGTCCTCGAGCGGAACAGGGTCGTTATGCTTGAGCCACTCGTCAGCCTCGGCGACAGACTTCCGGCCTTCCTCCGTGAACGGCTCCTCGTCGATCGGTGCGAGCGCCAGTTCTCGCTATAGGGGGTCGAGCATCGATTGCAAGAGAGTTTCGAGTGCGGTCAGTTGCACCGGCCCCAGTTGGTCGACCAGGGCGTGAACGTGGATTCGGGTGTCTGTGCTCATCGCTCGGACGCTCTTATGCGTCAGTATCTCTCAAAACGCCAAACCCGGCGGAGCACGATTGCTTCCGCCGGGCTTCTTTCCTCGTGATCAGACAGATCTAACGGCGATATCCGCGGGCGTAACCACCCCGGTAGTAGCCTCCGCCATAGTAACGTGGCGCGTATCCACGGTAGCCGTATCCATAGCCGTAGCCATAACCGTAAGCTGGATAAACTGGTGCGACATACGGGGCCACGTAAGGAGCCGCGTAAACGCGCGGTCCATAGTAATAGCGCGGGGCCGCGTAAACACCCACCCGAACGCCCGGACGAGCATAACCATATCCGCGTCCATAAACCTGCGCCGGAGCCACCGCCGCAAAGGACGCCAGAACCAAAACCAACATCAGGAATCTTTTTGCCATAACCGCCTCCTTACACTATGAGCGATGCGGCGCTATCCATATTAGTTCCGAAAGCTATTTTAATGCGAAGTTTTTTTGACGGGGCGGTTATACTAACGGCTTGCGGCTCGGAATTGCGTTAACGATCGGCCTCGCGGGCGCCTGTTGGGCGCAGACGGACGATTCTTTTCAACGAGCTGCGGCCCTCTACCGGAGCGGCGACTGCCACGCCGCGATCCCCCTGCTAGAGCGTTCGGGCGGCACGAATCCTCACGCGAATCTTTTGTTGGGGCGCTGCTATTTCGAAACCCAGCAATGGGCGAGGGCGGTGGAGGCCTTCGCGACGTATCAAAAATCGGCGCCGGCGGACCCGGAAGCCGTCATTCTGGTGGCGCGAGCCCAGGAACGAGAGGGACATGGCGATGCCGCGGCGGCGATCCTCAACGATTTCCTGAAGTTACATCCGGAGCAGCAATCCGTGCGGACGGCGCTGGGGGACCTCGACGTCCGTCTCGGCCGGGGATCGGATGCCATGACCGAGCATCAGGCCGTGCTTCGGGAGCAGCCGACCGATCCAGGATCCCGTATCGGCGTGGGGCTACTGCTGCTGCACGAAGAGAAATGGCAGGCTGCGATCGATCAGTTGGAGAAAATCCGGCCGGACGTTCCCGAAGATAGCCGGGTGCTTTCGGGGATCGGCACCGCTTACTCGGCGCTGGGCAATTGCGAGCGGGCGATCGATCCTCTGAGGCTGGCGCTCGATCTTTCGCCCGACGACTACGCGCTGGCGAAAAAGGTCGCGTCCTGCGACGTGAAGCTGAAGAGGTGGAGCGCGGTGCTGGGCGCTTTGCGGACCGGGACCATCGAGGAATCGCGCGACGAAGAGGCGACGCGCATGGTGGTCGAAGCCTATTCGGCCAGCGCCGACGTCGCCGGAGCCGAGGCGTATTGCCGCTGGGCGATCATCGCCACGCCGGCGAATCTAACCGCGCACCTGAGCCTGGCGAATCTGTTGTACACCGGCAAACGAATGCGCGAAGCCTATTCCGAATACGCGGAGGTAGTGAAGCTCAAGCCGGATTCGCCGGATATTCACGAACGGATGGGCGACATTTCGATGGACCAAAAGGACCCTTCCGACGCCCGTGCTCATTACGAGGCGGCGGTGCAATCCTTGAAAGCGTCGGACACCGTGCGCATGAAACTCGCCCGCTTGTGCTTCGCATCGGACGATTATAAGTGCGTGACGCAGACCGTCGCGGCCGTCAAGAGCCCGGCGCTGATCATTCAGGCGAAGACGCTGCGGGCGCGTGTCGAATACAAATCTGAAAATTGGGATCAGGCCGGGATCTTAGCGAACGAACTTCTGGCGAGCGATCCGCAAAATTCCACGCTGCTGCAAATCGCGGCCGACGTGGCCGCGCGGCAAAATAAGCCGGTGGAGGCGGCTGATCTGTACGAGCGCGCCCTCAAGCTGGAGCCGGCAAACAAGGATTTCGTCTATCGGCTGGCAGGGCTCTATTCGAATTACGACGAGTTGAAGGATCGTCTGCCCCGTGCCATCGCGCTGCTAACCGATTTTCTGCAAAAAGTTCAGCAGGACGCCGAGGGTTATTTGCTGTTAGGCAACGTGTACCGTAAGACGACCGATCTGGAAAACGCGAAGCTGAATTTCAAAACAGGGTTCGATAAAATTCAGCCTCCCATTCCGCCCCGCCTTTCGTGGGCGTATAACGCGTACGGCGTCCTCCTTTACAACGAGAATAAGTTCGAGGAAGCGTATCCTTATGAGACGCAGGCCGTGCAGTTGAACCCGAACGACGAAGCCTCGCAGCTCAACTTAGCGCTACTGTGCCTGGAGCTTGGGAAAATGGACGAGTTGAACGCGGCGCGAGACAAATTGGTGGCCATGAAATCCACGCAGGTGGCCGCGCTCGATCAGGAGATCGATCGTAAGAAGGGCGCTGCGAAAAAGAGGCAGCCATGAAGACTGCGCTTTTTCTTGTTTGGGCGCCGCTGGTTCTCGCGCAGAGCGTCGTGGTCGGCACCCGCACCACCGACGGCAAAATATCCTTTGAAACAGTCGAGGATTTTCAGATCAACGGCAGCCGTAAAATCCGCCTGCTTCCGGAGCAGGCCGACGATGTCGATCCGAACGCGGTCCGCAAGCTGGCGAAGATCGACATAGCGCAAGCGAATCTCCTCCGCAACGATGGGACCGGCCGCCTGGTGAACCTGAACGGGCCTCGCGCGCCGCGCGACATCGTGCTTCCTGAAAATTATTCACTGCGCACCCCGGCGCCCGCGAAAGACGTTCCGGGTCGCCTCAGCCTATCGCTGGTCCGAAACAAGAAAACCAAGCAAGCGGATCTTCTCGCCCCGGAATTGTTCGTTGCCGCGCTGTTCGGCAACACACCCGATGAATCGGTGCGCGACTTCATCGGCAAAGATTGGGCTTTCGCCAATCCCGATGAGCAACTGGCCGCGATGCGTGGATTTGTCGCTTCTTTCCCATCTTCCCCCGCCACGAAAATCTTCCGCGATTCGCTCGAACGGAGAATCTCCGCGGCCCTCGCTCGATTCGAGGAAGGCGGCGCTTATGCCGATTTCCTGGCCGCGCGACGGTTCAGCGAGCTGGCCCGGCAGTCGTTCCCCGGCGATGCTCCGCTTCTGGCCCTCGACGATCGCATGGCGGACCGGATCAAATTCATCGCCGATCGGCCAAAGCTGCTGCGTTCCCTCGCCGCGTTGGGAGATTGGGATACTTTGCTCGAAAAGTATCAGGAGTTCGAGCGCTACGAATCTTCTTTCCCGGAAATGCAGACCCTGCATCAGGAAGCTCTGGAGGAGAGCGCGCGAATGCACGCCCGCCGGGCCCGCGCATTCGAACAGCGCAGCGATTACGATCATGCTTCACACGAGGCTTCGGCTGCTTTAGTTCGCGATCCATCGAATCGCGAGATCCGCAAGTTGCTGGGCGACGAGAAGCTGCTGGCCTCGCAGGGAGAAGCGCAGAGCAACGCGTCGCGCCGCAGAATTTTGCCGAAAGGACTGCCCGCGGAAGTCCGTTTCGGTAACGCGATCAACTACGCCGACCGCGCGATTGCCGACAAGGATTTCAAGAAGGCGCAAGACTCCATCCAGGATGCCGAGCGCGAAAATCCCGGCGCTCCGGAGATTATTCTGGAGCGCGCCAAACTGCTCGCGGCCCAGAGCCGGAATTCGGAGGCGCTGCCCCTGCTCGATCAATACGACCGCCTGGTGGTCGATCCAGGGGAACGTGAAAAAGGCTACAACGTTCGCCGCCAGGTTCTTTACGACCTCGATAAATTGAAGGATTCGACGCGCCAGCAAATCGCGGCGCTATTGAAAGACGGGCAATATTCCAAATTGGATGAGCTATTGCGCGGCGCCTTGAAGCTGGACGGCGAGGACCCGGATTTTCTCTATCAGGCCGGCGTCACGGCCGCCATTCTTCGCGACGACGAACGCGCGAAGACCGTACTCAACGAATTTCTCGCGCATTCGAACGCCATCGGGGTGGATCCGAAACTGCGCGACCGTGCGCGCCGCATCCTCGCGATTGCACAGCAGCCGAAGGCGCTGGCGCGTAAGGTTGACGCTCCCTATTACGATCCGCTAAGCCTTGTTTTCCAGATCCCAATCGACAACGTCGGCGGCAACAAAGTGCACATGACGTTTAATTGGGCCAACGGCCGTCTGGAATCCATCCGCACCACGTTCGACGACGACAAGGGCGCGCTGGCTTATCGAGCGCTGGTGGTCGCCGGAGCGGCCGATTCCGGCGCGGTCTCCGCCGCTTCGTCGGCCGATCCCGGCAACTTCTTTTTCGAATATCACCCTACCGGGGCTTTGCGGGAAGTGCTTCCGAAAAAATCCCCGCCGGAGACTGCGAAAGCCTATCGCGTCCACGTTGCGCACGACGACAAAGGCCGCCCGATCCTGATTGACGATGATAAGCATCCGGAAGTTGTCCTCCCGGACCATCCTTATGTCGATCCCGCCGTGCTCGCTGTCGTCGAAGGCGCGCCCGTCACGTCGGTGGTCGCGGGCAACTCTTTTTTCAACCCGTTTTTGTGGGACGGAGTCCACGCTTTCACCGTCCAATACGATCGCCAGGGGCGAGCCGAATCCGCCCAGGAATGGAATGCTGACAACCTGGTGCGTTTTAGCTGGGACGGTAATCAACTAGTCGCCGTGAGGGCGTATCGCAAGGGTTCCGACACGCCTTACTATCAGCGCAACATCACCTATTCCGGCTCGACGATCGTCGGCGAAGATTACTCCGTCAATGGCCGTAACGGAAAAATAAAGTACATTTATACAAACGGGAAAAATCTCCAGCAGATAAAGATTGAGAACGAGGGCAAGGAATGGACCGCCCGCCCGCGGTCCTAGGGCAGGTTTCCGGCCTGCCGTCTTGAGGACGCTCAGATGAGCCAGATCGGCAGATACGAAGTTGTGCGGCAGACCGGCAATCACGGCCTGGGTTCGCTCTACCAGGCGTTCGATCCCGTCATGCACCGGCCCGTGATGATTCGCATCGCCGACCGTAACACCGATCCCGGCGTCAGCTTCGATCAGGCGCGCCAGGCGATTCTGTTCGACGCGAAGCAACTGGCGCACCTCGACCATCCGAACATCATCAAATTTCTCGCGTGCGAGGAAGATGACGGACGGCCCTATCTCGTCATGGAGCGCTTCGAAGGAAAGCCCCTCAGCGGAGTCTTCTCACAGCAGCGCTTGTCCTCCATCCTGAACAAGGCTGCGCTCGCGCTCGACCATGCCCACTCTAAGGGCTTGATTCATCGCAATCTCACTCCCGAAAACCTGCTGCTGGACGACGAAGGCGAACTGAAAATCACCGGTTTTGAAATCGCGCGCCCGGCGCAATATCTCAATTCGGAGGCCGGCCAGGATCTGGACCTGCTGCTGGATTCGATTCACTACATGTCGCCTGAGGTGGTGAAGGGCGATGTGCTCGACGCTCGTTCGGATCAGTACTCGCTCGGTGTGATCGTGTGGCAAGCGCTCACCGGCGCGTTGCCTTTTCGCTCCGATTCGCCCATCACTCTGCTCGCCAATATCGCCTTTGAGCCTCCCGAATTGCGCGGCGCATCCAGCGCGATCATCCCAGTATTCGAGCGGGTTCTCTCCAAATCCCCGGTCGACCGTTTCGCGTCCGCCTCCGAATTCGCGTCGGCATTTCAAAGTGCGATTAGCGAGCCCGTTGTGACCCGGAAAGAGCCGAAGCCAGTGCCGATCCCTTCGCGCCTGATCCCGCCCGAAGAAAAGAAATCTCTACTTCCCTGGATCATCGCCGCTGTCGTAATCGTCGCCCTCGTTGTGGCCGGTGCCATTCTCATCACGCGGCCTTCCCCTAAAGTCGCGCCTCCGCAACCCGCGGCCGCGCCGCAAATCGTGCCCGCCCCTCCTCCCGCTGTTCGAGCGCCGCCTCCCGCGGTCAAAGCGAAGCCAAGGGCCGCCAAAAAAGCGCCGGTAAAGGAAACCACCCCCGAAGCTCCGAAGCTGAAGCCGATCGATCCGAAAGTGGTTCACCAGTGATGGTCGGCCAGCAGTACAAGATTCTTTCCGAGCTCGGAGCGGGAGGAATGGGCATCGTCTATCACGGCGTCGACGTCATGCTGGAGCGTGAAGTCGCCATCAAAAAATTGCGCTCGGAGTTTTCGCGAACCGCCGATATCGCAGAGCGTTTTCGCCGCGAAGCGAAAATCCAGGCTCGCCTCAATCATCCCAACATCGCGCACCTCTACAGTTTTTTCAAGGATGGCGATTCCTTCTATATCGTCATGGAGTTCGTCGATGGCACGCCCTTCAGCAAGCTCCTGCCCATGCCATGGCAGCAGGCCGTCGTCATGTTTCTCGAGATCCTGGAGGGTCTGGAGTACGCGCATTCTCTGGGCGTGCTGCACCGGGATCTGAAGCCCGATAACATCATGGCCGGTCCGCGCGGCGAAGTGAAGATCATGGATTTCGGCATCGCGCACGTGCTCGGCTCCGTGCGCCAGACGCGCGAGCAAAGCCTGGTCGGAACGCTGCAATATGTCTGTCCGGAACTGATCAACTCCAAGGAAATCGGTCCTCGAAGCGATATTTATTCGCTCGGCATTCTGCTCTTTGAAATCGTCAGCGGCAAGCTCCCCTTTACAGCCGAAAACGACTTCGCTCTGCTGCACCAGCATCTGGAAGTCGAACCGCCGCTGCTTAGCACCGTCGCTCCGGACGTCCCTCCATTTCTCGACGAAGCGATTTTCAAAGCGATGCGCAAGGTGCCGGAAGATCGCTTCGCCAGTTGCCGCGAAATGGCCGATTTTCTCAGCGCTCATGCGCCGGATCTTCCGCCGAAGACGATTTACGCGGACGTCAACCGGTCCATCCGCCGGATCGATTCGCTGCTCGACGGCGGCGAAGTGGAGCTGGCGGCAATGGTCGTAAGTCAGACCAATCCGGGCATTGCCGTTGAAGGCAGAGTAAACGCTGCCAAGAACGCGGCTGCGGGCGCGCAACAGCAGCAGGGTAAACACGCTTATCTTCGCGAAACTCTTCAGAAATTAGCTGCATTCGAAGCCGCGGGCAACCGCGAAGCTGCGCAGGAGTTAGCGCGGGAGGCGCTGGACCGGTACCCGCGCGTAACCGCGTTTCAAATAGCGCACGCGCATTTCCGGAAGTAGCTACTGGCTGCCGGCTGCTTCTTTCGTTCGCCGCAATGTAAAAGCCAGCGATTCTCTCGCGCGATTCTTCACCTGTGTGAAGGTTCCGAACAAAGGGCGGCGCGAAAGAGAAATCGCCTGGCACTCCGCATAGACGGACGCACCCACCTGCCGCAATCGCCAGTAGGAGTTGAGCCGCCACAAGATCCCGTGATCGCTGCCTTCCGGCATCAGATCGGTATAGGGAGCATGACCGCTATTGCTCTCGCGAATCAGGTACGATCGCGACTCGATCAATGAGTCTCCCGCGGATTGGCGAAATTCCACGCGCGAATGCATATCGAACGCGAAATGCAGCAGGCCTTCGGTTCGTTCCGTGATCAGTCGAACGTCATAGCTGCGCGGCCCGATCTTCCTGGCCTCCGCAAGTTTCAATTCCGGTGAATAAATGCGGGTGTAACGATCGTAATCCTCCAAAACCTTCTCGACCGCAGCCACGCTCGCGTTGGAAATCAGCTCCGCTCCGATCCAGTGATGGACGAACCCGTCTGGAACTTCGCCGTTCGCGTTAAGGTCCATCAGTGTCGGTTTCTCTCCTTTCACCTGAAGAAGGGGGCGCGCCGGCGCTCGCTCGAACGCACTAATATATTTGTCCCAGGCAGCAACGGTCTGCGGTTGGAGCGTGGTGGTGATCACGGCCCCTTTCGCCTGATGGCAGAGCAGCGCGCAGAACACGATCCCTCGAAAAACCCAGGCATGTGCGACCCAAAAATTCAGCAGGGCCGCGGTGACGATCGCCGCGAAATTCGCCGCCATCAACGGCAGTCCCACGATTTCTTTATATAAAAAGGTCAACGCCACGTTCGAGACAATCGACAGGAATCCGTTTCCCACATGGAAGCGGAGCAATCTCCACCAGCGATCTTCCACCGGTTTGCCGCGCCAGGTCCACGCTTCATGCCAAACGAAATTGTGCAGTATCGCGACTTCGACCGCCAGAACGACGGCAAAAATGTAGGAGAGCGACGTAAAATGCTGCAACATCCACAGCGTGCAGAGCTGCACCGCAGCGCCGCCGATACCTACGGTGTTGAACTTTAGCCAGCGCATGAGAACATCGCCTACTGTAAGGACGAAGCGCGAACTATGAAAGTTTCTTAACCCTTGTCTTTCTTTTGTCTCTTCCGCTTAAAGCTATTTGCTGCCATCTCCAAACCCACTCGATCGATCGCCGCCAGCGCGTCGCACTGCGCCGGATTCAGCCCCGCCCGCTGAGCTTCCCCGCGCGGCTCGACCAAAAATCTCGCGCGTAGCTCCGCGTCAACATACAGCGACGCCAGAAATCTTTCCATTTTCTGATCGTTCACCGGACCTCCCTTCGGCCAACGCGCGTCGCGCCCGGTCGAGCTGTGCCAGTAAATGGTCCATCGGCGGATAGGACCCATCGCGTTCCAGAATCACCGTAAGCGGACTAGGACACTTCTCCGCCAACTCCGTAAGCAGGTCGTAAACTGGATCCGGCGGATCGTGCAAATGATCGTCCAGCACTCTGCCGATAAATCGCCCTCCCGAAATATGCACCGCACGCACCTGGTCTAGTGGCAGCCGACCCAGAAAATCTGACGCATCCATTCCAAAGTTAATCGAGTTCGCGTACAGATTATGCAGATCGAGCAGCAGCCCAGCTCCCGACGTTTTAATCGTCTCCGCCAGCCATTCCGGCTCCGCGAAACTGCTCCCCGGGGGATCGATCAACGTCGCAATATTCTCGACCAGCGGCAACCTGCCCACCATCTTGCGCGCGACCTCCAGATTCTCCGCCGTAGCATCGATCGTCGATTGCGTGCGCGGAGGCGCCGCCAGATGCCCGATCTCGATATCCCCGGCGCGCACAAACGCCAGATGCTCCGACCACGATTCCGGCCGGATCTGCTCCACCAGCCGAGCCATCTTCGCGAGCCTCTTCCCATCTACCGGAGCCGTCGACGCCATGCCCAGCGCGATTCCATGCAATACTACGCTCGACTGCGCCGCCAGCGTCTTCAATGCTCGTACCCGCGCTGGATTTTCGAAATAGTCGTCCGCAATCGCCTCGATCACGTCGATCCGGTCGAGATTCGAGAGAATGCCCGCAGCCAGTTCCGGCCGCCAGCCGATTCCGACGCGATCCATCATCTTAGCTTCCTCCGCATCCACCGCACCCGCCTCCTCCGCAGGACGATCCACCGGACGAGCTGCTGCCGCAGGAGGACCCGCACCCGGAGCTTCCCGATTGCGGGAACAATTTTTTCGCGTAAGGCACCGTTGACATCCCGAATACCGCGGCCATCAGCGCGAACTCCCCGGGGCTCGCTCCATTCTGGATTTGCGGACCCCTCTGTTTCAGTCCCTCGAACAACGTCTGCAAATCGGCAACCATCCTGTCGCCCGCCCGCGTCCTCCGAGGTCTGCCGGCGATCAGCACGCCAATGGGAATGAGGATCGCCAGCACGATCAGAAACTGAATATTGTTATGCCCCGTCGTAAGGGCGACGTACATCTTCGTAAACGCCAATCCCCACACCACTGCCATCGCCAGCCACATTCGCAGCACGCGCGACCGTTTCTGTTCCTCATCCGGCAGCAACCCGAGATGCGTCAATTCATGCTCATACCGGTTCATCTCCGGATCCGCATCCTTCGTTTTGAACAAGGAACTTGCCTGTGCCGAGGGCGTAAAATGCTTCACCATCTTCAGTTCGAACTCTGATCGAGTTTTGCCCCACGCCCCTTCCGTCGCCACGATCTTGGTCCCTGCCGTAGCCAGCACATTGCGGTCGACCAAAGACATCGTCACCACTCGCAGCGCCTCATTCTTACCTCCCCGCAGAAACGCAATCAGGTAAGGATCGGAAAGATTGACCTTAGGCGGGTCCGATGGTTCCCCCGAGTGCCGCAGCAACGCCAACGCTGTAATGACGATCGCGCACGCGATCAGGTAGAACACCAGAAAGTCAGGACCGCGCAAATCGAAAGGCCACATGGCACTAGTTTAATGAAGACGATGCCGTTCGGCATAGCATTTCTTGCTCGACTCAGCGCGATTATTTGCGAAAATCAGGGTTTAACAGCAGTAGTAGGAGACTGAATGCGTTTCGCTCCCGTTCAAAGTTGTCTAGTCTTCGTGACCATTACCGCGCTTCTCGCGCAGCAGCAAACTCCTCCCGCGGCCGGCCAGGCGCCTGTTGTCCTGAAATCCACCACGCGTCTGGTGCAGGTCAGCGTCATCGCCCAGGACGGCAAGGGCCAGCCCATCACCGACCTTAAGAAGGAAGATTTTCGCCTCAAAGTCAACGGCCAGGATCAGCCGATAAAGATCTTCTCGATGGATTCCACAGGCGCTTTACCGAAGGGCGAAGAAAAGCTGCCGCCCGATGTGTTCACCAATCGCATGGCGGTCAAACCGGGCCAGCCGTCCAGCGTAACCATCATCCTGCTCGATACGCTCAACACCAGGTGGGCCGATCAAGTCTACGCGAAAGCGCAGGTGATCCGCTTCCTGCGCACGCTTCAGCCGGAGGATCACGTCGGCCTATACACGCTCGGCAATTCCCTGCGCGTGCTCCACGATTACACCGCGGATTCCGCCGAACTGCTCAGCCGTCTCGAAGCGCTCAAGAACAAGGATCTCCCGGACATGACCAGCAAGGAGCCTACGGACGCCATGCACGGCGACGCTCTGTTGCTCGACGCCCTACAACGCGGAGCCGGCGGAGCCAGTCCAGCGGAGCGGGCCTTCTACACCACTCAGCGAATCATCGGCACCCTCAAAGCGATCGAGTTCATCGCCAACCACCTCGCGAAAACGCCGGGCCGTAAAAATCTGATCTGGGTCTCCGGTGGATTCCCCCTCGAAATCGGCTTCGATAACGCCGCCGCGTGGCGCAACCCGCAAATCGATCAGCGCATTTTTACCGACGAAGTCACTGAAACCGTGCGTGCCGTGAACGACGCCAACATGGCCATCTATCCGGTGGATGCGCGCGGCCTGATGACCGCTCCGCAATTCAATGCCGAACGCCGCGGTAACACGAATCCCCGCGCGATGCAAAAAGCTCCCCCCATGGTGGGCGTGAAAAATCAGCAGACCATGGACGAGCTCGCCAGCCGCACCGGCGGCCACGCCTATTACAACTCGAACGATCTGGCGAAAGCGATCCACAGCGCCGTCGACGACTCCCGGGTCACCTATATGCTCGGCTTCTACCCGGTCGAGGAAAGCTTCGACGGAAAATTTCATAAGATCGAAGTGCAGATGGTGGAGCGTAAGGGGGTTCACCTGCGCTACCGCAAAGGCTTCTTCGATCTCCCCGAGCTACCGCAAGATGAAAAGGCGAGAAAAACCGAGCTAGCCGACGCCGCCTGGAGCCCTCTCGATGCCGCCGGTATCGGCATCGCCGCGAAAATCAACCCTTCGAAGACCAAACCAGGATCGCTCGAAATTGTTCTGGCCATCGACAGCACGCAGGTCAGCCTCCAGCAGCAGGCCGACCACTGGCTGGGCCGCCTGGATGTGTTGTTCATCCAGCGAGACAACGGAGGCAATCAGTACAACGGCCTCGACGACACCATCAATCTGAACCTGGGCGCCGACAGCTACCAGAAATTCATGAAAAACGGATTCGTGTACGCCAAAGTGATCGACCGTGCGGATCGCGCGCAGACAATCCGTATCGTCGTCCGCGATTCAGCCAGCGGAGCCATCGGCTCCATCACCGTCCCCCTAGCTAAAATCTCCTAGTTGCTAGTGGGGCAGGTTCCCGACCTGCCCATTCCGTCTTGCAGCGGAGCCATTACGCCCGCTTATCCACATTCCGCATCGCCTTGTGAATCTTCTTCCACTTGGCCTTTAAATCAAGCTGCGCCCGCACATCAAGCTGCCGATCCAGATAAGCCGCTTCCTTCCTCATCTTCCGGTAATTCGCAAACCGATCGAAGTCCAGCGACCCATCGTCAATCGCCGCCTGCACCGCGCATCCGTCTTCACCGGCGTGTGCGCAATCGCGATACCGGCACTTTTCGGCCAGCTGCTCGATCTCCGGAAACGCCCCGTCAACATCGTCTTCCCCAGCCCACGGCTGCAACTCGCGCAGCCCCGGAGTATCGATCAAGAACGCCCCGCCCGGGGTCTCCAGCAGTTCGCGATGAGTGGTCGTGTGCCGCCCGCGGCTGTCAGCCTCCCGAACCGCTCCGGTCAACTGACGCTCGCGTCCTAGCAAAAGATTGATCAGCGTAGATTTCCCCGCGCCGGACGATCCAACGAACGCCACCGTCTCCCCCGGCACCAGATAAGGACGTAGCGCGTCGATCCCATCGCCATGGAGAGCGCTGATCGTGACCACGTCCGCCCCCGGCGCAATCGCACGGACCTGACGCATCCGCGAATCGAGATCTTCGCAAAGGTCAGCCTTGTTCAGCAAAATCGCACAGTGCGCTCCGCTGGCTCGCGCGGTAGCAAAGTACCGTTCCAGCCTCCGCAGATTGAAATCGCCATCCAGCCCCGTCACCACGAACACCGTATCGATATTCGCCGCGATGACCTGAGCTTCCAGAGTGTCGCCCGCGGCTTTGCGGAGAAACACCGTGCGGCGCGGCAGCACTTCTTCGATCACCGTTTCGCGCACGCGCACGAAATCGCCGACCGCCGGAAGTTCCTCGCGATTCGACGTCTCATAGCGAAGCTTCCCGGCGAGCGTCGCGAAAATTTCCGTGCCATCCTCGCAGCGCAGCGCGTAGGAGTTTCGATGTTCCACCGCGACTCGGGCAATCACCCCTCTATGATATTCTCGTTTCCATATGAGAATCGGCTGTTTCACCCCGTTGCTGTCGCAGTTCCCCCTCGATAAAGTCTTCGAAAAATTACGCACTCTGAATATCTCTACTGTGGAGCTGGGCACGGGAAATTATCCCGGCGATCCGCATTGTAAATTGTCGATGCTTACCGATCGCGCGGCTCTGAAGGATTTCAAAACCAAGCTTGCCGACAACGGATTCACCATCAGCGCGCTCAGCTCGCATGGCAATCCCCTGCATCCGAATCCAGTGGTCGCGAAGGCTTACGCGGAGACCAGCCGCAAAACGATTCTCCTCGCCGAGAAGCTGGAAATCCCTGTGGTAATCGATTTTTCCGGCTGCCCCGGCGACAGCGACAAGGCGAAATATCCGAACTGGGTGACCTGTCCCTGGCCTCCCGAATATCTCGACGTTCTCGACTGGCAATGGGAAAAGAAAGTGATTCCATACTGGATCCGGCACGCGAAGTTCGCCGAGAATCACGGCGTAAAAGTCGCCATCGAAATGCATCCCGGCTTCGTCGTGTATAGCCCGGAGACGATGCTGAAGCTTCGTGCGATTGCTGGAAAAAGCATCGGATGCAACTACGATCCGAGCCACATGTTCTGGCAGGCCATCGATCCTATCAAAGCGGTCCGTGTGCTGGGCGATTCGATCTTCCACGTCCACGCCAAAGACACGCAGATCTACGATGCGAATCTCCCGATGACGGGCGTCCTCGACACGAAAAAATATACCGACGAAAAAAATCGCGCCTGGATCTTCCGGGCCTGCGGCTACGGCCACGCCTACACCTGGTGGACTGAATTTGTGTCCACGCTTCGCATGTTCGGCTACGATTACGTCCTGTCGATCGAGCACGAAGACACCCTGATGTCGCCCGATGAAGGCCTGACTAAGGCGGCGACGTTCCTGAATCAAATTGTGATCCGTGAGCAGCCCAGCGCGCCTTGGTGGGTCTGAAAAGAAAGTAGCCGGCAGAAAACCAGGCGCATAGCGCGGGTGAACGCTAGAGTTAGCGCGGGAAATTCGGCCGGGGGTTGAAGAAATCCCTGCAATTCCGGGGGAATTCGAGGGGTCTCGCGTTAAAATAACGCTACGCTGACGCGAGGAGGCGGGGCGCGGCTTTCCGCAGGTTCTTCGGTCATGGCTCATTCGTCGGCTCATCGCTCGTCTGAGTATGAAGGGCGGGCTGGGGCTCAGCTGGCGGTTGTTATCGTTATGTGTGTGACGCCGGGGGAGTTAGAGGCGGGAGCACGAGGCGACTGCCAAATATAGGAGCTGCTCCGGGCACCTATTTCTTCTCGCCGATCAGGCCGGTGCGGAGCAGGAAGCTAGTGTCCAGCTTTCCCGATATGAAGTCCGGATGCGCCAGAATTTTCAGGTGCAGAGGGATCGAGGTATAAATCCCCTCCACTACGAACATATCGAGGGCGCGATTCATGCGAGCTCTGGCCTCTTCGCGATCCGATCCGTGCGTGATTAACTTCGCAACCAGCGAGTCGTAATACGGGGGAATCACGCCGTCGTGATACGCCGCCGTATCCACGCGAACCCCCGCGCCCCCAGGCAAATTCAACCCAGTAATCCGACCCGGCGAGGGCGTAAACGTATCAGGATGCTCCGCATTAATGCGGCACTCGATCGCATGCCCGCGAATCGTGATCGGTTCAGTCAAGATACTGCTCAAAGGCTCGCCGGCAGCCACGCGGATCTGACTCTTCACGAGGTCGACTCCGGTCACCATCTCGGTCACGGGATGCTCCACCTGGATACGCGCGTTCACCTCGATGAAATACAGCTTGCCGCACTGGTCCATGAGGAACTCGACCGTTCCGGCGTTGCTGTAGCCGATTTTCTTGAGCGCAACGCGCAGGCTTTCCGAAATCCGCGCCCGCAGCTCCGGAGTCACCGCCGTCGATGGAGCTTCCTCGATCAGCTTCTGATGCCGCCTCTGGATGGAGCACTCACGCTCACCGAGGATCTCGACATTGCCGTGCCGGTCGCCCAGCACTTGAAACTCGATATGACGCGGATTCTCGACCAGCTTCTCCATGTACATATCGCCGCAGGAAAATGCCGCCGCCGCTTCGGCTTGGGCCTGCGCCAATAAATTGGGCATCTCTTCGGCGGAACGCACGATGCGCATGCCGCGCCCGCCCCCGCCCGCGGACGCCTTGAGCATCACCGGATAGCCGACCACCTCGGCCAATTCCAGCGCTTCGTCGAGCGACTTCAAAATTCCTTTGGAGCCCGGCAGGATCGGCACGCCTGCTTCGTCCATGACAGACCGCGCGATCTGCTTCATGCCCATACTGCGAATCACATCGGGGGTGGGCCCGATAAAGGTCAGGCCGCTGGTTTCGCACACTTCGGCGAAGTCTGCGTTTTCGCTGAGGAATCCGTAGCCGGGATGGACGGCGTCGGCATTGGAAATCTCAGCCGCGCTGATCACCGAAGGAATATCCAGATAACTGCGGGCGCTCTTGGCCGGCCCGATGCAAATCGCCTCATCGGCGAACCGTGTGTGCAGACTGTGCCGGTCGGCCTCCGAATATACGGCCACGGTCCGAATACCCAGGTCTTTGCAGGCGCAGATGATGCGAAGCGCAATTTCGCCGCGATTGGCGATCAGAATTTTTTGGAACATACGCTATCGGGGCCGGATTGAGAACAACGCTTCGCCGTATTCGACGGGACGTCCGTTTTCCACCAGCTTGGCGGCCACGGTGCCGCCGGTCTCCGCCTCGATTTCGTTCATCAGCTTCATCGATTCGATGATGCAGAGGACCTGCCCGGGCTCGACCGAATCGCCGACTCTCACAAACGGGGGAGCATCGGGCGACGGCGAATCGTAGTAGGTGCCGACGATCGGGGATTTCACCAGCATGCCGTCGGTTTCCGGTGCTCTGGCCGGCGCAGCCGCCGCAGCCGTGACAACGGGCGCCGCTGGAGCCGCGGCAACGGGCAGGGGCTGCGGCGCGGGCGCGACCACATATTCTTTATTGGCCCCGGCGCGTTTAATGCGCAGACGATCCTCGCCGCGCTGCACTTCCAGTTCGCCGACGCCGCTTTCGTTGAAAATCTGGAGCAGCTCTTTTATTTCGTCTATCGTCATTTATAGTTCGATCAGGTCCTTCGGGGTCGGCGTCAATACTTCGCAGCCATGCTCCGTCACAAGCACGGTGTCTTCGATCCGGATCCCGCCCAACCCATCGATATAAGCGCCAGGCTCGATGGTAATCGCCATCCCGGCCTGAAGCTTGGTCTTGTCCTTTCTCGCGATCCTCGGCGGCTCATGAATTTCGAGCCCCAACCCGTGACCGGTGGAATGCACGAACGCGCGGTCAAGCTCATGACGTTTTAACACGTTCCTGGCCGCTGCGTCCACCTCTCCCGTCGTTATACCGGCCTTAATTGACGATAAAGCAGCCAATTGTGCCTCCAGAACAGCCTTATAAAGCCTTAAAATGCGCTTCGGAGGCGTTCCGGTATGGGCGACCCGCGTCATATCGCTGGCGTAGCCCTCCTGGCTTGCGCCCATGTCAATTAATAATAATTCATTTTCGCCCAGCCGATGAGGTGTCGGATGCGCGTGCGGCAGAGCTGTGCGAGGTCCGGCAGCGACAATCGTATCAAAAGCTGCCTTTTCCGCGCCTAAAGCCCGCATCTGATAATCGAGCTCCGCGGCGATATCCATTTCCCTCGCCCCGGCGTGAACCCTGCGAATGGTCTTCGAATAAGCTTCGGAATTGGTGGCGACGCTACGGCGGATCAGGCTCATTTCGGCAGCCGACTTGACCATCCGCTGCTCTTCAATAATCCGTCCAATTGGGTGGAGCGCCGAGCCGAGCGGTAGGTCCTCTTTAACTCTTATGTAATCGTCGTAACGAAGCCAGGAGCTCTCGAAGCCTATTTTTTTCAGCCGTTTACGTTTGATTATGGCGGCCGCGGCTACCAGCAGCGGCTTCTTTTCGACATGAACCTTGCAAGTGATCTGCTGCGCGACTTCCAAGGCGTATCGGGGGTCGGTGAAAAAGTGCGAGTCGCTCTTGGTTAGCAGCAGGATGCCGTTCGAGCCGGCGTAACCAGTGAGATAACGCACGTTAGCCGGGGAAGAAACCAGCAGGGCGTCGATTTTCAGTTCGGGTAAGCGCGCGGACAGGGTGCGGCGACGCTGATCAATTTCAGTCAAACTAATAGTTTAGCAGTCTACCTTCAGGACCGACATAGGATCGACATTGGCCGCACGGCGGGCGGGGACTAACGCTGCGGCCAATCCGACGGCGGCCAGGATGGTTGACGCCAGTATGTAGGTTGGCAGATCGGTCGGTTTGATGTCGTAGAGCAGGCTCGCTAACGATCGGCTGGCGGCCATCGCCGCGCCGAGACCTACTGCGATTCCGATGGCGGTCGGAATCAGGGCGTCGCGAATGATCAGACGGATTACGCGGGAGCCGTCTGCTCCTAACGCCATGCGAATTCCGATTTCCTGGGTTCGGCGCGCGACGGTAAAAGAAATTACGCCGTAGACGCCGACTACTGCCAGTAACAACGCGATGGCGGCGAAGGAGCCGAAGAGGAGTCCGTTGAAGCGAGGGCGGGCGGTGATTTCGTCGAACTGCTGATTCATGGTGCGAACGGCGACTAGCATGCGCGGGTCGAGCTGCTGGAGTTCCTGGCGGAGAGCGGACGCGGTGAGTATTGGGTCCGCCAAGGTGCGGACGACGATGTTAACGCTCTGCTGCGACTGTGGCAAGGGACAATCCATTTCCGGGACAGGGGCGCCGTTCAGGCCGTGATTCTTGACGTCGGCCACGACGCCAACGATTGTTTTGGGAGCGTTTTGCATGAGGTCGATTTTCTTGCCGATGGGGTCCTCGTTGGGGAAGTAGGTGCGGACCAGGGTCTGGTTTACGAGGGCGGTGTTATCGGGCGAATCGGCGTTCGTGAACATGCGGCCACGGAGCAGCGGAATCCCGAGCGCCTCGTAATATCCGGGGCTGATGTGTCCAGCGATCACGTTATCTCCCCGATGCCATCCTTCGGGTTTGGGCCTGCCTTCGCGGGAGAAAGTTTGCGAGCTGCTTCCATAGTTCGGGTGCAGAGAATCGGCGAAGGCTACGACGGCAATCCCTGGAATCGAGGCAATGGCCCGCCGGATTTCATCGAGCGGCCGGGGCTGCCAGATGTTGGCGGTAATAATGTGCTCGGGTTGAAATCCGATGTTTTTGTGCTCGAGGCGCCACAAACTCTGGAACATCAGCGCGGCGCCGATCAGCAATGTAAGTGAGAGCGCGATTTCGGCGGCGACCAGAAGTCCGCGGGGACCGGAGCGGGCGAAGCGGCCGATGGGGCGAGTTGCGGAAAATGCCGGGGCGAGGCCGAATACGATTCCCGTTGCGAGCGCCGCGAAGAGTGCGAAGAGCAGAACACGGACGTCGACCGTTACCTCCGCCATGCGCGGGAAATCTTCGGGGCCGATCGCGCGGAGGGTTCGGACGCCTGCGGCGGCGATGAACACTCCCGCCGCACCACCGATCGAGGAGAGGAGGAGGCTCTCGGTCAGCAATTGGCGGATGAGGCGGAATCGCGACGCGCCGAGAGCTGCGCGGGTTGCGATCTCCCGTCGACGAGCGGTCGCACGAGCCAGCAGAAGATTGGCTACATTCGCGCACGCGATCAGGAGCACGCATCCGACGCCGGCCAGCAAAATCAAGAGGACTGTTTTTACGTTGCCGGTCAGGCGGTCCTGAAAAGACTGCACTACGAGCTTGACGTCCTTTCGATAGATCAGAGGATAGCTGTCGCGGGTGGCTGCGAATAATGTTTCGAAGTTTGCGCGAGCTTGAGCGAGAGTGGCGCCGGGCTTAGTACGGCCGATGGTATCCCAGGCTGCGCCTACGCGGCGGTCTTTCTGGCTTTCGATATCGATTTGCACGGGCACGAGCGCGTCGACTTGCGCGGTGCCCGGATAGTGGAAATTTTTGGGCAGCACGCCGACGATTTGACGCGAGCCCCCGTCGAAGAAAACAGATTTGTCGAGGACCCTCGGGTCGGCCGCGAATTTGTCCTGCCAGAGGCCGTAGGAAATCACGATGGGCAGGGAGGCGCCGAGTTTCGATTCTTCAGGCAAGAATCTTCGGCCGAGTATGGGATTTACTTCGAGGACATCGAGGAGATTGGAGGTGACTCGCGCGGCATAAATGCGTACCGGGCCGTCTGGGAGTTGAAGCGGCTCGGATCTCCAGACGCGGCCCATGGCGGCGTAGGCGTCGAATACCCGGTTGTCGCGGGCCCAGTCGAGGTAATCCCAGGAGGGGACGAAGTAGAAGTCCTGGCCTGGGAAATGGGTGGAGACCGAGACCAGGCGGTCGCCCTGCGGATAGGGGAGGGGTTTTAAGAGAACTGCGTTTACTACGCTGAAGATCGCTGTGGTTGCGCCGATGCCTAGGGCCAAGGCGAGGATCGCGGCTACGGTGAAGCTGGGGTTCCGAAGAAGAGTGCGGGTGGCGAATTTTAGGTCGTTCATGGTTTTTTTACCTCACGGGGACGGGTCGGGGACCCGTCCTACTGGTTACGTGGAAGCGCTCGGGGCGTAGACACGAGTGTCAACGCGGGACGCATGAGTGGGGAGGGAACGTGCCCTACTATTCATTGCGCAGTACCTCCATGGGATCGACTTGCGATGCGCGGCGGGCGGGTAGATAACACGCGGCGGCGGCTACTAAGAGCCATAGGAGTGATGCGCCGGCGTAGGTTGCTGGATCGGTTGGGCTGACGCCGTACAGGAATTTGGGCAGCGCCCGCGTGATCAGTGCGGAAACTGTGAGGCCGACGGCGATGCCGATGAGGGTCGAGGTCAGGCCTTGGCGGAGAATCAGTTTGAAGATGTCGGTATTCTGCGCTCCGATGGCCATGCGGACTCCGATCTCGCGGCGGCGAAGGGAGACGTGATAAGCGATCATGCCGTAGAGGCCGACGGCGGAAAGAACCAGCGCGAGCACGGCGAAGGCGCCGAGGACGGAGACTTCCCAGCGGATTTGCCAGAACGATTGATCGACCCAAGCGGAGAGAGGTTTTACGGCGTAGACTCGCGCAGAGGGATTAACGGCGGTTATTAGTTTGGGCAGGTCGGGGACCTGCCCTACTGTTTCCAGAACCAGGGTTTGGAGGCCTTGGTAGTTGCTGAAAGGCCGGTAGGCGTGGGGCTTGGCGGGCTCGCCTACGGAGACGAAGCGCAGGTCGCGGGCTACGCCGATGACTTCCGCGGCCGACGGATTGCGGCAGCCGATGCGAACCTGTTTGCCCAGCGCACTTTCATTCGGCCACAAACGCTTGGCCATCGCTTGATTGACGATGACGACGGGATGCGGCTCGGCGTCGCGGAAATCGCGGCCTGCGACGATGGGAGCCTGCATGGTTTCGAGGAAGCCTGGCCCGATGATGCTGGTCGTGGCAGGAATCGATTCGAGGTCCACGAGCGACGCACAGCCGGGCGCGATGGGCGTCAACGGCAGATAGTTGGTCAAGGCGACCGACTTCACGCCGGGCAAGGATCGCAGGCGATCGGTCACCTGGGAATAAAACGCGCGGGCCGATTCCGGCGTGAATTCGGGAGCCGAGACGTAGGTCCAGGCGTACATACGATTGGCGACCGCGAAGCCTGGATCGGCCGTGCGAAACTCTCCGAGGACGCGCAGAAATAATCCCGCAGTGAGAAGCAAGATGAGCGAAAGCGAAACTTGCGCGATTAGCGAAACTCTGCGAAGGCCGAAGCGGGATTGGGCCGGTGCGTCGCCTTTCAGACCGGTCAGCACGTCGACCTGGCTGGCTCGCCAGGCCGGGGCGAGTCCGAAGAACAGCGTGGTCGCCAGGGACAGGAGCGTAACGAAGAGAAGAACGCGGGTATCGGCGGCCAAGTCGAGCGAGACGGAATCGAAGGGGCCGGCAGAGAGGAGCAGTTCAAGGGCGCGGTTGGTCCAGTAGCCGAAAATCAATCCGGCGAATCCTCCGGCGATTGCCAGGAGGAGGCTTTCGGTAAGGAACTGGCGGAGTAATCTGGCGCGGCGCGCGCCGAGTGCGACACGAACGGAGATTTCGCGATGCCGCGCGGCTCCGCGGGCGAGCAGAAGATTTCCGACGTTGACGCAGGCGATCATGAGAATCACTGCGACGACGGCCATCAGGACTCCGGCGATGGGAGCGGCGTTGTGGCGGCTGGTTGCACTCGGGATTCCGCGAACCTGCTCGGCGACGATCGGGAGAACTTTCGCTTCCGTGCGGGGAAACTGGAGCGCGATCGAATTGAGTTCCACAGAGGCCTGGCGCGGCGCGCGGCCAGGTTTCAGACGGCCGAAGATGAAGACTGAGGGCTGGCCGCGATCGTTCATTCTGTCCTCGATGCCGGGGTGCTGCTTCATCCAGTGGCGGAGGGGCACCCAGAGATCCATGCTCAATGGCAGGTAGATCCCCTGAAATTCTTTGGGAGCGACGCCGACGATGGTGTACCACTGCGTTTCCGAGCGGACGCGCTTGCCGATAACGTTGGGATCGGCTGCGAAAAAGCGCTGCCATGCGCGATAGCTGATGACGCAGGCGTCCTCGTCCTCGGTTTGGAACCAGCGGCCGAGCAAGGGGCGGACTCCGATGACTTGCGGGTAATCGATCGAGACGGCTTCGGCGCCGGCGTTATGAGCTACGCCATCGAAATCGAGGCTCGATTCAGTCGGGTTCGAAGCGGCCATGCCTTCCATGGTCGTGGTGCGGTCGCGGAAGTTTAAGAAATCGGGATAGGAGAGTAGAGGGCCGCTGGAGCGGCTCAAGGCTACCACGCGGTCGGGTGCGGAGACAGGTAGGGGGCGGAGGAAGAGGGAATTTAGAACGCTGAAGATCGAGGCGTTTACGCCAATGCCGAGGCCGAGGCAGAGAACTGTGAGGAACGTGAATCCTGGGGATTTTGCGAATTGACGGAGGGAATAGAGGACATCTCGCATGTCCGCGTTAGACACCGGGTGGCTGGGTTTTGTTCCGGGATGTGAGCCAACCGAAAAGGCAAGACGATTTTAGCCGCTGATAAACGCTGATTAGTGCACAAGAAGGCTAGTCAGTCTTTTTCAGTGTTACTCGTAGCGAAGGGCGATGGTGGGGTCGATGGTCGCGGCGCGGCGGGCGGGGAGGAAACCGGCTAGCAGGGAGACTAGCATCATCGTGACGGCGGCGAATATCAGGGTCAGCAAATCGCTGGGGGCGACGCCGTAAAGCTGGGAGACCAGGTAGCGGCTGAGAGCGATCGCCAGAGGAATTCCGACGCCGATTCCGGCAAGGCACATCCACGCTACCTCTTTGAGAACCATGCCGAGCACGTTCCTCCGGCCTGCGCCGAGGGCCATGCGGATGCCGATTTCGCGGGTGCGGCGGGCGACGGAGAACGCGGTGACTCCGTAGAGTCCGACGGAGGCGAGCAGGGTGGCGAGGGCGCCGAAGGAAGCGCAGAGGATCGCGATCAGGCGCTCCGCGAAGAGGGATTCACTGACTTGCATCTCCATGGTCTTGAGGTCCCAGACGGCGAGGTTGGAATCGATTTTGGCGATCTGGCGCCGGATGGAGGGCATCAGCGATTCGGGGGCAGAGGCGGTGCGCACATCGACGCTGATATAGCTGGGCGCGGGATCCTGCAAGTAGGGCACATAAACGATACGGGGGTGATCGTTGCGCAGGCTGTCGTACTTGGCATCTTTCGCGACGCCGACTATTTCAACGTCGCCGGGGCCTTCCTGGTGGTATCCAAATTTCCGCCCTAGCGGGTTTTCGCCGTTAAAAAAGTGCTTCACGAAGCTTTCATTGACGACCGCTACCTTCGGCGATCCTAAACGGTCAGCGGCAGTGAAATCGCGGCCCAGCAGGAGAGGCGTGCCAAGGGTTGAAAAATAGCCGGGAGAAATCGATAAGAAATGAGGGTTCATATCCTCATCCTGTTTGGGCTGGTAGCCATCGATATGGATACCGTTTATGTTGTTATCGCCGGAGAGCAGCGCAACGTCGGTGAGCGCAACGGATCGAACGCCGGGCAGGGTGTTGAGACTGTCCTGAATGGTCTGATAAGTCTCGTGAATTCGCGCGGGCGTATATCCGTTGCGCGACGCATCGAGAGAGAAGGTCACCATATTCGAGGTTTGGAAACCGGGATCGAGCTTGCGGAGATTCAGGAGGCTACGCGTGAACAATCCGGCTCCGACCAGCAGCAGAAGCGATAGCGCGACTTGCGCGACGACCAGAGCCTGGCGCGAACGGATCTGACCGAAGCCTCCGATGATACTGCCGCCTTGATCTTTCAATGTGGGGTAGACATTGGGACGGGTCGATTGAATGGCGGGCAGGAGGCCGAAGCCGATACCGGTGATCAGCGCGAGCACGAACGTGAAGGCGAGGGTGCGCGGGTCGAGCGAGGCGTTCAACCCGTTGGCTCCGCCCTGCGCGGGGATACTCTGGATCAGAAGGCCGGAGGTCCAGGCGCTGACCAGCAGGCCTGCGCATGCACCCAAGATCGCGAGCACCATGCTCTCGATCAGCAACTGGCGGATGATGTCGCGTCTCGATGCACCCATGGCGAGACGAATCGCGATTTCTTTTTGACGCCCGAGACCGCGCGCTACGAGAAGATTCGCGACGTTGGCGCAGGCGATGAGGAGCACGAGTCCGACCATGCCCATCAGCACGTACAAGGGGGTGCTGGTGCTGTCGCGAAACGTCGGCACGCCGTTGTAGGCGGGCGTCAGCACCATGGCTTTCGCGAGAAAACGGTCGTGAAAACGCTGCGAGATGGTTCCGGTCATCGCGGCGAGGTCGGCTTCGAGCATCGGCTTGAGGATCACCTGGAGGGAAGGGCTCGCCTGTTTGGCGGTCATATTCGGCTTCAGGCGGCCGAGTATGTGCAGAACGTGAGCGGTGCGGTCGTCATACCCGTCATCGGTTGGCGTGATTTCAACCTTCATTGCGAGGGGAACGTAAACGTCGGGATTGCGGCCGACGTCCAGGCCGAAGAATTCGCGGGGCGCGATCCCAATGATGGTCATCAGGGCGTTGTTCACGCGGACCGTTTTGCCCACCGCGTCCTCGGCGCCGCCGAAACGCTTCTGCCAAAAAGCGTAACCGAGAACGACGACGGGATGGCCGCTCTTCTTGATGTCGTCGTCTGCCGATAATAGGCGTCCGCGGTGAGCCGGGACACCCAGCACGTCGAAATAATTACCTGATGCGACTTCCGCGGTGACGGATTCACTCTGGCCCTGATAGACGAAATTCGCGGCGTGGGGAAAGCGCGCGATCAATCCTGAAAACACCTGGTTGCGATCGCGCAAGTCGAGATAAAAGGGACGGGAGAAGAGGCGGTCTGAATTGTCGCCGGCGAAGTGACCGCGGTTCGGTCCAGGGGTTTCGATCTGCACCAACTCGCGTGGATTCTTCACCGGCAACGGGCGCAGGAGGACCTGATCGAGCACCGTAAAAATCGCGGTATTGGCGCCTAATCCGAGAGCCAGGGAAGCGATCGCAACGGAGGTGAACAAGGGACTCTTTTGGAGCATCCTGAAAGAGTGCCGGACGTCGGACAGAAAAGCAGCCATTGGCCGTGACGTAGCAAATCGCGGGCCGCTGCTAAAGTGTTGACGGGTCGGGAGTGGTGATCGTAGTGAGGGGCGGTCGCGGGACTTGAAATCCCAAATGCGGACACCGATCCCTAGTGAGTCATCGAATAGACGATGAAGTTTATACCCATGCGGATTCCCAAGGCTGAATAGTGTTCGGGGTATTCCGGATAATCGGCCCACTCCCAGGAATCGCCGGCGTCGATGTTGAACCAGATCGCGATCATCAGGCGGCCTTCATCGTCGTAGATGCCTCGCCAGTGCGGATCGACTCCGTCGTTGCGATACGGACGGCCACTGCGGAGAGACCATTCGCCGGGGATGGGAGTTTTGGTGAGATCGAAAACGGTGTGGAACGATTGGTCGGTGTCCTCGATTTCTACGATTGGGCGGCCGGGGAAAATCATGTGCATATTGCGCTCAAAATTTCCCCATTCGAGCGTGCCCCAAAAATCGTCGCAGACCAGGAAACCTCCGTGGAGAAGATAGTCGCGAAGTTTGTTGGCCTGAGCGCCGGTGAGATTCATGCTGCCGGCTTGGACGGCGTATAGCCACGGGTAATTGTAGACATCGTCTCCGTCATCGAGATTGACCGGCTGCTCGACGGAGCGGATGTTAAGGCGTGTCAGGCGGCGGACGGCGACAGTGAAATGGCGATCGGCGCGCGGATAATCGTTAGTCCATGCAGCCCATCCGTTCTGCCAGGGACCGCGGGTGCGGATGAGACCGATGGTCGGATGCGGAGGATACATGAGGCGCGCGAAGATCCATTCGGTTTTTTCACGATAATCGGGAGGAAGATCGAAGGTGGCGTACTCCTGGCCTGGATATTGCCGGAACGGCTGCTGCTGGAAGGCGTACAATGTTCCGAGAACGGTGGCGGCCAACACGAATCGCCCGTTCCGAGGAAGCATACTAGGATCATTATGACGAAGAGACTGGCGCTCGCGGTTACTGTGTGCGTACTCGCGGTATATGCACAACAAAAGGCCGGCGGCGATCTGGGGTTCAAAGATACGCCGATGCTGCCGGGCGATAAGTGGCATGTTCACGATCCGGATCGTCCTCATCCGCACGTGGTGACGCCCGGTGCGAAGCCGGGAGATCCTCCTTCGGACGCGGAGATTTTATTCGACGGGAAGAACCTGTCGAAATGGATGCAGAAGAAAGACGGGAAATTATTCGAGCCGAAGTGGCCGGTTCGCGATGGATATTTCGAGGTCGATGCGACGCACGGGGACCTGGTGACCAAGGAGTCATTCGGGGATTGCCAGTTGCATATCGAATGGGCGTCGCCCGCGAAGGTGGAGCATTCCAGCCAGTCGCGTGGAAACAGCGGCGTGATTTTCATGAGCCTGTACGAGATTCAGGTGTTGGATTCGTACAACAATCCCACCTATGCGGACGGGCAGGCCGGAGCGATCTACGGCCAGTGGCCTCCGCTGGCGAACGCGACGCGGCCTCCGGGGGAGTGGCAGGCTTACGACATCGTTTTCGAGGCTCCGCGGTTTGAAGGCGACAAGCTCGTGAGGCCCGCGTATTTCACGGTGATTCTGAACGGGGTGCTGCTGCACAATCATCAGGCGAGCATGGGTCCGATGATTTACCGGCATGTTGCCCATTATGAGCCGCACGCGGCGGAGTTGCCGCTGTTGCTACAGGATCACAATACTCCGGTGCACTATCGGAATATCTGGATCCGCAAGATCGGCAGTTACGACCGGCCTGAAAAATAGTACAAGAAGGAGTCGGCGATGGTCCAACAAAACGAGGAGCCTCTGCGATGCTCCTTCTGTTATAAGACCCAGTCTGAAGTTGCAAAACTCGTCTCGAACCCAGGTGGCAGTGCTCATATCTGCAACGAGTGCATCGAAGTATCCCACTTGATTCTTGAAGAAGGCCCCAACCTGCGAACGCATCCCGTTGCCGGGCACCCTATCGAAGAATAGTGCCCCTTGCGCATAGGGGCGATCGGGAGTAATCTGCAATCAGAGAGGTACCTGGCAGTGAAACTCCTTCGATCGGCTCTTCTTCTTTCTTCCCTTTTTTCCCTTTCTTTATTCGCCCAGCATGGCGGCGGCGGTCACGGCGGAGGCGGTGGCGGCGGATTCCGCGGTGGGGGTGGAGGCTTTAGCGGCGGCGGGGCGTTTCGAGGCGGAGGCGGTTACGGCGGTGGTTTCCGGGGCGGCTACGGCGGGTACGGCGGATTTCGCGGCGGATATGGGTATGGATACCGCGGTTTCGGCTACGGACTTGGATTCGGATTTGGGCTAGGCTGGCCGTATTACGGCTATTACGGGTATCCATATTATGGTTACTCTCCTTACTATGGAGCAGCTTATTACGATCCCTACTACGACTACGGCTATGCGGCGGCGCCCGCTTATACGGCGCCTGCTCCTGCGGTGACGTATACGGCACCCGCGGCTCCGGCCACTGCGGCTGGCTCCTATTACCGGCAAGCTGACTACTACCTGATCGCGTTTTCCGACCATACCATTCGTGCGGCGGCATCCTACAAAGTGGTGGGCGATCAAATTGAATGGACCCCAAGAGAGGGCGGGTCCCCGCAAAGCGCCCCCCTGTCGAGCGTCGATAAATCGTTCAGCGCGCAGATCAATCGCGACCGGCGAGTGCAATTCTCTCTGCCGTAATGAAGTACGCGATCCGGACTCTGTTGAGAAGTCCGGCGTTTACTTCAATCGCGGTAATTTCGCTCGCGTTGGGTATCGGCGCGAATACGGCGATCTTCCAATTGTTCGATGCGGTGCGTTTGCGCACGCTGCCGGTCCGGTCCCCTCAGGATCTGGTGGAACTGCGGATCGGCGATATGACGCACGCCCGAGGATCCTGGCTGCGCCGGAATGCTCTCACGAATCCTCTCTGGGAAACGATTCGGGAGCGCCAGCAGGTCTTTTCAGACGCGTTCGCCTGGGCGGATGAGCCCATGAACATTTCCGCGACACGCGAGACGGAAAACGCCTGGGGTTTGTGGGTCAGCGGGAGTTTGTTCGACGCGCTGGGCGTTCGCCCCGTGCTGGGCCGGGTCTTCACGGCAGAGGACGATCGAAAAGGCTGCGCGCTTACCGGTGCGGTGATCAGCTATGGATTCTGGCAACGCGAGTTTGGTGGAAGCGCAGCGGCGATCGGCCAGAAAATCCACCTCGAAAGGGGCCCCGTTGAAGTAATCGGCGTCACGCCGCAGGATTTCTTTGGGCTCGAAGTGGGCCGGCAGTTCGACCTGGCGCTGCCGATTTGCGGAGCGGGCGAGCGTCTGAATTCCGGGACCACCTGGTGGCTCACGGTGATGGGCCGTCTGAAGCCTGGCATTTCGCAGGCGCAAGCTGACGCTCAGTTGCAGGCGATCTCCCCTGGAATTTTCGAGGCGACCTTGCCGGCGGACTATCCGCCCGTCAGCATCAAGCCTTATCTGGCGATGAAGCTGAACACCATTGCGGCGGGCGGCGGAAGCTCGAATCTGCGGGAGGAATACTCGACACCGCTGATGCTGTTGCTGGCGATTACCGGCCTCGTTCTGCTGATCGCGTGTGCGAATCTGGCGAATTTAATGCTCGCGCGGGCGGCCGGGAGGGAGCGCGAAATCGCGGTGCGCCTGGCGATCGGCGCGTCGCGCACGCAATTGATCCGGCAATTGATGATCGAAGGATTGCTGCTTGCGGCCGCAGGCGCGGGAGTGGCGCTTTTCCTGGCGCGCGAAGTGAGCCGGTCCCTGCTGGCGTTCCTGAGCGCCGGGGACGACTCGGTTTTCCTCGATGTCCGGCCGGACTGGCGCGCATTCGGCTTCACGGCGGCGATAGCGGTTTTGACGTGCGTGTTGTTCGCGCTGGCGCCGGCGCTGCGCGCGACCAGCGGCCAGGCGTCGGACGCGTTGAAATCCGGCAGCCGCGGAACCGCGGGGCGGGAACGCTTCGGGCTTCGGCGCGCTTTGGTCGCCGGGCAAATCGCGATGTCCCTGGTGTTGATCGTCGGCGCGCTGCTGTTCGCGCGCAGCCTGCGCAATTTGATGACACTCGAACCTGGGTTTCGCGAGAACGGAATCCTGATCGCCGAGGTAAACTTCGGCCGCGATGTTTCGGACAACCGTCTGCCGTTTGTACGGCGCGATGCGGTGGAACGCGTGCGGGCGATTCCGGGAGTCGAGGATGCGGCGGAAACAGGATCGATTCCGCTCACCGGCAATGCGTGGACCAACATCATGTGGATGGATGGATCGGATTCCAGCCACGGTCGTGAGATTTCCCGAAGCCTGGTGGGCGCCGGTTACTTCCGCACCATCGGTACGCCGCTTCTTGCCGGCCGGGAGTTCGATGCGCGGGATACGCACAGTACGCAGAACGTCGCCATAGTGAGCGAAGAATTCGTGCGCCGGTTTTCGCTGGGTGCGAATCCCGTGGGCGAGAAATTCTGGATCGAGAAAACGCCGTTCGCGCCGCAGATCGCGATGGAGATTATCGGCGTTGCGAAGAACAGCAAGTATAGCGATCTGCGTCAGGAATTTCTGCCGGTGGTGTTCATCCCGATGACCCAATTTCCGCAGCAGATTCGGGGCGGCAGCATCCTGATCCGGTCCGCCGCGCCGCTCGACAAATTGACGCCGGCGATACGCCAGGCGTTCGCGGACGCGAGTCCCGAGATTCGATATTCATTCTCGGTCTTCAAGACGCGAATCGAGCAATCGCTGATCCGGGAGAGAATGATGGCCATTCTTTCCGGGGTGTTCGGCGCGCTGGCGGCGCTGCTGGCGAGCGTCGGGCTCTACGGAGTCATTTCGTACACGGTCGCGCGCAGGACCCACGAGATCGGAATCCGCATCGCTCTGGGTGCGAGCCGCCGAAGCGTGATCGGCTTGGTTTTGCGCGAGACTGGCCTGCTGCTGGCCATTGGACTCGTTGTCGGCATCCTGGTTTCCCTGGGCCTTGGGCGAGCGGTTGCCTCTTTGCTGTTCGCATTGCAGGCAAACGATCCGCTGACGTTCGTCGCAGCGGGGAGTGCATTAGCCGTCGTGGCGCTTGGAGCCAGCTATTTTCCGGCTTCCCGGGCATCTACCGTCGATCCGGCGATTGCGCTTCGCCGGGAGTGATGCGAATCCGAATTAAAATGTGGGTGTCAGTACTCTCAACCGAACCCTGACCGTAAGAGTCAGTGTGAAAAGTTGTTCGACAGGCGAAACCGCCTGTCCCACCGTTCTGTAACTGCTTTTTTTGTCGTGGTGGGGCAGGCGGTTCCGCCTGCCCATCAAGATCCCAGGGACTTTTCAAGCAGACTCGTGAGGGAGGGGACATCAGCTTTAGGACTCTCGTCCGCTAAACTAAAAGTTCAGCCCCATGTTCAAGTCCCTTTTCGGCTCCTCGCCCGCTCCTTCTTCCGAACCCGGTCTACTCGAACGCCTGAAAGCAGGCATTCAGAAAACTCGCGCGGGCCTCATGGAGAAGATTGAGGATGCCGTCAGCGGACGTAAGGAGATTGACGCCGGCGTTCTCGAAGAGCTCGAATATGCTCTCATCACCGCGGACATCGGCTCGAAGACCACCGCGGAAATCCTGGAGCGCATCCGCCAGCGCGTCGAGCGCCACCAGGTGGGCGATATCGCAGAGCTGAAGAGTCTGATTCGCGAGCATCTGCTCGAAATTTTGCAGGCCACGGAGAAGCCGGTCCCGCTGGTGAAGGACCCGCCCGCGGTGATGATGGTGGTGGGCGTCAACGGGGCGGGGAAGACCACTTCCATCGGCAAGCTCACGCGGAGGTTGCAATCTGAGGGACGCACCGTTCTGCTCTGCGCCGCCGATACCTTTCGCGCCGCGGCAATTGAACAACTTGAGGTTTGGGCCGAAAGAACGGGCGCAGGATTAATCCGGCAGCAGCCTGGGTCTGATCCGAGCGCGGTTTTGTTCGATGCGTTGCAGGCAGCAAAGGCCCGTAAGGTCGATTATGTGATCGTCGATACAGCGGGCCGGCTGCACACCAAGACGAACCTGATGGCGGAGCTGGAGAAGATGCGGCGCACCGCCGCCCGCGTGATTCCGGAAGCTCCCCACGAAGTACTGCTGGTGATTGAGGCGACCACCGGGCAGAACGGCCTGGAGCAGGCTCGCAAGTTCACCGAATCGAGCGCGGTCACCGGAATTATTCTGACCAAGCTCGACGGTACCGCGAAGGGCGGTGTCGTCGTTGCCATTTCGCGGGAGCTGAATTTGCCGATCCGTTATGTAGGTGTCGGCGAGCAGTTGGACGATCTGCTGCCCTTTGAGCCGGAAAATTTTGTAGCGTCGATTTTCGATTAATGCACCGCTATATAGAGGACGCGCTGGAATTGGCCGCGCTCGGCTTGGGCCGGGTGAGTCCGAATCCTTGCGTCGGTGCGGTGATCGTCGCGGACGATCGAGTGGTGGGGCGCGGATTCTACACCGCCGCCGGGGTGCGCCACGCCGAAGTTCAGGCTCTCGACGAAGCCGGTGAGAAAGCGCGCGGCGCGACGATGTACGTGACCCTCGAACCGCACGCGCATCAGGGGCGCACGCCTCCCTGCACCGACGCGATGATCGCCGCCGGCATCGCCCGCGTCATCGCGCCGATGGAAGATCCCAATCCGCTGGTTCGCGGTCGCGGATTTGCGCAATTGCGCGAAGCGGGCATCGATGTCGAGTTGGCTCCGGAGTATGCCACCCGCGCCGCGGAGCTGAACGAAGCGTTCCTGCACTTCATGCGAACCGGCCGCCCCCTGGTGATGCTGAAAGCGGCCCTTACACTGGACGGAAAGATCGCGGCGCCAGAAGGCAATGAAGGCTGGATCACCAGCGAAAAAGCGCGCGCCCACGTTCAGACGCTGCGCCATTACTCGGACGCGATTCTCACCGGTATCGGCACCGTGCTGGCCGACGATTGCCGCCTCACCGATCGCAGCGGCGACGAAAGGAGCAGGCCTCTGCTGCGAATCGTCATGGATTCGCAATTGCGTTTGCCGCTGGAATCGAAAATGGTGGAATCGGCGAAAGGCGACGTTCTGGTCGCGACCACTTCGGCCGGCTCGCTCGAGCGCCGGCGCAGGCTCGAAGCCAAAGGAATTCGCGTCGAAATGCTGGAGGGCGCGGACGGCCGCGTGAGCCTGCACGCCATCGGGGAGCTGCTGGGCCGCGAGAAATACCTCTCCTTAATGATCGAGGCGGGAAGTAAAGTGAACTGGTCCGCCCTCGAATCTGGCGTCGCCGATAAGATTTTTTTCTACTACGCTCCGAAGATTCTGGGAGGAATGCAATCTCTGCCCGTAGCGGGCGGCACGGGCCGTCTGCGGCGTGCGGATGCGATCCGTTTTCGCGATTTAAAACTCCACTCGATTACTCCAAATGAGTTCGCGGTCGAGGCTCGCCTGGAAAAATAAATGTTTACCGGGATCATCGAAGAGTTGGGAACGGTCGCCGCTTGCGGCACGCGGTTAGCAGTGACTTGCTCGACCGTGCTGGAGGATGCGCAGGAAGGGTCGAGTATCGCGGTCAACGGCGTGTGTCTCACAGCGCTCGACCTGACACGCAATTCCTTCTCTGCCGACTTGGCTCCCGAAACGCTCGCGAGGACGAATCTCGGCGACCTGCGAATCGGATCGCGCGTAAATCTCGAGCGGCCCGTAACCCCCGCCACGCGGCTCTCCGGCCACATCGTGCAGGGACACGTGGACGCCACCGGCGAAGTGCTTGCGCTCGATGAACTGCGCGACGGCAACTGGTGGCTGAAAGTGAAAGTGCCCGCCGCGCTCGACCGGTACCTGGTCCACAAAGGCTCCATCGCGATCGACGGAATCAGCTTGACCATTGCCACGCTCGATGCCGCCGAGCTAGGCGTCACGATTATCCCGCACACTTATGCGAACACCACACTGGGATCGCGCCACGCCGGGGATCGCGTGAATCTCGAGGTGGACGTCCTCGCCAAGCACGTCGAAAAATTGATCCTATCCGGAGCCATTCCGCGCGTAACATAACGTTATGGGTTCTCCAGCAGCTCGTCTCGGCGATCCAACCGTGCACGGCGGCGTCATCATCCTGGGCTTTCCGCAGGTGCTGATCGGCAATCAGCCCGCCGCGCGAATCACCGACATGCACACCTGTCCCCAAGTGACTGGGGTCGTCCCCCATGTCGGAGGTCCGATCGTCATGGGCTCATTTACCGTGATCACCGGAAATATGCCGCAATCCCGAGTCGGCGACGCCTTGGTCTGTGTCGGCCCTCCCGACGCCGTGGCCATGGGCTGCCAAACGGTAATGGTCGGAATGGCCGGCGGAGGGGCTGGCGCGGCCGGGCTTCAGATGGGCCTCGCCCTGGGGTCCTGATATGATCCTCGAAATCTGCGACGGACCCGAGAAAGGCCGCCGTGTAACTCTCCGCGATGGCGCGACGGTCTCCTTCGGCCGCACCGAAACTGCGATGGACCGGTTTCCCGAAGATCCGGCCATGTCCTCGCTTCATTTCGTGTTGAGTCTCAGCGCGGGCGTTCTGCGGATGCACAACCACAGCCAGACCAACGGCACGATGATCAACGGAACGCGCGTCGAATCGGCCGTGGTCCAGCCCGGCGACACCATCGCCGCCGGCGGAACAGTCTTCCGCGTAGTCGGCCCGCCACCGAACCCATATCCCGCGCAACTCCGCGTAGGCGGCTGGGGATTCAACATCATTCCCGATGGCTGGAAACCGATGGAAGGCGTCGGACTGATCCATCAGGGCACCGCTCAGTTTCGCGCCACCGCCGCCTGCCTCGAAGAACCTTTAGCGGAAGTGAAGACGCTTCGCAGTTATATCGAACTGCAAATGGAAGTCGCGAAATCGCGCCTGAAGGCTCCGGCATTTCAAAATCCCGTTGACGCCACTATGACCGGTGCCGAGGAAGCGCTGCTGCTAACCGTGAGCAGCGATCTGCGCGAAGGACTGCGGATCGTCCAGCGACAGATTTACGCCCGTAGCGGAAACATCGTCGGGATCCTGACCATGAGCGGCCTTCCCGCGGCGAATCGGGATCTGATCGAAATCGTGCACGGCGCGACCTTCCACAAACCGCAGATCCCTGCTTGAGCGAAATTGAAGTCAGTCTGTGTTCCGCCGACCCATGAAATCTCTCAACCATCGGAGCGCTTCTTCTTCCGTGGAAAACGCGCCATCCATTTGCGCTTCGTAAGCAGCGCGGGTAACCTCGCCTATCTGTGGACCCGGCCGATTGTCGAAATACGGCAGCACGAGGCGGCCCAGAATGAATGCGCTCTGCGGCTTCGTCGCGACCGATTGGGCGGCCGCCATCTCGCGAATGCGCACGGCCGGTTCCGGGAGCCCGGCGGGCAGAGGAGGGCGTCCTGAATGATCGGCTTCGATCAGGCGCATGAGCTGCGTGATGTTTGCGGGCGCAAGGCGCAGCGCCAGGCGGCGCACGGCTCGGGGCGTTACGTCGTTGCGAAGACTGGAATGCGCGAGATGATTTTCGACCAGATGAACAACCGGGTCGACGATCGCCGGCTTAATGCCGATTCGTTCCAGGAACGCGCGTGCGAGCGGCCCCCCGGCGGCTTCGTGACCGTGCGCAGTCCAGCGGAGGATGCCGTTGCGCTCGCGCAGAGCGGTGGTTCCGGCTTTCGCGAAATCGTGCGTTAACGCGGCAAAGAGCAGGACCGCGCGCTCGTCTCCATCCAGCGAATCGCGATCTGCGATCGACGCGGCTGCGTCCAGAACCAGCATCGTGTGGACGCCGACGTCGCCTTCAGGATGCCATTCCGGATCCTGCGGAACTCCGAGAATATCCGCGACCTCCGGGAAGTGGACAAGCCATCCGGTAGTCGCGAGATATTCGGCGAGACGGCCTGGACTCGCGCTCTTGATCGCCCACTTCATGAATTCCTCGGCAATGCGTTCCTGCGCGATGGTCGAATATTCGTCCACGATGGCGCGGCACTGCGCGGCGGTCGCGGGATCGAGGGTCAGATCGAAGCGGCAGGCGAACTGCATGCCTCTCAGCACGCGCAGAGGATCTTCGCGAAATGCAGAGCTGGTGGCGCGGAGTATGCGATTCTTCAAATCCTCGCGGCCGCCAAAAAAATCGAGAAGCTGATCGCCGATGGGATCGAACGCCATCGCGTTGATCGTAAAATCGCGGCGGCTGGCGGCTACTTCGGGTGTAATGCCGGAATCGAAGGTCGCAAGAAAATCGCGGTGAGCGCGTCCGATTTTGCTGTCGCGCCGAGGCAGGCTGAAATCGTAGACGCGTCCTCCGCTCACCGTCAGCTTCACGACCCCGAAACTTTGACCCACCAGGTCGATGCGGCCGTGTTGCGTGAGCAATGCCGCAAGGCGATCGAAGGAAATACCGTAGACTTCAACGTCGAAGTCCTTCGGTTCCAATCCCAATAAATGGTCACGCACTGCTCCGCCCGCAACCAGCGCGCGATGTCCCGCGGCGTGGAGAGCCCGGACGATGCGGTCGAGCTCTGGCGGCAGCGTCATTATTCGTTCGGACGTTTGGCGGCCGCGTTCCCGTTCAGGAAACGATCGAACCAATAGGCCTGCCAGTTAATGCTCTCGACCAGATGTTTAGGCTCGCCGGTGCGCGTCAAATTGTGATTCTCGCGCGGGAACATCACCAGCTCCGACGTTACGCCGAAGTGTTGCAGCGCGCGGAACCACTGCTCGCCCTGTTCGATCGGCACCCGGTAATCGTTGTCGGAATGCAGCACCAGCGTGGGCGTCTTTACTTTGGACGCGTAATGCAGCGGCGAATACTTCCAGTACTCGTCGTAATTCTGAAAAATGTCGCCCCCGAAATCTTTCTCGTGGCCGTAGGCCCCGTCGCGCGTGCCGTCGTCGCTGATGAAATTCGCGATGCTGCGCAGCGTCACCGCGGCGCGGAAAATATTGGTCTGCGTGGTGATCCAGTTGGTCATGTAGCCGCCGTAGGAGCCTCCGGTGACGCCCATGCGGTCGCGATCGATCCACGGGTTGCGCTTCAGCGCTTCCTCCACGCCCGTCATGATATCGGTGTACGCCTTACCGCCCCACTCCTTCACCACGCCGCGCTGGAACTTGCGTCCGTAACCGGTCGAGCCGCGAGGATTGCAGAAGAACACGGCCCAGCCCCGTCCGGCGTAGACCTGGAATTCGTGGAACCAATCGACGCCGTACATGCCCGCCGGACCGCCGTGAATGCTGAGGATCATCGGGTACTTTTTCCCTTCGGTCCATCCGATCGGCTTCACCAGAAAACCGTCAATCGGCCAGCCATCCGCGCCATTGTATTGAATGCGCTCAACACCGGCGACCGCCCGTTGCTCCCAGAGCGACGCGTTGAGATGCGTTAGCTGCCGCTCCGTGCCCGACGAATCGCGAACATAGAGATCGTCGAGATGCGAGAAATCGTTCGACAGATACGCAATTGCGTGCGACGCGTCATGAACGGACGCGGATCGCACCGCGCGAGGACCAGTGGTGATCGCGCTGAGAGCGCCGTTTGAAGCATCCACGCGATAAAGGTGCGTCTCGCCCCTCACGCCGGAATTGAGGTACAACGCGCGGCCTTGTTCGGCCCACGTCAGCTCGGCGGCGGTTTGGTCGAAGGCCTTGTTCAAAGGGACACTCGGTTGCCCCCCCGTTGCCGGTGCTACGTAGATCATCGGCGGAGCTTCCTCGTCCTCCGCGCCGAGAAATGCGATGCGAGTCCCATCCGGCGACCAGCGAGGACTGTTGTCCGGCCCCGCGTGATCGGAGATTTTCGTGAGTGCGCCTCCCGTTGCCGGAATGGTCCACACATCCGAGTTGTGATCGAGATCGAACTCCTTGCCGGTGCGGTTCGACACGAACGCGATGCGCGTCGAATCGGGCGACCAGTGTGGATCGAGGTCGTTCCAATCGTCTCCCTCAGTGATCTGCTTGGCCGCGCCTGTGCGTACCTCGACAATCGCGATATGGGAGCGCTTCTCATCGAAATATCCGGTGTCGTTGAACTTGTAGTAGATGTGCGTGTAGTGCCGCACGTCGCTGGTCTTGCTCGGCGGAGGACCCGTGCGGGTCAGGCAAACGAAACGCGTACCGTCAGGCGACCATTCGAAGCTCGATGCGCCGTTTTCAAGATTCGATACGCGGCGCGCTTCGCCGCCGTTGCGCGAAAGCAGCCAGATCTGCGCTCGCCCTCCGTCTCGGGCTGAAAGAAAAGCCAGGAATCTTCCGTCGGGCGACCAGCGCGGCGAGGTCGATGAAGTGGCGTCGCTGGTAAACGGGACCGACGGATGAGTTCCGTCAACGGACGCGATCCAGATCCGCGATACACGCTTATTCGCCTTCTGATCGATTGTCGCCACCGTATAGGCGACCCATTGGCCGTCGGGCGAAATTTGGGGGTCACTTAAAAACTCGAAGGAAAAATAATCTTCGGCCGTAATGCCTGGCTTCGTCTGCGCCTGGGCGAATGCCCCGCACAGAATGACAAAAAGGGCGAGAATACGCTGCATGAGTCACATCATAGCGAGACTCAACGCGCCGTGTAAGTTTTCGAAAACCCGTTGCGGCTATTCGTGATCGTAAACTTCCCATCGCTCGAAATCGACGCTTTGAGAAAATTGCCTTTACAATCCGCCGTCGCCTCCGCGTTGGCGATCATCTTCTCATCCGTATTATGCGCGGCATCCGTGGCCAGCGAAAGATGCACCTGCCAGGTATCTTCCAGGTCAGGAATTTTAGAAATCGTTTCCCACGCATTCGCCCCGAGCCCCTTGCGTGGACCATTATTCACGATCACGACTTGCGGATGCAGAGCCCAGACATGCGCGGGCGCGCCGGAATTGTCGTTATAGAATCCATGATGGGTAGCTTGAAACAGCGTCACCTGTCCAAGGTGATTCTCTGGACAAGCCAGCTCCAGTTCCTTGTTCCACGTCAAATCGCCGAGATCGAGAAACGTGAACTTCCCGAAAGTGAGCTTGAATCCCAGGCTGCGGGCGTTCTCCGTCGGATCTGGATCTTTCTTCACTGCGCTGGCGCAGTAAGGGTTCGCCTTGCCGCCCTTCGACAGTACGTTGCCGTTCGAACTTACGATATCGATGTGGACGCCCTTCATTTTGATTTCGCCATCTACCCCTAGAGAAATGCGGTGCCCCGTCGCGATTGCCTTATAAGCCTCCCACCGCTGCGCGTCCGCCGGATTCTGCGTCTCCACCGAATCGCCGTGATCGACGTACCCTCCAATGGGAATGAGTTTCGCCAGCGCCGGCACGCCGCCGACATGATCGCTATGAAAGTGCGTGATCAGCACGGTATCGATCTTCTTAAGATGCGCCTGCTTCGTCGCGACATCGTAGATGCGCTGCGCATCCCGGTCGCCGGGATTACCGGTGTCGGCGAGCAGCGATTGTCCCGCGGGCGTGACGATCAGCGTCGCCGCACCGCCCTCCGCGTCGATCCAGTAAATGTCGAGCGTTTTCTGCGCGCTCAGCGTCGCCGCCGTGAAGAGAAAAATGGTTTTCCACACGTTTGCGATTTTACATCTTGACGAGTTCTACGTCCTGCGGCATACTATATCTGAAAATGTACTAGTATGCCGAAAAAGCACGTACCCGCCCCCAAGGATCTTCTTCCGCTCTCCCCCACACTGTTCCATCTCCTCCTCGCGCTCAGCGACGGCGAACGCCACGGTTACGCCTTGAAGCGCGAGATCGCTCGCCGCACGAACGGCGCCATTAATCCCGGCGCGGGCGTTCTTTACGGCACCATCAATCGCATGCTGGAGCAAGGTCTCATCGAAGAGTCGGAGGAGCGTCCCGACGCGCATCTCGACGACGAGCGGCGCCGCTACTATCGGATTACGCCCTTCGGCCGCCTGGTCGCGCAAGCCGAAGCGGTGCGGATGCGCGAACTGGTGCAAATCGCCGACGACGCCTTCGGGTTGCCGGAGCAGGCATGAAACTGTATCGCCTGCTCTTAAGCCTCTATCCAGCACGATTTCGCGAAGAATACGCTGGACCGCTCCAGCAGCAGTTTCTAGACGACTACCGCGAGGCCCACACCGTCGGCGAACGATGCAAATTGTGGCTGAGCGCGCTCCGCGATCTGTCCTGGTCGATTCCTGTCGAACTCGCGCACGAACTCCGTCAGGATCTTTCGCACAGCCTGCGAGCCCACGCGCGCCGGCCTTTCGTGATGACTTTCACCATCGCGATCCTCGCCCTCGCCATCGGAGGCGCCACCGGCGTATTTAGCGTGGTCAACGCAGTGCTTCTCAAATCCCTGCCGTTCCGCGATCCCGGCCGGCTTGTGATTTTCGGTGGAGGCGGAAGGATGATGGCGAGTCCCACTGTCTTCCACAAGTGGCGAAGCGACAGCCGGTACCTCGATGACGCCGCTTCCTATTACACCTCCGAAATGACCGTAAGCGGAGCCGCGACCCCTTCGCGTGTAATTGTGGCCGAAACTTCGTTCAACTTTTTCGCTGTGCTCGGTAGCGAACCTGTGCTCGGCCGCGCCTTCGCCCCCTCCGAAGACGTTGCTGGCAACGATGGCGTCGCGGTGATCAGCCATTCGCTATGGCAGCAACTCTATGGAGCCGACCCGCGGATACTCGGGTCGAAGCTGCTGTTGAGCGGAGTGCCCATGACGATTATCGGCGTCGCGCCCCCGGGCTTCGACTATCCTTCCAAGGCGAGCGTCTGGACGCCCACAGTCTTCCACTACGAACGCCTCGCTAAAACCGGCGTCATCGCTTTTCAAATGATCGGGCGAGTGAAAAATGGATTGAACTTCGCGCAGGCCGAGCAAATCTTCGAGGCCGAAGCGGAGCTGTATCTCCATCCAAGCTTGTTAAAGCTCAACCCTGCGAACCGCCCGCGTCTGATTCCTTTACAGGACCAGCTTGCGAAAAACATTCGCCAGGCGTCGCTGGTGCTGCTGGCCGCCATCGGATTCGTACTGCTCATCGCCTGCGCGAACGTCGCGAATCTGCTTCTCACCCGCACCACGGAGCGGCGCGGCGAATTAGTGATCCGCGCTGCCTTGGGCGCCAGCCGCGCCCGCCTCGTGCAGCAGCTTCTCTCGGAAAGCGTGCTCCTGTCCTTCTTCGCCGCCGCCGCCGGATTGGCGATCGCCTATTGGGCCACGAAGCTCGCGGCTCAGGTGCAGCCGGCCGAACTTGCCGCGCAGGTGTACACGATTTTCGATTGGCGCGTGCTCGGTTTCGCCGCGGGCATCGCCGTCCTCACCGGACTGTTGTTCGGGGTCGTACCCGCATGGATGGTGCGCCATTTGCAGCCCTCCGGCGATCTGGCGCGTATGCCCAGCTCCGGACTGCGGACCGCCAGACTCCGCAGCGTGCTGATCGCCTTGCAGGTAGCGCTCACCCTCGTGCTACTCGCCGGATCCGTGACCATGGGCCGCAGCTTCCTGCATCTTCTCGGCACCGATATCGGCTTTCGCACGGACCATTTGGTCACCGTTAGCGTCTCTCTCGCCGGCGTCGCCGATCGATCGGAGAGTCATCATCGGGAGTATGGCCGCCAGGTGCTCGACCGCCTCCGCGGCGTGCCGGGCGTTGAGTCCGCGGCCGCGGTCGATTTTCTTCCGCTCGTCGAGCAGATGTTTATGGGCGCTCATCTGATCACGGAAACCGGGCGCGAAACCTCCGTCGTCGTATTCGGGAAGGTGACGTCCGATTACTTTCGCACCATGGGGACGGAGATCGTCTACGGGCGCGAATTCCTTCCTTCTGACGCGAAGACCGATAACTATAACGCGATCGTGACCGAAGGACTTGCGCGGGAGGTCGCCGAAGGTTCTTCGGTCATCGGCAGAAAGGTCACGCAAAAGCGTTTTGATGGCAGCGGCGCCAATACGTTCACCATCGTTGGCGTTGTGCGCCCGGTTCGCTACCACGGCCCGGAACGTCCGCCGACGGAGGAGATCTTCTTCCCCGCCGACCGGTATTTCCCAGGCTTCGCGACCTTCATCGCGCGCGTTCACGGCGACGCCGCGGATTCTCTCGCCGCCTGCCGCGACGCCGTGCAGTCGGTAGATCGCGAGATCCCCGTGTTCGGAGTGAAGACGTATCAGCAGCGGCTTGATGAAACGCTCGCCGTGCCTCGCTTCCGTACCACGATCTTCCTTTTCTTCGGCGGATTCGCACTGCTGCTCGCTATCGCCGGAATTTACGGTGTATCTTCCTACTCCATCACCCAGCGCCGGCGCGAAATCGGCGTGCGGATCGCCATCGGAGCCTCCGCGCAAGGCGTCCGCGCGATGATCCTGCGCCAGGCCTTGTGGCCCATCGCCGCCGGCATGTTGATCGGACTCGGAGGCGCTGCTTGGCAAGGCAAGCTGCTCGAACATCTGCTTTCCTCCGCCCCGCCAATCGATTTATCGGCCTGCGCGGCGTCGGCCGTCCTTCTCGCCGCCGTCGCCATCGTGTCCATCTGGTCCGCCACCGGCCGAGTCCTCGAACTCAATCCGATCGACGTCCTGAAGTCCGAATAGCTACTTCAACATCGAAAATTCCGTAGGCGTCATGTACACCGAATCCACATGACTCACGATCTTGCCGTCCTTCTCCGAATCCGCGCTGACCTTCTTCCATTCCGGATCGTTCCGAAAGTCATCCCAGTGCTTCTTCGCCTCTTCCATGCTCGGATGCGCAATGACGTAGATCAGCGTGTTTTTCGACTTCTCCGGATCGGCCGGCACCCAATACCCGATGCTGGTCATCCCGTGCCGGTTGAAAATCGCAATCGTATGATCGCGGAACCGAGCCTTCAGCGCATCGAGCCGTCCCTCATACGTCGTATAGGTCCGTAGCTCGAACACTCTGTCGGCCGCCGAAGACACCATCGCCATTGCGAAAAGTCCAAAAGCCAAAAATCGTAATCTCATGACGCCGATTCTATCAAGGTGGCGCAAGCTTCAGCTTGCAGCGTCGGCTTCAGCCGGCGTGTTTTGAAGCATCGCCCTCTTCCCCGCCGCAATCACCTCAAGAATCGCATCCGCGTCATAAACCGCCCCGCCCCAAGTCCCCCCGCTAACATCCTGAAGCGCCGCCCAAATCCGCGAATCGTCGGGCAAAGCCGGATCCCTCCTCAAATCGTCCCGCATCGAACGCGAAGCCAAAATTCGCGACCCCTCCTCCACGCCCGACGCACCCACCAAATTAACCGACCCCTCCAACTTCACCCGATCCACGACAATCTCAATCATGTCGCCATCGCGCAACTTCCCGATCGGCCCGCCCGCCAGCGCTTCCGGCGACACGTGCCCGATGCACGCCCCCGTTGACACGCCGCTGAACCGCGCATCCGTCACAATCGCGACCTCTTTTCCAAACGGCAAATACCGCAGCGCCGATGTAAGCTGATACGTTTCCTCCATGCCCGCGCCCATCGGCCCACGGCACATCAAAACCAGAACGTCGCCCGCTTTAATCTTCCCGTCCTTGATCGCCTTGATTGCAGCCGGCTCACTCAAGAAAATCCGGGCCGGTCCCGTCTTCCGATAGACGCCATCCGCGCCCACCACGCTCGGATCAATCGAAGTGCTCTTGATCACGCTCCCTTCCGGCGCAAGATTGCCGTGGGGAAAACAAACAGTAGCCGTCAGCCCGCGCCGCGATGCTTCTTCGGGCGCCATAATCACATCGTCAGGATCGACCCGGTCGCGCTCCTTCAACACCGCCCGCAGCCTCGCGCGCCTCTCCGACGATTCCCATTGATCGAGCACCTCGCCGAGCGTCACCCCGCTGACAGTCAGCGCCTCTGTTTCGAGCAACCCCGCCCGCCGCAAATGCAGCATCGCCTCCGGAACCCCGCCGGCAAGAAAAACCTGAATCGTTGGATGATGCCGGGGCCCATTCGGCAGAGCATCGACAATACGCGGGACCTTCTTATTAATACGCGCCCAATCCCCCGCAGTCGGCCTCTTCAATCCAGCCGCATGTGCGATCGCAGGCAGATGCAGAATCAAATTAGTCGACCCTCCAAACGCCGCGTGGGTGACCATTGCATTGTGCAGTGAAGCCTCGGTCAAAATATCTTTGGTAGTGACTCCGCGCTTTTCCATCTCCATCAACGCCCGAGCCGACCGGCGCGCCATATCCAGCCAGATCGGATGCCCCGAAGGAGCCAGCGCCGAATGCCCGAGCGACAAACCCAGAGCCTCGCCGACAACCTGCGCCGTAGCGGCCGTGCCCAAAAATTGACAACCTCCGCCCGGCGAGGCACAGGCGCGGCATCCCAGCTCCGAGGCTTGTTCAATCGTGATCTGCCCATGCGCAAACCGAGCCCCGATGGTCTGAATCCGACCCGCATCCTCACCCTCATCCGGCAACAAAGTGACGCCGCCAGGCACCAGGACGCAAGGCAAATCGTGCATCGCAGCCAGCGCCATCATCATAGCGGGCAGTCCCTTATCGCAAGTAGCGACGCCCAACACGCCTTTCCGAGTAGGCAGCGACCGGATCAATCGCCGAAAAACAGTAGAAGCATCGTTCCGATAAGCCAGCGAATCGAACATGCCGGTAGTCCCCTGCGTGCGCCCATCGCAAGGATCGGTGCAATAAGCTGCAAACGGAATCGCGCCAGCAGCCTTCAGCTCCGCCGCCGCCGCTTCCATCAAGAGCCCAACCTCCCAGTGCCCCGTATGATACCCAAGGGCAATCGGAGTCCCATCCGCCGCCCGAATGCCTCCATGAGTAGAAAGAATCAAAAATTCCTTCGCCCCCAATTTAGAAGCATCCCACCCCATCCCAGCGTCCTGAGTCCAGCCAAACAAATCCCCAGAAGGCCGTTCCCGCAAGATTTCCGCACTCAGCGGCAGTGCCCCCACAGGCCCAGCAGCATGACTGTGAACGTCAAAAATCGAAGGATCAGAAGCATCAAAAAGCATCAGCTTCATGGTGTCACAGTAGTGGCGCGAGCTTCAGCCACAAACGACAAACGCAGACCAACGCCCATCAGCGTTAATCTGCGTTCATCAGCGGCTAAAATATTTTGTCGCCTAAGCCGTGCGGCTAGCCTCCGCCTTCCCTCCGGAAATCGCCGCCTGCGCCGCCGCCAGTCTCGCGATCGGTACTCGATAGGGCGAGCACGAAACGTAATTCATCCCCACCCGGTAACAAAATTCCACCGAGCTGGGCTCGCCGCCGTGTTCGCCGCAAATACCGATCTCTAAGTCCGGACGAGTCTTACGACCCAGCTTGATCGCCATTTCGATGACCTTGCCGACGCCTTCCTGGTCGATCGCCGCGAATGGATCGGCGGTGAAGATCTTCAGGTTTTCGTACTCGCGCGAAAATTTCGTATAGTCGTCGCGAGACAGGCCCATGGTTGTTTGCGTCAAGTCGTTGGTTCCGAAGCTGAAGAACTCCGCGAACTCGGCTACTTTGTCCGCCGTAATCGCCGCGCGCGGAATCTCGATCATCGTGCCGACCATATAGAGGAGGCCGGGCACTCCCGCCTTTTCGAGAACTTCCTTCGCGACTTTATCTACGATAGCCTTCTGATTCTCCAGCTCTTTCGCGCTGCCAATCAGCGGAATCATGACTTCGGGAAGAACTTTGATGCCCTTCTTGGCAACCTGCGCCGCAGCCTCGAAAATGGCGCGTGCCTGCATCTCCGTGATTTCCGGATACGTGATTCCCAAACGGCATCCGCGGTGGCCGAGCATGGGGTTGAACTCGTGCAGTTCTTCCACGCGATGCAGCAATTCAGGGAGCTTTTTCTTCAGTTCGCTGACAGGGATGCGGTATTTCTCCGACATCTCTTTCTTTGTCTTAGCGTCGGCGTGGAGCAAGCGAACCTGATCGACCATCAGATCTTCGCGCTTCGGCAGGAACTCATGAAGCGGTGGATCGAGCGTTCGAATCACCACCGGGAATCCATCCATCGCTTTAAAAAGACCCGCGAAATCAGCCCTTTGCATAGGCAGCAGCTTTTGCAAGGCTTTGCGTCTGGTCTTCTCATCGCGAGCCAAAATCATCGCCTGCACGTGAGGAATACGATCCTCGGCAAAGAACATGTGCTCGGTGCGGCAGAGCCCGATGCCTTCCGCGCCGAACAATCGAGCGGCTTTCGCGTCGCGAGGAATGTCCGCGTTGGCGCGTACTCCGAACTTGCCCCGGAACTCGTCGGCCCAGTGCATCAGTTTGCCGAAGTAGGAAGAATTCGGATCGGGATCGTTGGTCGTGGCTTTGCCCAGATACACATTCGCGGTGGTGCCGTCGAGCGAAATCCAGTCGCCTTCCTTCACCGTAACCGCCTTGCCTCCAACAGTTGTCGTAAATTGTTTATTGCGTTCGGAAATTGCGAGCGTTCCGGCGCCCACCACGCAAGGCCGTCCCATGCCGCGCGCGACCACAGCCGCGTGGCTCGACTTGCCTCCCACCGCGGTGAGGATTCCTTTCGCGACGTCCATGCCGTGAATATCGTCGGGCGTGGTTTCTTTGCGGACCAGGATTACCGGTCCGTTTTTCGCCAGCTCCACGGCATCGTCGGCCGAGAATGCAGCGCGGCCAACCGCTGCTCCCGGCGACGCCGCAATTCCATTGGCTACAAGCTTTAGCGTTTTCAGCGACGCGGGGTCGAAGACCGGATGCAGCAGTTGATCGAGCTGCTGCGGCTGCACTCGGAGCACCGCTTCTTTCTTGTCGATGAGCCCTTCTTCCACCATTTCGACAGCAACGCGAACCGCGGCCGGACCGGTGCGCTTGCCGTTGCGGGTTTGCAGCATGTACAGCTTGTTGTCTTCGATGGTGAACTCGAAGTCCTGCATGTCGCGGTAATGCTTTTCGAGGTTGGAAGTGATTTCGCGAAGTTGTTTATACGCCTCCGGCATCAGTTTTTCGAGATCGGTGATCGGCTCCGGAGTGCGGATGCCGGCGACCACATCTTCGCCCTGAGCGTTGACCAGGAACTCGCCATAAAAGGTGTTTTCGCCGGTCGCGGGGTCGCGCGTGAAGCCGACTCCGGTGGCCGAAGTATCGCCTAAGTTGCCGTATACCATCGCTTGCACGTTGGCCGCGGTACCGATTTCGTCGGGGATTTTCTCCATGGTGCGATAGTATTTGGCCTTCGGATTCCACCAGGAACGAAAGACCGCGTCGCGCGACATTGCGAGCTGTTCATGGGCGTCCTGCGGGAACGGCTTTTTCGTTTCCTTTTCAACGAGTTTCTTATAATCATTAATGATTGCCTTTAAGTCATCGGCGGATAAATCGGTATCCGATTTCACCTTGGCTTTGTGCTTGCGCGCGTCGAAAATGTGGTCGAATTTCTCCATCGGAATATCGAGAGCGACTTCGCCAAACATCTGAATAAAACGGCGATAGGAGTCATAGGCGAACCTGGGATTGCTGGTCAGGCGGGCCAGCGCCTCCGTAGTTTCGTCATTCAAGCCGAGATTGAGGATGGTATTCATCATTCCGGGCATGGAGAATTTCGCGCCGGAACGAACGCTGACCAGCAGGGGATTCTTAGGATCGCCGAATTTCTTGCCGATCTCTTTTTCGAGCTTCGAGAGGCCTTTCAGAACCTGGTCATTGATCTCGGTGGGAACCGAATTCCCGTTCTGGAAGTATATGTTACAGACTTCAGTCGAGATGGTGAATCCGGGAGGCACGGGCATTCCGGCGCGGGACATCTCGGCCAGGCCGGCGCCCTTCCCGCCAAGGACATCTTTCATCTTCCCATCGCCGTCAGCCGTGCCGCCGCCGAAGTTATAAACGTATTTTTTCATTTTTGATCTCCTGAGGTAACGATCTCCGAAAAATCGGCGATCGTGGAAAACTTGAGCAATAAATTGTGCAATAAAGTCAATCTGTTAGCGCGGAGTTTCTCATCCGGCACGTTGACCATGACTTTGTCGAAGAAGCGATCGACCACGGGGCGCAGGGTGGAAATGCTCTCCGCAAGCGTCTCGAAGGACGTCTGCCAGTAGGTTTCGTAGAGCTCCCGCTCTGGCCCCTCCTCGAGCAGGCCAATCTCGATCTTTTCGTTGGGCTTGAAGTTTGCTTGCTTTAGAATGTTGTTGATACGCTTAAAACTCGCTGCGAGGGGTTCAAAATCGGGTGTCTGTCGAACTCTAGCCAGCCATTTCAGCCGTTCTTCCAGATTCGATAGTGCCCCGATCTCAGACGCCATGACCGCGTTGACTTCGTCGTACTTAAAGCCTTGTATCTCGCGGAAATAATACTGGATGCGCTCGCGCATGAAGTCATTGTCCATCAACGATTTCAAGGGGTAAGGCAACTTCGCTTCGACCAGCATCTTCACGATTCCTTGAGCGGCTCGGCGCAGTGCGAAGGGATCCTTTGACCCCGTTGGAACCATGTCGATGCGGAAGAATTCTCGCAGATTATCAAGTTTGTCGGCAATCGCTAAAATCTGGCCCGCCGTGGTCGATGGGATCGAATCTTCCATGCTCAGCGGCTTGTAATGCTCATAGATTGCTTTACTTACCGCTTCCGGTTCACCTTGTGCTTTGGCGTATAATCCGCCGACGATGCCTTGGAGGTCGGTGAATTCTTTCACCATTTCCGTGGTTAAGTCGGCTTTGGATAACAATGCTGCGCGCTGGGCATTTTCGTCGCCACCTAATTCTTTTACTAACGCTACTACGCGGTGGGTTTTTTCTAAATATGTCCCGAGTTTGGCTTGGAAGGTGACGTGGGAAAGGTCTTCCACTCGGTCGGCAAGTTTTTTCTTTTGATCGACTTCCCAGAAGAAGCGGGCGTCGTTGAAGCGGGCTTTTAGGACTCGCTCGTTGCCTTTTTTGACCTCGCCGTCCGGGTCGGCCGGAATGTTCATAACTGCAACAAAATGCGGCGCTAGGACGCCTGGATTGGTTTCTACGGCGAAGTATTTCTGGTGATGGCGCATTACTGTGGTCAGGACTTCGGCGGGGAGTTGCAGGTAGGCTGGGTCGAAGTCGCCTTTTATTGCTGCGGGGTATTCGGTGATGTAGGTGAGGGTCTCGACCAGGTCGGGATCGAGGGTTGCGCCGAGGGATTTGGCTTCCGTTTCGATCTTATTCCGTCGTTCTGCTGCGCCTAAAATGACCTTATTCGCTCTTAATTCACGCTCAACGGAACCATAATCGACCTTAATTTGCGACTTTCCGAGGATTCTGTGGCCTCGTGAAGTGTCGCCGCTTTTTACCCCGGCGATTTCGAAGGGGATGATTTCGTCGCCCAAGAGGGCTACGATCCATCTTATCGGTCTTATGAATCTGGGGCTGCCTTTGGCTCCCCAGTACATTGTCTTGGGCCACTGGATTCCCAGGATGCTTGTTGGAAGAGATTCGGCCAAGAGGTCGCGGACGGGGCGGCCTTGGATTTTTTTGCGGAGCTCGTAGTAGTCGCCTGCTTTTTGCATCGCCGATAAATCGACGCCTTGTTTTTTTGCGAATCCTAACGCGGCTTTTTCGCCGGCGGAGATGGGCGGGCCTTTTACTAATTGCTCCTGATCGGGAGTGCGGTCGGGTAGGCCTTCGGCTCTCACTACTAATCGGCGTGGGGTTGCGTCTACTTTTGGGGTTGCGCCGAAGAGGTCTAGTTTTTCTAGTTGGGCCAGGGCGCTGGGGATCATCCAGTGGGGGATTTCTTCGGTGCCGATTTCCAGGAGAAAGTTCATGCCGGCTCCTGGGTGGGGGAAGTTCGGAGGGCAGGTCGGGAACCTGCCCCACTTGGGGACAGGTCGGGGACCTGTCCTACTAGCTCCTGTTGGGCGGCCCAGAGTTTGGCTGTGCCTACGGCCAGGTCGCGGACACGTTTGATTACGGCTACTCGTTCGGTTACACTGATCGCTCCGCGGGCGTCGAGCAGGTTAAATAAGTTGGAGCATTTCAGGACTTGATCGTAGGTTGGCAGGACTGGGAAGCGGAGCTTATCTTCATATTTTTCGTATTGGGCCAATAAAGATTTGCATTCGGCTTCGTGTTCTCCGAAGAGACGCCAGAGGCGGGGGACGTCGGCCATTTCGAAGTTGTAGACGCTGAATTGCAGCTCTTCGGCGTGGCGGACTTCTGCGTATTTGACGCCTTCGGTCCACTCGATTTTGTAGACACTGTCGACGTTTTGGAGGAGTTGGACCAGGCGCTCCAGACCGTAGGTGATTTCGGCGGGCACTAAGTCGAGGTCGATGCCGCCGCATTGCTGGAAGTACGTGAATTGGGTGATTTCCTGGCCGTCCAGCATGACTTGCCAGCCTACGCCCCAGGCTCCTAGCGTTGGCGATTCCCAGTTGTCTTCTTCGAATTTTATGTCGTGTTTTTTTAGATCGATGCCTATGGCTTCCAGGCTGGCGAGGTACTGCTCCAGTACGTCTGCCGGGGAGGGTTTTAGGATTACTTGGAGTTGCTGGTGTTTGTAGAGGCGATTGGGATTGTCGCCGTAGCGGCCGTCGGCGGGGCGGCGGCTGGGTTGGACGTAGGCTACTCGATAGGGCTTGGGGCCTAGGACGCGGAGGAAAGTTTCGGGGGCCATGGTGCCGGCGCCTACTTCGACGTCGTAGGGCTCCGTGATGATGGCTCCGCGGTCGCTCCAGTAGCGTTTTAGTTTGAAGATGGTTTGTTGGAAGGAGTCCATGGCTGGTCAGTTAGGCTGGGGATGTGTGGGCTTCCGACTCGGGATGTTGTTTGAGCTGCGACACCAAGCCGCTCGGGATTTGATGGGCTTGGGGACAGACAGCCTTTTTCGTCGCGGAGGCTGCGGGGGGCTCGGATGTTGCGGGCCGAAAAAGGTAGTCAGTCCCCGACTCGAATATTTGTTGGGGTGCTGA
>Ga0210388_10000055_pt1 | contig 160356 bp, 134 predicted proteins | sample IncBWC19OmetaG_FD_155485 | JGI IMG/M metagenome (GOLD analysis project Ga0210388, IMG submission 155485) | Forest soil microbial communities from Barre Woods Harvard Forest LTER site, Petersham, Massachusetts, United States - Inc-BW-C-19-O ...
GGGGTGTTGTTGGACTGGGGGGGGGGGTGCGCACAACACGGCGCGCGGGGTTACTTGGACTTTTCGCCGTCAGCTTTCGCGACGACGGTCTGGACGAAGCCCTTGCCGACCTCGATCTTGGTGTTGTTGTCGGAAATGCGGAGGACAAAACGGTCGGATTTCACGCTGGTGATGACACCGTAGATGCCGCCGGTGGTGATCACTTCGTCGCCATTGCCGAGCGTGCCGAGCATCCGGTCATGCTCCTTCTGTTTCTTTTTCTGCGGCGCGATGAAGATGAAATAAAAGCCGGCGGCAATGAGGCCGTAGATGGCCATGATCTGCCAGGGAAAGCCGCCCGGTGACTGGGCGCCGGGAGCGGCGGCTTGCTGGGCGAGGAACAAAGGGAGTGTTTTCGTCATTGCGTGTTGCTTGATTTGAAAAAAGAAAACAGGCATCTAACTCAATCTCACCCTCAGAAAGCAAGCCTAACCTCCGCAGCCACTCCCGCGTTGAAAAGTAAAACCTCATCCGCCTGGACAGTCGGTAAATCCGAAGAACTCTATGGTTTCAAGCGCTGGGGCGCTGGCCACTATTCCGTGGACGCCGCCGGGTGCGTCTGCGTGCAGCCGCGCGCGGACGACCGCGGCATCCGCCTGCTCGACGTCATCCACGAGGCCTTGGGCATGGGCCTCAATGCTCCGATGGTCATCCGTTTCCAGGATTTGCTCCATCACCGGGTCGTGCAGCTCAACGAGATGTTCCGCAATGCCATCAAGCAGGAGGGCTATAAGGGCGAGTACCGCGGCGTGTTTCCGATCAAGGTCAACCAGCTCCGCGAGGTCGTCGACGAGATCATCGCCGCCGGCAAGGACTTCAACTACGGCCTCGAGGCCGGCTCCAAGCCCGAGCTGATGATCGCGCTCGCCATGCACGAGGGCAGCCAGCGGCTCATCATCTGCAACGGCTACAAGGACAACGACTACATCCGCCTCGCCCTGCTCGGCCGCAAGCTCGGCAAGAAGATCATCCTCGTCGTCGAGCAGCTCTCCGAACTCGACGACATCATCCGTCTCTCCGCCGAGACGGGCGTGAAGCCGATGATCGGCTTCCGCGCCAAACTCCAGACCCGCGGCGAGGGCAAGTGGGCCATGTCCACCGGCGACAACGCCAAGTTCGGCCTCAACACCGCCGAAATCCTCTTCGCCTGCGAAAAGCTCAAGGCCGCCAAGCTCACCTCCGCCCTGCGCCTCGTGCATTTTCACATCGGCTCGCAGGTGCCCAACATCATCACGATCAAGAACGCCGTGATCGAGGCCTGCCGCTTCTACTGCCAGCTCGCCAAGATGGGCTTTCCCATGGGCTACCTCGACGTCGGCGGCGGCCTCGGCATCGACTACGACGGCTCGCGCACGAACTTCGAGTCGTCGATGAACTACTCGATGGAGGAATACGCCCGCGACGTCGTCTTCAACATCCGCGAGATCTGCCGCTCCGCCGGCGTGCCCGATCCCGACATCGTCAGCGAGTCCGGCCGCGCCGTCGTCGGCCCCCACTCCATGCTCGTGGTCGAGGTCTTCGAGCGCATCAACAAGCGCGAATCCCTCGGCCAGCAGCACCAGCCGAAGGAAAAACACAAGGTCGTGACCAACCTCGAGGTGCTGCTGAAAAACAAGGCCAAGCTCGGCCGCCTCGAGCGCTTCCACGACGCGCTGCAGAAAAAGGAGGAGGCCTTCTCGCTCTTCAACCTCGGCTACCTCAACCTCGAGAACCGCGCCGCCGCCGAGCAGATTTTCTGGCAGATCTGCGAGCAGATCGCCAAGGAGGGCCGCAAGACCGGCTACCAGCCCGAGGAGCTGCATGACCTCAACAAGCTCCTCGCCGACCAGTACGTCTGCAATTTCTCCGTCTTCCAGTCCCTCCTCGACCACTGGGCGCTCAAGCAGCTCTTCCCCATCGCCCCGCTCCACCGCCTCGACGAGCGCCCGACCGTCAACGCCATCCTCGTCGACATCACCTGCGACTCCGACGGCAAGATCAGCAGCTTCGTCGACCTGCAGGACGTGAAGGACTACATCACCCTCCACCCGCTGAACAACAAGCCCTACTACCTCGGCGTCTTCCTCACCGGCGCCTACCAGGACATCATGGGCGACCTGCACAACCTCTTCGGCCGCGTCAACGAGGTCCACGTCTTCCTCGAGGACGACGAGCCCAACGGCTTCTATATCGAGGAGGCGCTCAGCGGCAGCCGCATCGCCGACGTCATCGAGGGCGTGCAATACCAGCAGGAGGAACTCTGCCGCCGGATGAAGGCCCAGATCGACGCCGCCACGCGCAAGGACATGGTCAAACCGCGCGAGGGCGTGCGCCTGCTCGAACTCTACGAAAGCCAGATGCTCAGCAAGACCTACCTCAACATCGAGCGCGCCAACGGACGGAAGAAGAAGGCGTGAGGGCTGTGAATCCTAATTCGATAAGTCCAGCAATGCATCGTCAAAAGAAGTTATGAAGAAATTCATTATAGGTTCGGCCCTCCTATTCGCCGCCTTATTCGTTTTAATGTTCGGTTTGGCCGAAGTGCGTCATGCAAGGCAACTGGCAATCATCGCGGTTCTCGATCAAGCGTCCAAAGCCAAAATTCAGACTAAAAAGCTCAAGGATGGCCGCACTCTTATTATTCATCCAAATAATCCTCAGTTTTCGCTAAAAGTGTACACCCAACAACTAAGTCAGATTCCGACTGTCCAGTGTCCTGAACCATTTCAATTGGCTTGGCTCAATTATGTTCAGACGTGGGAGAGATCTGAGGCGCCATTTGCTGGTGTAGGTTCGGCCATTGAGTTTACTGTTTCAACGGTGAAGCCTAATGGAGACGCTGCCAAGGACGCTCTCGCAAGGTTGGATAAAATGAATCCAAATGAAGCCTGGATGCGCGTTCAGGTCGTAGCACTCCGGTATGGAGTCCAAATTCATTGACTTAAATTTCGAACCCTCCTTCGGCACACCACAGCCAAAGCATCGCCGGTGGTGGGGCGAACCATCGACCGGTAAGCCACTTTCCTTCCGGCTCGGCGGGACGCCTCGCCCTACCCGCCCTCAAGGCAGGCTGTAAATTCGCTTCAAAGCCGCGACAGCCTCGTTATAAAAGCCGGAGGCCTTGCTCGCGCCGTCGTCGAGGTTGACCAGGATGGCGAAGCCGGCGCCGAGGTTGGGATAGCCCTGCATGAAGGAGCTGAAGCCGTAGTTCGAGCCATTGTGGTTGAAGAGGTAGTTCGTCTGCGTGGCCGGATTTGCCGTGAAGATGCCGAGCTGCTGCGCCAGCATGTTCTTCGCCGTCGTGGAGGAAAGCACCTGCGTGCCGTTGGGCGCCTTGCCCGCGTTGTTGAGCATGGCCACGAAGCAGCACAGGTCGCCGGCGTTGGTGTAGAGGCCGGCCGCGGAAAGCTCCGGATAGCGGTTGCGCAGGCCGGGAATGGGATGGCTGTTGGTGTCATGGCCCGCCGCGCCCCGCGAAAGGCTGGCCGGAAGGGTGATGCCGTAGGCCGACTTGCCCATGCCGCAGGGGCCGAGGATGTGCTGGCCCATCCAGGTGGCGAAATCGGCGCCCGTGACGTCCTGCAGCATGCGCATGAGGACGACGAAGCCCATGCCGGAGTAATAAAAGGTGCCGGGCTGGGTGGTGATTTCGATTTTCGGGGAATTCGCGGGCGAGCTGCCGGCCAGAACCTGGCTCAGGGTCGGCAGCTGGACGCCGGGCACGTCGGGATAGCCGCCGAATCCGCCACCCTGCCCGGCCGTGAAGTTCGAGCATTTGTCCAGCGGATAGGTGTTGCCGCGGCCGATGAAGCCGCCGGAGTGCTGCAGCACGAGCTGGATCGTGGCGAGCCCCGGCCAGGAAGTCTGACTCTGGACACAGGAGCGCAGCGGCACTGTCCAGGTGGTGTGATTCCCGATCGGGTCGCCGAGGCCGATGCTGCCCTTCTGCGCGAGCAGGACGATGCCGGCGGCGCAGTGCGGCTTGCTCACCGAAGCGGCCTGAAATGCGGTGTCGGGGTAAACGTACTGGCTGCCGCCGGCCTGGAGCCGGCCATAGGCCGTGGTCCAGGCGACACTGTTGCCCTGCACCAGGCCGACGCTCGCGCCGGGCACGCCGTAGCTGGCCATGCGGTCCCAGACCGTGTGCCACTTGCCGGCGCTGTCCTGGTAGAAATCGGTCTCGAAAGTGCGGATCGGGTCGGAGCTGGCGTAGGGATTCTGCTGGTTGCAGACGATGGAGTAACCGCCGCCGGGCGTGAAAGCGATGTGGCCGAGCAGCCAGTGCTGGTTGTTGCTGAAGGTGACGAGTTGGTTGTAGCAGCCGTTGTCGATGTTGCGGGCGTAGAAGGTGTCGCCGCCATAGACGATCCAGCCGCCGCCGGGCGTGAAGGTGACCTGCAGGGCGCGCCGCGGTCCCTGCGTGTAATTGCAGAGGAACTGGAAACACTCGTCGTCGATGTTGGAGGCGTTGAAGGCGTTGTTCCCGATCACCGCCCAGGAGTCGCTGCCCGAGGGCGGAAAGGCCACGCAGGTGACCGGCCATTTGTTGTTATAATACTGCCCGATCATCGCGTAGCAGTCGTTGGGGATGTTGTGGGCGTAGTAGCTCACGTCGCCGATAATGACCCAGGCTCCGGCCGGCTGCGGCGGAAACGCGATGCACTTTATCTTCCAGCCCTGCCCGATGCACTGGACCAGCGTGTTGTAGCAGTCCTGCGGAATGCCGCTCGCCTGATAGATGCCGTTGGCCGTCACCCCCACCCAGCCGCCGGTCGGCGTGAAGGCGATGGCCGCGATGCCTGCGCCGAGATTGCTGACGATGAACTGATGCGCGGCATCAGGAATATTGCTGTTACAATATACAGGCATGGGGATAAGGACTGGCTGGAGGTTGACCGGCGATTTCCCGAAGGCACGCAGGCCCGGCTGAAGAGTCAAATACTTTGCATTAACCGCCCCGGGCCGCCTCCGCGCCGTTTTTTTCGCCAGCCTCACGCGTCAAAATCAGGCCGAGCGGGGATGGAAATTTATCCGCTTGCGATTTGCGCGAAAACAATGGGCATGATGGCTTTTCCCCCATGGCCCGTTTCTTCCGCCTGCCCCCGTTCCTCACCGTCATTGCCCTCGGGCTGATTGCCCGCCCGGCCCTCGCCGCCGAGCGCCTCACGCTGAATTTCAATCCCGACTGGAAATTCATCAAGGCCGACCCGGCCGGCGGCGCAGCCGCCACCGATTTCGACGACCACGCGTGGACGACCGTGTCCGCGCCGCACACCTACAACGACACCGACACGTTCGACGACTGGTCCCTGCCCGGTCACCGCGGCGAGCAGAACCAGTGGGGCGGCCGCACGTGGTATCGCAAGACCTTCACCCTGCCCGATTCGTACCAGGGCAAAAAGGTCTTCATCGAGTTCGAGGCCGTGCGCCAGGTCGCTGAGGTCTATCTCAACGGCCACCTGCTTGGCGTGAGCAAGACCGGTTTCATCCCCTTCGGCTTCGACCTCACGCCCTACCTGCGCTTCGGCGGGCCCAACGTCCTCGCGGTGATGTGCGACAACCGCTTCATGAAGGACCCGATGGATCCGAAGATGGCGCCGCAGGCCGCGACGACCGATGCGACCCATCCCAACCTCGGCCAGCTTTCCGCCCAGGTGAACAAGACCATTCCCGACGACGTCGACCAGCTCCAGGCCAACCAGATCCCGTGGAACAACCCGCACTGGCATCCGGCGCACGGCGGCATCTACCGCAACGTCCGCCTCACCGTCACCGACCCGCTGCACATCACGCTGCCGCTCTACAGCTTTCTCCAGACCGCCGGCCCTTATGTTTATGCGACGGATATTTCCGCCGATTCGGCCGACCTGCACGTCGAGGTGCCAATCCAGAACGAACGCACAACGGATGAAAACGTCGCGCTGCACGTCGAGGTCCTCGACGCCGACGGCAAGTCCGTCCTCGCGCTCGACCGCGGCGGGCACATCGCGGCCGGCGCGCACGATGAATTCGATGTCGCCGGCGACCTCCCCCACCCCCGCCTGTGGGAGCCGGCCTATCCCTACCTCTACCGCGTCGTCTGCTCGCTGCGAATTGGTAGTGAAATTGTGGATACATATGAAATCCCGTACGGCCTCCGCACGGTGAAATGGGACGCGCAGACCGGCTTCTACATCAACGGCCATCACTTGAAGCTCCACGGCTGGGGCCAGAAGCCCACCGACGAATGGCCCGGCCTCGGCGCCGCGCAGCCGGACTGGATGCATTTCTACACCCTGCAGCTGATGAAGGACGCCGGCGGCAACTGGGTGCGCTGGGGCCATTGCGCGGGCGCGCCCGCCATGCTCAATGCCGGCGACAGCCTCGGCATCATGGCCGAGCAGCCCGGCGTGGACGGTGAATCCGACACCGTCGGCGCCGCGTGGAAGCTGCGCGCCATGGCCTTCCGCGACATGATCATTTATTTCCGCAACCATCCCTCGATCATGATCTGGGAGGGCGGCAACCAGAAGGTCTCCCGCGACCACGCGAAGGAACTGCGCGGCTACATGGACCGGTACGATCCGCACGGCGGCCGCGCCTACGCGCACCGGCGCGCCGACCAGGTCGACGCGGAGTTCATGGACGTCGGCATCGGCACCGAGGGCGGCCGCGAAATCGGCAGCCTGCCCGTGATCGAGGGCGAATACGACCGCGAGGAATCGCCGCGCCGCGTGTGGGACGACTTTTCGCCGCCGAATTTCGGCTATCCCGAGGCCAAGGGCCAAGTCTACCAGCTCACGTCCGAGCAATACGCCGTCAACCAGGTCAGCCAGTTTGTCCGCAAGGTCGGCGCGCCCAACCATTGCGGCGGCGCCAACTGGATTTTCTCCGACTCCACCAGCGGCGGCCGTGATGCGGCCGAGGTCGCCCGCGCCGGCGGCGAGGTAGACGGCGTCCGCCTGCCGAAGGAAGCCTATTACGTCTGCGCAACGATGTTCCGCGACGATCCACAGGTGCACCTCATCGGCCATTGGAACTACCCCGCCGGCACGAAAAAGACCGTCTACGTCAGTTCGAACGGCGACAGCGTCGTTCTGTTCGTAAACGGCAAGTCGCTCGGCGCCGGAATAAAATCCGATCATTATCTGTTCACGTTTCCAGATGTCGCATGGGAACCTGGTGAAGTTAAAGCCATTGCTTACGAGACATGGGGACACCCGATTGCCGTGGATATTAAGCACACCGTCGGCCCGGCTGTCGCACTGCGTCTCACGAGTCTCACCGGCCCCGATGGACTGCAGGCGGACGGCTCCGACACCGCGCTGATCGACGTCGAGGCCGTGGATGCCCATGGCGAACGCTGCCCGACTTTCCAGCAGCGCGTTGATTTCGCCTTCACCGGCCCGTGTCTCTGGCGCGGCGGCTATAACAGCGGAAAAATCAAATCGACCAACAATCCCTACCTTGACCTGGAATGCGGTATCAACCGCGTCTCCGTGCGCTCCACGCTCGAAGCCGGAGCCATCACGATCACCGCGACCTGCGAAGGGCTCAAATCCGGCAGCATCACCCTCGAGGCCAGGCCAGTCGCGATAACCGGCGGTTCCGCCGCTGCGCTGCCGGCCGTGCCGCGCGTGTCACCGCCGGAACTCCCGGCTTCATTGCAAGCCGCATGGACGCACATCGCCGAACTCAAGACCTCGACCGAAGCGCATGCCGCTCGCATGGCCGGGCAGTTCACCAAGACCTTCTCCTACTCCGGCCCGACCGGCATCGTGCACCTCGAGCAAAACGCGCAGGATGGCAAAAATATCTATGTCGATCGCGACTATGCCTTCGCCGGGCTGCCGCCGGAGCTCATCGGTGCCGACTGGCTGCAAGCCGCCGACAGCGACTCGCTCTACAGCGCTGTGGACCTGGTTGAAATCGCCGTCAGCGGCGGCACGGTTGTGTCCATCGCGCACGACGACCGCCTGCCCCTCCCCGCGTGGCTCACGAGCCAGTTCAAGCCGACCGACCTTTCCCTCACGGTGAAAGGTCATGCGCTGAAAATCTTCCAACATCGCGCCGCCCACGACGAAAGTCTCACGCTCGGCTCCAATACCGAGGATTCCAGCGCAAAAACCGGCGACATGTATGTTGTCTTCGTGAACGCGACCCACTAATCCAAACAGGATGCCTCGTCCTGCACCCACCGCCATCCCGCGCGTCGTCTTGATCGATGACGACCCGCATCAGGCCAAATTCATCAAGGCGGGCCTCGATCTCCTGGGCTTCAACATCGAATATATCCGCTCGGCCGATCAAGCCCGCCGGAAGCTGGAAGCCCGTGAGTGGTCGGACGTGGCGCTTTTCCTCGTCGATGTCATGATGCCCCATGGGAAAAATTACAGCGAGTTACTGACTCGCAACGGGGAAATCACCGGCTTTTTCGTGGCCAGGGATATTCGCAGCCGCCTCCCCTCCACGCCGATCATCCTGTGGTCGACGGATCCGTTGAACTCGATCGAAAAGCAAGCCCATGAATTTGTCCGCCGCTCGATCCCGCGGTGCACCTTTCTACGCAAGGAAGATGCGGTCAAAAAAGTTTTGCTCTGCTACCAGGGCTACGTGGATGGCGGCCAGCTGGATCCCAGGAAACGGGACAGCCCGGTTACTTTTGAGCGTTTGTTGAGCCTGTTAAAAGTTCTCGCCCCGCCCATCGCCACGATTTCCAAGGCATGGCTCGGTCAGCGTAGCGGCAAATAATTGTTTCCCTGGCGGCCGGGCACCGTTTCCGCTCATCAGCTGCCCACCGAAGGCGTTCGTCGCCGGCAGACCAGGAGAACTTCATAGACGCCGGTCAGATCGATCAAGCCATCCGTAAATCTCAACCGCTTCTGGAACAGCAGGCCGAACGGCAGCAAGAGCCAGTTATAATAGCGCAGGGCGGCCGACCGATGCTCGGTGAGCCATTTGACCGCGAAGCGCAGCATGCCCGGATTGTTGGGCTGCATTCCGAACACCGCGCTTTTTTCGACGACCAGCCCGTGGTCCGCGATCAACTCCCGCAGCTCCGGCGGCTCGTAGCGCCGCGCATGACCGACATAATCGTCGAATTCGTTCCAGTAGGCGGAATGCAACGGCACGGAAAAAATCAGGCGTCCGTCCTCCTTCAGCACGCGGCTCAATTCGGCAAAGACGCGCCGGTCGTCCTCGACATGCTCAATCACATCGCAAGCCATCACGAGATCGAAGCTTCCGTCGTCGAAAGGCAGCGCCGTGATTTCGCCCGACCGGGCAATCCCGCCGCCGGCATTGAGGCGCTCGATGGCCGGCGGGCTGATGTCGATGAAATGCGTGCCGGCGATCGGCAAGCGCGGACGCAAGCCGGGCCCGACTTCCAGCCGCATCGGGGCCGAGGGCATTAGTTCGGAAATCAAAGGCCACGTATTGAAACGCTCCGGCCGAACCAGGTAGGTCTTTGCCCAAAGGGCATCATAAAACTCGCTGTTTCTCGCAGCGATGTCGCTTGGTTTCATCGGGTGCGGCATGGAATGCGCAAGCTCTTGTACCGGCACCGGTTCGGTTGACACAAGACAAAGGCCCTTCACGAGCCGCTTCTTTGCGCCCCGATGTCAGTGCAGAAACCCGCCGGCCCGGAGCATCCCCACGACGCCGACCAGGATCCAGAACACATTCAGAAAACTATAGGCACAGTCTTTCCTGAGCAGCGAACACCAGGAAAGGATCACCGCGTCGGTCGTATTGAACGTCCAGACAAACATGAAAGGACTGCGCGGCCCCAGCCAGCTGACGAGGCTGAAGCTGAAGATTCTCATCAGCACGCCGATCATTTCGATCGTCTTGATGCGCCCGAGGATGAATTGATTTATTTTATTGGTGATCATGGTTAAAAATTTTCCGTTTTATTTAATTTCTACCGCCATTCGTGGCGCGGATACCGGCGCGAGAGTTCGGCCTTCACCTTCGGATACATGTCGCGCCAGAAGCTGGTGAGGTCGTCGGTCACCTGGATCGGCCGCTGGTTGGGCGCCAGCACCTCGATCTTCACCGGCACGCGGCCATGGCCGAGCGTGAATTTGCCTTCGACGCCGTAAAGCTCCTGGATGCGCGCGCTCAGCACCGGCGGCCCTTCCTTATTGTAGGTGATGCGCGAGCGCCGGCCATTGGCCATGGTCAGCCGCTCGGGCAGATAATCGTCGAGCACGGCGAGCTGCTCGGCCATCAGCCAGTCGCGCAGGATCGGCATCACTTCCTTTTTCATCACGCCGCGCGCGCTCATTTCGCCGTAGCAAATCTGCTCGATGAGCGTGGCCCGGTCGGCCTCGGTGATGGGATTCACCTCGAGCTCGGGAAACCATTCGGCCAGCCGGTTCACGCGGATGATCCATTGCTCCACGCTGTCGTCCCACGCGTCGATCTTGATCCGGCCGGCCAGCACTTCGCGCGTGAGCAGGGCCGCCGCCTCGTCGGACGACACCTCGTCGCTGCCGGCCTTGGCCTCCAGCACCAGGTCGCGGAAGCGCCGCTCGCGCCGCGCGACCACCCGCTTGGCCTGCTCGTCGTAAACCACGCCCTGCGCCATGCGGTAATCGTCCGGAAAAAGTTCGGCCAGCCACGCTTCATCGATCGCTGTGGCCAGGCTGAGCAGCACATTGACCTCGCCGCCGCGGCCCTCGATCTCGCTCACCTCCGCCGCCACCAGCAATGGCGCCTTCTGGATGGCACTTTCACGGGCCAGCACACCGCGCCGGTTGTGCACGAGCTCACAGCGCAGCGTGCCGGCGTCGAGCCGCCGCGCGAGATGGTCGGAAAAACCGGCCAGCACGCACTTGCGCACGGCCGTGCCATCAACGCGCTTTTCCGCGATGTCGAGACCCTCCTTGCCGGCGATTTCCAAAAATTGCTCGAACAGCGGGCCGACCTGCCGCGACGCCTGCGCGTGAATGCCGAGCCGGCGGCAGGCATCGAGCGAGTAGTTGTTTTTATCGGCATAGCGCCAGGCGCGCATGAGCAGAAAAAAATCGCTCTCGTGCTCTTCGCCGAGCAGGTCCTCGCGCGCCGCCTCGACCTCCTTCGAACCGCCGCGCATCAAAAAATTCCGTCCCTGCGTGAGCGCAGCCATGAGCGCGACGGAGCGCACACAACCGCGCGCGTCGGCCTCGAGCAACATGCGCGCATAGCGCGGATGCACCGGAAACCGCAGCATCCGGCGGCCGGTGTCGGTGATGGATTTTTTCTCGCCGCCAAGCGCGCCCAGGTCAACAAGCAAGGCCTCCGCCCGTTCCAGCGAACGCGGCTCGGGCTTTTCCAGCCAGGGAAATCCCGCCACATCGTCGATGCCACTGGCCTTGAGCGTGAGCACGACCTCGGCGAGGTCGAGGCGCTTGACCTCGGGCAATTCCTGCGCCGGCCGCTGCGCGTGTTCGCGTTCCGTCCAGAGACGCACGCACACGCCTGGCGCGGTGCGGCCGGCGCGGCCGGCGCGCTGGTCGGCGCTCGCCGCGGAAATTTTCTCAATGAGCAGGGTGTTGATCCCGCGATGCGGGTCATAGCGCGCCATACGCGCGAGGCCGCCGTCGATGACGGCCGTGACGCCGTCGATGGTGAGCGATGTCTCGGCGACGTTGGTCGAGACGATGATCTTGCGCGCGTCGTAACGCGCCACGGCGCGGTCCTGCGCCTCCGGCGGCAGTTCGCCGTGCAGCGGAAACGCCACGAAGTCGCGCAGGGTGCGGTCGCCCTGCACGGCCTGCACCGTGCGGCTGATTTCGTAGGCGCCGGGCATGAAGACCAGCAGATCGCCCGGCGTTTCGGCCGCGACCCGCGCGCACTCGCGCGCGGCCACGTCCCACACCGGCTCGCGCTCAAAATCCACCGCGCGCGGCAGATATTCGATTTTCACCGGAAAGCTGCGGCCCTGCGACGTGAGCACTTCGCAGGGCGCGAGATAGTCGCGCAGCACCGCGGCGTCCAGTGTCGCGGACATCACGAGAATTTTCAGGTCGGGCCGCGTGGTCTTCTGGATCTGCAAAGCCCGGGCGAGCGAGATGTCGCCGTAAAGATGGCGCTCATGAAATTCGTCGAACACCACCGCGCTTACGCCGCGCAGCGCCGCGTCGAACGACATCTGCCGCAGCAAAATGCCCTCGGTGACGAAGCGGATGCGCGTGCGCTCGCTCACGCGCGACTCGAGCCGGATCTGGTAGCCGACGATTTCGCCCAGCGGCGTGCCGGCCTCCTCGGCCACGCGCTTGGCCAGCAGCCGCGCCGCGAGCCGCCGCGGCTGCAGCACGACGACTTCGCCTTTCGCACCGAGCAACCCGTGCCGCAGCAGCATCTGCGGAATCTGCGTTGATTTGCCCGAGCCGGTCGGCGCCTGCACGATGAGCCGGCCCGACGCGCGCAGCGCCGAGACGACGGCGGACTCGAGTTCGTAAATGGGCAGGTCGCGCGGAGACATCGAAGCCCGCAAGCGTTCGCCTCGGGCCGTCGGTGGCAAGGCTGGAGCGTGAATAACCGGCGGATAAGATTACCCACAAGTTATTCACCGCCATGGACAACGTGAGCAAGTTGTGAAGAAGAAAGCCTTCCTTTTGCGCGCCCTCTTTCGCAACGTGATTGCGTTCCTTGATAGAACAGTCGCAGCCCGGCGGCCTGAAAAACCCGCCGAAAGCACGACTGGGATAATCCCGGGCGACCGGGGAAAGATTGACCGCAGCTGGTGCGGGCAGTCCCTTCCGACGCGCGCAAGCGCGTTTCCGGCAGGCAAATATCACCAGTTCCTCTGGACGGTGTCGTGACCGTTCCAGTCCACACACGAATCAGGAGCTGTGCGGCGAGCCGCGATTAGAAACCGCGCGCAAGCCGAGTCAGGCCCATCGGACGTTTCGACCGATGCGCCCACGCAGTTACCCAGAGGGTTATGGTTGCTACTGCGCAGACCAGAACGCAGCCGCGTTTCCCGGCGGGCCGACCCCGCCAAAAGGCTCCAACCTTCGCAGGCTTGGAGCGCGCAACGGAAACGAGGCAGCGGGGAGCGAACGGGCCAGGCAAAGCCCGCCAAACCTCCTCACCAGGGCGGTGTGAAAAACCGCATCACCCTACTGTAAGCCTAAAGCGACCTGAGAGTTAAGAGGTCAGACCCGTAACGTGGGGCCAACGCCCGGCCAAAAGCCGGGGCCGTCCCCACGACAAAGGTGCCGACGCGAATCACGTCCTTGCAGGCGTGTCTGCACCCCGTCCGGCGTGTCCATCACCGGCAGGTGGTGGCCGAACCGGGCGAAGAGACCTCACTCAACAAACCGCAGCCGGCAACGACCGCGGCGATCCCGCCATGAGATCGAGAACTTCGCATGCCGCGAAGAGTGGCGTCGGGGAGCACACGGCCCGCGAAAGCGAGGCGCCCAACAGTGTGCGACCGGGAAAGAGCGCGTGGCGAACGCCGACCCCCAAGTTTGGCCCCGGGACCGAAAGGTTCCGGGGCCTTCTTGTTTTCTGAAACTGAGATGTCTCCTCTTGTATCAATTCCCCATTTATCATGGCGCGCATGAGAACCGATTTCCGTAGCTTGGCTTTGCTAGCCATCACCATTGTTCCAATGATTCCCGCAGTTGGTTCGACGACTGATGTCGCACCTGCAGCCTTAGCTGCCGTTGCAGTAGCAGCTAAAGACAACAGTGAATTAGAATATTTGTATGAGGCAGACCAATCAGATCGAACGCCCAATGGCGATCGGCCGATTGATTGGAAGACGATCGAGCCCAGGGATCAGGAAAGGCAGAGGCGGGTCAAGGAGCTTTATACGACCAACCAACTGCAAACCGGCGGCGACTATTACAACGCAGCCATGGTCTTACAACACGCGGATGCTCCTGAGGATTATTTGCTCGCCCATGAACTCTGCATCGTTGCCGTCAGCAAGGGAGATAGAGATGCGCTTTGGTTAGCAGCGGCAAGCGAGGACCGCTTTTTAGAATCGATCAAACGCCCCCAGCGTTTCGGCACGCAATTCACCTCGGATGGATCAACTTCTCCCGCGAGTCTTTATGAAATGGAAGAGGGAGTTACGGATGAACTCCGGGCGGCCTTTGACGTTCCCACGCCGGCTGATGCCAAGGTGCGCGAAGCCATAGGCATGTATCCTCAAGAGGATCTTTTCATACAAGAGGGCAAGCTCACCGAAGCTGAAGCGATTGAACGACGGATGCTTGATCTGGTTCGTGCCAGCAAGGATGGACGGATCCTCGGTGCATTTTTGATCAAACTTGCCCAGACATTAAACCAAGAAAAGAAATATGCCGCAGCCGAGCCACTGGCCCGCGAGGGACTTCTTCAGCGCACGAAGGCCTTTTCACCCACAAGCTGGCAAATTTTCAGTGCCCAAACGACATTAGGAAGAAGTCTATTGGGCCAAAAAAAAGTTTCCGAAGCAGAACCCCTGCTGATTTCTGCCTACGCCGGCTTGAAGCAAAGCGAAGCTACAATTCCGAACCAGTTTAAATTGCGCATCAAGGAAACCGCAGAATGTCTTGCGCAGCTCTATGAAACGACTGACAAGCCGGCAAAGGCCAAGGAGTGGGCGCAGAAGATCACCGAATTTGATTTAGCACAGAAAGCACCCAACTGAGCATTACGCTGGCATAATAATTATCTGTCGGTCTCATTTTTCGCAGTTGGCGGCAGATCCAGCGTCACCGCCACCGGACGATGGTCGCTCGCCGCCGCGGCCTGCGGCGCATCAAAAATCCGCGCCCGGCCCTCGCGCACTGCGCCAATCAAACCGGGTGAAACGAGCACATGGTCGAGACCGGAATATAGTTCCTCCTTGGCGTAAAATTCCGTCCAGACTTCGCCGTGCGAGTCGGTCGCAGGCAGCACGGACGCGATCTCCATCTCACCGCGTCGCGACAGATACTGCAATGGCTTGCTCTCCTTGCTGTCATTGAAATCGCCGAGAATGATGAACTGGTCCGAGGCCGGGCGGGGAAACTCCTTCAAAATCAGCTGGCGGATCGCTGTCGCCTCCCCTGCGCGCCAGCGGGCCGAAATCGGATCGTCGTCCCGCTCGGTGAAGCGACTTTTCAAATGCACGGCCCAGAGCGTGACGTCGCCGCCGGCGGTCGCGAACGTCACCTCGAGCACGCCGCGCTTGGCCTTCTCGTGTTCGTGGAAATAGGAAAATTCCACATCCGGGTGCGGCATCACGGATTTCCATGGCCGCTTCGCGAGCAGTGCCACGTGCCGGTCGGGATCCGGCCCCTCCACCAAAAAAGCATTGGGATAATCATCGCCTTGCTTCGCCAGGTCGCGCTGCAGCTCGTCCAGGTAGGGCCGCGGGCCCACCTCCTGCAATACGAGGATATCGGCGTGCAGCACATGGATGACTCTGCGCAACGCGGTCTTTTCCGCCTCGGGCTTGGGATAGTCCTTTTTGAAGCCGTCGGGAGTCATGCGATCGGTCGCATTATAGTTCTCGATATTGTAGGTGGCGATGACGAGCGATTCGCCGCGCGCGACGACGCACCAGCAAAGGCAGGCCACAACGAAACGGAACGCGTTCATGCGGCTTTTTTCACCAGCGCCTGCTCGCGTTCGACCAGCGTCGGGTGCGAATAATAAAACCCGCTGAAGAACGGATGCGGCGTGAGGTTGCTGAGATTTTTCTGCGCGAGCTTGCGCAGCGCGCCGACCATCGGCGCGGGCGCACCCAGCGCGGCGCACGCGAAGGCGTCGGCGGCATATTCGTGCTTGCGCGAGAAAAAGTTCCCAATCGGCGAAAACCAGAACATCACCAGTCCGCCCAGCAGGCCGAAAAGCAAAAACGCCGGCGCCAGCCCGCCCATTGGGAAGCCAAATGCCGTGACAAACCATGGGCTGCGCGCCAACCAGGCGAGCGCCGCGAAACCGCCGAGTTGCAACGCCGCCGACACAGCCAGCATGCGCGGGATATGCCCGAGCCGGTAGTGCCCGATCTCATGCGCGAGCACGGCTTCGAGTTCATCGGGCGCCAGCTGCGCAATGAGCGTATCGAACAGCACGATGCGCCGGAAGCGGCCGAAGCCGGTGAAAAAGGCATTCGAATGGGCCGAACGCTTCGAGCCGTCGATGACCTCGATGGTCTGCGCACGAAACCCGGTGCGCTCCGCCAGCGCCATCAACCGCGCGCGCAGGTGGTCGTCGGGCAGCGGTGTGAGCTTGTTGAAAAACGGCAGGATGAGCTTCGGATAGAGCACCATCATCAGCAGTTGAAACGCGAACAGCAAACCCCAGCCCCACAGCCACCACGCGCCGCCCGCCGCATGCACCAGCGCGAGCAAGGCCCACAACAGCGGAAATCCGATGACAAATGCCAGCGCGAGGCCCTTCAACTTGTCCGCGATCCACAGGCGCGGCGTGCTTTTGTTGAAACCGAATTTTTCCTCGAGGCGAAACTGCGTCCACCATTCCAAGGGCAGACCCGGCAGGCTCAGCAACACGCCTGCGAGCAAAAGAAACAGCGCGCCTTGCCAGGCCCGGCCGGAACCGGCCACATGGGCAAAAAGCCAAGGCAGCGCGCCGCTGAAGACCGCCAACGCAAGCACGCCGGCCTCGAAAACCAGTTCGAGCTGCGCAAAACGGTTCTTGGCCAGCGTATAAGCCACGGCCTTCGCATAGGTCGGCTCGTCCATGATCGCAGCCACGGCCGCTGGCGCCACACCGGCGTGGCGTTGCACTTCTCGACGGTTGAGTGCATTAAGCCACAGTTCGGCCAGAAGGCGCAAAACGATGAGCACAGCGGTGATAATTAGGACCATGCGCGCAGTTCAGCGCATTTCGCGGCCGTGCGAAGCCCAAAGTTTGGTTGAAAATCCCGGCCGGCAGCGCAGAGTGGCCGGATGGACACAAAGGAACCCAAGGAGTCCAAGCTCAGCTTCGAAGCCTCGCTCACCAAACTTGAGACCATCGTTGAATCGATGGAATCGGGCGAAGTGCCTCTGGCCGAATTGCTGGCCAGATTCGAGGAGGGCAACAAACTGCTCAAGGTCTGCGAGGCGCGCCTCAAGGATGCCGAGATGAAAATCGAGCAGCTGAAAAAGCAGAACGGCGGGACGACCTTTGCCAAGTTTGAGCCGGAGCGCAGCCAGGATTAGTCTGCATCGTTTTTGCAGCCGATTCGTCTTCCATCTTTACGTTTCAATGAACGATTCCGTCCCTTCCCCCCGCCTGCTCGACGCCATTCACGGCCCCGCCGATGTCAAAGCCCTGCCGGCCGAGCAGCTTCCGCAGCTCGCGCAGGAAATTCGCGATGAAATCATCGCCGTGACCTCGCGCAACGGCGGCCACGTCGGCCCCAACCTTGGCGTCGTCGAACTGACCATCGCGCTCCACCGCGTGTTCACCACGCCGGAGGACCAGATTCTGTTTGATGTCGCGCACCAGGGTTATGTGCACAAGCTTCTCACCGGCCGCGGCGGCGAGTTTTTCAAAAAATTGCGCCAGACCGACGGGGCGAGCGGCTTTCTCTACCGGCCCGAGAGCGAGCACGATGCCTACGGCGCCGGCCACGCCGGCACCGCCCTGAGCGCCGCGCTGGGCATGGCCGTGGCCCGCGATTTGCGCGGCACCGCCGAGCACGTCGTCGCGGTCTGCGGGGACGCCGCCTTCACCTGCGGCATCACCCTTGAGGCGCTCAACAACCTCACCAGCACGACCAAGCGCCTGGTCGTCATTCTCAATGACAACGAATGGTCGATCGCCAAAAACGTCGGCGCCATCTCGCGCTACCTCAACCAGCTCTCCACCAACCCGACCTACAACAAGGTCCATGCCGACCTCGAAGCACTCTTCCGGAGCTTCCCCGTCGGCGTGAAAATGAACCGCATTTATCACCGGTGGAAACTTGAGACGAAGGATTTTTTCGTCGGCTCGTCGCTCTTCGAGAAATTCGGCCTGCGCTACCTCGGCCCCATCAATGGGCATGATGTCGACCGCCTGGTCAAAAACCTCGAGTTCGCCTCGCATTGCGAGCAGCCCGTGCTGCTCCACGTGCTCACGAAAAAAGGCCAGGGGCTCGAAGCCGCGCGGCAGCACCCGGAAAAATTCCATGGCGCCAGCCCGTTCGACCCGGTCACGGGTGAAAGCAAAAAATCCGCGCCCGGCACCCCGCCAAATTACCAGGATGTGTTCGGCCGCGCGCTCGTGCGCTTCGCCCAAGTAGATCCACACATCGTCGGCATCACCGGCGCGATGCCGAGCGGCACCGGCCTTTCGCATCTCGCAGAAGCGTGTCCGAAACAATTTTTCGACGTCGGCATCGCCGAGGAGCACGCGGTGCTTTTTGCCGCCGGCCTCGCGACAAAGGGCTTCCGCCCGGTCGTGGCGGTTTACTCGACGTTCCTGCAGCGCGCTTACGACCCCATCGTCCATGACGTCGCGCTGCAAAATCTGCCCGTGGTTTTCTGCATGGATCGCGCCGGGCTTTCGCCCAACGACGGTCCGACGCACCACGGCCTGTTCGATCTCGCCTATGCGCGCTGCGTGCCCAACTGCGTGCTCATGCAGCCGAAGGACGAGGACGAACTGGTGGACATGCTGCACACGTCGCTGCAGCTCACCTCACCCGCTTTCATCCGCTACCCGCGCGGCGCCGGCACCGGCATAAAGGTCAAGGACACGCCCGCCGTGCTGCCCATCGGCCAGGCGGAGGTGCTGCGCCAGGGCTCGAACATCATGATCTGGGCGCTTGGATCGATGGTGCCCGATGCGCTCAAGCTCGCCGAACGCCTCGCGACCGAGGAAAACCTCAGCGTGGGCATCGTGAACGCGCGTTTCGTCAAGCCGCTCGATCGCAACCTGCTGCTCAGCCATGCCGCGGTCGTGCCGCTGCTGGTGACGATGGAAGACCACGTGCTCGCCGGCGGCTTCGGCAGCGCGGTGCTCGAGACGCTACAGGAGGCCGAATGTCCCACCGCCGTGGAACGCATCGGCTGGCCCGACAAATTTGTCGAACACGGCAGCAGCATCGAACAGCTCCGCGCCGCGCATGGCCTCGCCCCCGAGGACCTCTACCGCCGCGTGCTCGACCGATGGCGCAACCGCCACACCGAGCCGGTGGAAGTGGATCTTTGACCGGCCGGATCCGCATCGCAGGCCACGTCGGGAACGCCGCGATTTGCGCCGTTCAACTACCGCCCTGATAACTCGGGATCGGTTCATAAGTGCTGATTCCGCCGCCGCTCCCCGACCAGGCCGTTTCTGTGATGACATTCCCCGAAGCGACGTGCCGCTGACGCCGACGACATGCGGCGAACACGCCGGATAAGAGATGCCGGCATCTCTATCGCCTGATGACGCGAAAAACGTCACGCCAGAAATGGTTACGCAAACGATCTAGCACGGCATGATTCGGCATAGGGTTAACGGTTAAAAATAATTATTCGACTCAATCGCTGGGCTGCCAGGGCGCGGGCACATTGCTCAGCGGAACGAAGCTGGTGGGCGTCGTGCCGTTCATGAGGAAGAGGCCGGTGTCCCCGGTGGTGGCATTGCGCAGAAGAATGTCGACGGAACCGTCGCCATTGAAATCGGCGAGGCCGGCCACGGTCCACGGCAGCGGCAGATTGCCGACCGGCTGGAAGGCGGTGGCAGTCGCTCCATCCATCAGACTGACGATCATGTCTCCGGTTGTGGGATTGTACCAGAGCAGGTCGGATTTGCCGTCGCTGTTGAAATCGCCCACGCCGGCGATCGTCCACGGCGAAGGCAGGTTGCCGATGGAAATATAACCGGTGTTGGTGGTGCCGTTCAACGCCCAGAAGCCGACCTCTCCGGTCGTGGTGTTGTCGAGGAAGACATCGGTCTGCCCGTCGCCGTTGAAGTCGCCGAGTCCAGCCACGGTCCAGGACGGGTCGAGCGCACCGAGACCGACGTAGCTGGTGATGGTGGTTCCGCTCATGAGCGTGACGCCGATCTCACCAGTGGTGCCATTGCGCCAGAGGATGTCCGGCTGGTCATCGCCGTTGAAATCGCCCACGCCGACAATGCTCCACGGCGGGCCGATGTTGGCGATGAAAGTGGCGCCGGTGACGGTGGTGCCGTTCATGGTCCACACGGCCACATCGCCGGTGGTGGTATTGTGCCAGAGGATGTCCGGCCGCCCGTCGCCGTTGAAATCGCGCAAGGCCCAGCCGGGAACCAAACGCGGCGTGATCGTTATCGAGAAATCCTGGGTGGCGTCCGGACTGACGCCATTGGTCGCGTCGATCGTTCCCTTGTACACGCCGCTCGTGGTAGGCGTGCCGGACAATACTCCGTTTGCGGTGAGTGTGAGACCCGGTGGCAAGGCGCCCGAGGAGAAGGTTGGTGTTGGGACACCGACGGCAGTGTAAGAGAAGCTGTAGAAAACTCCAACCATGCCTGAAGGAGGAGGCCCATTGGTGATAATAGGCGGAGAAGTTACCGGCTGCACGGTGATGGCGAAGCTTTGCGAGGCCGGGAAGCCGACGCCGTTGGCAGCCGTGACCGTCCCGGTATAAACACCCGGCGTAGTCGGCGTACCGCTGAGTACGCCGCTGGAAGACAGATTCAGGCCGGCCGGGAGGGCGCCGGACGAAACTGAGAAGGTCGGTGACGGAGAGCCGGAGGCCGTGTAAGTGAAGTTAAACGGGACGCCCACCATCGCCACGGTCGGCGGCGGGTTTCCGATAATAGTGGGCGGATACGGCGTTGGGTTCACTGTAACGGTGAGATTCTGCATGGCGTTCGGATTCACCCCGTTGGCGGCTGTCACCGTAATAGTGAAGGGAGATCCCGTGACGCTCAACGGCGTGCCGCTCAAGACGCCTGTCGTCGCGTTTAGGCTCGCCCACGAAGGCAATCCGGCGGCGCTGAAGGTTGGCACCGGAAAGCCCGTGGCTGTAACGGTGAAGCTGCCGGCTTGGCCAACGGTAAAGGTCGTGTTGTTGGGACTCGTAATCGTAGGCGCAACCGATGTTCCAGGCCGGAACGCCCGCAGATACCCGTCGGAACCGGCGATGTAGAGCGTTCCGTTTGTCACGCTCACCGGGCCACCATAAGGTATGGTCTGCACCAGCGTGCCAGTCTGCAGATTGAACAAATAGGTGCTGGTGGAGGATGAAACGACGAGCGAATCGGTGGCTACGACCGGCTGGCCCGTCAACCCGGTGTCGCCCGTTTGATACGCGGTTATGCTTGCCCCCGTGGATGCGTTCAGCACCTCCACCTGCGAACCCGAAATAACATAGAGGTTGCCGTTGGCCACCGCAGGCGTGCCGGTGAAAGTGCCGCTCACCGTCCATGCGATGGCGTGTGTCGTCACGTTCACTGCGTTGAGGTAGGCGCGCCCATTGGCATAGGCTAGGTTATTGGCGATTGGCACCGCACAATTCATCGAAGAGTTACTCGAGTCGGTCAGCGACAAGGACCACGAAACGACCCCGGTCGACGGATCGACCGCTTTGAAGCTTCCTGCCACGTATGAATAAACCACGCCATTGTAGTAAGTGGGGGTCCATTCATCGTACTGGGGCTCGGCGACAAAGGCGCTTTGGCTTCCGTTAAAATTGAACCCGTATAAGCCGCCAAACGATCCTCCGTCGACCCAAATACCAATCGACTGGTAAACGGTTGGCGCGAGATAGCTTTCCCATTGCGCAGTAAAAGGAGCCGTCCAATTGGTTTGTCCCGTGGCCGCGTTGAAAGACCACAAAGCTGGCGGTACCGTGCTCGACCCGCCATTGGACAAGCCCTGGCCCTGCTGCACATAGACATTCCCCTTGTAGTACGTCGGTGGGTTGATGGAATTATAGGCTACGCCGGTTGAGGTAAGACCGCTCGGACTGTAAATGTAGTTCCACAGCGTTGCACCAGAAGTCACGTTCACCGCACTCAAGGCTGCTGGACCAAACCGGGAAATCGGGGTGACGTACGCGACTCCGTTCTCGATTGCGACCTGGTTTAGCGGCAAGCTTCCGCTGATAAACGAGACCACCCATGCTTCCGCGTAAGTCGCCCCGAGCAGCGACCCACGATAGACGCCAGTATGGGCCTGGCCGTTGCCAAAGCTTGCCCAGTTAGCTGTGGTCTTGTTGTCGGTCACGGTGACAATCTGGTTCGCAGTGGTCCAACCTGCGGCAGTTGCGGTTACCGTGGTGGTCTGCGTGCCGTAAACACTAAGGTTGTCGATGATGGTATAGGGGAACGCGACGCTGTTCTGCCCGGCCGGGATTATGACACTGGTCGGCACGGTCAACGCTCCCGTGTTCGACGAAGTAAGCGTAATCGTCGTGGTCGTCCCGGATACCGCGCTGATGACAACGGTTCCCTGCCCATCCGGATCGCTTTCATTGACGGTTGAGGGGAGGGAGAAGGCGAGGATCGAACCAGAAACGACGGTGAGACTGAAATTCTGGCTGGCGCTGCCTGCCGTATTGGTGACCGTGACTGTTCCCGTGAAGGTTCCCGGTGTCGTCGGCATTCCGGAAATTACGCCGACGGAGGAGAGAGTTAGGCCCGGTGGCAGGTTTCCATGTGATACCGAATAAGTCGGAGCAGGCGAGCCTGTAGCCGAGAAAGTAAAATTAAAAGCGCTGCCCTGCGAAATCGGAATCGAGAGCGGGCTGCTCGTGATGGCGGGCGCTTGGTTCACAGTGATGCTGAAATTCTGCGAGGCCAAGCCGCTGGTATTGCTGGCCGTGACCGTGCCGCTGTAAGTTCCCGACGTGGTCGGCGTGCCGGTCAGCGCCCCCGCACCCGAGAGCGTAAGGCCGGGTGGGAGACTCCCCGAGGTGACGGCGAAGGTTGGGAACGGATAGCCCGTGGTCGTCCAGATGAAAGCGTAATTCGAGCCGACCGTCGCGATGGCCGGAGGAGGTCCGTTCGTGATAACAGGCCCGTAGGTTTGCAAGACGGTGATGCTGAACGTCTGGTTCGCATTGGGAGAAACGCCGTTTGTGGCCGTCAATGTAACCGTGAAGGGCGACCCATCCGCAGTCGGCGGGGTGCCGCTGAGGAGGCCGGTGGCGGAATCGAGGCTCGCCCACGACGGCAAGCCGGTGGCGCTGAAGGTAGCGGCCGGATATCCGGCCGCCATCACGGTAAAACTGCCAGCTTGGCCGGTCGAAAAGATGGCGCTGTTGGTGCTGGTGATGGTCGGCGCGACCGGGGCGGCCGAATGGAAGGCCCGAAGCGTCCCGTCCGCGCCAGCGAGATAAAGGGTGCCGTTCGCCACGCTCACCGGGCCACCATACGGTATGGTCTGCACCAATGCCCGGGTGCCCAGGTTGAAGAGATAGGTGCTGGTGGATGACGAAACGACGAGCGAATCGCTGGCCACGATCGGCTGGCCCGTCAATCCGGTGTCGCCCGTTTGATACGCGGTTACGCTTGCCCCCGTGGATCCGTTCAGCACCTCCACCTGCGAACCCGAAATAACATAGACGTAGCCGTTGGCCACCGCTGGCGTGCCGATGAAAGTGCCGCTCACCGTCCATGCGACGGCGTGTGTCGCCACGTTCACCGCGTTGAGGTAGAGATGCCCATTGGCATAGGCTAGGTTATTGGCGATGGGCATTGCACAATTCATCGAGTAAGAGGTACTCGAGTCGGTCAGCGACAAGGACCACGAAACGGCCCCGGTCGACGGATTGACCGCTTGGAAGCTCCCTGCCACGTACGAATAAATCACGCCGTTGTAATAGGTGGGCGTCCACTCATCGTACTGGGGCTCGGTGACAAAGGCGATTTGGCCTCCGTTAAAATTAAATCCGTATAAGCCACCATAAGTTCCACCGTCGACCCAAATGCCAGCCGACTGGTAAACGGTTGGCGCAAAATAACTTTCCCATTGCGCGGTAAAAGGAGCGGTCCAATTGGTTTGTCCCGTGGACGTGTTAATCGACCACATAGCTGGCGGTACCGTGCCCGACCCGCCATTGGACAAGCCCTGGCCCTGCTGCACATAGACATTGCCCTTGTAAACTGTGGGTGGATTGACGGCGTAGCTCGTTTCTCCAGTACTCGCGAACGAAAGGGACCCGACAAGCGTGCCCGTTACGGCGCTGACCGCCGTCAGATCGGCGGTACCGGAATGAGTGCGGGGTGTAACGTACACGAGACCCTTATCGACCGCGACCGGATTAAGCGCAGTGGATCCGCTGCTGAACGTGGCCGACCACGCCTGGCCATAGGTGACCCCGAGCAGCGACCCGCGGTAGACCCCGGTATGAGCCTGGCCGTTGCCAAAGGTATTCCAGCTCGCGATGGTCTTATTGTCGGTGACGGTGACGAGCTGACTGGCGCCGGTCCAGCCCACGGCGCTCGCGCTCACGGTGGCAGTCTGCGTGCCATAAACAGAAAGGTTGTCGATGATGGTATAAGGCAGCGGGACGCTCGATTGGTTTGCCGGCACGGTTACTGTCGCGGGCACGGTGAGCGCACCGGTGTTCGACGACGCAAGCGTGACGGTGATCGGACTCGACGAAACTGCGCTGACGCTCAACGTTCCCTGGCCATCGGGATCATCCTCGTTGACGGTGGCGGGCAGAGTGACGCCGAGAACCAGGCCTGAAACAACCGTGACTGTGAAATTCTGGCTGGCGCTGCCGGCCGAGTTGGTGGCCGTGACCGTGCCCGAATAGGTTCCGAGCTGCGTCGCAGCGCCGGTGATCGCGCCGGTCGACGAAAGTGAAAGGCCCGGCGGCAGGCCTCCGGCCGTGACCGCGAAAGTCGGCGTCGGGGTGCCGGTGGTCGCGAAGCTGAAGTTATAAGCTGAACCGATCGCGATCGGCACGGAGAGGGGCGCGTTCGTAAACGTCGGAGCCTGCTGTACGGTAAGGACGAGTGTCGCCGATCCGGTGCCATTCGCGTTCGTTGCGCTAAGGGTGATGTTGCTTATGCCCCCGGCGGCAGGCGTGCCGCCGATCAGGCCGGTTGAGTTGATACTAAGTCCAGTGGGCAGGCCAGTGGCGCCGAAGGAAGTTGGGCTGTTCGAGGCCGTGATTTGATAACTGAACGGCTGGCCAGCGGAAGCACTCGCGGTCAGGCTACTGGTGATGACGGGAGGCGGAGGCGTCACGGTCAGCGAGACCGAACGAGAAGTGTTGCCGAAACCGCTGGTCGTGTTGTTGAAGTTGATCGTGCCGGTGTAGGTCCCCACCCCGAGGCTATTGGCCGCAGTGTTGATTGAGGCCGTCACGGTCGTGCTGACGCCGGAGGCGAGCGTACCGCTGGCGGGCAAGAGCGTGATCCATGAGGGCGCGCCGTTCGCGTTCCACGACATCGACCCGGATCCCGTGTTCGTCACCTGGTAACTGGCGCTGCCCGGTGTGAACGGTCCGCCGGTCCCGCCGGTCGAGGTGAATCCACTGGCCGGAGTGACCGAAATGTTGGCCAGCGTGGTGACATTAAATGAATTGCTATTGCCGATGTGTCCCGAGCCATCACTGGCCTCGAGGACAACTCCTGCCGCAGCCTGGCTGATGGTGAGCGATCCGCTCCAGGCACCCGCGGTGAACGCCTCGGTTGTTCCCGGCGATACAGGCACAGAACTACCGACGGTATATTTCAAGTCGACGAACAACCATCTGTTCGTATCGGAAATCGTGGGGAATGCGTCGCCCGAGGCAGAGTAATCCTGATTGATCGTGCCGTTGGCGAAAATCGAGGGGAGACCGGTGCTCCAATAGTAGGTCTGGCCTCCCGACAAAAAGGCGACGCGATAAGTGACGCCGGACTGCAACTGCACTGGTGTGATCGGCGTATCCGTCCACACACCGTTGGGGCCGGAGACGGGCGTACTGGCAAGCAAGACGCCTGAATCGGTCCAAATGGATACCTTCGAGCCGGAGTAACTCCGCACTGCGGTAACCGTGATGGGGCTCGAGGGCGTGAAGGAATAGCCGAGGGTCCAGGTCCCGTTATTTCCGCTGTTAGTAGACGTTGGGCTGTTGAGAATTGTCTGCGGGCCCGCCGACGCGAGCGTGGCAGTCCCGGTGAAACCCGTTACGGTGTTATTGACCGAATCCTGTGCGGTAATGGTCACGGCAAACGGCGTGCCGACCGTCTGCGGCGAGCCGATCGTGCCCCAAATAAAGTGATCGAGCGATCCGTAAGCCTGGATCGTAAGGCTGAAGGCCTGGGAAGAGGAAAGCCCGTCCGTGCCGGCCACCTTGACCGTGAAATTGGCTGTTCCAGCTGCGGTTGGTGTGCCGGTGATGACACCGGCGCCATTCATCGTCAGCCCCGCCGGAAGGGCCCCGGAAGTCATCGACCAAGCGTAGGGCGCCTTGCCACCGGTCGCGCCGATCGACTGAGTGTAGGGCGAATTTAGGATGCCGCTCGCCAGCGTGGGCCCGGAGGTGAACGTTGGCGGGCTGCCCACCGTCATCGTGAAAGGCGCATCGGAGTTGGACCCAACATTGTCGGTGAGCTTGACGTCAAAAGTGTAAGTGCCGGTTGCACTCGGCGTGCCGCTCAGGATGCCCCCGGTGCTCAGAGTCAGCCCGGGCGGGAATGTGCCGGTCCCGGGCGAATACGTATAGGGCGGGGTTCCGCCTGCCGCCGCGAACGGCAGATTATAAGCCAGCGCTGTCGAGCCGATCGGCAGCGGGCTGATCGTGGTGATGACGGGAGTTCCCGCCGAGAGGCAGGTAATCGCCAGGGCCGTGGACGACGACTTTCCCTTGCTGTCGGTTACCTGCACGGTGAAGTCCGCTGTGGTACCGGAGACATTGGTCGTACCACTGATCACGCCACCCGAGCTTAAGCTAAGCCCGTTCGGAAGACTGCCAGAAAGGATGGAAAACATGTATCCGGGCGTGCCGCCGGTTGCCGTCAGCGTCTCATTGTAGGCCACGCCGGCGGATGATGACGGCAGCGGGTTCGTGTCGGCGATGACCGGAATCGAGGCGGGGGCCAGCGCATTAATGAGCGCTGCGCCGCTGGGCGTTCCCCAACCCGTGCAGAGATCATATCCGGCCGTGCCCGGGAATTTGCTGGGACTGCTCGAACTGAAATTGTTGCCTACGGTCGTGTCGTGAAAATCCGTCGCATAGCCCGATCCCTCGCCGATCGCGTAGACGGCGGGGTTGATGAACCCGACCGTCGTACCCGCGTTGACCATTGCCTGCTGATTGACCAGCGCGGTGAAGCCGGCCCAGAGTGGTGCGGCGCAACTGGTGCCGCCGACGAGCTGGTCACTGCCGTCCGCACGCACGTAGGCATTCTCCGCCGTAAGCGCCACGTCGGGCACGTTGCGCATCGTGGTCGATCCCAGGTTCGCCGTCATGCTGATGCCCTGCTGCCAGCTTGGGATCGCGTACTGCGTACTGATGCCGCCGCCCGTTCCAATGCCGTCGTTGCGGTTCCAGACCTGCTCGGAAGAATAGGCTCCCCCGGCATTGGCCGTGGTCAGCATTGTCCCACCCACTTCGGTCGCATAGGGTGTGTCGCCGGGAAACGGAATCAGTCCAGTGAAGGCGTCGTTGTCGCCCGATGCGGTGAAGAATGACTGCCCCTGCGCCGCCATCTGTTGGAAAATCTGGTCCGCCGCCGGGTCCATCGGGCCGCCCGGGATATACCAAGAGCAGCTAAGCTGCTTGGCTAGATTGTCGTTGGCCATGCGATTGAGAATATCATGCCAGTTGCCCGACGGGCCTGCCTCGTAGACGATAATGCCCGCCAGACCCGGTGCCATTGACATCGACATTTCGATATCGAGCGAGACCTCGACCTCGCCACCGTTGCCGGTCGGCACGCCGCTGAAGCCGTCGAGCAGGACATTGGTCAACGGCACCGCGGGAAGGTTCGCCTTCGTCTCGTAATAGGTAATGTCGCTGGCGGTGTAACCGTCGAATTGAAGTAGACCCACCGTCTGGCCCGAACCGGTCAAGGCCACGCCGGGCACATAAGCCGTACGAAAATCGCTGCCCATGTAGCCACCATTCGCTCCGGTTCCGAGATTGGGCGAGGCGGTCGGCGAACCGGAGTAAGGCGCCGACGCGGCCGTGCTCTTCCCGGTGGTGGTGCCCGATTGCGACGCAGTCGCCCCGCGAAGCTTGTAGCGGGGCTGCGGCAAGGTGTAGTTGTCGAGGCCGCTGATGCCAAGGACCTGGACCGACAGGTTGAGCGTCGGGTCGGCATTGGGCGCGAAAAACTTCCGCTTCTCAGTTGGATGTTGGTAGCTTAGCATCGTGACCCCCAATGCCTTTTCCACCACCGGAACCGTGCCCTTCACGTCAACGATCAGCCGGTTTGCATATTGTGCAGTGACCGTCAGGCCGTTCGCCTTGGCGAACGCAATAACCGCCTGATAATCGCTCTGCGTCGGTCCAAACTGCGCCGTGAACTGCGCTGGCGTCAGATAATGGCGATAGTTGGGGCTCTTGGGATCGCTGATCTGCTGCAGAAACTGGGCCAGCCCAGCTTGGTTGCGCACCGGCAAGCTGATGGCAAGGTTGAGTTCCTGCGTCTTATCGAGAGGCCCGATTGGCTTCAGTTGGGAGAGAATGGCAGGTCGATGTCCATGCACCGTCTGCAATGCGGCGGCGTCCACCTGAAGCGCCCCCATCGACACGGCAACGCCGATCAAAAACAACACATTAATCAATGTGCCCTTTGGCCGGAAATAGGATGCAGCATGGATCATTCCAAGCCAGATGGAGAATTACCCTCATATTTAATTCAAGCCTCTAATGCAACAGATTGCTAAAAAACTCATCGAACAAAAAATTGGCCGGGAATTTACCGCTGGCTGAACATGGACCAGGTCGAGATCGTCGATTCTAGGCATGTTTCTGGAAGGCGATTCCTCTTGGTTTCGGCGAAATTTTTCCCGTGGGCATCTTTCGGCAACCTGGTAAAGATTGCGTGATGTGAAATGACCATTCCCAAGTGTCTTCTCGTCTCGATAAACCACCTAAGCAATGAATAACAGTGCCTCCCCTTCATCTTTGGCCAACACCAAACAACGGGCTTGTTCACTCTATTCTACTCTGCCACACAAAAGCGATGAGTGCACGTCGCAACGTAGTGATCTTTATAACCGGACTAGTCATTTGCTTGCTGGTGGGCATAGGCGTTTATCTTCTCTCGCCAGCTAAAAGATCAGTTACAGGAGCGACTAACGGTCCCAACGTGGCGGCGCAGCCTCCAGGCTTGGCGTCTCAGAGCGCGGATACAATACATTCACCTCAACCCCAGGTAAGCTCGGGATCGCCTCCTGTCTACAAATACAATGCCCAAGGCCAGCTCGCAGCGATTATTTACGCTGATGGCTCGATCTGTACCTACCGTTACGACGCTAACGGGGACAAAATCAGTGAAACACGCCAATCCGGCCAAACCTGGACCTACCTCTACGACAAATCCCATAAACTCGTTGCCACTATCGACCCGAAAGGCGACGTAACCCGTGAAAAAGGATCTTCCACCACCGCCCAATAGCACAGCAACTACGTTCTCCGCGTAGGCCGACCGATTTTGGGTACTTCAGCTTCTGCCATCACGCAGTGCGCGGCTCGCGCAGATTCGTGTGCGTAACTGATCGGCCTCGGTTTTTCGGTCCACCCCTAGAGTCGGTCTGGACGATGGGTTGATGTTAATATGGATGACGTCGATTGTGCATCCCTGGCAGAGGGAACGCCCGGCTCGGCGGGCCTGACCGGAGCCAGGGATGGAAGTAAACTCGCCGCGTAAATGGCCGGACTGCGGTAGCCAAGCTGGCGGCGCGGGCCGGCGCTGATTGTAACGGTTGCGATGGTCTTCGATCACGAGCGGGTCTTCGTCAGGCTCCAGAGCTGCTCGCAGTTCAGGCACTCGTCGCGGAAGCGGCCATGGAAGGATTCCACGAAGTCGTTCCACCAGGGGGTGCCCGGCTCGATGTAGATCGTCTTGATGTTTTTACTCGGCCCCAGCGCTGGATTTCTCTGGCGATGAACTCCGAGCTGTTATCTGAACCGATGGATTCAGGTGCGCCATGCCGGGCGATCACCCGTGTAAGCCGCCTCATAAATCTTGAGCCGGGTGTTGCACAGTAGGGGCAATGGTTACTTCGAAGACTGACGACGTGCGGAGCTTCTGGGCAGGATTGCCACGTCAACCGGCAACCCAGCTTCGCGATTTTCTCTGTCAGAGGAGAAAACTGGTGCGGGCGGAGGGAGTCGAACCCTCCTCTCAAGCTTGGGAAGCTCACATAATAGCCGATATACTACGCCCGCAGAGGACCGTGTGAGCTAACAAGCGCGCCTCACTCGCCGGCGCAATGCAAAAAATTATCATCTACAATGCATCCTCATGCTTGTCTCGCCGTGATTTTACTGAGATATATTGGTTCCAGTGGCATTCGTGCACACTACTCGAATAATTTCCTGCACGCGCCGCCGATCCGGGCCGGTCATCGCTATGTTATTGGCGATCGGCCTATTCATTGGTGAAACCGCCCGGGCTGAAGCAGTGCCCGCATCCATCAGCGATCATTTCACCCGGCCGATTGTTGTCCCCACTCCGATCGACAGCTATCCCACCTCGTTCCTCGGGCCATCGGGAAAGTATGATGGATTCTCCGTGGAACTGCTGGATGCCGTCGCCCGGGTGATGGACCTGCAGTTGAAGCGCGTGCAAACGTCGGCCATCGACCTCCAGCCCCGGCTTCTCGCGGGCGAATTCGACGTCTTGCAGGTCTACACCCGCGTACCGGAGCGCGAAAAGTATCTCGATTTCTCGGTGCCATATATCGAACTGCAGGGCACCCTGTTCGTCCGGAAGGAAAAAAACCTGGTCAATGAAATCCCCGATCTCAACGGACGGGAGCTTGTCATCGTCAGCAAGGGCAGCATCGGAGATGAATTCGTACACAACTATAATCTCAATGCCCACATCGCTTACGAAAGCTCGGTGCAACAGGCGCTCCAGGAATTGAATGCCGGCCAGCATGACGCGGTCTTTGCCAGCCGTCTGAGCACCCTTTCCGTCATCGATAAATTCAAACTCGACAACGTCCGCCCCCTCGGCGTGCCGGTCGACGGCTACGACATGCAGCTCTGCTTTGCCGTGCGCAAGGGGGATGCCATGCTGCTCGCCCGCCTCAACGAGGGTCTCGCCATCCTGCACCGCACGGGCGAATTCGACCGCATCTACACCAAATGGTTTGGCCAGTTCGAACCGAAAAAATTCACCCGCGAGGAATTGACCGCGTATATAGCGGCCACACTCGCCATCGCGTTTCTCATCGCACTCTGGGGTCTCATGCGCCAGCGCCAGTTGCGGCGCCAGATCGCCGAGCAGGCGGCTGAAATCGCCCAAAGCCGCGCCATTCTCGCGGAAGCCCAGCACTTCGCGCGCATCGGCCACTGGCAGATCACACTTTCCTCCCGCGTGCCGGCCATCTGGTCAGAGGAAACTTATCACATCCTCGAGCGGAATCCGCAGCTGGGGCCATTGTCTTTCACCGCCCTCACCCATTGCGTTTTCCGCGAAGACCGAGCCCGCTGGCTCGGCGTGCTGCGCCGCAGCGTGGATGCCGCCGCCGACTACGCCCTCGATGTCCGCATCGAGCCACGACCCGGTGTCCGCAAAATCATCCACGTGCGGGGCCGGCCGGTGCGCGACGCCCGCGACCGGCTCATCGGTTATTTCGGTACCGCCCAGGACGTGACCGAATGGCGCGAAGCGGAGCGCGCCCAGCGCGAGACCGCCCAGTTGCTCCATGCGCTTTATGATAACGCCCCCTATGCGATGGGTGTTTTTGAACTCGCCGACAGCAACGTCGCCGTTGTGTCGGTCAATCCCGAGGCATACCGGCTGCTGGGCCTGACGGGCAAAGCCATCCCCGGACGCTCCCTCGCCGAGTTTGGCCTGAACCCCGAACAGGTCTCCTTCTGGACGGAACTGTTCACCCGCCACCCCGATGACGGCGCCCCGTTCAAGACCATGTTCCGTCACAACGCCACGCATCGCGATCTTGCCGTCACCCTTGTGCCGCTCGGCGTAGTCAGCAAACACCCGCGCTTTTGCCTCATCGCCGAAGACATCACCGAGCGCGTCCAGAAAGACGCCGAAATCGCCCAGAGCCGCCGGCTCCGCGCCATCGGCGAACTCGTCGGCGGCATCGCCCACGAATTCAACAATCTCCTCACACCCATCCTGCTCAAGGCCGACGCGCTCCAGCAGGAGTGGGCCCGCCAGCCTTCGCTCGCCGGCGAGCTCCAGATCGTCATCGATGCTGCGATGCGCGCCTCCGAGATCACCCGCCGCCTGCTCACCTTCGGGCGCAAAACCGACCGGCGGCCCGAGAAAATCCGCCTCCGGACCGCCATCGAAGGCGACCTTGAACTGCTCCGCCACACCGTCGACCGCCGCATCCAGATCAATTGCACCGTGCCTTCCGACCTTCCGGTGCTGTGGCTGCCCAGCACGGACGTGCACCAGATCATCGTCAATCTCCTGCTCAACGCCCGCGACACGCTCATCGAAAAACTCGCCCGCACGACGGCCAACGAGCAATGGGTCGCCTGTATCCAGATCGAGGCGGCAGCCATGCCGGCGGATGCCGTCACGCCACTCGACCCGCGTGTCCGGTCGCGCCCCACCGGCTGGGTGCGCCTCACCCTGCGGGACAACGGCCTCGGCATGCCTCCGGCCGTCCTCGAACGCATTTTTGAACCTTTCTACACGACCAAACCCGCCGGCCAGGGCACCGGCCTGGGCCTGGCCACGGTATGGCATCTTATCACCGAAATCGGCGGCCGCATCGAGGTGGATTCCACGCCCGGCACCGGCACGACTTTTCACCTCTGGCTTCCCATCCACACGCCCACCGATGCCCCGGTCAGCTCCATCCAGACCGCGGGCGCTCCGGCCGTCTCGCTCAGCTCGGCCCATATACTTCTGGTGGAGGACGAGGAAGTCGTTTCCCGCCTGGTCTGCGAGATTCTTGAACGCCAGGGCCACCGGGTCACTGTGTTTGCCGACGGCCGCGGAGCCTGGGAAAAGCTATCCGCCACGCCGGGCGCGTTCGACGCCATCGTCATGGATTTCAACATGCCCGGCCTCAACGGCCTTGAACTCGCCCGCCGCGCCCGCGACCTTCCCTTCAAAGGCATCATCATCGTGATCAGCGGTCGCGTGACCGAGGGCGACCGCGCGGAGTTTCTGCGCTGCGGCGTCAACCGCATCATCGAAAAACCCTTCACGCTCGACACCTTCGTCGGCGCGCTGGCCGCCTTTGGCCTCGCCCGGCCGCGGCTGATGGAAACCATGACGAAGGCGACCGCCAGATATTAGTGATAATCGCGCCGCCCATCGAGCGCGCTCTTCAGGGTCACTGAATCGGCATAGAGCACGCCTCCGCCGCTTGGCAGGCCAAAGCCGATGCGCGTCACCTGCACGCGCCCCGCCGGCAGCCGCTCGGTGAGAAAATGACACGTCGCCTCACCCTCGACGTCATTCGAAAGGGCGAGGATCAATTCGCGCACCGTGCCCGCCTCGACCCGTGCCAGCAGCGGGGCAAAATTCAAATCGTCCGGCCCCACGCCATGGATCGGCGAAAGTTTCCCATGCAGGACATGGTAGACGCCGCGATATGCGCCGCTGCGCTCGATCGCCACCAGATCGGGCACCTGCTCGACGACGCACACGACGCCCGCGTCGCGCTTTTCGTCCGCACACACCGCGCACAGCTCCCCCTCGGCCAGGTTGCCGCAGCGCCTGCAACGCCGGACCGCGGCCGCCGCCTCCTGCAGCGCCGCCACCAGCGCGGGCAGCCGCAGGGGCTTCTCCACCAGCAGATGCAGCGCGATGCGTTCCGACGAACGGTAGCCGAGGCCGGGCAGTTGCTTCAGGTGCTTCTGGAGTTTCTCGAAGGCCGGCGTCATCGCGTGCCCCGCGTCACATCAGGCCCGGCATCTGGAATGCCGAGGTCACCTTCTGCATCTCGGCATCGTTGTAATCCTTGGCCTGCTTCGCGGCATCCTGCACGGCGGCAAGCACCGCGTCGGCCACGAACTTCGGATCCTCTTTCAGGAGTTCCGGATCGAGCGTCAGGGCCAGGAATTTGCCCGCGCCGTTGATCTTGATCTTTACCGCGCCGCCGCTCGCGACCTCGATTTCCTTGGCCTCAAGCTGGGCCTGGAGCGCGTCGATGGAACGCTGCATTTTCTGCGCTTGTTTGAGAAGTTTGCCTACGCCGGCCATGGTTGTGTGGGGTTGTGGGGAAAAGTTGAGAGTCAGACCGGCGGCGGTTGCGACAACAAATTTTCATAACCTTCGCGAAAACCTGGAAAACGCGGCCGCCAGCCCAGGGTCGCCTTCAATTTCCCGTTGTCGATGATCCGGTCGGGGGTGACCGCCCGCCTGCCGCCCGCCGCCGTGCTGGTGAAAGCCGGTGCGGCCACCCCCAGCCGCGCCGCCAGCCATCCAGCCACCTCGGCCCGTGTCGCTGCGCGGTCATCGGCGACATTGAATATCCCGCTCGCGCAGCCCGCCGGCGCACCCAGTGCCGCCCAGATCGCCGCCACCACATCATCACGGTGAACCAGGTTCAAATGATGTCCGCCCTGTCCGGCCAGCACGGTCATGCCCGAACGCAGGTCGTCGAGCAGCCGGTGCCGGGCAGGCCCGTAAAGCCCGGCCAGTCGCAGCACAAACCATCGCGCACAGGGACAGCCGCGCGCCAGCGCCTCGGCCTCAAGCAGGAATTTTCCGGCCTCATCCGCGGCTTCCGTCGGCGCCGTTTCATCGACGCGCATCCCCCCGGTTTGCGGATAGACCGACGTGCTGCTCGTGTAAACCAGCGTGCCGACCGGCGCGTGCGCCGCCCAGGCCATGATCGACCGCATGCCCCCGACATAGCTGCGCTGGTAGCCCGCCAGGCCGTCGCCGCCCGCACTGACGCAGTTCACGACAAAATCCGCCCCGCCGGCAATGCGTGCATGCCAGGTGCTGCCGCCCAATTCCGCCACAATTTCTTCCGCGCCAAGTTGCGCCAGCGCGGCCGCCTTCCCGGCGTTGCGCGTCAGTGCGGTCACGCGCATTCCCCTCGCCAGCGCCTGCCGCGCCAGCTCGCCTCCGGCATAACCCGCGCCAAAAACGACCAGGTGTTTGCCGTGAAATTTTTCGTTTTCCTTGGTCTCCATCCGTGATTAAACTCTGCCCATGCCCACAGTTCTCGCCTTGCTGGCGGAAGGTTTCGAGGAAATTGAGGCCCTTGCGCCCATTGATCTTTTGCGCCGGGCCGGCGCCGAGGTCACCACTGCCGCCCTTGGCGGGCAGATTCACGTCACCGGTCGCAGCGGGGTCACACTGCATGCCGACACCACCCTCGATGCCGTGGCCGCGCGCGATTTTGACTGCGTCTTCCTGCCGGGCGGCCCGGGCACGAAGCATTTGCGCGCCGATCCGCGCGTGCGCGACCTCGTGCAGCGCCAGCACGCCGCCGGCCGCTGGCTCGCCGCCATCTGCGCCGCGCCCGCCGTGCTGCATGACGCCGGCCTGCTCGCCGGCCGTCGCTACACTGCGCATTTCTCCGTCGCGGCCGAACTGCCCGGCATCCTGGCCGATGAACGCACGGTGGCCGATGGCCGGCTGCTGACCTCCCGCGGCGCCGGCACCGCATTGGATTTTGGACTGCTGCTCGTGGAAAAACTTTTCTCGCCCGAAAAAGCCGGCGAGATCGCCCAATCCATCTGCACGTGAGCCACCCCGCCCGAGGCCGCCGTGCACGAATAAATGGCCCCCTTTGCGCAAGTAAAAATCTTTGCGCGCCCAATCAACGGAATTGCCCCGCCGCCGGCTTTGCGTTGACCTGCCTCAAGTCAGGTAAGTCCCGACCGATAAACATCCTGTGATTCCTGGCGTTATCCCGCCATCTCGCCGCTTTGCCCCGGAAGCGACGGGGCGAAGCTTTCCCTGTTTTCCCTTATGTGCGGCATAGCCGGATTTGTCGGCCCGGCCGATGCGCCAGCCCAACGGGAAGCGGCGGTCATGCGCATGTGCGCCGCCATGTGGCATCGCGGCCCGGACGATGACGGCCTGGTCGCCCAAGGCGCCGCCACGCTCGGCATGCGCCGCCTCGCCATCTTCGACCCGGCGAACGGACATCAGCCGATGGCCACAGGCGACAGGCGCTTCCATCTCGTTTTCAACGGCGCCATTTACAACCATCGCGAGCTACGGGCTGAACTCGGGCCGACCGGTTATGCTTTCAAGACCCACTGCGACACCGAGGTTCTGCTCGCGGCCTTCGCGCACTGGGGCGAAGCCTGCCTGCCACGCCTGCGCGGCATGTTCGCCTTCGCCGTGTGGGACGCGCACGAACAACGCCTTTTCCTCGCCCGCGACGCCTTCGGCATCAAGCCGCTCTACCTGCACCACGATGGCCCTCGCCTGCTCTTTGCCTCCGAGGCAAACGCCTTGCTGGCTTCAGGTGCCATCGCCGCGGAAATCGATCCGCACGCCGTGGCCGATTATCTCGCCTGGCTCGCCGTGCCGGCGCCCCGCACGATCTGGCGCGGCCTCAGCAGCCTGCAGCCCGGCGAATGTGCGACATTCCAGGCCGGCCGACTCAACGTGCACGCTTGGTGGACCTTTCAAAAAATTTCCAGCGAAGCCAGACCCTGCGCCACCCGCGCCGAATTCACCCATGAATTGCGCACGAGGCTTGACGATACCATCCGCGCTCACCTCCTCGCCGACGTGCCCGTCGGGGCGTTTCTTTCGGGCGGCCTCGACTCGTCCGTCATTGTCGCCCTCATGCAGCGCGCGGGCGCGGCACGGCTGAAAACTTTCTCCATCGGTTTCGATGAAAGTAAATTTTCCGAGGCCACCTTCGCCGCCCAAATCGCGCGCCACCTCGGCACCGAGCACCATGCCAGCGTGCTCACCGGCGTCCAGGTTTCCGCCGATTTGGAAAAAATTCTCGGGGCGTTCGACCAGCCCACCGGCGACGGCATCAATACTTACTATGTCAGCCGCGCCGCCCGCGCCGGCGGCGTCACCGCCGCGCTCTCCGGACTCGGCGGCGACGAGCTTTTCGGCGGCTATCCCTCGTTTCGCGACCTGCCGCGCCTCGCACGCTGGCTTCCCCTGTGGCAAAAGCTGCCGTCCGGCTTGCGCGAAACCATACTCGGCCGCCTCGCGCGCCGCGGCACGCGCGCGCGCAAGCTCGGTGATTTTCTCCGCCATGCGAATAACGCGAACGAGCTGGCTGCACTGCAGCGGCGCGTCTTTTCCGAAACAGCGGGCCACTCGCTGCTGCATCCCGACCTGCAGGCTGCGCTCCCTCGCCAGCCGCCCCATCACCCGCAGTTGGCCACGCTCGCCGCCGAACTCGCAGATGCCGGCCACTTCGAGCTCATCAGCGCGTGGGAACTGCGCACCTACATGGCCGACGTGCTGCTGCGCGACAGCGACGTCATGAGCATGCGCCACTCACTCGAGCTACGCGTGCCCTTTGTCGACCGTCCGCTCGTCGAATGGCTCTGGCGACAGCCTGCGCGCTTCAAGGATGACCGGGCGCACCCGAAATCACCGCTCGCCGACGCCGTGGCCGACGTGCTTCCACCCGAAATTTTGCGCCGCAAGAAACAGGGTTTCACGCTGCCCTTCGCCATCTGGATGCGCCGCGAACTGCGGCCGTTTCTCGAGGAAACCTTTTCCGCCGCCAGCGCCAACCGCAGCGGCCTCTTTGCGGCCGAGGCCGTACAGGGGTTCTGGAAAAATTTTCTGGCCGGCGACGACACCCGCGAATGGTCGCGGGTCTGGAGCCTCGCCATGCTCATCGCCTTTGTGAACCGCCGCCCCGCCCTCCAGCCCCATCGTGAACACGCTGCTGCTGTGCCCTGAGTTTTTCGCCTCCGAAGGCGGCATCCCGCGCATCCTGCGGCTTTATCTGCGCGCACTCTGCGAGGAGACCGCCGCCTCGGGTAGCCGTGTCGATCTCGTGGTATTGAACGACCCCCTCTTTCCTCCCGCCGCCCTGGCCCGGTATGGCCATGACCGTCTGGGCCAGGCCATCGCCTGCCATCACGGCAAACTGCGATTTATGCTGGCTGCCCTGCGCCTGGGAATGCGCGCCGATCGCATCGTGTGCGGACATGTGCGGCAGCTTTTCCTGTCTCGTCTGGCCAAAGTCTTTCGCCCGTCGCTTAAATATTATCTCGTCGCGCATGGCATCGAGGTCTGGCGCCCTTTCGGCCCGCTTGAGCGTATGGCCCTGCGGGGCGCCCAGCGCATTTTCTGCGTGAGTGATTTCACCCGCCGCGAACTGGCTAAAAACTGCCCATGGCTCCGCCCCGACCAGCTCGCCGTGCTGCCCAACGCACTCGATCCAGCCTTTGTCCCTGCAGTACCCCCATCGCGGCTGCGCACGCAGGTGATTTTCACCCTCACCCGGCTCAATGCCGCCGAGGCCTACAAGGGCGTGGATCATCTGATCATGGCCCTTCCGCTGATCCGCCGCGAACTGCCGAACGCGCGACTCCGCATCGGCGGCACGGGCGACGACCAGCCGCGCCTGCAGGCACTCGCGAAGGCCAATGGCGCCGGCGACGCCGTGGAGTTTCTCGGGTTTGTCGAGGAGTCGCGGGTGCGAGATGAATTTAACGCCTGTGACCTTTTCGCCCTGCCGAGCGAAAAAGAAGGCTTTGGCCTGGTCTTCCTTGAAGCCATGGCGCACGGCAGGCCTTGCCTGGGAGCACGCGCGGGCGGCATTCCCGAAGTGATCACGGAAGACACGGGCATGCTCGTTGATTACGGCGACGTACCTGGGATCGCCGCCGCGATTATCGCTGCCCAGCATCGCAGCTGGAACGTCGAGACGATCCTCGACCGTGCACGCCATTTCTCCTATGAGAATTTCCGCACCCGCCTTGCCGCCCTCTGGTAAGCCATGAACGAAACCTCCGACCCCGCCCTGCCGCCGCTTATTCTTGAGGCGGGCCGCACCGAGGCGCACTATTGGCGCGATCTCTGGCGCTACCGCGAGCTGTTCCTCTTTCTCACCTGGCGCGATTTGCTCGTGCGTTACAAACAAACAGCGGTCGGTATCGCCTGGGCCCTGCTGCAGCCGGCCCTGACCACAGCGGTATTCTGCGTTTTTGGGCAGATCCTCAAACTGCCCACGGGTGGCGTGCCGCGGCCCGTGCTCATTTTTGCCGCGCAGCTGCCCTGGCAGTTTTTTTCGGCGTCGCTCTCCGCCTCGAGCAGCAGCCTAGTGGGCAACGCCCATCTCATTTCGAAGATTTATTTCCCGCGTCTCATCATTCCGGTCAGCGCAATCGTCGTGAGCCTGGTGGACTTTTTTATCTCAGCCGCATTTCTTGCCGTGCTTATGGCCGTCTATGGCCTCACGCCTGATGCACATCTGCTCGCACTGCCGATTTTTCTGCTCGTTGCCTTCGGCGCGGCGCTCGGGGCGGGCCTATGGCTCACCGCGCTCAACGTGAAATATCGCGATTTTCGTTTTGTGCTGCCGTTTATCATTCAATTTGGCCTCTACGTATCACCCGTTGCATTCACTAGCGATCTCGTGCCGGCCCGATGGCGCGCGCTCTATGAACTCAATCCCATGGTCGGCGTCATCGACGGCTTTCGCTGGGCGCTTCTGCGCGGCGCCACTCCGCCCCCGTGGTCGAGCCTGGCCTATTCGCTCGTGCTGGTGACCTTCCTGCTGGTTACAGGCGTGTGGTATTTCCGCAAGACCGAGAAAACCTTCGCAGATGTGATTTAAACCGTGGGCGAACCCGTTATCACCGTCGAGAATCTGGGCAAGCGCTACACGCTGCACCATCAGGCCGCGCTTGGTTCATTGCGCGAGAAACTTACTTCGGCTTTGCATGCGCCCGCCCGCTGGCTGCGGCGTGATCACCAGGAAAAATCTCCCGGCCGCGAAGAGTTCTGGGCACTTCGTGAAGTCAATTTTTCTGTCAATCACGGCGAAGTCGTCGGCATCATCGGACGCAACGGCGCGGGTAAGTCCACCCTGCTCAAAATTCTTTCGCGCATCACCGAACCAACCGCCGGCCGGGTTGCGCTCCGCGGACGCGTGGCTTCGCTGCTTGAGGTGGGCACGGGCTTTCACCCGGAATTGACCGGCCGTGAAAATGTTTTCCTCAACGGTGCCATCCTCGGCATGACGCGCGCCGAAATCCGCCGCAAGTTCGACGAGATCGTCGCCTTCGCCGAGATCGAACGTTTCATCGACACACCGGTGAAGCACTACTCAAGCGGCATGTATGTGCGCCTCGCCTTTGCCGTGGCCGCGCACCTTGAACCCGAAATCCTCATCATCGACGAAGTGCTCGCGGTCGGGGACATCGCCTTCCAGCGCAAATGCCTGGGCAAGCTCGAAAGCGTAACGCGGCAGGAGGGAAGGACCATTCTCTTCGTGAGTCATAATTTCGCCTCCGTCCGCCAGCTTTGCACCCGGGCTCTCGTTCTGCACGAAGGACGGCTCGTGGCCGACGCCCTGCCCGTCGAAGCCATAACCCACTATATGAAAATGGTGCCGCGGTCCAAGGGCCGCTCCGCCTACCGGCACGTTGCCGGCGACGGGCGCGCCCGCATCACCGCCCTGCGCCTTAATGCGCCGACGGGGGCGGAGCCGGTCTATGCGATTTTCGAGAGCATCCGCATCGACATCGATTTCGAGGTGCAGCCCATGGTGACTTCACTGGAATTCTTCCTGCTGGTATACGCTGAAGATGGCGAATGCCTGGCCGCCAGTTTCCAGCGCGATACCGGGCCGTTCACCACGCCAGGCGGGCCGGCAGGCACCGTGTCCGCCATCTTTAAAAATCCATTTGCCCCCGGACGCTATCTTGTCTCGGCGGGCATCTTCGATTCGTCACGTCAGTTTCTTGACTGGGTCGAGCTAGCCGAAAGTTTTCAAGTCGAGACGGGTTTCGCCAATGGGCGCGCCTTTGACCAGCGACTCGGCCGTTTTTCCCTCCGGCCAGAATGGCTCCCATGAACCCCCTTCCTTTGAAATTGCGGCTGTGGCGACGCCTGGAGCTCTGGACCAACCAGCGGCGTGAGGCGCTCCTGCGCGCCCAGTTTGTCACCTGCGGCACGGACGTCTCCATCCAGTGGCCGGTGGTGATCAATGGCGCCGACAAGGTCCGTCTCGGTGACCGGGTGTCGATCAACGCGTTCGTACATATTTGGGGCCAGGGCGGTGTCACCATTGGCGACGACTGTCTCATCGCCAGCCATGTCGCCATCACTTCTCTCACGCATGATCCCCGCGCCTCAAGTCACGCGGAAAGCCTGATCGCACAACCGGTGGTGATCGGCCGTAATGTGTGGATCGGCAGCCACGCGGTAATCCTGCCTGGTGTCACCGTCGGAGACGGCGCCGTTATCGGCGCCGGGGCCGTCGTCACAAAAAATGTGCCACCCGGAATCACAGTTATCGGCGTACCGGCGGCGCCTCGCCCGCCTGCGCCCCCCAAAACGCCTTGATGCCGGCTGCGCCACCTTGTCAGTTCCACGACTTTCCGGGCAAGATGGAATTCATCCTCTCCCGGTCCGGCGGACTCCACTCCATCGCATGCAAGAAACGCATGCAGGAAATATAACCTTTGGTCTACGGTAAGGATCCCTTCGACCAACCCAGCTGCATGGCCGACCGGCCTTCACGACCGATCATGTCATTTCCACCGCAGAGCCTGCTGGCCAGCCTGCCGCCCCCGCCGCCGGGCCGCACCGGCTGGCCCTGGACCGTGGAAACCGTGCCCCCGTCCGCCCCGGGCACATGGCCGCGCATCACCATCGTGACACCAAGTTACCAACAGGCGGCCTACATCGAGGAGACGCTCCGCTCCGTGCTTCTGCAAAATTATCCGGCACTCGAGTACATTGTCATCGACGGGGGTTCGTCCGATGGATCGGCCGGCATGATCGAACGCTACGCTTCACGCCTTTCCTACTGGCATTCGCGACGCGACCGCGGCCAAGCTGACGCCATCAACCAGGGCTTTGAGCGAGCAACCGGTGAAATCGTGGGCTGGCTCAACAGCGATGACTATCTGCTGCCCGGCGCGCTGTTCGCCGTCGCGCATGCCTTCCAGCAAAGCCGCGCCGAGATCGTCTACGCCGATGCACTTGAATACTTTGAGGACGATCATTCCCTGCAATACTGGCAGGGTTACTGGGTGCGCCCGGAGTTTCTGCAGTTCGGCGGAGTCCTGCCCTCGCATGCGACCTTCTGGAAGCGCGCCGTCCACGTGCCGCTTTGGACCGACTTGAATTGCAATGTCGACGGCGAACTCTGGCAGCGCCTCGTGCCCGGCCGGCGCCTGAATTACCTGCCACAGCCCCTCGCCGTCTGCCGCATCCACGGCGAGTCAAAGAGTGCGGCACCCCGCTGGCGTGAAAAATGGAAGGAAGACGACCAGCTCATCTGGTCGCGCCATGGCCGGCCGACGCGCAACCGGTTATTTCGCGCCTGGTTCAACCGCAGCCAGCGGGTGTTCAAGTGGTTTACCCGCCGCCGCAACCTTGCCGCGAAGCAGGCGGTTCTCGCCGCCTGCGCCTGGCCACCGCCAAAATGGCGTGCTTCCCGCCTGTGAACCCCAGCCCGGCCACGCTCGCCTTGTGCATCCCGGCCTATAACGCCGCGGGCTTTATCGGCCGCCTCCTGGAGAGCGCCCGCCGGCAGACCACCCCATTCGACGAAATCTGGGTCTACGATGACGCCAGCACCGACAATACCGCCGAAGTGGCGCGCAGCTTCGGTGTACAGGTGATACGGGGCGAACGCAACGCCGGATGCTCGTACGGCAAAAATGTCCTGGCGCAAAAGAGCAGCTGCAACTGGCTCCATTTTCATGACGCCGATGACGCCCTCGAACCAAACTTCGTCGAAACCGCCCGGCCCTGGATGATGCGCCCCGACGGGCCCGACGTGGTTTTCTTCTGCTACCGCTCGTTCGACCACGAAGACGGCCGGATGCTCGGCACCCGGGTGTTTGACGGCGAGGCGCTGCGGCGTGATGCCCTCGCCTACTGTCTGTCCGAACAGGTCAATCCATTCTGTGGATTATACCGACGCGATGCCTTTTTGCGCGCCGGCGGCTGGGACGAAGACCCGCAAGTATTGCAAAGCGAGGATCAGGCGGGGCATTTCCGCATGGCGCTGGCCGGGCTGCGTTTCGATGCCGATCCTGCATTCACGGTCATCAATTATATCCGGCAGAGTTCGATGACGACAAGCAACCTGCCTGGCGCGCAGCGCTCGACCTACCACGTATTGCGCAAGGCTGCGGCCGCCGTGCAGGGACATCATCTCCAAATCGTGGCCTGGCGCCTGTGGATCACCGCGGGGTTGTCCGGCGCGTACGGCGATTGGGAAAATGCCGATCGCGCCGCACTGCTGGCCCGGCAGATCGCGCCCGGCATTCCCGTACCCGGTGGCGCGCTGTTTCGTCTCCTCGGTCCGCTGGCCCCGCGGCTGGCCCTGCGTTTGCGGGAACGATTGATCCGCCGGTTCAGACCGGGGCAACGGGCCGAGCCCGTTTATCATCGCGCTCCCACCTTCAAGCCCGGCACATGAGCACGCCCCTCGTTTCGGTGCTGATTCCCTGCTACAATGCCGCACCGTGGCTGGAGGCGGCGATCGCCTCGGTGCGAGCCCAGACGTGGCGCTCTTATGAGATCATTTTTGTCGATGACGGTTCGACCGACGGTTCCGCCGAACTGGTCGCACGGCTGGCGGGCCCCGATCTTAAAATTGTGCACCAGTCCAACGCCGGCCAGTGTGCTGCGTTCAACCATGCACTGCGCCTGGCCCAGGGCGATTATCTTGAGTATCTTGACGCCGATGACCTGCTGGCCCCGGAAAAAATCTCGGTGCAAATGCGCCGGCTCGGCACCTTGCCCGAAGGCTGGGTCGCAGCAGGCGAATGGGCACGATTTTACCACTCGCCCCAGGACGCAGTTTTCCAGCCAGAACCGGTCTGGCAGGATCTGTCGCCGGTGGACTGGCTGGTCACCTCATGGTCGGGCGGCGGCATGATGCATGGCTCAAGCTGGCTCGTGCCCCGCAGCGTGGCGGCGGCGGCCGGGCCCTGGAACGAGCGACTTTCGCTCATCAATGACTTCGATTATTTCACGCGCGTGCTGCTCAACAGTCAGGGAGCGGCCTTTTGTCCCGGTGCGCGCACCTTCTATCGCTCCAGCCTCGGCAGCAGTCTGAGCCAGTCGACCAGCCGGCCGGCCTGGGAATCGGCTTTCCTTTCCACCCAACTCGGCACCGAGGCGCTGCTCGCGCGCGAAAACAGCCCGCGCACGCGACAGGCCAGCGCCATCAACCTGCAGCGCCTCGCCTACAGCGCCTATCCCTTTGCCCCCGATCTCGTGACACAAGCCGAACAGCGAATCCGGGAACTGGGCGGCTGCGACCTCGCACTCGGGGGCGGCCGGGTGTTTCAACTGATCCGCCATATATGCGGCTGGAAATTCGCCCGGCGCGCGCAAGTCATCGGCCGCCGCCTCGTACGCAGACGATCCTCATGATTGCCATCGTTTCCTCCACCGTCGCCCCCAGCCCGCTCCCGAGCCATGACGGTGTGCGCACCACGTTTACCCCCGAGCAGCGACTGGAACACACGTGCGGCACCGTGGCATCGCTCGTCGAGCTGGGCGTGAAGGAAATTTTTATCGTCGACAATTCCGCCGGCGGCTGGCTGCGCGGTCGCGAGGCGGCGCTTGCACCGGCACGCGTGCTGCATTTCGACCATCCGCCCATTCGCAACAAGGGCATTGGCGAGATGTGGCTGCTGCTCGGCGCCCTTCCGGCGCTGCCCGACAGCGTGCCGATCCTGAAAATTTCGGGCCGCTACCGCGTCGGCCGGGGCACCGGGCTGGCGCTCGGTGAGGCCGACGTGGCCGCTAAAATTTATACGCAGGGAAAACGCAGGGAAATTTCAACGCGTTGCTACCTGCTGCGCAACCGCACCGTCGCCGCGCGCCTGTGGGAACGGACACTGGATGAAATCTATGCCCCGCAAACGCGTATCGTCGGGCCCCGCTCATTCTGGCGCATGCTGCAAAATTCACTGCATCCCGAGCGCGATGCGTTCCGCCATGGAGATCCGCCGGGATCGGTCGAAGCCGCCGCCTACAATGCCATCCAATACCTCGGACTCCGGCTGCAGCCGGTCGAGCATCTTGCCGTCGCAGGCATCCTCGGCAGCTGGATCAATCCCCCGGTCAGTGAGTAGCCTGGCTGGCGCGACGGCACGGCCGGTTTTGCCCGGCACCCCGGTTAACCCAAGCTTCAAACTATGCCTGTAGTCCAAACACCGGCCGCCCTGCGGGACTCCAGCCGCATCTTCGAAGCGCCGGTTGAAGGTGTGCGCGGCATCGCCATGCTTTTGGTCGCCTTGGGCCATTGTCTCGCCATCGCAATTCTCGACCCGACCTGGTCTCCCCCCGCACCATGGCCTTTTTTTCAAGCCGGTCACGCCGGCGTGATGCTGTTCTTTATGCTCTCGGGTTACGTCATCGGCCTGACCGATCCGGAGCCGTTCTCGGCCAACGCCGCCAAGGACTATCTGTCCCGGCGCGCCCTCCGCATCCTGCCGATCTACATCATCGCATGGTTCTTCTCCGCATTAGTCAGTTCCGGTGAATCCGTGAGAGCGATCATCGGAAATTTGTTTTTCCTGCAAAACCTCGATCCCTACTTCTCCACGACCCTATTGCCGATCAAGGCCAACGGCCCCTTGTGGAGCCTGCATTATGAAGTCATGTATTATCTCCTGTTTTTGGCCCTCTGGCGTTATCGGCCGCCATTTTGGCTGCACTTCACGGGAGCGCTTGCACTTGGAGCAATGGGATGGTTCGTACCCGGCTTTCCATTTTTCATAGCCGGCTATGGCTGCGGCTGGCTTTTTTGGGGCACCGGTTGGTGGCTCTCCCGGCAACCGCGTCTCGCATCGGCCGCCGAGCCGGCCGGACCTTTGCTGAGCGGGATATTTCTACTCATGGCCACCCACCATTTCGCTTGCGGCCGTATTTTTCTGAACGGCCTTGGATTCAAAAGAGACTATGCGGGACTTGTTAATCTCTCAAATGTCAGCCTGCTGCCGTCGGCGCTCCTTATCATGGCCGCAGCCTCGCGGAGAAAACTGCCTGGTGCGGGCCTGGTTAAAATCGCGGCTTTTGGCCAGGTAATCGGCACCGTCGTTTTGCTGCTTTTGCTGGGTCGTCTTGGTGATTCTTTACAGTGGCTGATCGCCACGGGATATGGAGCCGTCGCCTGTGTTTTTGCCGGATTCCGGCGGATTGACTGGCTCAAAATCTTCGCACCGCTGGGCAAAATTTCTTATGCGTTTTATATCATCCATTTTCCGATGCTTTTCGTCGTGCAACGCCTGCCCCTGCCCCACGGGTCCTGCGCTGGATATCTGCTGCGGCTCGCAACCTGGCTGATCCTCACCATTGGCGCGGCGTCATTGCTTGAGCTGGTTTTTCAAGTCCGGATCAAAAACTGGTGGTTGCGCCATCGCCCGACTGCCGCCCGGCCGATGACCGTTCCGGAGCCTGCATCCAGCTGAGCCAATCGACCGGCAATGCCAGCCTCGCGGCAATCCATACCGTCTCCCGGCTGACCTGCCTTGCCCTTCCGCACATAATACATAGTGCCCGAATTTCATTACCATCAGAGCCGCGGTCCAGCGATGCTGGATGCATTCCCTCTTGGTTGATTGCCCGGTGCAATCCCCGCCCCTGAGATCATGCGTATTTTCTTGAGCTGCCAGCAGGCCGTACGCCGTCACGATGTGCCGGCATATTCCTTCTGGGCGAATTACTTCAAGAACGGCCTGGTCGAGGCCGGCCATGAATGGCTGGAGGCCCCAGGAGTTGACTGGGCCGAGGGACTGAATGCGTTTTCGCCCGAAGCGCGCCGCCAGTGGCTGGAAAAAACCTGGACGCAGACCGTGGCATTTTTGCGCGCGGAACATGCGCGTCGGCCGATTGACCTGTTTCTTTCCTATCTCTTTCCCTACCAAGTCGAGCCCGGCGCGGTGCGCGCCATCCGCGATCTGGGTATTCCCTGCGTCAATTTTTTTTGTGACAATGTACGCGAACTCACGCACATGCCGGAGGCCTACGGGGCCTTCGATCTTCACTGGGTGCCCGAGGCGGAGGCACGCCCACTCTACACCGCGGCAAAATTCGCCTTTGTTTATGCTCCGATGCCGGCCTGGGTGCCGCCCAAATTTCGCACCGTGCCTGAAAGCGAAAACAACGACACTGTCTTCATCGGCTCGCACGACCCATTGCGCGACGAACTGCTGGGTCAGGCCGTGGCACGCGGCCTGCCGCTCCGGGTGCATGGCGACGGCTGGCTGCCGGGTACCGCTCCGGCATCCGCCCCCCCCCAGACGCTGGCAAAAAAGCTGGCCAACCAGATGGAATTCTGGCGCGAGCACGGGCTGCGCGGCTTCGCGATGCGCGCCACCTATCGCTGGCGGCCGGGCCGATCCAACGACTGGCATGCGCCCCATTGTCGGCCTTCGATCAGCGGAGAGGCCTATTTGCTCGTCACCCGTGAAAGCCAGATCGTGATCGGGATTAACCGCTATCCGAGTTTCCGCCATTCCTTCCAAAGGCCCCATCGTTACTCGCGCCTCAGGGACATCGAGGCACCGATGCTCGGCGCGTGTTACCTCACCGAGTGGGCGCCCGGGCTGGAGGATCTCTATGAGCCCGGTGTGGAAATTGAAACCTATCGTGATGCAACGGAACTGGTGGAGAAAGCCGAGCAACTGCGCCGTGATCCCGCACGGCGCCGGCTGCTCCGAACCCGCGGCCAGCGCCGGGCCCTTGGTACACATACCATCGGTCGCAGCTTGGGGCTGATACAACATGCGCTTGGGCTTGGCCGCCGGTCCGCGGAATGAAATTTGATTCTTATTATCGGCTGCAAACAGCCTTGCGCGGTCTGGCCGCACTGGCCGTGGTCTTTTATCACACCGGCTGGCTGTTTCGGGCCGGCCATGCGGAAATCAATGCCAACTGGCGCTGGATGCGGGAGCTCTTCGATCTTGGCTGGTTCGGGGCAGACGTATTTTTTCTGCTGAGCGGTTATGGCATCGCCGCCAAACTCAGCATCCCGCCCGCACCCACCGGCCCGCGTGCGGCCGTCAATTTCGCGTGTGACCGCGCCGTGCGCATTTACCCGCTCTATTGGGCATGCATGCTTGTTCTCCTGGCCATGGCTTTCCTGATCAGCCGGGTGCATCCCGGCAACTGGCTCGCAGATCTCCCTCTTGATCCGATTGGACTGCCCGCCACATTTTTTTTGGTCGAGCCACTGACGGGCACCGGCCGCTACATTGCCTTCACCTGGACGCTCAACTGCGAACTTGGTTTTTACCTTATCGTCGCCCTTGCCCTGGTGATACGCCGGCCCTTGCGCGACCGGGGCTTGCTGATCGGGGCCGCCGTGCTCACCGCGATTGCGCTCACGGGCTGGCTCACCCCGGCGCGATGGCTGCTCGCATTCTGGCCGACTTTTGCCTGTGGCCTTTTCGTGCATGCCGCGCTGCGTCAGCGTGCGGCCGGCGATCGCAAGGGATTTTTTCTGGCCACCGGCATGGTGACGGCTGTCGGCATCATCGCATTGCTGGGACCGCTGGTTTCCCACAGGCTGGCCGCGGCCGCCGGCGTGGCACTGGGGCTAATCGCGCTGCATCCCTATGACCGGATGCTTTCTTCGCCTCGATTGATCCGCCCCTTCGTCTGGTGCGGAATTGTATCGTTTCCGCTCGTCTTGCTGCATGGCCCGATAATCACTCGGGTGGTCAACCTGGCCCAGCGGATAATTGCACCAGGCAGCATCTGGTATCCCATCGTGCCTTTGACGGCGGTTGGCATCTCGCTCGCCGCTGCCGCCGGTATGCACCGGTGGGGCGAGCAGCCTTTGCAACGCTGGCGCAAGGGCAAAGCCGCCTGATGCAAAACACCCTACAGTCAGGTTCGGCCCAACCGGCACCTTCCATGCCGGCGCGAACTTTCGACGCCTGGGTCGAAGGCTTGCGCGGTTTGGCCGCATTGCTGGTGGCGGCCGAGCATTTGTCGCTCATGGGCATACTCTATCCGTCAGATCGAATTTCGCCATGGTTGCGTTTTTTCGGGGCCGGACAGGCTGCCGTGCTCGTTTTCTTTGTTCTTTCCGGCTACGTGATCAGCCTGACCAATCAGGTCCCTTTTACCGCTGGGCGCGCCCGGGCCTATCTTGGCCGGCGGGCCGTGCGTTTGCTGCCAATTTATTGGCTGGCCCTGGCGCTCACGTTTTGCGTGAGCCTGGGGGATTCGCCAAAAATCTACGCAGCGGCGGCCCTCATGCTGCAAAACGAAAACCCTTACGGGCCATGGCTCCTGCATCCACCGCGGGCCAACGGCCCCATGTGGAGCCTGCATTATGAAATGATCTATTATTTTCTATTCCTCGTGATCTGGCGTCGCGAGCAATGGTTTCCCGTTTCAATGCTGGCGGCAGTCGCGTTCAGCATGGCAGGGTGGGTATTGCCGGATTTTCCCCGTTTCATCGCGGGCTACGCGAGCGGCTGGCTGTTTTGGGGGGCGGGCTGGTGGCTCGCCCGCCAGACCCAGAGTCATGATGCCGTCCCCCATGTTCCGCTCCTTGCGGGCGTCTTCCTGCTCATCGGCACGCATCACCTGGCTTGCGGCAACATTTTTCTTTCCGGGATCGGCTTGCCGCCAAAAGATATCAGCACGGTTAACCTTTCCAATCTGGCCTCATTGCCCTGCTGCCTGCTGCTGGTCAGCGGCGCCGCCCGGCGGGTCCTTCCCTGCCAGCGCCTATTAACGTGGCTTGCCTTCGGCATTCCAGTCGGCACATCGCTGCTTTTGATCGTGACCGGGCGCCTGGGAGAAATGCCGCAATGGATCGCAGGCGCCCTGTTCACCGCGATGGCGCTGCCGGTTGCGGCATGGCGGTCCGGTGCCTGGCTGCGCTGGCTCGCACCGATGGGAAGTATTTCCTACGCATTTTACCTTTTGCACATGCCGATGTTTTGGGTAGTGCGCAGACTCGGGCTGGCGGCCAATAGCCCGCTGAGCTTTGCTCGGGCCGCGCTGATTTGGTTCAGTCTTACCACGGCAATGGCTGCGGTACTCGAACTATGGCTGCAGCCCCGGCTGCGCCGGTGGTGGAAAGCCCGTGCCGCAATCACATGAGCCGTCTCTGTCTCTACTATCTCCCCGAACCCGAACGCGACCGCTGGCTGCCGGGCGACCGCTTCATCCGGCCGCTGGCACGACGGCTCTTGCGCGGCGCGGCGCAGCCCGGGGGGCTGGACAAGGTTTTCCTCAATCTTTGTCTCGGGCTCGACCGGCTGGGCATCGACCATGAGGTCAATGTGCCTTTCCGCCGGCTGCGACCGGAGGATCGCGTGGCCGTGCTCGGCCGCGGCCGCCATTGCCTTGAAGGTTACGCCCGGCCGAATGCCATCGTGGCCGGCATTGGCCTGATGACCCATCCCTCGGAATGGCCGACTCTCTGCGAGGACTATCCCATCGTGCGCTACCTGCAGCACAGCGCCTGGTGCGACGCGGTCTATCGCCGTTATTTCGGCAATCGCTGCGCAATCTGGCCAGTCGGCATCGACACCCGTCACTGGCAACCCGCAGATCCCGGCGGTAAAAATATCGATTTTCTTCTGTATGACAAAATCCATTGGGAACGCGAAGCGCGTGAAAGCGACTTGGTCGCACCTATCCGCAAGATCCTGGCGCAAAGCGGGCTCACCTGCGAAACACTGCGCTACGGACACTATGCACCGGACGCATTCCAAACGGCTCTGACGCGTTGCCGGGCTATGATTTTTCTCTCCGCCCACGAAAGCCAGGGCATCGCGGCGCAGGAAGCGCTGGCCAGCGGTGTTCCCATCTTTGCCTGGGATCCAGGCACGGTGCAGGATCCTGAACGCTTCCGTTGGGGCGAGCCGGTCATCCCGGCCACTTCGGTGCCCTATTTCGACGATCGTTGCGGGCTGCGCTTTCGTGACTTCGTCGAATTTTCCGCGCGGCTGCCTGAATTTCGCGAACGCCAGGTGGCGGGCCACTTCGCACCGCGCGACTATATCATCGAAAACCTGACGTTGGAAAAATGCTCGCAGCACTTCGTCGATATCGTGAATGCCGCCAGCTCCGCACAAGCATGAACACCAATCTCAAGGGCCGTCTCAGCGCATTCCTCGCCCGCACACCCCTGGCTTACATTCCCGTGCGGGTGCGGACCGGCCTGGCCAGCGGCGCCCGGTGGACCCTGCTGCCCCATTCCGCCTACTGGCGCGGTTATGAGCCTGAGGTTGATGCGGCCATCCGCGCCATTGGCCCGCTCAGGGGCGCGGCTTGCTGGGATCTCGGCGCTCATTTTGGCATTTACACCGTCGGGTTGGCCCTGGCTGTGGGCCCTTCCGGCGAAGTCGCCTCCTTCGAGCCCGATCCAATTTCGCATGCCCGCTGTGCACGACATATCAAGATGAACAGGCTCGGCTGGGTACGTCTGTTCAAGGCCGGTGTCGGCGAAAACTCTACCCAGCAGAATCTAATCGTCACCGGTGGCCTCGGTTCGACCAGCAATCATCTCCGCTACGAGGATGAGCCCGCGGCCGCCGGTGAAAAGCTCGTTGCAATCAAGATGCTCGTACTTGACCAGCTCGTGGCCGCCGGTTCCATTCGGCCGCCTGCTTTCATAAAAATCGACGTGGAAGGACACGGCGCGAAAGCCCTCCACGGCGCCAGCCGCACTCTTGCGCAACACCGGCCCGCACTGGTGATGAGTTTCCACAGTCACTTTGAGACCGACGATACGCAGGCCCTGCTGGAGCCAATGGGATACCGCTGCTTTGAGAATGATGGCCGGAAACTGCCCTGGTCGGCCGCCGTGTTCCGCACTGTACGGCTGATTGCACCCCATGCCTGAGCCCCCTCCGGCCGCTCTTATCCCGTCGGCATGAAACCGTCCGCCCGCATATTGATCATTGGTTCCGGCAATCCCTGCCGAAATCCCCGGCTGGCGAAAGAAGCGAGCGCACTCGGCCACGCCGGCTTTGACGTTACGCTCCTTACACCCGGTGGTTCACTCGACCTCGACGCGCTCGACCGTGAACTCACCAGCAGTGCGCCTTACCGGCATGAAATCGTTCCCCCGGGCGGAAATCGGTGCACGATCTTTCTGCAAAAACTCCGGCATTGGCTGGCCCGGCGCGCCGTCCCGCACCGGGTGGAGACGGTAATGGCGCTGGGTATCGTCAGTCCACTGGCTCGCCGGGCCCGGGCACTTCCCGCCGATCTGACCATCGTGCACAACGAGATCCCCTTCTGGATCGGCTGTCAGTTGTTGCGCCAGGGCCGGCGGGTGGCGGCCGATTTCGAAGACTGGTACTCTGAGGATCTGCTGCCGGAGGATCGCCTCAACCGTCCATTGCGGCTGCTCCGCCGGATTGAAGCCGGACTCATGCGCCATGCGGCTTACAAAACCACCACTTCTGCCGCGCTCAGCCGGGCATTGGTCCAACGCTACGGCGGCGATGCGCCGCATGTGATCAGCAATGCCTTTCCGCTCCAGCCCGATCCTCGCACCGGCGCCCCCGGCGATCCGCCCGTGTTTTTCTGGTTCTCCCAGACGCTCGGGCCGGGCCGCGGGCTCGAACTTTTCCAGGCGGCGTGGCTGCGCACAACCCGGCCCAGCCGGCTTGTCCTGCTGGGCGAATCGAGATCCGATTATCACAGGCAATTTCTCGCCCGGCTCCCCGATGATTTCCGCGGCCGTGTCTCGTTTCTTCCGCTGGTGCCTCCGGCCGAGCTGCCCGCGCTCATTGCTCGCCACGATATCGGCCTCGCCCTCGAACAATCGTCCATTCCCAACCGCGATCTGACCGTCACGAATAAAATCCTGCAATATTTCAATGCCGGTCTCGCCGTCGTCGCCAGCCAGACCGCCGGTCAGCAAGAGGTGTTTGCCCGCGCCCCCGGCGCCGGACTCATGGTCACGCTGGCCCAAACCGACGAGGTCGCCCGACAGCTCGACGCGCTGCTGGCCGATCGCGCACGGCTTGCGTCGATGGGCACCGCCGCGCGTCGCGCAGCGGAAAACATTTATTGCTGGGAAAAGGAAGCCCCCCGCCTCGTCACGATTGTCGAGGCCGTTTGACCATCCCGTCGCCCCATCATGAAAGCCGCCTTAAAATCCCTGCTTGCCGCCTCTGGCTATGTCATGCAACGCCTGCCGCCCGGGCTCCCGACAGGGCATGATCTCGCGCGCGATCTCCGGTTGGTTGTCGGCGGACAGCCGGGCCCGGTCTGCATTGATGCCGGCGCGCACGTCGGCGATTTTGTCGATCTGCTGCGCACCGCGCTGTCTGCCCCGATCGTGCATGCCTTCGAACCCGCGCCGGAGCCCTTTGGCCGCCTGCGCGTCCGGCATGCCGCCACGCCCGACGTCCACCTTGTGCCCGCCGGCCTTTCCGATGAACCGGGCCAGCTCGACTTCAACATTTATGACAACCAGACCCTGAATTCATTTCTTCCCCTGGCGCCCGGCGCAGACCGCACTTTTGGCGGCGCCGCCCGGTTAAGCCAGGTGCGGGTGCCAGTCGTCAGGCTTGACGACTACGCTGCAAAGGCCGGGCTCGAACGGATCGCCCTGCTCAAGATCGACACCCAGGGCTTCGAACAACACGTCCTGCGGGGCGCAGAACGATTGTTGGCGGACGGTCGGGTGGGCGCCGTGCTGGTCGAGTTGAACTTTGTGCCGCTCTATGCCGGCCAAGTGTGGGCCCATGAATTGATGGCCCATCTTCATGGGCAGAACCTGCATTTGGTTGATTTCTACGAAAAATGCCGGCTCAACCCATTTCTCGGCTGGTGCACCGCACTATTTGCCCATCGCACCGGCACACCGTGACATGAACATTCCTCCCGTCACGCTGCAGATCAGCCTTGCACCCTCCGACTACCGGCATGCCCGCATACTGTTGCCGCACCAAGTGCGCGCCTGGCGCGGACAGGTCGCGGAGATATTGCTCACGGTGGATTTTCACCGCAGTTCCGGCCGCTTCTCGGCAGGCTGGAAGGAGGGCCAGGATAATATCATGTCATTCGCGCAGTCCATTGATGGAGCCCGGGTGCTGACCGTCGATTATGGCGCCCCGACGATGGCGCGTGTCGCCACTGAATTTTTTGGCGGCCGCCGCATACCGGCAAAGGATTTTCGCGGCGGACCTTATTATTCATATTTCTTCTCAATGGCCGAAGCACGGCATCCCTACGTGTTGCACACGGATTCGGACATGTTTTTTGGCGGCGGCAGCCCCACCTGGGTCGCTGAAGCCCTCGCGCACATGGCCGCGCACCCCAAGGTGCTTTTCACCGCCCCACTGCCGGGCCCGCCGGCGGCCGACGGCCGTCTGCACAGCCAGACGGCAGACCCTGAGCCGGACTCGGCGCATGCATTCCATTTCTCCACCATGAGCACACGGCTTTTTCTGATGGATCGCCGGCATTTTAAAAACGTCATCGGCTCGCTACAGCCCCGGCGCCCACCCGCGCTGCGCAATTCAATCAAGGCCCTCGTCGAGGGCAATCCCGCCGAGGACCTGCCCGAACATCTTTTTACCGACGCGATGCGCGCGGACGGACTTGTGCGCCGGGAATTCCTCGGCACAGCGCCGGGCATGTGGTCGCTGCATCCGCCCTACCGCTGCGCCGATTTCTACCACCGGCTGCCTGAGCTGGTGAAACAGGTCGAGGCCGGCGAGATTCCGGAAGCACAGCGCGGGAATCACGATATGAATGCAAGCATGGTCGACTGGAGCGAAGCGCACGCCGCACTCTCGCAAAATCGCTGGTGGAAGCGCCTGCTGCGCCATTCCTGAGCAGCCCTTGCCCATCCGATGGTCTTTCATCACCCGCTGGCATTCACTCTCGCCGTGTCGATAGCCATCCCAACCCGGTCGCGCCTTCGCTGTTTAATGCGGTACATGCTCAATCGTTGCGCGCGTTGTATGCTCCGATTGCGCAGCCGGCCCTACCCCATGGAAGAGGACGGCATTACACTTATCTTCGCGCCCCATCAAGATGACGAGAGCCTTGGTTGCGGCGGACTTCTTGCCCTTAAGCGAATCAAGGGAGACCCCGTGCACGTGGTATATATCACCGATGGCCGCGCTTCGCACCCCGGGCATCCCACACTTACGCCTGCCATGGTCGCCGAGCAACGGCAGGCTGAAGCCATGAATGCGATGCGGATCCTCGGGGTCGACCACGCTGCGCTGCAATTTCTCGGAGCGCCGGATGGTGCGCTCATGCATCTTGATGTCCACGCGGCAGACGAGCTGGTCCGGCAGATCGCCGCCGTGCTCCAGTCGACGCACCCCACCGAGATCTTTCTGCCCTGCCGCCATGATGGTAGTTCGGAACATGAAGCCGCCTTTGCCTTGGTGGCGCGAGCCCTCGCGCAGACCGGCCTGCGGCCGCGCATCATGGAGTTTCCCGTATGGTCGTGGTGGAATCCCCTGTTGCTTATCCCGCCTTTTTTTAAAAGCCGCACAGTGTGGCGCGTGGATTTTCGTAATCGCGAAAACATGAAACGGCAGGCCCTTGAAGCCTATGCCTCGCAAACGCAGCCCGCTCCTCCCTGGGAAAGCCCCCTCCTTTCGCGCGAATTCGTATCGTTTTTTTCCTCCCATGAGGAATTTTTCTTCGAGATGTGAGCGATCACATGAAATCTGCCGCCATGCCCGGTTCTGAACGGCCCCTGCGTCGGGTGCTGATCGTCTCGCCGCACTGGCCACCGGTCAATGCACCCGACATGCAACGGGCGCGCATGAGCCTGCCCTATTATCGAGCCTACGGCTGGGAGCCCATCGTGCTCGCCGTGGGCGATCGCTGGCAGGACGGCGTACGCGAGCCGGAGCTGCAGCAAACGATCCCCCCGGATATCGGGATATGCCGGGCGCGGGCGCTTCCATCCGCGTGGACACGCTGGTTCGGCGTGACCAACCTTGGCCTCCGCGCCTGGATCGGTCTTTTCCTCAAGGGCAGGCGGCTCATTCGCCAACACCGGGTCGACCTCGTATTTTTCACCAACACGCAGTTCGTTACCTTCACGCTTGGAAGGCTGTGGCTGCGTCTGTGCGGCGTGCCCTACGTGCTCGACCTGCAGGATCCATGGCGCACCGATTATTATGAGCGTCCCGGTTCGCGCCGGCCGCCGGGGGGCTGGAAGTACCAGGTGGCGCGCGCCATGGCCTGGCTGCTCGAGGGATGGTCTTTCCGCCGGGCCGGCGGCATGATCAGCGTGTCACCCAGCTACCTCGACGACTTGCGCACACGCTATCCGTGGTTCCCGCGGATTCCGTCGGCGGTCATCGGCTTCGGCGCCAGCCGGGAGGATCTTGCCACCGCCGCCACCATGCCTCCGCCGACCTATGCTTATACCCGCGAACATGGCGAACTGCATATTCTCTATACCGGTGCCTCCGGGCCGGTAATGCCGCATTCGCTGACCGTGCTCTTTGATGGACTGCGGCTCTACCGTGAAAGATTTCCCGAGCAGGCCAGCCGGCTGCGATTTCACTTTCTGGGAACCAGCTACGTGGCCCCAGGCCAGGGCAAATGCTCCGTGCTGCCGTTTGCCGAAAAATGCGGGGTGGCCGACCAGGTGGCGGAGATTCCACACCGGCTGGGCCATCTCGAGTGCCTCCGCCTGCAGAGGGACGCCGACATCCTTTTGCTGCCGGGCTCGAGCGACCTCGCCTACTCCCCATCGAAACTTTATCCCTATTATCTCGCTGGCCGGCCCATCCTTGCGCTCGTTTTCAAAGGCAGTGTGATGGAAAAGCTTCTCGATGAGCTCGCCTGTGCAGTCATGGTTCGTTTTGGCATCAACGAAGCCAAGGATTCCGCGCATGCCGCCCTCGCCACATTCTTCGACGCCGCACTGGCGGGCTTTCCGGCCGGCTCGCTGCCAGAACGTGACGATGCGTTCTTCAACCGGCACTATCTTGCTGAAACCCTGACCGGTATGCAAAGCGAGCTTTTCAACCGGGCACTGGTGCCCACGCCATGATTGAGTCAACGTCCGCCCCTTCTGAATCCGAGGACAGGCCTGAACTCCCTGCCCGGCCGGACCGGCGCTTGTTCCACGGCGGACTCGCACTGCTGGCGTTCACTCTCGGATATTACGCGTTCAATGCCAATACCAGTTCGACGACAGAGCTTTATCTGGGCCTGACCATTATCGTACTGGCTGCACTGCCCACGCTGCAGTGGGCCAAACGTGCGACCTACGAATTCCCGGTCTTCGAAGTTTTCATGCTCACAGGCATCAACATCTATGCCCTCCCCCTGCTCAACGGCCAGATTGAGCTTCAAGCTTATTCCGAGTCGGTGATCACACAAGCCGGGTCGGCCGTGCTCCTTTTTCAAATCATCGCGATTATCACGCACGGCATAACCCGCGGCCGGCCCCGCGTCACCCCGTTTTGGGCCGAGGAAGTGATCTCCCGGGACATTGGCATCTATCTCGGCTACGGCCTGGTGCTGACGACCATCTACACGGGGATAAACAATCTCACTGACTTGATCCCTACGGACATCGAAGGCCCGTTGCGCGCCGTATTTTACGGCATCGGCATCATCAGCACGTTTGTTCAAGGCCGGCGCTGGGGCCGGGGCGATCTCAGCAACCAGGAAAAAATCTTCTTCGCCGTGAACGTCGGCCTGCAGGTGGTATTTGGTTTCGTCACCTTGTTCCTTATCTCCGGCATTTCATTGATCGTGCTTGCACTGCTCGGCTACGTCTCCGGCAACAAACGCCTGCCGGTCATGGCGCTTGCCATCGTGTTGCCCGTCATCGCCGTGCTCCATAATGGAAAATCCGCCATGCGTGACAAATACTGGAAGGACAACACCCCTGTCGTACCCAGTCTTGTGGAAATGCCCGCCTTTTTCGCCGAGTGGTTCCAACAAGGCATGGAATATCACCCCAAGAACGGCATGACCGGCAAGCTGATCGAACGCACCTCGCTATTCCAGATGATCTGCCTTGTGGTCGACAACACGCCTGATCGGCTGCCCTTTCTAAATGGAGAGACCTATGCGCAAATCCCGGGGCAATTCGTGCCGCGTTTCTTCTGGTCCGACAAACCCCTCGGCCATATCAGCACTTACACCCTCTCGATTTATTACGGTTTGCAGCGACCCGAGGACACGAAGAAAACCACCATTGCCTTCGGTCTTCTCGCCGAGGCTTATGCAAACTTCGGCCTCTACGGAGTCGGGCTGCTGGGCGTTCTTTTCGCCTTCTGCTTCAAAAAATACGGCCTCTGGGCGCAACAAAGTCCGATGTTTTCCTACGCCGGCCTGTTGCTCGTGCTGCTGATGGCCTGGTCTTTTCAAACCGAGTTTACACTCAGCATCTGGTTGAGCTCCCTCGCACAGGCTTCCATCGCCGTGCTCGGCGTACCTTTCATTCTGCGCCATTTTCTCGGGTGAATCCGTCCTCCCATTCTACGCCGGGCGGCAGCCGTCAGGCCACGGCGGAAACAGGCCGACAGCCGCGCCTGGCCGTCGTGCTTTCCCACCCCACGCAATACTACAGCCCATGGTTCCGCTGGCTGCAGCTGCACGCACCCTTGGAGTTGCGGGTATTTTATCTCTGGAAATTCGGCGTTGAGACCACGCGCGACCCCCAGTTTGAAAAAAGTTTCACGTGGGATGTCGATTTGCTCGGCGACTATGACAGCGAATTCGTTACCAACGTTGCGCGTGATCCCGGCACCCATCACTTCTGGGGCTTGCGCAATCCATTGCTGGCCGCCCGACTCACCGCCTGGCAGCCTGACGCTCTGCTGCTTTTCGGCTACGCCTATGCCAGCCATCTGTGCACTCTGGCGTGGGCGCGACGCCAGCATGTTCCCGTCGTTTTTCGCGGCGATTCGCATTTGCTGGGCCAGCGCACGGTAGCCTGGTGGAAAAAGCAATTATTCCGCCTCCTCTATCGCCAGTTTGCGGCCGTCACCTATGTCGGCGCGGCCAATCGCGATTATTTCACCACCTTCGGCGTGCCGTCCGAAAAACTGTTCTTCGCCCCGCACGCAGTGAATCACGAGCACTTTGATCCCAGCCGGGCTGAATATCACGCCGCCGCGCAAACGCTGCGCGCGCAATTGGGCCTTCCGCCGGCCACGCGGGTCGTGCTTTTCGCCGGAAAATTCACGCCCGCCAAGCAGCCGCGCCTGCTGCTCGACGCCTTTCTTGCGCTCGATGCGCCTGAGGCTGCGCTTGTTTTCGTCGGCGACGGCGAAGAAAAATCCTCCCTGCTCGAGCGCGCCCGCGCCGCGCCGCCCGGCCGAGTGCATTTTTTGCCTTTCGCGAACCAGAGCGAGATGCCCTCGCGTTATCTTCTCGCCGACATTTTCGCACTGCCCTCCCGCGGCCACTATGAAACCTGGGGCCTGGCCGTCAACGAGGCCATGCACATGGGCGTGCCCTGCTTCGTGAGTGATCTCGTCGGCTGCCAGCGCGATCTCGTCACCGACGGGGAAACCGGCTGGGTTTTCCGCGCCGAAGACCCCGCGCACCTGCGCGAAAAGCTGGCCGCCGCGCTCGCCACCTCCCCACCGCAAGTCGAGCGCCTCAAAAAAAATGTCGCGGCCAAAATCTCCGGCTACACCTACGCTGAGGCCACCGAAGGCCTGCGACGTGCCCTCGCCTTCGCCAGCCCCGGTTTCAAGTTTTGATGCTTCAGCCGATCGTCGACAAAACCACGGGTTCCCCCGCGTGAAAATTTCCATTGTCATGGGGTTTTTCCTGCCCGTGCCGCCCGCCGCCGGCGGCGCCACGGAAAAAACCTGGCACCGCCTGGCCGGTGAATTCGCCGCCCGTGGCCACGAGGTCACCGTGTTTTCACGCCGCTGGCCGGGTTTTCCCGATCAGGAAACCCTCGATGGCGTCCGTCACGTCCGCCTGCGCGGCTTTACCCATACGCCACGGCTCTGGCAGAATCTGCTGCGGGATTTCTTGTGGAGCTGGCGTGTCTTCCGGGCGCTGCCGCCGGCCGACATTGTGGTTGTGAATTGCGTCGCCCTGCCCGCTTGGCTCGGAGTATTTCGGCCTTCCGCCGGCCGGGTCGTGGTCCTGCCCGGTCGCATGCCCAAGGGCCAGTTTCGCCTTTACCGCCGCCTCACCCGCGTGCTCGCGCCCAGCACTATCGTACAGGAAAGAGTCGCCGCGGAAAATACACGGCTCGCCCCAGCCATCCGTGTCACCGGTTATCCCATCGCCTGGCGGGAACTTGAAAAAATATCGACGGCCCGCGCCACCGGCCTGCCCGTCACGCTTGGCTATATCGGACGCCTGCATCGCGAAAAAGGCCTGGATCTTCTTGTCGCCGCGCTACGGCTGCTCGCCGCGGAAGCAAACCTGCCCGCATGGCGCGTCGTGCTTTGCGGCCCGGCGGAAGTGCAGCAGGGCGGTTCCGGCCAGGACTACGCCGACAGCCTCGCGCGCCAGCTGGCGGAATTCCTGCCCGCCGATCGCTTCGCCCTTCTGCCGCCGGCTTTCCACGCTGACGCGCTGAAAAAAATCTACCAGGAGATCGATATTTTCTGCTACCCGAGCCTCGCCGTGCAGGGTGAAACCTTTGGCGTGGCCGTGGCGGAGGCCATGGCGGCCGGTGCGGCGCCCGTCGTGTCGCGCCTCGCCTGCTTCACCGACTTTGTGACCGACGGTGAAAACGGCCTTGTTTTCGACCACGACGCTGCCGATGCGCCGGCCCGCCTCGCCGCTGCGCTGGCAAAATTGTCCGCCGATCCCGCCCTGTGCGCACGCCTGGCCGCCGCGGCGCGGCGCACCACCGGGCGCTACGATTTCCCTCGTTTTGCGGACGGGCTGCTCGCTGATTTCGAGGGGCTTGTGGCGGGCGGAGCCTGACGCTTCCGCGTTGCCACGCCGCCAGCGCACCGACATCGTTTTCACCACCAGACCGTGCCCAGCAACGAAAAACCTTACCTTGGCCAAGGTTGCGTCACGCCCTATTCCAAGCGCGAACTGCTTGCGCGTTGGTTGTGGGCGTTTGTGCAGGCGACGCTTTTCCGCTGGAGCCCGCGTCCGCTGCACGGTTTTCGCGCGTGGTTGCTGCGGCTTTTTGGCGCCAGCATTCCCGCGCCGTCCCGGGTCGTGGTTTTCCCCACCGCAAAAATATTCTCTCCCTGGAGGCTTTCGCTCGCGCCACGCGCGATGATCGGCCCGCATGTCAACCTCTACAATCTTGCGCCTGTCACCATTGCCTATGGCGCCAACCTCAGCCAGCACTGCCACCTCTGCGCCGGCACCCACGATTTCCTGCGCTGGAGCATGCCGCTGGTGGTGCGGCCCATTGTCATCGGCGAAAACGCCTGGCTCGGTGCGGATGTTTTTGTCGGACCCGGTGTGACAGTCGGCGAACTGTGCGTCGTGGGCGCACGCTCCGTCGTGGTCCGCAGCCTGCCGCCGCGCATGATCTGCGCCGGCACGCCCTGCCGTCCGCTCAAGGAGCGGCCGCCACCGCAGTGAAATGAAACTCACGCACATCGTGCCCAGCCTCGAGGCACGCCATGGCGGACCGAGCAGGTCCGTCCCTTCGCTGGCCGCCGCCCAGGCGCAACTGGGGCACGATGTTGAACTGCTGTCCACGGGACCGTCTACGGAAACCCGCGAGGAAGGAAAATTGCGCATCCGCATCTTCCGCCGCGGCGCACCGGAAAGCATCTGCCCTTCATGCGAGCTGCGAGCCTATCTGCGGACGCATGAATGCGATTGCCTGCACACCCATGGCTTGTGGCTGCGCACCCTGCACTATGCGCACGAACGTGCCGGCCGGCTGGGCATTCCGTTCGTCATCGCACCGCGCGGCATGATGAGCGACTGGGCCTGGCATCACCGTCGCTGGAAAAAACGCCTGGCTGAAAAGCTTCTTCATCCCGGTGCTTTCGCCGCCGCACGCGGCTGGCACGCCACCAGCGACTCCGAAGCCGATGACATCCGGGCGCGCGGGTTCACGCAGCCGGTGTGCGTTGCACCCAATGGCGTGACACCGTCCGAACCCACCGCTGTCGCCGAGGCGGCTGCCTATTGGCGCACAGCCTGCCCGGCGGCCTTCACCCGGCCGACTGCCCTTTTTTATTCACGCTTTCACCGCAAAAAACGCGTGCTTGAGCTCATCGATCTTTGGCTCGCCCATGCCCCGCGCGACTGGTTGCTGCTCATGGTCGGCATTCCGCAGACTTACGGTGTCACTGAGCTCGCACACTACATCCACGGGCAATCCGGCTCGGGCCGCATCGAGGTATTCAACGGCAACGATGCACCCCCGCCCTACCCGGCGGCCTCGATCTTCCTGCTGCCCTCGCACTCGGAAAATTTCGGGCTGGCCGTGGCCGAAGCCATGGTGCACGGACTGCCCGTGGTCGTGACCGACACCATGCCATGGGATGCGATCAACCAAAATCAAACCGGCTGGTGCGTGCCATGGGCCCATTACGCGCCTGCATTGCGGGCGGCCCTGGGCGAAAGCCTGGAAGCCCGGAGCGCGCGCGGTGCCGCGGCCCGCGAGTGGGTGCTGGCAGAGTTTTCCTGGGGGAAATCCGCCGAACAGCTCATCAAGTTCTACGCCGGCCTGCGCGGTGTTGCGGCATGAAATTGCTTCAACCCGGCAAATTTTCCTCCACCGGCCCGGCTGGTGACGCCGCTGGACCGCGGCCGCCACTGGCCCCTCTCGAGCAGGCGGCGCTCGTTCATGCCGGTGGGCTGCTGGTCTTCGCCGCGTGGGCTTTCGACGGCAATGTCGGATGGGCCCGCACCTTCATCACGCTGTGGGGGGGCGCCGGCGTGCTGCTCACGCTGGCCGCGGGACTTCGCGGCGGTTGGCGTCGCATCTTGCGCTGGCTCTGGCCGCTGCTCGCGTTCAACCTGCTTGTGCTGGCAGGCTGTCTCAATCCCAGCTTCTCCGTTCACACGCTCGACGGCGAATCCCTGCTTGTGCACACTGGTGGCATTGGCTGGCTGCCGGGATCGGCCGACCCCGCAGCAGCGCTGCGCGCACTCGGGCTCTTCGACAGTGTTTTTCTGGCCGGCTTCAACCTCATGCTGCTCGTGCAGCAGCGTCGGACGCTGCGCTGGCTGCTGATCGTGGCCACGACCAGCGCCCTGGCGCTCTCTATTTTCGGCACCGTGCAAAAGCTCACTGGCGCCGGATTGTTCTTCGGCCTGCGCGAATCGCCCAACCCGTTTTTCTTCGCCACCTTTGTCTACCACAACCACTGGGGGGCATTCGCCATCCTCTCGGTGGCCACCTGCGCCGGACTTGTCTTTCATTACATGAACCGGCCGACATCCCGCGATTTCTGGCATTCGCCCTCCTTCATCTGCGTGGTGGGCCTGCTTTTCATCGCCATGACGGCGCCCCTCAGCGAATCGCGTTCCAGCACGCTCCTGGTTGCCTTGCTGATCGCCGTGGTGCTGATCCATGCATTGCGAAATTGGGGCAAAAAAACATCGATGACGGCGGCTTCTTCCGCCGGCCTGCTCGGCGGCGCGCTGGCGGCCGCCGCGATCCTGGCCTTCGCTATTTATAAGCTGGATGAGCCCGGCCTGAAAATACGGGCGGAGCTGACCCGCCAGCAGCTTGGACAAATGCATTCAGAAGGCGGCCTCGGCAGCCGCGCCATGCTCTACCGCGATACATGGCATATGGCACGCGATAACCTGTGGTTTGGCTGGGGTTTCGACAGCTACGCGACGGTTTTCAGGCTCTACAACACACAAAAATCAGCGGACCGGCTGCCGGTCTTTTATGCCCAGGCGCATTCGGACTGGTTGCAAAGCCTGGCCGAGACCGGCCTCGCCGGCACGGTGCTTATCGGCCTCCTGGGTGCGCTGCCGCTCCTGACACTGCGCCGTCATCATTTCCGCAACCCGCTTGTGCTGTATCCACTGCTGGGCTGCGCGCTCGTGCTGCTCTATGCGGGGATCGAGTTTCCGTTTGAGTGCCCCGCCGTCGCCGTGGCTTTCTGGATTAATCTATTCGCCGCGGTGCGGTATGCCCGGCTTTCTCCCGCCGGCAACCAATCGCGCTGAGCATGTTTTCCATCCTCATTCTCACCCTCAACGAGGAGCGCAACCTGCCCGCCTGCCTCGCCTCCGTCGCCGGCTGCGACGACATCGTCGTGCTGGACTCGGGCTCGACTGACCGGACCGTGGAGCTGGCGCGTGCCGCCGGCGCCCGGGTGTTCGCGAACCGTTTCGAAAACTTCGCCCAGCAGCGCAACCATGCGCATGCCGCCATCAACTTTCGCCACGCGCGGGTTTTTCACCTTGATGCAGACGAGCGCATGACCCCCGAGCTTTTCGCCGAGTGCGCCGCCTGCCCGGACGACGGGCCATGCGATGGCTGGTGGGTTGCGCCTCGGATGCTTTTCTTCGGCCAATGGGTGCCACATTGCACGGATTATCCGGCCTGGCAGGCGCGTTTCGTACGGGCGCGGGGCTTTGCCTTCATGCAATCCGGCCATGGCCAGCGCGAGGCGCCGTCCATGCATATGGAAAAGCTCCGGGAAAATTATCTCCACGAGATGATGTCGGGCAGCGAAGCCGAATGGCTGGCCAAGCACCGGCGCTACGCCCGTGAAGAGGCCGCCGGCTTTCTCGTGGGGCCGGGACCCGGCTGGCGCACGCTTTTTTCCGCCAGCGCGCTCACCCGCCGGCGTGCGCTCAAAAAACTCAGCGGTACGCTGCCGTGCCGGCCGGCCCTCCGCTTTTTTTATCAATATGGGCTGCGCGGCGGCTTTCTCGATGGCGCCGCCGGCTTTCGCTACTGCCGCCTGCTGGCCCGCTACGAAGGTTTTATCGCCGCCGCGTTGCGCGAGCAACGCGCGGCCCGGCGTTAACCAATGGCCCTGATCTTCCTGAATCGCTTCTACTGGCCAGATGAACCGGCCACCGCCCAGTTGCTGGCCGATCTGGCCGAAGGCCTCGCGGCCGCGGGGAAACAGGTGACGGTCATTACCAGCCACGATGGCCGGCCGGCCACACTGCGCGATGAGACGCGCCACGGCGTGCGCATCCGGCGCGTGCGCGCCACCCGCTGGGGAGGAAAGACCCTGGCCGGCCGCGCGATCGATTACCTGACATTTTCCTTGGGTGCCCTGATCCAGCTCAGACGCGTCACCCGGCGGGCCGATACCGTTGTACTGATGACCGATCCTCCGCTGGTGGCCCTGCCCGCCACCGCCCTGGCCCGCTGGCGCGGGGCACGGGTCGTGCATTGGGTGCAGGATATTTATCCCGAACTGGCCATGGCCCTGGCCGGCACGACATGGCTGCGCGTTTTGCGACCGCTGCGCAACCATGCCTGGCGCCGGGCGGATGCATGTGTCGCACCCGGGGACGACATGGCCGCATTGCTAGCCGCCAGTGGGGTTGAAAAAATCGCCGTGATTCCGAACTGGGCGCCGGCCGGACTCGCGCCGCCACAGCCGGAAGCGGCCGCGCTGCTGCGTGAATCGCTCGGATTAAACGGAAAATTCGTCGCCGCCTATTCCGGAAACCTCGGCCGGGTGCACGACCTCATGCCATTGCTCGACGCCGCGGCCACGCTGCGCGAAGAGACGGATATCGCGTTCGTCTTTATCGGCAACGGCGCCCAGCGTGCGGCGCTCGAAGCGGCGGTGCAAAAGCACGGCCTCGGCAACGTCCGCTTTTTCCCACCGCAGCCGCGCGCCCTGCTGCCGGAAACGCTGGCGCTGGGAGACCTGCATTTCGTGACGCTTCGGCCGGGCTGCGAACAGCTGGTTTTTCCCAGCAAGCTCCATGGCATTGTGGCCGTAGGCCGGCCGGTGCTGTTTGTCGGGCCGCGCGACTGCGCGTTGGCGCGACTCGTGACCGGCCACGGCCTCGGCGCGGTTTTCGCGCGCGAAGAAACGGCATTGCTCGCGGAGACCATCCGTTCATTGCGCGATGACCCGGCTCGCCGGCATGCGTGGGGCGAGGCCGCGGAAAAGTTCCATCGGGAGTCGGGCGGAGTTGAACGCGCCATTGCGGCCTGGCATAAAGTTCTGCATGCTGATCCTCACCATGCTGAAGGTTTCCCGTCCGTTCCCCGCTAAAATTCATTCATGGCCCTGATCCGCCGTATTGCCCTCCTGCTCGCCGCACTCGACTTCGCCGCGCTCGTGCTGGTGTTTAATCTGGTAAGCCACCTGCGCGGCCTGGGGGAGCATGGAGTGATTTTTACCCCTCTGTTCGCGCCGTTCGCCATGCTGGTGGTCGCAATTTACCTCATAGACGGCTACAAGTCCCGCACGGACATGATGAGTGTCGATTACACGAGCCAGCACATCATCGCGCTCGCGTCGACACTGGCGGCCACGCTGCTGATGACCTACGCCATCATCCCGGTTGGATATCCGCTGCAGCAAAGCCGCGGTGTCATTGCACTGAGCTTTCTTCTGCTCACACCAGTCACGCTCGGCTACCGGCGACTGATTTACCGGCGGCAGCTGCGCGTGCGAGGACAGCAGGTCATCGTTTTCCTTGGCGACCGGGCAAGCTGCGCGGCGTTCCGCGAGGAAAGCGCGAAGACCGGGCTGGATCTTCCCGTGATTTTTTCCACCATCGACGCGGCGGCGGTGGGCGAAACCGGCGACGGGTTGAAACTCGACCTCTTCGACGATGTGCTCGCCCGCGTCCAGCGCGGGGAATCCTCCGTCGCGGCGATCGTGCTGCGTGAATCCAATCGCGAATTGCGGCCCGAACTGGCGGAACGGCTGGTCAAACTCTACTTCGACGGCGTGCCGACCTACACGCTTGAGCTTTTTCATCAGGTTTACTGGCGGAAAATTCCGATTTACCGGCTCAACCCGACCTGGCTGTTCCAGGAGGGTTTTCAAATCACGCGCGAGCCCGTTTCGGAGCGTTTCAAGCGCCTGAGCGACATCATGCTCTCCCTGATCGGCCTGCTGCTCAGCGCCCCCTTTCTCACGCTGGCTGTTCTTGCGATAAAGCTGGAGGGTGGCGGCCCGATTCTGTTCATGCAGACCCGCATCGGAAAAAACCACATACCCTTCCGGCTGTTCAAGCTGCGCACCATGCGCACGGATGCGGCGGACAATCCCGCCCTCTACACGCAAAAAGACGATCAACGCATCACCCATGTGGGGAAATTCCTGCGCGCCTCCCGTCTCGATGAACTGCCGCAGCTCTGGAACGTGCTGCGCGGCGACATGAGCCTCATCGGCCCGCGGGCCGAGTGGAACCGCCTCGTCGAGAATTATGAGCGGCAGATTCCCTGCTATTATTTCCGCCATCTCGTGAAGCCCGGCATCACCGGCTGGGCACAGGTCAACTATCCCTACGGGTCGAGCCTGGAAGACACCATCCGCAAGCTCGAATACGACCTCTACTACATCCGCCATTTTTCCTTCCTGCTCGACGCCTCCATTGTCTTAAAGACGATTCACATCATGCTTTTCGGGAAAGGGCGGTAAGCGCAGGAGTTTTCAGCGGACAGAATCACGGCGCGGCGCCGCCCGGGGCCGATTCGCAAAAGCATTCATGAAAGCATACGATTTTATTGTCATTGGCGGAGGCTCCGCCGGCTTCAATGCCGCGCGGGTGGCCGCGGACCGCGGCCGGCGCGTCGCCGTGGTCGACGGCGCCCACGAACTCGGCGGCCTTTGCATCCTGCGTGGCTGCATGCCCTCGAAGACGCTGCTCTACGCCGCCGAAGTGCTGCATCTGGCGCAAAAGGGAAACAAATTCGGCCTGAAAATTCCGCGCGCCACCGCCGACATGCGGGCGGTTCACGTCCGGAAAAAACGCCTCATCGGCGAATTCGCCGCCGATCGCGTGCAGCAGCTTTTCTCAAAGAAATTCGATCTCCACCGCAGCCATGCCCGCTTCGTCGATCCGCACACGGTCGAGCTGGGTGATGGAAAAAAACTGCGCGCAAAGAGCTTTCTCATCAGCACGGGCTCGAAGCCCTCCGTCCCGTCCGTGCCCGGCCTGCACGACACCCCGTTCTGGACGAGCGACGATGTGCTGGATATCGATTTTGTGCCGCGCAGCGTGACGGTGCTCGGCGGCGGCATCGTGGCCTGCGAGCTCTCCCAATTCCTCAACCGCATCGGCACGCGCATCACGCTCATCCAGCGCAGCCCGAACATCCTGCGCGATCATTCGGACGATGCTTCCGACGTGGTACAACAGGCCTTCGTCGACGAGGGCATCGAGCTTTTCGCCGGCACGCAGATTCAGGGCATCATCCGGGACAAACGCGGCGTGACCGTGAAATTTGTCCACGACGGAAAAACCATCGTCCGTCGCTCCGACCATCTTTTCAACGCCCTCGGCCGCGTGCCCAATACCGCCGGGCTCAATCTTGCCGCCGCCGGCGTGCGGACCCGCCCCGACGGACAGGTCGTCATCAACCGCTGGCAGCAGTCGAGTGCACCGCATATCTATGCCGCCGGCGACTGCTCCGGCCCGGCGGAAGTCGTGCACATCGCGATCCAGCAGGGCGTGCTGGCGGCGCAGCACGCGACCGGCGGAAAAAACCTGAAGCCGGTCGACTACGCGCTGCTGCTCAGCGTCGTTTTCACCGATCCGCAGCTTGCCACCATCGGCCGCCTGGAACGCGATCTCGACGACGCCGGCACGCCTTACCTGACCGCTTCATATCCGTTCAACGACCACGGCAAATCGATCCTGATGGAGGCCCATCGTGGCTATGTGAAAGTCATCGCCGAGCCAAAACGCGGCCGCATCCTCGGCGCGGAAATCGTCGGCAAGGATGCGGGCGAGCTCATCCACTGCTTCTCGGGGCCGCTGACGATGCGCGCCACCGTCTTCGATCTGCTGCGCGCACCTTGGTTTCACCCGACCTTGTCGGAAATCATCACCTACCCGCTCGAGGAGATCGCGGAGAAAATCGGGAGCGGTTGAAGTTACCGGGCCGCCAGCTTGAGCAGATCACCTAATTCCACGCGCTTTTCGTAGATCGCCTTGCCCACAATGACGCCGTCCAGATTTGGCCGGCGTTTTTTTATTTCTGCGAGGTTCACCACGTCCTCCCGACGGCTCACGCCGCCGCTGGCGATGACCCGGCAGCCCACGGCGGCCAGCATGGCCTCCTGCGCCGAAAGATTCGGCCCGGTAAGCATGCCGTCAGTGCCCACGTCGGTGTGGATGAGCGTGCGCACCCCGAGCACGTCCATGCGCCGCGCCAGCGCGAGCGCGGACGTGGCGGTGGTGTCCACCCAGCCTTTCACCGCGACCTGGCCGTTTTTCGCGTCGATGCCGACCGCGATCTTTTCGCCAAACGCGGCGACCAGCTCCGTCACGAAGGCCTCGCTCTCCGCCGCACGCGTGCCGATGACAACCCGGGATACGCCCAGGCCGAGCGCCCGCTCGACCACGGCGCGCGTGCGCAATCCACCGCCGAGCTGGACGCGCAGGCCAAGCGTGGCAATGCGCGCGACCACGTCAAAGTTGCGCGGCTCGCCGGCAAAGGCGCCGTCAAGATCCACGACATGCACCCAATCGGCGCCGGCCGCCTTGAAGGTGGCGGCCACCGCGGCGGGATCCTCGGCGTAAATGGTTTCGGCCTCGGCCCGGCCCTGCGTGAGGCGCACGCAGCGTCCGGCCTTGATATCGATGGCGGGATAGATTGTCATTTTCGAGTTAGGCGCCTTGAGTCTCGGTTTCCGATCACCGCCAACGCAAACGTTCATTTATGTCCAAGTCCCATTCCGTTTCCCCCTTTCTGACCGATTTGCTGCATGCCCGTTCGCCGTCCGGCTACGAGTTCGAGGCCCAAAAGGTCTTCGACCGCCACGTCAAGCCGGCCGCGGACAGGTACGACAAGGATGCCATGGGCAACCGCCTGGCCACCCTCAACCCCAAGGGCGACCCCGTCCTCATGCTCGCCGGCCACATGGACGAGCTCGGCCTCATCATCACCTTCGTGAACAAGGACGGCTTCATTTATTTCGACACCATCGGCGGCCACGACCGCATCATGATCCCCGGCCGGCGCGTCATCATCCAGACCGCTAACGGCCCGGTCAAGGGCGTGACCGGCAAGCGTGCGATCCATCTGATGGACGAGGCTGACCGGAAAAAAGTGCCTGAAATCCACGAAATCTGGATCGACATCGGCGCGCGTTCGAAAAAAGAGGCGCTGGAGCGCGTGGCCATCGGCGACGTCGCAACCTACGACCACGAGTTTGAACTGATCCACGGCAGCGTCGGCGCCGCCCGGGCCTTCGACAACAAGGTCGGCGCCTACATCGTGGGCGAGACGCTCGTACGACTCGCGGAACAGAAAAAGAAGCTCGCCGCGAAAGTCGTCAGCGTGGCCACGACCCAGGAGGAAATCGGTGTGCGCGGCGCGACCACGGCAGTCTATGCGGTCAACCCGCACCTCGCGGTGGCGGTGGACGTGGGCCATGCGACGGACCACCCTGATTGCGACAACCGCAAATACGGCGAGACCAAGCTCGGCGGCGGCCCGATCATCTGCCGCGGCGCCAATATCAATCCGAAGATTTTCTCGCGGCTCACCCAGTGCGCTAAAAAATTAAAACTGCCGCACCAGTTCGAGGGCGAGCCGCGGCCGACGGGCACGGATGCGCGCGCCATCCAGACCGGCCGGAGCGGCGTGGCCACGGGATTGATTTCCGTCCCGCTGCGCTACATGCACACCCCGAGTGAGATGGTGGATCTCGAGGACGTGGAGCATTGCGTGCAGCTCCTCGTCGAGTTCGCGCTGTCGCTGGAAAAGGGCGACTACGCGCACTGGTGAGGCAACGCTGCTCTCTATGGCGATGGGCTAAACCCGTTCCCTAATTTGGCAATCCCCACGACCCCGGCTTCTCGGATCGCATTTGCTTAAGCCGTGCAAGAAATTCCGGGAAGTTCTCCATTTTTTTCGACTCCCCTGTATATTCTTCGTCACTCAATGGTATATCCAGCTGCTTCAGGTCTTTGAATAGCGAACTCTCGATCACCTCGCGCATTCGCTGGCCTTGGTCGCCCCCGACTTTCTCGGCAAGAGCGTAGATCAAGTCTCTTTTGGTTTTCGGCATGGCTTCACCGTCTTTCTCATTTTTGCCTAACAGTATCGTTAGCCTCAACTGAGTTGGGCTTTGCGCTAAAAGCAAACTCAGGCTGCGTCCTGCCGCGGCTCGCTTTTGCCCGCCCGGCGCAAAATGGGACGGCGCTTGCCGGCGACAACCGAGGCGTCGACGACGACTTCGCTCACGTCGTCCCGCTGCGGCAGCTCGTACATGACCTCGAGCATGAGGCTCTCCATGATGGCGCGGAGGGCGCGCGCACCGGTCTTCAAATCGATGGCTTTCTGCGCGATGGCGCGAACAGCGTCGGAGGTAAGCTTGAGGCGCACGCCGTCCATGGCGAAAAGCTTCGCGTACTGTTTGATGGTCGCATTCTTCGTGCGGAGAAGGATTTTTTCGAGATCGCCGACCTGCAGCTGGTCGAGCACCGAGATGACCGGCAGGCGGCCGATGAACTCGGGGATCATGCCGAAGCGCAGGAGATCCTCCGGCGCAATTTTCTTCATCATCTGCTCGGGCGGAAGTTCGTGGTCATCGGAGTTGATATGGAAGCCGAGCGAGCGCTGGCCGAGGCGTTTCTTGATGATGTCCTCAAGGCCGACGAAGGCGCCGCCGCAGATGAAAAGGATATTCTGGGTGTTGACCTGGATGTACTCCTGGTTCGGATGCTTGCGGCCGCCCTGCGGCGGGACGTTGCATACGGTACCCTCGAGAATTTTCAGGAGCGCCTGCTGCACGCCCTCACCGGATACGTCGCGCGTGATGGAGACGTTTTCCGTGGTGCGGCGGATTTTGTCGATTTCATCGATGTAGATGATGCCGCACTCGGCCTTTTTCACGTCGTAGTTGGCGGACTGGAGCAGGCGGAGGACGACGTTTTCGACATCCTCGCCAACGTAGCCGGCCTCGGTGAGCGTGGTGGCGTCGGAAATGGCAAATGGCACGTCGAGAATCTTGGCGAGCGTGCGCGCGAGCAGGGTCTTGCCCGAGCCGGTCGGGCCGGCCAGCAGGATGTTGCTCTTCTCCACCTCGACATCGTTGAACTCCGGCGAGAGCGCGGTGGAGTCCTTGCCCGACTGGCCGGCATCGAAGAGCAGCCGCTTGTAGTGGTTGTAGACGGCGACAGAGAGAACTTTTTTCGCGTGGTCCTGGCCGATGACGAAATCGTCAAGCACGCGCTTGATTTCGGACGGCTTGATCAGGCGGACCGCCGGCTTCGCATCAACGGCCGGCTGCTTGACCTCGCGATCGATGATCCCCTTGCAGACATTGACGCAGGTGTCGCAGATAAAGACACCGGGACCGGCGATGATTTTTTTGACCTCAGCCTGCGACCTGCCGCAAAACGAACAAAGGGTCATGCGCGAGGATTTGGCCATGACGCAAAGATTGATCCGCTTTCGCGAAAAATCGACTCAAAACGCAGCGCGATTAAGCTGCATTTTTCTCGGCAATTGATTGCGCTTCGCGCGTGGAAGCGACGACGTGGTCCACGATTCCGTAGGCCTTGGCCTCCTGCGCGCTCATGTAATAATCGCGGTCGGAATCCTTCTCAACGCTTTCGGAAGTCTTGCCGGTGTGCTTGCCAATGACCTCGTTAAGCGTGCGGCGCCAGCGGAGAATCTCCTTGGCCGCGATGGCGATGTCGGCCGCCTGGCCGCCCGCGCCGCCGGAAGGCTGGTGAATCATCACCCGGCTGTTGGGCAATGCAAAGCGTTTGCCTTTGGTGCCGGCGGCGAGGAGCACCGTGCTCATGCTGGCCGCCATTCCGATGCAATACGTCACGATATCGCATTGCAGAAAATTCATCGTGTCGTAGATGGCCATGCCGCCGGTCACGACACCGCCCGGCGAATTGATGTAGAGATGGATGTCCTTTTTCGAATCCTCCATCTGCAGATAGAGCATCTGCGCGATGACGAGATTGGCGACCATGTCGTCGATCGGCGTGCCGAGGAAAATAATGCGGTCCTTCAGCAGGCGCGAATAGATGTCCATGCTGCGCTCGCCGCGGCCGGTGTTTTCAAGAACGATGGGAACGTAATAGCTCAAGGTGAGGGCTTCGATTGAATGGTGCTTACGGTAGCCTTGGAAACCAGAAAATCAAGGGCCTTGTCGAAAATGATGGATTGTTGCACGGCGCGAAGGCGCTCGCGGTCCTTGGTCAGCTCCTTGATCAGTTTCTCCGGGCGTTGGTTCGCACGCATGGCCTCGCGGAAGATGTAATTGTCGATGTCCTTTTCCGAGACGGTGATTTTTTCCTGCTCGGCGATCTTCGCGAGCAGCAGCTGGATCTTCACGCGGACCGCGGCGGTTTTGCGGGCGCCTTCATAAAGCTCCTTCTTGTCCTTTTCGAACTGCTCCTGCGGCACGCCGCGGCGCATGTTTTCCTCGATGAATTGCCGCAGCACGCCCTGCGTCTCGCTTTCAACCAGGCTCTCGGGTACTGAAAAATTCGCGCGGGCCGCGAGGGCGTCGCCCACTTGGCGGCGCTGGGCGGCACGGTTCTCGTAGTCCTTGCGAAGCTTGAGATTGTGGCGGGCTTTCGCGCGCAGTCCCTCGAGGTTGTCCACCTGCTGCGATTTGAAAAACGCCTCGTCGAGCGGCGGCAGCACGCGTTCGCGCACTTCCTGGATCTCCACGGCATACACCGCGGCCTTGCCCGCGAGCGCGGGCGCGGCGGAAAATTCCGCCGGGAAATTCACCGTGACGTCCTTCTTGTCCCCGGCCTTCAGGCCGCCGAGCTGAGCACCGAGCCCGGGAAGAAGCCCCTCCTGCCCTTCGACTTCCTCCCACGTCTGCGGGACTTTGCCGTAAACCTGCTTGTCGGGCACGATCTCGAGGATCGATTTGCCGTCCACGCGGCCTTCGTAGGCGAGCTTCACATAATCACCCTTGTGCGCGGGGCGTTCGGCGACCTTGAAATCCGCCCGCTCGGCGCGCTGCCCCTCGATCACCGCGTCGACCTCCGCCTCGGTCGGCTCGGCCGGCTGGATCTCTGTCGGCAGTCCGACATAGTCCGGCAGCGTGATGGCCGGACGCACATCGATTGTGAACGTGATGGCCGAAGAAAGATTCGGCTCGATCGTGCCCTGCTCAACATTAACGATGGAAAGGACATCCAGCTTCGCCTGTTCCAGGCCGTCGCGATAGGCCTTGGCCACGATCTTGTTTTTGAACTCGTCGGAAATTTCCTTGGCGAACCGCTTGACGATCATCGCAGAGGGCGCCTTGCCGGGGCGGAAGCCGGGCAGGCGGGCCATCCGGGAGAATTCACCCACGATGGTCTGGTATTCGCCCTCGACTTCACTCTTGTCGAGCGAGACGAGAAGGCTTTTGCGGGTTTCGGAAAGGTCTTTGAGTTCGATGTTCACGATGGAGGCTTGGAAAAAGAGTCTGAAAAACTACGTGGCGCCGACTCACACGGTCAATGCCCGATTCTGCGCGCTTGAAAGCATCGCGCCTTCGTCGCTTGCTCGGAAGTAGGAAAAATGCCCAGTCTGTCCGAACTTCTTGCCGCACATGCGCCGCTGCTGCTCCTCGACGCTGCGGCGGCGCGCGTGCAAGTCGGCCTCTTCGAAGCAAATAACAAAATGCGCTGGACCACGGCGGACGACGAGGCCGGCGTGGCCCTGTTCCGCGGCGTCGAATCCCTCGGTGTCGACCTCACGACCGTGCGCGCGTTCGCTTTTTGCGAGGGGCCGGGCTCGATTCTCGGCATTCGCACCGCCGCGATGGCGTTGCGCACGTGGAGCGTGCTCGCCCCATGGCCGGTGTTCGCCTTTCGCAGCCTGGAGATCGTCGCGCACGATCTCGCCCGGCGCAGCCCGGCGGAAGATTTCTCCGTCATCGCCGATGCCCGGCGCGAAACCTGGCATGGCGTGCACGTGCGCGCCGGTTCGGTCGGGCCGTTGCGACGCATCCCTTCGGTGGAGTTAAGCGGGGCCTTGTTCATGCCGGAAAATTTTCGCACTTGGAGCGCACTGCCGGCGCAAACCCGGATCACGAATTACGATCTCGCCACGCTGCTGCCGCGCGTGGCCGATGCGGAGCTCTTCCGCGCAACCGATGCGCCCGACGCCTTCTTGCACGAAGACCCGAGTTACAAGACCTGGACGCCCCGCATCCACGCCGCCGCACCATGAGTTTTCCCGCCTCCAGCCTCCCGCTTCGCTGCTGGGCTGAGATCGATCTCGCCGCGCTCGAACGCAATCTCCGGCTCATCCGCGCCTCCCTGCCGCCGCACATGCGTTACGTCGCCGTGGTCAAGGCCGATGCCTACGGCCATGGCCTGCACCAGACAGTCGCCCGGCTCATGCACGCGGGCGCCGACCTGTTCGCCGTGGCCAATCTCACCGAGGCTGCGGCCATCCGCGAACTCGGACCCGGCTGGCCGATTCTGCTGCTGAGCCCTCTGCTGCCCGAGGAGGACCGCTATCTCGCCGACCACGATCTGGCCGCGACCGTCTCGACCGCAGACGAAGTCGCACGCTTTGACGCCGTCGGCCGCGCGGCGGGCCGGCCGGTCTCCGTCCACTTGAAAATCGACACCGGCATGGGTCGGCTCGGTGTGTGGCACGAGCAGGCGCCGGGGTTATATTTGAAAATTCGCTCCGCCGCGCACGTGCGACTCGCCGGCGTGTTCACCCATTTCGCCAGTCCCGACGACGACCCGGCGTTCACTGTGGAGCAGCGCCGGCGTTTTCTTGCCGCGCTGCAGTGCTGCGAGGGATTGCGGCTCGACGAGCTTTTTGTCCACGCCGACAACAGCGCCGGGCTGGAGACTCTGCCCGGCGGGAGCCCCTTCAACGCCGTGCGCGTGGGCCTGCTGCAGTTCGGCGTGCTGCCGCATCCCAACTCGCTCCTCGCCCAGGTGCACACCGAGCCGGTCTTCAGTTTCCACACGCGCGTGGGCATCGTGAAGGACCTGCCGTGCGGCACGGGCGTCAGCTACGGCCGCACGCACACACTGCAGCGCGACTCGCGCGTGGCCGTGCTCACCGCCGGGTACGGCGACGGCCTGCCGCGCGCCGCGAGCAATCGCGCGCAAGTGCTCGTGCGCGGCCGGCGCTGCCCCGTGCTCGGCCGTGTGACGATGGACCAGACCGTCATCGATGTGACCGATGTGCCCGGCGTCGAGAGCGGCGACGCAGTCGTGCTGGTCGGCCGGCAGCAGGGCGCGGAAATTTCGCTCGCGGAATTCAGCCGCTGGGCGGACACGATCCCATGGGAAACGCTGTGCTCGGTGACCAAGCGCGTGCCCCGGATCTACAAGACCGCGCTCGGCGTTTAGGCCGGCCGCCGTTTGCAATCGTTGAAACCGCAGCCATGGTTGCGGCGTCACTCTGCGTGTACGGCCACCCACGTCTTTGTCATGAGCACCCCCAATCCGGATTTTGTCGCCCCGCCCGTCGTAAAAATCGACCTTTCGCCCGGCGATGCCTGGCAGCCACTGCCGGACAATGAGTGGAACGAGGCCGCCGCCCGGCATCTCCTCCGCCGCGTCAGCTGGGCCGCGCAGCCCGACGAGGTGCAGCGCGTCCTCCACGACGGCCTGCCAAAAACGCTCGAGCGGCTTTTCCCCGAAAAGCCCGTGTCGCTGACCAAGCCCAGGCTGATCGCGGATCTGGCGGACGACACCCCCGAATTCTACAAAAAAATCCAAAACAGCGCACCCGAGGAAAAACTCCTGCTCCAGCGCGAGGCACGCGAGCGCAGCCGCATGGCACTGGAGGACCTCAGCATAAAATGGCTGCAGCTCGCCTCCCAGCCCAACCACGCGGCCTATGAGAAGTGGGTGCTGTTCCTGAGCGACATTTATGTGGTGGCCTTTCAGAAGGTGAACACCGCCGCGCTCGTCTGGCAGCATTACGACATTTTGCGCAGCTTCGCCTACGGTTCCGCGCCCGTGCTCAGCAAGGCCGTCTCGCGCTCCCCCGCCATGGTCGTTTACCTCGACCTGCAGCAGAGCCAGCGCGGGGCGCCGAATGAAAATTTTGCGCGCGAACTTTTCGAACTCTTCGTGCTCGGCGTCGGAAATTACACCGAGCAGGACATCAAGCAGGCCGCGCGCGCCTTCACCGGCTACCGGCAGCGCTTCGGCGAGTTTTCCTTCGTCCCGCGCCAGCATGACGACGGCGACAAGACCGTCTTCGGCCACACCGGCAATTTCAACGGCGACGACGTCATCGACCTCGCCTACCAGCTGCCCGCCGCGGCCCATTTCCTGCCGCACGAGATGGTCAAATGGTACCTGAGCGACACACCCCTCGCCGACGACTACCTCGATGCCATCGGCACTTGGTGGCGCGGGCAGGGCTTCGGCCTGCGCCAGCTCGCGCTGCAGTTTTTCCGCAGCCGCCTCTTCTTCGCGCCGCAGTTCCGCGGCAATTTCATCAAAAGCCCCCTGCAGTTTTACCTCGGCCTGATGCAGGACATGAACCTGAACGTCGCGCCGATCCCGCGCCAGGTGCTCGTTGCCCTGCGCCAGATGGGGCAGATCCTCTTCGATCCGCCCAACGTCCGCGGCTGGGTCGGCGGCCGTTACTGGATCAACTCGGCCACGCTCGGCGCCCGGCGCGCGCTCGTCGAGCAGGTCTTCGCGCCGCTCGACGAAGCCAAACTCAACGCCGACGAACAGATCGAGCTCGTGGCGGCGCGCGCCAACGGCATCGACAATTTCACCGTCACCGACGACCGGCTGAAGCCCTTCGTCCAACTCGACGCCGACCAGCTTACCACGCGCCTGTGCGACTATTTTCTCCCCGTGTCGGTCGACGCCGATTTCCGCGCCGATGTGAAAACCTTCCTGATCGGCAATGGCTCCGATCAGCACCGCCTCGATCGCATCCGCAATGCCGTGATGACCATGCTCCAATCGCCCGAATACCAGCTTTGCTAGCGCTACCCGCCATGAAAAATCCCAATAATTTCCTTCCCACCACCCGCCGCGAATTCTTCAGCCTCACCAGCCGGGGCATCGGTCTGCTTGCCTTCAGCCAATTCGCGCCGTCGTTCCTCGTCCAATCCACCCTTGCCGCCACGCCCGCGCCCGAAAAGGACCGCACCATCCTCGTCCTCGTCCAGCTCGCCGGCGGCAACGACGGCCTCAACACGCTCATCCCCTACGAGGACGCCAATTACTATCGCCTGCGCCCCACCCTCGGCATCGCCAAGGACCAGGTCCTGAAAATCAACAACTCGCCGCTCGGCCTCCATCCCTCGATGGGCGCGATGAGCGGATTGTTGAACGACGGCAAACTGGCTGTCGTTCAAAACGTCGGCTACCCGAACCCCAACCGCAGCCACTTCCGCTCGACCGAAATTTGGGAAACCGCCAGCGAAACCAACCAGTACCTCTCCACCGGCTGGATCGGCCGCTTCATGGACAACGCCTGCAACGGCACGCCCACCGCCGACGCCGATCCCTGCGCCGTGCATATCACCAACGGCGTTCCGCAGTCCTTCATGGCCGAGCACGACCACAATACTTTCGGCCTGTCGCCCTACGGCAATGGCCGCCGCAGCCGCGAAAATCTCCAGCTGCTCGAAAAACTCGTCAACCATCCCGGCGCCGCCGAAAACGACAGCGCCAGTTTCCTCAAGCACACGATGATGGACGCGCTCGTCACCGAGAAGCACGTGCAGAAGGTGCTCGGTTCCTACCGCCCCGCCGCCGCCTATCCCACGACGCCGTTCGCCGCCTCGTTGCGCAACGTCTCCGCGCTCATCGCCGCCGGCCTTTCCACCCGCATTTATTTTGTCTCACTCACCGGCTTCGACACGCACGCCAATCAGCTCAACACCCAGGCCAATCTCCTGCGCACGCTTTCCGACGGCCTCGCCGCTTTCCAAAAGGATCTCGAGGCGCACAAGCTCGACCAGCAGGTGCTCACCATGACCTTTTCCGAGTTCGGCCGCCGGGCCAGTGAAAATGGCAACAAAGGCACCGATCACGGCACCGCCGCACCGCTCTTCGTCATGGGTTCGCAGCTCAAGGCCGGCCTGCACGGCACCGCGCCCTCCCTCGATTTGCCCAAGAATCAGGACATCACCTTCAGTACCGATTTCCGCCAGGTTTATGCCACCATGCTCGATCGCTGGCTCGACTGCCCGGACGTCGCGGTGCTCGGCAGGAACTATGAGCCGATGCCTTTCGTCGCGTAGGCTGCTACATAAACGTAACGTCTTTTTGCATGGCGCCGCACGCGGCCCTGCAAATTAATCCCGGATTTTTTTGAGCCGCTGGCCAAAATTATCAAAATCAGCGCATTTCAGCTGCTTGCAGGCGATGATTTTATAAAATATTAGCAATTTGATTGCAAAATATAGGGGTATTACCCTATGCGAGCCTTGACAAAAGGCCGAAAAATTGGGAGCCTAGAATAGAGCCTAGCGCGCTCCTGTTCATGCCCTCCAGCTGTGCCCATAAATTTTCGGCCCTTTGGGCCAAGATCGTCTTGGCTTTGGTGACGTCATGCCTGCTGCTCATCTCCACGACGCATCTCGACGGGCAAACTTGGGTCGGTACGACGACCTCGTGGAATACCGGGACAAACTGGGTTGGTAACGCTGTTCCCACTGCCACCACCACGGCAAGTTTCGGTAATCCGACCGGCGGTAATTACACGCTCACGTTCACCGGTGCCGGCACTGCCTTAGGCCTCACCTTTACCAATGCCGGCACGAGCGGCTACACCATCAATACCAGTGGGCAGACCCTTACGGTCGATGGCGGCGGCATAACCAACAACGACACCTTTGCACAAACCTTCAGCGGCACCGGCGCGGTGACGGTCAATGCCACGCAAACATGGAACGCGGCTTCCGGGGATCTCGCGTTCGCCGCGTCGACCTTGAACATCAACAGCGCCCTGACGTTAAGTGGCGCCAATGACATTTCGGTCAGCAGTGCCACCACCAATCTCGGTGCAAATCTCACCTACTCCGGATCCGGCACGGACAGCTTCAGCGGGACCGTGACGCTCACCGGCAACCGCACCGTCACGAACAACGGCACGGGCAGCCTGACTTTCGCCAACATCAGCGGGACCAACCGCAATCTCATCGTCACCGGTTCGGGCAATACCACGGTTACGGGCGCCATCGCCACCGGGAGCGGCACCCTGACCTACTCCGGCACCGGCACTCTCCTGCTTTCAGGCACCAACACCTACACGGGCGCGACCAGCATCAGCAACGGCACGGTCATGCTCGGCAACGCCAACGCCCTCGGCACGACCGCGGGATCGACCACCGTTTCCAGCGGCGCGCTCGACCTTAACGGCATCACTCTCGCGACGAATGAGGCGCTCAGCATCACCGGTACCGGCATCGGCGGCAACGGGGCCCTGACCAACTCCAGCGCCACTGCGGCCACCTATGCCGGCACCGTCACCTTCAGCGGCAACTCCACCATCGGCGGCACCGGCGACATCACTCTTTCCTCCGGTCTGGCCGACGGCACCCGGACCCTCACCAAAACCGGCGCCAACAATCTCACGCTCAACGGCGCCGCGACCGGCACCGGCGCCACCACCATCAATCACGGCACCATCACCTCCGGCATCAACGGAGCCCTCGGTACCGGCGCCGTAACCATCAATGACACCGCGGCCGGCACCTCCACCTTGGACCTCAACGGCCACATTCAGACCATCGGCGCCCTCACTTTTGGTGGCACCGGCACCGGAGCCACCAACAATCTTAATATCGGCAGCGGTGGCACCCTCACCCTCGGCGGCACTGTCACCTACACCGCCACCAACAATCCCTTCGGTTCGACCATCTCGGGCGGCACTCTTGCCCTCGGCGGCAACCGCACCTTCACGATCAACGACTCTTCCAATGCCACAGTTGATCTCACGATTTCCTCCGTGATCAGCGGCGGCTTCAATGTCACCAAATCCGGTGGCACCGGCAATGGCACGCTCATGTTTTCCGGCAGCAATACCTATACTGGCGCCACTGCCATCAGCGCCGGCACACTGATTGCCGCAAGCAACAATGCCCTCGGCACCACGGCTGGTTCCACCACGGTCAGCTCCGGCGGCACGCTCGCCTTCCAGGGCGTGAACTATTCAACCGCCGAGGCCGTTTCCGTCACGGGCACCGGCGCAGCGGGAAGCAACGGGGCCATCGACAATACTTCGGGCACCAGTTCCTTTGCCGGCGCCGTTACCCTCGCGGGCAACACCACCATGGGGGCGGCCAGCGGTTCCCAGCTCACTCTCAGCGGCATCATCAATGACGGTGCCAGCACGTTCGGCCTCACCAAGGCCGGTGCCGGCACGCTCGTGCTCTCGGGCGCCAATACCTACACCGGCGCGACCACCATCAACGCCGGCACGCTCTCCGTCAGTTCGCTGGCCAATGGCGGCGCGACCAGCAACCTCGGCAACTCCACCAACGCCGCCACCAATCTCGTGCTCAACGGCGGCACGCTCCAGTACACCGGTGCAGCCGTGGCCACCAACCGGCTCTTCTCCGTCGGCACCAGCGGCGGCACGATCGACGCCTCCGGCTCGGGCGCGGTCAATTTTAACAACACCGGCAGCATGGCCTTCAATGCCCAGACCGGCACGCGCACCCTCACCCTTACCGGCACCAACACCGGCGCCAACACCCTCGCCGCGATCATCGGCGACAACACCGGCGCCACCTCCCTCGCCAAAACCGGCGCAGGCGAATGGGCGCTCACCGGCGCCAATACTTACACCGGCACCACCAATATCACCGGCGGCACGCTGGTCGCCACCAGCAACACCACGAATAACACCGCTGTTGCCACCAGTTCGCTCGGTGCGGTGCCCGGCGGCGCGGTCAGCATCTCCGGCGGCGGCACGCTCGATATCGGCGGTGCCACCTCGGTCAGCAGCGTCTATTTCGGCGCGAAACAGTTCAATATTTCCGGCGCGGGCGTTGGCGGCAATGGAGCCATCATCAACTCCTCCGGCTACGATCAGACCGCTGCTTTCCAGGACATCGCCCTCACCGGCGACGCCACCATCGGCGGCACCAGCCGCTTCGACGTTCGGGGCGGCGCGGCCACCCTCGATCTTGGCACGAACACGCTGACCAAAACCGGCGCGAACCAGGTCAGTGTCGTGGGCGGCACGATCAACGGCAATGGCAACATCGTCGTGAACCAGGGCGAGTTTGCCATCCAGACCAGCACCGACGCCACCGGCAGCGGAACTTTCACCTTCAACACCGGCACCACCTTGGGCCTCTGGGCCAACACCGGCACGGTCACGACCGCCATGGTCTTCAACGGCACCAATACCATCTTTAACGAATCCGGCGCTTCCACCATCGGCAGCAACCTGACCATCAATGGTTCCACCACCTTCAACGTCCTCGCCACCGATGTTCTTCATGGCCTCCCCACCTCGCTGACTCTCACCGGCAGCCTGGGTGGGACCGGCACCGCCACCCTCACCGGCGGAGGCACCCTTACCCTCGGCGCCAACCAGCTCTTCAACGGCGAACTCGACCTCGCCGGCGGCACCCTCGGCCTCGCCGGCTACAAGCTCACGGTCGACACCCTCCACATTACCGGCAATTCCACCATCGATTTCGGCAACAGCCTGGCCTCCATTCTCGACACCACCAACTTCATCATCGACGCCGGCGTCACCCTCACCATCACCAACTGGGCCGATGTCACGGACTATTTCTATTCGACCAATAACCCCGGTGCCACCGCCCTTTCCCAGATCACCTTCAACAGCCCCTATGCCAGCGATCCCACCAAGTGGCTGACTTACACCGACGGCCCGGACAACAACCACCAGATCACGCCCGTCCCCGAGCCCGGAACCTACGGTGCCCTGCTCATGGCAGGAGCCCTTGGCCTCTTCATTTGGCAGCGACGCAAGGCCAGGGTCGCACCGCTGGCCTGCTAAGGCTGCTTCGGGCCTTCAGGTTTAACGCAAAGGCGCCAAGACGCAGAGCGCGCGGGAGCATGCTTTTCCGCTTCCTGCCTTCTGCACCTTCACCTCTCGGCGCCTGTGCGTTAAAAATTTCCGGGCTTCCTGGCTTCTTAATTCAATCCCAATTGGGCGTCTTTCCCTTCTCCGCGCCTCCGCATCCCTGTGTCCCCGCGTTAAAGATTTCATTTCCTGGTTTCTGCATTAAATCCCCCTTCTCCGCTCCTTCGCGCCTCTGCGTTAATTTCTTCTTCCCCTTCCTCTTTCCTCACTCCGTGAGCACGACCACGTCCTCCGGGTCCACGCTCGCCATCCATTCCCGGCCCGCCGAATCGCCCGCCACTCGCGGGTTCAGCTCGCTGATTTTCAGCGTCATTCCGCCGGCCGTGAAATCATACTGCGCCACCTCGCCGAGGTAGGCCGCCGCCCCGATCTTGCCGCGCACCCGGTTTTTCGTATCCATATTTTCACTACACAAACGCCAGCACTCCGGCCGGATTGACAGCGTCACCACCGCGCCCGCCGCCGGCGCCCCGGCGGCCCCGCCCGGCACGCCTTCGAAACAGCCGAGGGCCGTCTCCACCATCGCCCGCCCGCCGCCGGCCGAAATGATTTTTCCGGGAATGAAGCCCGTTTCGCCGACGAAACCCGCCACCGCCCTGGTCGCCGGACGGCGGTAGATTTCCCGCGGCGGGCCGACCTGCAGCACGCGCCCGCCCGCCATGACCGCCAGGCGGTCGGCGACGGCCAGCGCCTCTTTCTGGTCGTGCGTCACATAAACCGTCGTGAGCCCCGATTCCTTGCACACGCGGCGGATTTCCGCGCGCAGTTCCAGCCGCAGCCCCGCATCGAGATTCGACAGGGGCTCATCGAGCAGCAGGCAGCGCGGCCGGATGACCAGCGCCCGCGCCAGCGCCACCCGCTGCTGCTGGCCGCCGGAAAGCCCGGCCGGCCTGCGCCCCGCGAAGTCCTCCATGTGCACCGACCCCAGCGCCTCTCCCACCCGCCGCTCGATTTCTGCCCGCGGCACGTTGCGCTCCTCGAGACCGAAGGCCACGTTCTCCGCCACGGTCAGGTGCGGCCATAGGGCGTAATTCTGGAAGACCATGCCCGTGTTGCGCTTGTGCGGCGGCAGCCCCGTCACGTCCTCGTCGCCAAAAAAAATCCGCCCCTCCTCCGGCCGGCAAAAACCCGCCAGGCTGCGCAGCAGCGTCGTCTTGCCGCAGCCGCTCGGCCCGAGCAGGAAAAACAGCTCGCCCGGCTCGATGGCCAGGTCGATGCCGCGCAACGCCGTCACCGCCCCGAACCGTTTGGTCAATTGCCTGATTTTGATGGGAGTCATGCGCCGCGCCGCCCGGTCAGGCAACCCGCCGCCACCGTAAAGTCAAAAAATTAGCGCCCGTGCAAAATTAACCTTCGTTTTCATCGGGAACCCTTGCCGCGCGGCGCGCTCTTTGCTTTATGCCCGTATCACTTATGCCGAAGGCTTCCGCTTTCACCGCCCACGCCGACCTCGAAAACGTCCTCGTTTCCGAAGTCGCCATCAAGCGCCGCCTCCGGAAGCTGGGCACCGAGATTTCCAGCCTCTATGGCCACGAGGAAATCACCGCCATCGCCATCATCAACGGCTCCATCCTTTTTGCCGCCGACCTCCTGCGCGAAATCAGGAACCCCGTGCGCCTCGACTGCATCCGCATCTCGAGCTACCGCAACGAGACCAAGTCCACCGGCAAGCCGCAGATCCTGCACAGCCTCACGCTCGACCTCAGCAACCGGCACGTGCTGCTCGTCGACGACATCCTTGACACCGGCAAGACTCTCGCCCTCGTGGTGCAGACCATCAAGAAGCTGCGGCCGGCCAGCGTGCGCACGTGTGTGCTGCTCGAGAAAAAAGGCAGGCGTGAAGTCGATTTCGAGGCCGACTTTGTGGGCTTCAAGATTCCCGACAAGTTCGCCGTCGGCTACGGCCTCGATTTCGCCGAGCGCTACCGCAATCTCCCCTGCATCGGCGTGCTCAAGCCCCACCTGCAAAATCCGCCCGAGTGGGCGTGACTGGCTTCGACCGGCCTGCGGAGGTGACAGTATTGGAAATTTCGGCCAGTGCCCGGTGTTGGCTTGCAGATTGCTGATATCCGCCCAAAAGGGCGCCGCGCCATTGGGTTGATTCCGCCGTGGTAGTTTATTTGCCTTGGCCCCAGGCCCTGCGCTTTCTACGCCTTGTTTGCAGTCCACGCTTGCTGTTTCCGCTTCACTGACCCTCATGAAAAATCACTTTTCGCCCCTTGTCGCGAGACATCGGGGCTTTTCCGCATTACGTCTGATTTGCCTGCTCGGGTTTGCCGCCGGCCTCGCGCTCTCCGCCGCCGGCCAGGCGACCCTACCTTATATCACCGACTTTGATTCATCGCTGGGATTCACGACCGGTTCGCTCAACGGCCAGCAAAACTGGCTCGTCCTCGGCGGCTCGGCCGATGTCACCAACACCGTCTCCTTTCTGGGCAACCAGTCCGTCGTGCTGGAGCCTGGCACAACCACTCCCGAAATCGGGATCCCCTTTGCCCCGCCGTCCCCCGCCCAGCCGATCGTCTATGTCGACTGCATCCTCAAGCCGGTGGCCAGCTCTTCCATCTCTTCCTTTATTTATCTGGATACTTCGCTTGCCGTGCTCGTCCGCAATGACGGTGTCGGCGGCGGCCAGATTTTTACTCTGGACGGCAGCCTCGGGTGGGTGCCCACCCCCGCCATTTTTGCCATCAACAATGGCAACAACACGGCTTCCGACTGGATGCGCCTGACCTTCCGCCTCGATTTCACCGCCAAGACGTGGGACCTCTATTACAATGGAGCGTTTGCCGCCCATGACGTGGCCTTTCTCGACGACAGCCTCACCTCCCTGCCCTTTTTCATTTTCCAAGGCGACCCTGGCGCACCGAGTTATTTGAACCTTCTTTACGCCGGCCCCACCAACCTGCTCTTCCCCGATGTCAACAATGACGGCATCCCCGACGACTGGGAGACCGCCCACGGCCTCAGCCTCTCGATCAATCAGCGTGACCTCGACCCCGATGGCGACGGCCTGACCAATCTCCAGGAATACATCTACGGGACTGACCCCAATAATCCCGATACCGACGGCGACGGCTTGAGCGACGGCCAGGAAATCGCCCTTGGCCGGAATCCCCTTGTGCCCGATCCGGATGCCTTTCTTTACGGCTTTGGCGGCCTGCGGGTCTATCTCCGCTCCGACGCTGGCGTGAGCGCCGATGGCACCGGCTTGGTCAGCACCTGGCATGACTTGTCCGGCCACAGCCCGGCTAACGACGCCTTTCAGACCGATGCGTCCCAACAACCCCAACTCGTGGCCGGCGCGTTCAATGGACACCCCCTCCTTCACTTCAACGGCAGCAGTGACGCACTCCGGCTGCCTGACGCCATGAATAGCGCCACTGCGGGCGAAATCTTCATCGTCACCCGCGTGACCGGTTTTAATGGCGCCGCCAACGGCCTCTGTCACTTCGGCACCGGTGATGCCACGGCCTATGGCGAAGGAATCGTCTGGGATGATTTTGGCACCGCCTCCGTTGGCTCCTACCATGGACCCGATTCCTCGCTCGTTACCCAGTGCCACATCTACAATTCCTCCCTCGCCGCCGACGGCACCTCCATCCTCCGCTTCAACGGACGGGAATGGCGCCATCTCACTGGCCAGACCATTTCCTTCCGCTCCGATCCCCTGCTCGGCTCCGACTGGTTTAATGAATGGTATAACGGCGATATCGCCGAGGTCATTGCCTATGACCATCCGCTGACCGACGCCCAGCGCGACAGTGTCTATCAATATTTGACCGGCAAATACGCGCCGCCCACCATTTCGATCCCCGGCCAGCCGTCGCTTCACGTCTGCGCCATCGGCACCACCACGGCGGATTTGTCGTGGTCGGCCGATTCCGCCGCCAGCCAGCACACCGTGGCCACGATCGAGCGCCAGACCGGCACCGGCGACTTCACCCTGATTGCCCAGGTAAGGGATGCGGACAGCTATACTGACGCCGGGCTCAGCGCCGGCCAGGCTTATGCCTATCGGGTAAAACTCACCAGCTATGCCGGCACCTCCGCCTACAGCGATCCGGTCACGGTCACCGCCCTCGGCACCGACCTGCCCGGCACCGGTCTGCGCCTCTGGCTGCGTGCCACGGCCGGCGTAAACACCGATGGCGACGGCTTCGTCAGCACCTGGGCCGACCAGTCTGGCCTTGGCCATGACGCCTTTCAAACCGACCTTTCCGCACTGCCGCAGGCCGTCGCCAATGCGGCGAACGGTCTTCCGGTTCTACGGTTTAATTACGCCAGCAACGACGCGCTCCAGCTGCCCAACGTGATGCAGGATCCGGAAAATCCGCAATCTCAGGCTGGCGCTGGCGAGATTTTCATCGTCACCCGCCTGGCCGACTTCACCAATCCCGGCCCCAACGGCCTCTGCCAGTTCGGCAATGGTTACGCCACGGCCTATGCCTATAATACAGTCTGGGATGATTTCGGGACGGAAAACCAGGATTCGTACAGCGGGCCCGACTCCACCGTGCTCACCCAGTCCCATATCTATGATTCCTCCGTCAGCGCCGATGGCACTTCGATCCTCCGCTTCAACGGCGTGGTCTCACGCAGCCTCACCGGCCAGACCGTCTTCTTCCGCCCTGATCCCTTGCTCGGCTCCGATTGGTTCGGCGAGCATTACAACGGCGATATCGCCGAGGTCATCGTCTACGACCATGTCCTGACCGACGCTGAGCGTTCCGTGGTCAACACCTACCTGGCCGGCAAATACGCCGTTGCCGACACCACCCCTCCCACGGCCCCGACCGATCTGGCTGCCTCCGATATCACCCAGAATTCATTGACGCTCAACTGGACCGCCTCTACCGACAATATCGGTGTCGTCGCCTACGACGTTTACAAAAACGGGACTCTTGCCGGCTCTTCCGCCACGCCCTCTCTTGACGTCACCGGCCTCACGCCCAACACGGCTTATAGCCTGACGGTAAAGGCAAGGGACGCCGCCGGCAATGCCTCCGATGCGAGTGCGCCGCTTTCCGTAACCACGCTGGCCGATACCAGTCCTCCCACGGCCCCGACCGGCCTGGCTGCCTCCAATGTCACGATGACTTCCTTGACGCTCACTTGGACCGCTTCGACTGACGATGTCGGCGTCACCGTTTACGACATCTACAGCAACGGCGTGCCGGCCGGTTCTTCCGCCCTCACGTCGTTCAACCTTGTCGGTCTCAGCCCGAACACGACTTATAGCCTGACGGTGAAAGCCCGCGATGCAGCCGGCAACGTTTCCGATGCCAGTGCGCCCCTTTCCGTGACCACGCTGGCCGACACGCAGGCACCCAGCGTGCCGACCGGCCTGGCTGCTTCCAACCTCGGCCCGACTTCCTTCACGCTGGGTTGGACGGTTTCGACCGACAATGTCGGCGTCGCCGGTTACGATATCTACAACAACGGCGTGCTGGTCGGTTCCTCCACGACAAACACTTTCAATGTCACCGGACTGACTGTCTCGACCACCTACGCTCTGACCGTTCAAGCCCGCGATGCCGCGGGCAATATCTCCGCCGCGAGCGCACCGCTGGCCGTCATCCCCGTTCTCGATACGCAGGCTCCGACCGTGCCGGCCGCACTGGTGGCGTCGCGCATTCTGGCCGACTCGTTCCAGCTGACCTGGACCGCTTCGACCGATAATGTCTGGCTCAGCGGCTACGATATTTATCAAAACGGCACGCTCGTGGGCTCAACCGTGACCAACGCCTTCAGCGTCACCGGCCTGGCTCCGTCGACCAGCTACACCTTCACCGTCGTCGCCCGGGATACCTCCGGCAATGTCTCCGCCGCCAGTGACGCACTCGCCGTCACGACTCTCGCCGACTATTACGGCGGAAATGCCCCGGTGGTGGCGATCATCAGCGGGGATGCCCAGAGCGGCCCGGCCGACGCCTTTCTGCCCCAGCCGGTTGTTATCAAGGTCACCGATGCCGCCGGCGTGCCTTTGGCCAATGCCCCGATCGTTGCCGACATCGTGGGTGGCACTGGCGTGCTGTCGGCCGACCAGGGCGGTTCAAATCCCGTTTCCACGCTCGTCTTGCAAACGGATGATCAGGGCCTCGCCCATCTTTACCTGAAAACTTCCGCGGGCAGTGCTTCCACCACCGACGTCGTGCGCGTGCAGACCAATCCGGCTTACGGCTCGCCCCAATACCTCACCGCCAATCCGCCCCAACCGCTGACCTATGTGACGGTCCCGCTGCAGCCCCCGGATGGCGTGAATGTAAATCAGCTTGTTCCGCAAAAAATCACCCCGAACGGGCACGTGTTGCTGAAGGTGTCATTTTTCAATTTCTCATTGAATCCCAACGTCAACCCGGTGCCTCTTACGATCGGCTACCGTTGGTATGGCGGACAATTCCAGTCCATCAACCGGAGTCCTGCCTGGCAGTCGCAGGGCGTCCATGATCTCGGCGACCCCGAGGATGGCGATTTTTACGCTTTCGATGCCGGTGCGATTTCGCTCGCGGACATCAATGATGCGGGAGATGTCACGGGCTGGGTGGGCACGGATTTTGGTGCGGTCAATGGCGGCTACGATTGGTTTGATCAGCCGGCGATCTGGCCCAATGGAAACAGCGCAGCGAGCGAGCTGGCCACCGGTCTTCCTTCGGCCTCTATCCTGAAAAAAGACACCGAGATAAATAATATCTACAGTGTGCACTCTAAAAATATCCCTGCCTTTATTGCGGACAACGGTGAAATCTTTGGCAGTTACCTGCAAGGCGCAGTGTTTATTAACGACATACATCAAACCCCGATTACCCCTGGACATATAGGCCTCATGACCTGGCCTTCCGCGGCAGGCACACCAACTTTTTATGATGATACCGATGGCGGACCCACCTCCATGCAACCCGAGACCCTTCTCGGTGTTTCTCCCGATGGCACCATGCGCTTGAGTTCCCGGCGCACCAGCAGCACGACCCTCATCTGCTCGCTCAACGACACTCCCCTCAACCGTACGGCCGATGGCCCGATCAACAACAGCGGACGCTTCCTAAGCGGCACTTCCTGGAGCGAGGCGAGTTTGCCCCTGCAATCGATCCCCACCCTGGCTGGCGGCGCCGCCCTGGCCATCAACGGCGGCCAGGACATCCTGGGGCGCAAATCCGACGGCACCTACGCCCTCTGGGTCTGGCAGCCGCTTTCTTCGGCCGTGGCCGCTCAGGGGATCTACCTGCCGGTGACCACCAGCTTCAGTCTGCCGAGTGGAACCCAGATCAACAGCCTCGTCCCTTCGATGAGTGACTCGCGGATGCTGCTGGGCACCCTTCTCGGCGCGGGCAATGCGAAAATGCCGGTCGTGCTTGTCCCTTCCCCCCTGCTCGCCGTCGACGCCAACCGCGACGGACAGATCAAATTCTCCAGCGATGATGCCTCCGACCAGACTTCCTCCGACAAGCCGTTTCGTTTCTGGATCAATGATGGCCGTGATGGTTTCAGCACCGTCTCCGGCGAAACCGATGTTCAGGACGCCCTCGATCCCAGCGCCGGGCCTTCGAACAGCCAGCAGAACCAGATCACCTGCACTCGCGATTTGGAAAATTTTACCCGGCTATGGCTATCCATCAGGGGACTGAACCAGGCCATTTCCTCCGGGCAGATCACGGTGGGCCTTGAATGGCACTCCAATACGGGTGACGCCCAAAACGGCTGGGGATCGAGTGATGGCGCGCCCGCCATCAACGTTTATCTCGCTGCGCCAAATCATAGTGACATAACACAAGACGGCACGCTGGATTACCTGACGGATGCAGCCACGGCCGCCGACCAGCTTTCGCCTTATGGTTTTGCCTTGGGCACGGTGGCCAAGGGCCAGCCATTCTATTTCCCGGCCGATGCGTTTACGACATTATCGGACACCAACCCCCTGGCTTATTTCCTGTTTGAAGGCGTTGCCCGCGGCAAAGGCTGCCTGGTCGTCACTTTCAACTCCGGTTCGCCCGGAAACTATACCAAGATCTGTGAAGGCGGATCGGTTTACCTGGACTTGAAGAACATCAAGGAACTCTACGAACGCTGGACGGTGGGCGATGGAAATGGCGGAGCACCTGCCACCACCGCTGGCATTTCGCCCGACCGCCTGCCAGCGGGGGGAGTCCAAGGACTTCAATATAGTTCAGGCGACCCCGGATTAGCCGTGCCAAGTGATCCGAATGGAAACAAATACATCCTGTTCGTCCATGGCTGGAATCTGGCCCCGTGGGAAAAAGACGCCTTTGCTGAGACTGCCTTCAAACGGCTCTACTGGCAGGGCTACAAGGGAAAGTTCGGGACATTCCAGTGGCCGTGCACTTATGGAATCGATAATGAATTGGATGCCATATTGAATTCCGCTAACTTTGATTTAGGCGAATGGAGTGCATGGCGCGCAGCCGCACCGTTACGCCAACTTTTCCAGCGCCTTCACGGCGCCTACGGCGACCAACTCTATCTTCTCGCCCATAGCATGGGCAACGTTGTTGCGGGCGAAGCACTGCGCTTGGCCGCCCAAGATGGAGCGGGCCAGTTAGTAAACACCTATATCGCCAGTCAAGCAGCCGTGACAGATCACTGCTACGATAGCAGCCAACCGGACAATCTGGATGCGGATTTGCCCACGGAAATCCTTCGGCCATTCTTGGGAGCTTATCCAGGAACCTCGAATGTGTATGGTGATTGGCTTACAAGCAATAGCTCGACAGTAATAGGCGTAAGGATTAATTTTTATAATGTTAATGATTACGCTCTCTGGCATGATGTTTGGGAATTGGATCAATACCTGAAGCCCGACCAAGGAGCCGGCCAGGCATATTATTATACATTCAGCGGGGATGTTTCGACCCCGAATCTCAATGGTTTTGGAAAATACTCCCTTGGCGATCCAGCAGGCGGCTCCTCCCTTAGCCTGGGCACGATTGCGAATGCTCCTTCGAGCGACCGGTACGAAATCATGTCTATGGCGGGACAGGCTCGCCGTCGCGCCTTAGGAGCAACGATTGGATTAGGCGGCCTTGAACAATTCATTAATCTTCAGTCTATTTGGCCACCCGATTCAGGAACGAAAGGATCTAGCGGTTTGGATTATAGCGCTCGCCAGTGGCATAGCGCAGAATTTCTTTTCACTAATGTAGATCAGAAAGGATATTGGAAAACTCTCCTTGGTCCAACTGGATTCGATATTATTCCCACGCCATGAAAAAACGCTATTTGATCTTAATAGCAGCGATCATCGCCCTATTAGCATTGCTCCTTTGGCTATGGAAAACGCCAAGCCAGCCTGCTGGTCAAAATTCTTCCGCATCGTCTGAAAAAAACATCCCGACGCCCGCATCCGGAACGCCTGGATCTGCTACTACAACATCGAATGCTACAACTACTGTACCTACAGCCCCTCCCTCTCAGCCGATGAGCAAGGGCGAAAAAATAGCGCTCATCTTGAATCAACTTAACACCAAGAATATTGAATTTTATGGGAAGGTAATTGATCAGGACAGGCATCCATTAGCCGACGTTTCTGTTTATGCGACGGCGATCTACCATTCTGCTGTCAGTGAGGGGGAAAACAAGACCGAGACTAAGACCGACGCTCAAGGGTTATTTTCATTCCACGACATGAAGGGGCGAACATTGGGAATTGGTCTTGATAAGGCCGGATATGAATACGGAGGAGACAAGGGCCCTTTTCAGTATACCGATCTGGTAAGCAAAGAAGAGCATTTCCATCCTGATGCCAATAGTCCTGTGATATTTGTAATGTATAAGCTTCGTGGCGCGGAGCCAATGATTCATGGAGAGAAATATTTTAAGCTTCCCCATGATGGAACGCCAATTCGCATCGATCTGCTAACAGGCAAACAAGTAGAAAATGGCGGAGATATCTTAATTGCCATGAAGCATGATGTCTGGCCCAACGGGATCATTCCGGTTCAACGGAAATTCAATTGGTCTGCTAACATAGCGCCAATTAATGGAGGCGTCGTCGAATCTACCCAGCGGCTAATGTATTTAGCTCCGGAAGACGGCTACATCCCAGCCCTTACCTTTAATTATAATTCCGATACTCCAGGTTGGACGTCGGGTGTGGACGAAAGCTTTTACCTGAAAACTCGCAATAACATTTATTCTCGAGTCAGCATTCAGCTCAGAGCGGTTGCAAAGGTTCCCTCGCGCACAGGCATATCGGTTGAATGGTGGCTAAATCCTTCGGGATCACGGAACTTGGAATATGATTCTAAGGACGAGATTCCATTAGGAAAATGATGATGATACGGAAGTGGATTCTCAAACCCATGATCCGATCGAAGGCGACACGGTGCCAGCCAATGGTCCTGACTATGAGTTTCACCAGATTATCTCGAAACGAAACCTGGAGGATTTTTCCCGGTTGTGGATGAACCTTGCCGGGCTGCAGGACATTCTGACGTCAACCAACAGCCCACTGCAGATAGGTTTGAAATGGCAGAGCTTCACTGGAACTCCGGCCATCAATATCTATCCTTCGGCTGACGGCACCGGCTCGGATAGTTACCTGAAAGATGATGATGCGGCCGAAACCCAGATTGCCGATGTCTTCAATAATGCCGTGACCGACAAAAATGGAAGGCAAACCGTCGATACCACCGGCACATTCATCTTCAAGTCGGACTACTGGACAGGCCTGACGGCAGCCAATCCCAAGAAATGCCTGCTCTTTGAAGGCGCTGGCGAGGGGACGGACCAACTTACGATTGTTATTCTCGACCAAAACGGCAACGAACTCGGCCATGGGCCCGGCGTGTGGCTGGATTTGAGAGACATTAAGGAAATGTATCAACGAGGCATTGCCGCTGCGCAAAATGCGACCCTTCCCTACAATTATACGACAACTCTTTCCCCTGCTAACATCACCCTAGGCACAGACCCAATGCATCACAGGCCTTCGTGCAATCGCCTGACGAAACCCCGCAATGCATTATTTTCGTCCATGGATTCAATATTACATACGAGGACTCAACGAACTATGCTGAGACAATGTTCAAGCGGTTATGGTGGCGCGGCTATAAAGGACGCTTCGCTGCATTCCGTTGGCCGACCTTTGGCAGCGGTGGAATCTTGGGCGCAATTGGCACGTATAATGATAGTGAATACATGGCTTGGAATAGCGGAGTCGCGCTGAAACAGTTTGTTTCAACCATGCCAAGCAATTACAGTATCAATCTCGTAGCCCACAGCATGGGCAACATGGTTGCAGGTGAAGCTCTCCGAGAAGGCATGCCGGCAAATCATTATGCGATGCTTCATGCAGCCACCTCTGCTAGCTGCTACGGCAATCAAGATTTCCAATATACCGTCACCAATACCGGAACTCCAACCGCCGATACGGATTTAGATCCGGGAACTCGGAGTCTGGCTTACACTGGGTGGCTTGGCTCAATTAACGGAGGTCCAATAAATTTCTACGACGCTAATGATACTGTCGTTGGCAGCAAATGGAACGTAAATAATGCATTGTTTAAGCCACAATTCGGGACAATAGACGTATGGCATTATTTCTACAATCCAAATTTGTTTGCAGGGCAGAAATTAGGATTTGTTCCTGCCGGAGGAGCGACAACTCGCTTCGTAACCGATCCTGCCGAAGCGAAGGCCTACGTGGATTATTCCCTAACAGGTACAATTGGGCTCGGCCTAAATGGAACACAGGGTGGCTCTATCGTTGATAGTGTGGATGATAGCGGTTTTGGCGATGAGCACAGCTCCGAATGGGGCAGGAATATCCAGCAACTGTTGCCCTTCTATAACACCCTGATGGATAAGTTTGAATTGAAAAAGAATCCGTAACGATCCCGCAATACGATATGAATAAAAAAAACGTATCGGTGATGGCCATCATTCTTATCATTGCAATGCTTCTGCTATGGTATTGGGCGCACCGAAAAACAACAGTTTCTCCTCCGCAAGAAACTGCTGCGGCAAATCTCCCGTCATCAAAGACGGCCGAACCTGCAGAAGCGCGGCCTACGACTTCGCAGTCCAGCCAAGCATCCCATGGCCAATTATCGTCAAAGGATGCAGAAGAAGAAAGGCTGAAAAAAGTAGCGGCTGAAAAAAAGATTTGGGACGCATTGCTCCTCACTCCAATAAATTTTTACGGAAAAGTGGTCGATGAGAAGGGGCATTCTATTCCCGAAGCAAATGTTTCGATCTCATTTGCTGATACTCCATGGGAAGGCCATACCAAGATTACAGAAAAGACAGATGATAGCGGCATGTTTCATGTCATAGGACACGGACTTGGAATCGTTATTCAGGTATCAAAAGCAGGCTACTATCATTTGAAGCAGTCGGATGGCAATTTTGGTTATTCAAAGGCGGGTGGCCCAATTGACCCTCATCCCGATGCCGCCGAACCTGCTATTTTTGTTTTAAGAAAAATTGGAAGCCCGGTTAAGTTGATTCAACTGGAACGAGATTACTCAATCTCGAAGGATGGCAAGCCGGTGGAAATTAGTTTAACCACTGGGAAGCAAGTCCTCGGTGGCCAAGGTGACATTAAGGTAGAAGCTTGGACATACGATCAAGGGCATCAGACCAACTCAAATCTCCCCTATGATTGGCATTGTCGTATTTCGGTCTCAGATGGTGGTGGGCTTATCGCACGCACTTCAGAGTTCGACTTTGAGGCTCCTGTTGATGGCTATGTTACATCCGACGAAATTAACATGCCGGCATCAGGAGTTTCAAAATGGCGGAGCCAAGTATCTCGGGAATATTTTATGAAACTCTCTGGGGATCGCTACGCACGGATGAAGTTTGAAATGACTGCCGGCGGAGACCACTTTTTCGGAATTGAATCCTATCTCAACCCAAGCTCCGGCGATCGTAATCTTGAATTTGATCCGGCTCAAGCAATCAAACCGGATAGCGGCACCCAATAGCGCGGGGCATGCCCATGCCAGTTCGAAAAAAGCAAGCACTTGAACGAGCTTCTCGAAACAGCGGCCGCAAGGCAACACGCGTGGTCAGCAACCGCTGATGCCGGCATAAAAAAGGCAAGACAGGCGTGAGCCCTTCCTGCCTCGTCTGAAAAACGCGGCCGTTTGAACTCAGGCTGGCGCGGGAGCCGGCGGATTCGCGGAATGCATCTTGCGGAGTTCATCGCCCAGCGCGCCGAGAGCGGCGCGCAGTTCGGTGATTTCCTCGCTGATGCTCGGCTTGACGAGCTTCGACTCGGCAAGCGCCAGCACCGCCTCGGCCTCCTCCTTCTTGCCGTCGAGCAGTGCACTGGCCGCCGCGGAGGTCAGGGCCGTGCGCAGCATGTGGTCGTGCTGCTGCTGGGCCACGGCGTTGTGCAGCCGGAGCGCCAGGGCATGCGCGATCGCCTGGTACGACGCGGCCGCCATGAACGCGCGGTCCATGCCGGGCAGCGACGCGTTCAGCTGCTCGAGCGCGTCCTTGATCTGGCCGTTGAGCGTATCCGTGTCGTTGCTCATGGGGCCGGAGGCTTGGCCGGATGGGATCCCAGCAGGTTGGCCGCCGACCGGCTGAGAATGGCCTGGGCCAGGCTGGCGGCGTTCTGCTGTTGCGCGGTGGCGTTGTGGGCGGCGTTGGCCAGGGCCTGGGCCGTCGCCTGGAAAAGGCTGCCCATGGCCATGGCCGGGGCGTCGCCGAGAACCTTTACGTTGGCCTGGGTCACCGCGTCGGTGATCTGGCCGTTGACGGGTGTTACGTCAGCCATGGTAGTTTATTTCGAAGGGTTGCCGCCGAGGAGGACCTGGACGCAGCGGGTCGTCACTGCCTGCGACAGCGTGGCGGCATTCTGCTGCTGCGCGGTCGCGTTGAGGGCGGCGTTGCCCGAGGCCTGGGCATTCGCCTGGAAGAGGCTGCCCATGGCTTGGGCGGGGGCATCGCCCAGAACTTTCACATTGGTCTGGGTGACGGCGTCGGTGATCTGGCTGTTAACTGCGGTCGGGAAGGCCATGTTTTATGGAGGGTTGTTAGTTGGATGTGGTTGGATTTTCGGACGGAGATTCTTCTTCCGGCGCGCCATTGACCGCGGCGCTCACAGCGGCGAGCGAAGCCACCACGGCGTCTTCCGCCTGCTGCATTGCGGCGACCAGCTTCGCTTGGAGCAGATTCGCATTGTCATCCGCGTTCGCCGGCGGGGGCGTCAGTGGTGCGGGATTGTTCGGGAGCGCCGGGGCGGGCGGACTGGGCGGAGAAACAGAGGCGTCGTCAGGCATGGCCGTGAAAGCTGGAGTCTTGGTGAAGTCTGGCTGGAATAGCGACTTACCCATTCCGATTACCAGAGTTAAGCCCGCTAGTATAGGGAAAAGCGGCGGGGTGGCGCAATCAGGCTTTATCCTTAATTCGATTCAACGGATACGGCGGTGTCGGCGACAGAAATATTCGTTGGGAAATCCGAATCGATCGAATGGCGGCTCAGTTTTGCCACCGCCGCGGCCGGACCTGTCTCTTTTGGGCAGACCGAGTTCGTCGCAGCAGTTGATGCAAATGATTGGCATTTTTGTTAAAAACCCCGCCGCTTTTGCCATTTTGCGGGAGGCCGTCCGGGTTTATGATGGAGCCACTTTCGCGCCGGCATGCCCGCAGCCCGGTTCTCATCATGAATCACCCCGTTCTCCTGAGTGCACGCCGTGGGGCATCCCCCGCGAAAGCCCATTTTCTTCCAGCGAGATGAACCCGGAAAGCAACTGCACGCATCACAAGGAAAAACATCCCATGCATATGCATCATCAAGGCACCGTCACCCTTCCCCGCCAGTCCGTGTTCCGGCCCTGGCTTTCCCTCGGATTCAGGCTGCTGCTGGCCACGCTGGCCCTCGGGCTGGCGGCGGGCGCCCAGGCCGCGGCCACGGGCGTCCCCGGCACACCGAACCTCACGCAGAGCAATTGGGATGGCAGCGGCAGTTACAGCATCATCATGAACATGTGGTGGGGCAACAACGGCACCACCTGGCAGCTGTACGAGAACGGCACGCTGGTGAGCACCCAGACTTTGACTGACGGCTCCCCGAACGCCCAGACAGCGAGCTTCGCTTTCGCGGGCAAGGCGAACGGCAGCTACACTTACACGACCAAGCTGACCAACAGCTTCGGCACCACGGCGGGCAACATGCTCGTTTATACCGTGACACAGGGCGGCACGGTCTCGGCTCCGGCGGTCCCAACCGGCCTCACCGCGACGGTGAACGGCACAAGCCAGATCACCGTGACCTGGACGGCCGTGGCGGGAGCCACGGGTTACGACCTGCTCCGCGATGGCACGACCGTGAACAGCGTGACCTCGCCCTATGTCCACACGGGCCTCGCGGCCGGCTCGATGCACACTTATGAAGTCAGGGCGAAGAACAGCGTGGGCACGAGCGCGTGGAGCGCCGCCGTCAGCGCGACGACCCAGACCACCGCGACGATTCCCCCGGTGCCCACCGGACTGGCCGCCGCCGTCAACAGTTCCAGCCAGATCACGGTCACCTGGAATGCCTCCAGCAATGCCACGGGCTACGACCTGCAGGTCGACGGCGCCACGGTCGCAAACGTGACCAGCCCCTATGTGCATTCCGGCCTGCTCGCGAATTCCACCCACGTCTACGCCGTCCGCGCGAAAAACACCGCCGGCAACAGCGCCTTCAGCGCCTCCGTCTCGGCCACGACCCAAACCGTGACCCTTCCCGCCGTGCCCACCGGTCTCGCCGCCGCGGCCAATGGCACGACCCAGATCATCGTCACCTGGAATGCCGTCAGCAACGCCACCGGCTATGATTTGCAGGTCGACGGCGCCACGGTCTCCAGCGTCACCAGTCCCTACACGCACTCGGGCCTGGCCGCGGGTTCCACGCACACCTATGCGGTCCGTGCAAAAAACAGCGCGGGCAGCAGCGCGTTCAGCGCCACCGTCTCCGCCACGACCAGCACTTCCTCCGGCACCGCCCTCACGCTGGGCCAGGTCGCCAATCCCAACGGCCGCTATTTTGCCGGCTATTATCCCACCTGGAGCGACAACTGGTTCACGGTGACAAACTGGGACGGCACCAAAAAGTCCGACAACGACATTTATACCGCGAGCAACCTCGCGCAGATCCGCGGCGTCTACACGCACGTGCAGCTGGCCTTCGCGCAGCCCGATTTCAGCTGGGGCGGCATGACCGCCAACAGCTGGAGCGGCACCGGCCTCAACTTCAACGCCACGCCGGTCGACATCAAGGAGGTCATCCGCCTGCTGCACGTTCTCAAGAAGAAGGTCATCCTGGCCGTCGGCGGGGCCACTTATAACAACTGGGCGGGCCTGGCCGCGGAAGCCGGCAAAAGCGGCACTCCCATCAAGGGCGCGCTGACGAAGTTCCTCACCGATCTCGGCGTCGACGGGCTCGACGTGGATTATGAAGTCGATGGCGCGGACGCGGGCAACGTGGCCCAGTATGCGCAAGCGATCCAGGCCATGCGCGAAGCGGCGAACGCCGCCGGCGCCGGGCACCTGCTCACGATTGCGGCTTGGTCGACCGGCGCGGACTACACCGCGGCGACCACCGGCGATCCCGGCTATCCAGGCACGCCTTCCTACTGGGGCGGTAGCGCGGGCCGCGAGCGCCTGGCGTTCAAGGTCGTCGTCGGCAACGGGTCTTTGTCGGGCCGCACCGTGGCGAGCCTCTTCGACATCGTGAACATCATGGCCTACGACGCGCAGACGTATCACTACGACCCGGTGACGGCGTTCGACGAATATCGCGGCATCGTTCCGGCCAGCGTCACGGTTTCCCTGGGCCTTGAGATTCCGCCGGAAGGATGGGCGGGCGGACTCCTCGTCATCAACAACAGCGATGCCGGCGCGGATGGCACGATTGTCGTCGCCGATCAATACGGACGCACGCCTCGGGGCCCCTACTCCGTTCAACGCTCCGGCGGCTACGTCCTCGCCAACACCCACAATGCCAATCCCCACGACGGCCTGATGCTGTGGCAGATCCTGAAGACGCAATCCGTCCCGGCCGGCTCGGCCCAGTCGGCCAATTCCAACACCGTCGCGGACAAGGTGACCTCGCTGTTCGGCTATGTGCCCGCCTCACCCTGACCTGAAACAACAGCCGCCGCCTCACGCCCTGCCCTTGGCCTTGCCCAACGGGTAGGGACTGTTGCGGCGGCGGGGATATTCACGCGAGGGCTTGCCGCCCTTTTTATAATCGCCCGATTTCAGCGCCTGGATCTGGTCGCGCAACAATGCCGCGCGTTCGAACTCCAGTTTGCCCGCGGCCTCGGCCATGTCGTCCTCCAGCTCGGCGATGACCGCCGCGACGTCGTCCGTGCTTTCGGCCACGGCCGCTTCCTCGTCGCGCCGGCCGCTGCCGTCGTAGGTGTGCAGGCTCGACTGCGCGGCGCGCGTCACGCTGCGCGGCGTGATGCCGTGCGCGGTATTGTAGGCGAGCTGCTTCTCGCGGCGGTAGTTGACCGTGGCCATCGTGCGCTTGATCGACTCGGTGAGATTGTCCGCGTAAAAGATCACCCTTCCCTTTTCGTGCCGCGCCGCGCGGCCGGACGTCTGAATGAGGCTCGTTTCGCTGCGCAGAAACCCTTCCTTGTCCGCGTCCAGGATCGCCACGAGCGCGACCTCCGGCAGGTCGAGTCCCTCGCGCAGGAGATTGATGCCCACCAGCACGTCGAAATTGCCCAGGCGCAGGTTGCGCAGGATCTCCACCCGCTCGATCGCGTCGATGTCGGAGTGGAGGTACTCGACGCGGATTTTCGCCTCGCGCAAAAAACTCGTGAGGTCCTCCGACAGCCGCTTCGTCAGCGTCGTCACAAGCACGCGCTCGCCCGCCGCGGCGGCTTTTTTGATTTCCCCGATCAGGTCCTCGACCTGGCCCGTCGTCGGGCGCACGGTGATTTCCGGATCGAGCAGGCCGGTCGGGCGGATGAGCTGCTCGGCCACGACGGTCGATCGCTCCAGCTCGAATTTCGCAGGCGTCGCCGAGACGTACACCGTCTGCCCGGTGATGGACTGGAACTCCGCGAAGCTCTGCGGCCGGTTGTCGAGCGCCGACGGCAGGCGGAAGCCGAAATCGACGAGGTTCTTTTTGCGCGCGAGGTCGCCGTTGAACATGCCGCCGATCTGCGGCACGGTCGCATGGCTCTCGTCAATGAAGAGCAGGAAATCCTTCGGGAAAAAGTCGATGAGGCAGAACGGGCGCTCGCCCGCCTTGCGGCCGGTGAGATGGCGCGAGTAGTTCTCGATGCCGTTGCAGAAGCCCATCTCCGACAGCATCTCGAGGTCGTAATTCGTGCGCATGCGAATGCGCTGCGCCTCGAGGTACTTGCCGTTCTGTTCGAAGAAAGCCACGCGCTCCTCGAGTTCGGCCTTGATCGCGGGAATCGCGCCCTCCAGCCGGCCGCGCGTGGTCACATACTGGTTGGCCGGATAAAGGTCGAACTGCTCCAGCGGCCGCAGCGTCGCGCCGGTCAACGGTTCGAATTCGGTGATGCTCTCGACATCGTCGCCCCACAATTCGACCCGCAGCGCGTTCTCGCTGTAGGCCGGCATGATGTCGATGACGTCGCCACGCACGCGGAAGCGCCCCTGCTTGAGTTCGTAGTCGTTGCGTTCGTAAAGGTTGTCCACCAGCCGCTCGAGGAGCTTCGTCCGGCCGAGGGTTACCCCGCGCCGCAATTCGATGCGCAGCGTCGTGAAGTCCTCGGGCGAACCGAGGCCGTAGATGCAGGACACGCTCGCGACCACGACGACGTCGCGCCGGCTCACGAGCGAACTCGTGGCCGAGATGCGCAAGCGCTCGATCTCCTCGTTGATGGACGAATCCTTCTCGATGTAGGTGTCGCTCGAGGCGATGTAGGCCTCGGGCTGGTAATAATCGTAATAGCTGACGAAATATTCGACGGCGTTGTCCGGGAAGAAATTCTTGAACTCCGAGTAGAGCTGCGCGGCGAGGGTCTTGTTGTGCGAGATGATGAGCGTGGGCCGTTCGCAGCGCGCGATGACGTTGGCCATGGTGAACGTCTTGCCGGAGCCGGTGACGCCGAGCAGCGTCTGGTCGCGGTTCTTCGCCTGCAGCGACTTGACGAGAATGTCGATCGCCTGCGGCTGGTCGCCGGTGGGCTCGTAGTCGGACTTGAGGTGAAAAAGCATGGATAATGAAGAAGGAAGCCAGGAAACCCGGAAACTCCAATCAAAGCCGAATAGGCAGATCAGGGCCAATGCGTTTGGTCTGCAAGGAGTGGTCGGTCTTGAAGGTCAAGCGCATGAGTAATGAAGAAGGAAGCCAGGAAACCCGGAAGCTCCAATCAAAGCCGAACGGGCAGATCAGGGCCAATGCGTTTGGTCTGCAAGGTCGGTGCGGCGAAGTTCAAAAGCAGACCTACTGACTTTCCCGTCGCACGCAGATACGAACGGACGATTGCGAAGTAAATATCCTGCAATTCAAGCACAGCTTTCAATTCAACCACCACGCTGTCCTCAATGAGGAGGTCCAGCCGATGCTCGCCCACTTTCTTGCCTTGGTATCGAACTTCGGCCGCCACCTGTCGCGCAAACCCAAGCCCGGACGCAGCCAGTTCGATACAAAGCGCCTCCTCATAAACTGACTCTAGAAATCCGGGCCCAAGCTCCCGATGCACGCGAATCGCTGCGCCAATGATTTTTCCGGTCAATTCTTCCTGTTCCATGTAATCTTCCTGGCTTCCTACTTAAAATCTTCAACCGCCTTCTGCGCCAGATTTGCCTGTACCACGCAAAATCCTTCCTGCTTCAGGTAGCTTTCCTGGTTTCCTGGCTTCCTACTTCAAATATTCGGAAGGATATTCGCTTTCATATTCCGAAAATCTTCAACACCCCGCCCCGCCGGCCCGTCCTGGATTTTCGCGCGCCGACCGCCTTGCCTTTCGGGGCCGCGCGTTCGCACAAAAACAGGCCCGGCCCGGCGAACAAATCGTCGAAGAGCGGATTCACGTCCGAAAAATAAGCCCGGAACGTTCCCGCCCGCACCGGCCGGTACTCGAGGCCGGGGGTGAAGCCGATGACCGCCTCCTGGTTCGCGCGCCGCGCGGGCGGCTCCTGCCCTTCACGGTCCTTCAGCCGCTCGATGCGCACGCCGTGGCGGCCCGCGACCAGCAGCCGGCACGGCCCGGCGAACTCGAAATAGCGAAACTGCCCGGTGATCCATGACTGCCAGGTAAAGAAGCGCCAGTGCCGGCGAATTTCCAGGCGTCCGTCGCCGTCGAGGATGACGCCTTTCAAAAACCTTGGCCGCAGCACGAACGAGCCGCCCTCGGGCACCGACACGAGCGCGAGCTCCATCGACGGATCGCCATCCGGCGCAAACGTCACCCTGGATTCCGGGCCGGCGTGCGTGTTGCGCATCTCCACCAGATCGAACAGGCCGCAGACCACGCAGGTGAAAGGCACGCGCCAGTCGAGCATCACGCGCGTGCGCTCGCGCAGGCCTTTGTCCGACTCGTGCAAAAACGCCTCCTTCACCCACAGCCGCTCGCCCGGCCAGAGCACAACCTCAAGCGACGTCCGGCCTTCGCCGACCTGCGGCAGCGCCACCTGTTCTCCAGCCAGTTGGACCGGCCGGCCGTTTTCGATCATCCGCGCCAGGCCAAAAAACAACAGCAACTTGCCCAGCGTGGGCCCGAGAAAATACAACCCGAGCACGGCGGCGATGTACCATCGGGCCTTATCCCAGGCGCGCATGAGATAATGCACGACGCGCGACCGGCCGGCTTCGGCCTCATGGATGCGCCGGTCAAGCCGGCCGAGTTCGATTTCGAGCCCGTCCTTTTCCCACTGCGCGCGCACGAGCGCCTGTTGCAAATCCACCTCGCGCACCTCGGCCTCATGCTTGGCCTGCTCCATGCGCTTGAGTTGCTCCGCATAGGCGCGCTGCTGCTCGCGATCGCCAAAGAGGCGCTCCCAGGTGCTCTGCAGGTCGCGCAAGCCGGTGATGGCCCGGCCGGCCTCCTGAGCGCGTACCTGCTGTTGTGTGAGTTCAGCCTGCATTTCGGCCATGTGCTGGCCCAAGACCACCAACTCCGCCTGCGCCTGCTGGCGTTCGTTGTTGAGCCCGGCCAGGAACTGCCGCCGCGTCGCGTCGAAATTCCCGCCATCCCGCCAAAACAGCCACAACCCGCAGGCCGCCAGCCCAAGCACCGCGATGAGCACGCCGGTCGCGAGCTTTTGCACGAACCGTTTCGCGAAGCGTTGAAGCGGGGAAATCATCTGCGGCGCAGGGTGCCCGAAGGCCCCGGCCCTTTCAACCGCTCATATCACCTGCAGTTCCCGGTTTCCGCCAAAAATAGTGTGAATCATGAAGCAAAATCACCGCGGGCAAAGCCGTTTGCCAAACCGGCCGGCTCGCATCAGCGTGAATGCATTCCTATCCGCCATGTCCAAAGCCATCGTCTCCTCGCTCTATGATTCCGACGTTTTCAAGATGGCCTGCCGGCAATTCGACCAGGCCGCCGACGCCATCAGCCTTCCGGAGGCCATCCGCGACCGCACGAAATACCCGCGCCGCTGCCTCGCCGTGGCGCTGCCCGTGCGGCGCGACGACGGCAGCGTGACCGTCTTCGAGGGTTACCGCGTCCAGCACAACCTCTCCACCGGCCCGTCGAAGGGCGGCATCCGCTTCCACGAGCACGTCACCCTCGGCGAGGTCGCCGCGCTCGCCATGTGGATGAGCTGGAAATGCTCGCTCGTCGGCCTGCCCTACGGCGGCGCGAAGGGCGGCGTCATCGTCAACCCCCGCGAACTTTCACCGACCGAGCTCGAGCACCTTTCCCGCCGCTACATGCAGGAAATGATCAGCGTGCTCGGGCCGCAGATCGACATCGGCGCGCCGGACGTGGGCACCAATGACCAGATCATGGCGTGGATGATGGACACCTATTCCAACCACGTCGGCCACCTCGCGCCCGCCGTCGTCACCGGCAAGCCCCTCTCGCTCGGCGGCTCGCAGGGCCGCCGCGAAGCCACGGGCGTGGGCGTCGCCTACCTCGTGAAAAAATACCTCGCGGACCTGAAAATCCCGATCGCGAAGGCGACCGTCGCCATCCAGGGTTTCGGCAACGTCGGCAGCGAGACCGCCATCGCGCTCGATGCCTACGGCGTCAAGGTCATCGCGATCTCCGACTACACCGGCGGCATTCACAATTCCAAGGGCGTCAATATTCGGAAGGCTCTCGCGTACGTGAAATCCCAGAAAACTCTGAAGGACTTCGACGGCGGCGAGCCCATCACCAACGACCAGCTTCTCGCGCTCAAGTGCACCGTGCTTGTGCCGGCCGCGCTCGAGCGCGTCATCACCGGGAAAAACGCCCCGAAGCTCCAATGCCGCCTTCTCGCCGAGGCCGCCAACGGCCCGACGACCAACGAGGCCGACAAAATCATCGAGGCGCGCGGCGACATCGAGCTCATCCCCGACGTGCTCTGCAACTCCGGCGGCGTCATCGTCTCCTACTTCGAGTGGCTGCAAAACCTGCAGAGCTTCTACTGGAGCCGCGACGAAGTCATCGCGAAGCTTTACGGTATCCTCGACCAGGCTCGGGACGCGGTCGAAGCCCAGAAGCGCAAGTTCAAGTTCAGCCGCCGCCTCGCCGCCCTCACGCTCGGCATTGCCCGCGTCGCCGAGGCCAAGCAGAGCCGCGGATTATTTCCCTGACCAAAGCATGCCGCTGGCCAGGTGCGCGCCGGCCGCCGGCTTTCCCAGCTAAGGCAGGCTCAGAAAATAATTCGCCCAGTAGGCCCCGGAGACAAAAGCGGGCTGGCCGGGGGCGGCATCGAGGTCGACCATCGTGATCCGCGGATCCGCCAGGTCATTCAGCCTCGGCCCCAGCGAGCTGATGTCCTGGCCCTGCTTCTGCATGTCCCGCATGTAGGCAAAAAAACCAGCCAGCTCGGACGAATGATAAGGAATGTGAATCGCCGCGTCGGAGGGCAGAAGACGCTCCAACAGATAGAGGCAGGTAAAGACCGCCGTGCTTCCCTCAGACAACCCCGGGCTGACCGGCCCATGTGACAGCGGAAGCGTATTGTAATCGATGGCGCCGACATGCGGGTACCAAAGCCCCTGCACCTGGCCCGGCAGCGCGGCCGCCAGGGCGAGGGACTGTTGAACGGGAACCATCGTGTCCCATTGATCGTGCAGCACCAGGAATTTTGTCTTCAGGTTGGCCCGGAGAAAATCCAGGCCATAGGCTGAAAAATCCAAATTCAACGGCGAAATGGAAGTCACCGTTCCGGCGATGATCCGGCGGACATAAGGATCATAAAACGATAACCGCTGGGCAAGCAGGCCCTGGTCCTGGATCAGGCTGAAAAGACCCTGGGTGGCATAGTGATAAAGCTGGCCCAGATCGGAAGGGGGCGACGAGGCCACGCCCACCACCGGCACGGCGCCCGCCGGCGCGTTGGCCGCTCCGTAAATGGCTTCAAAGCCGCCCCAGGATATTCCAAAAATGCCGAGGCGATTGGGATCGACTCCACTCTGCTCATGGAGGAACTCCAGCCCCAGGGTGGTATCCTTCACGTTGTCGGCGATCGTCCCACCGGCATAAAAACGCTCGAAAACCAGCAGTACGCCCATGCCGTGGCTGAGGCAGACGAGACCCTCCTCGGGCACGGATTCCGGCGTCCACAGCGTGTACATGATGGGGCCGCTGGTGGAGTTGACCAAGGGGCCGTTGACATCGGGGTAAACCGATTGGCTGGGATTAAAGCGCGCCGTCCAGGCCTCGTCCACCGGATCGCTGCTCCAATTGACTCCCGCATAAGGCTCCGTGATGAGCACGGCCGGCCGCATTCCCCCGGAGGCGCTGGGTGGAAACCAGATCGCGCAGGTGGTGCGCCCGCCAGCTTCGCTGAGCTGCTGCAATTGGTACGGATACGCGAGGCCATCCAGCAAATTCACATAATTTCCAGCGCTGATGATAGAGGAGGAAAGAGCGGAAACCGCAGCTCCGGCGCGCGCCGGGCGGGCGGCGGCCTCCTGGAACGGCCACGCCACGGCAAGATTGAAGAACAATAAAAGGCAGAGGTTTTTTTTCATAAGTGTTCCCGTTTTCCCGTGGCCCTGGAGGATTGGTCGCAACCAACTCCGGCCACGGGTCGCTGGACAGGCAAAGCCCGGGACGGTTCCAGTGCGGGGGAAATCCGCGTCCGGCCGGAAGCTTCATTTCCTCCGCTTAATTTGCTCGCATCTGACCCGCTGCGCGGAAAAATTCGCGGACAGCGCGCCGGCATTTTTCCACGCGCAACCACTCACAAAACAGGAGCCGCCATGTTCAAGGAATTCAAGGAATTTGCGATCAAGGGAAACGTTGTCGATCTCGCCGTCGGCGTGATCATCGGCGGTGCCTTCGGCGGCATCGTCACCTCGCTGGTGAACGATGTGATCATGCCGCCCGTCGGCCTGCTGATCGGCGGAGTCGATTTCAGCAACCTCTTCGTCGTGCTGAAAGAAGGCACGAAGGCGCAGGCGCCCTATGCGTCGCTCGCGGCCGCCAAGACCGCGGGCGCAGTCACGCTTAATTTCGGCGTCTTCATCAACGCCTTCATCAATTTCATCATCGTCGCGTGGGCGATTTTTCTTGTCGTGAAATTGATCAACCGGCTGCGCCGCCAGCAGGCCGCCGCGCCCCCTCCCCCGGCTGCGCCGCCGCGCTCGGAACTGCTGCTCGAGGAAATCCGCGATCTGCTGAAGAATCAGAAGTAGTGCCGGTTGCCACGTTTTGAGTAAGGCTTTTACCGGAACGCCCTGTCACCCCAAAAGCCTTACCCAATCATCGGACGCAATAGATCAAACCAGGATTAACTCTTTCCCTCGATGATACTTTTGCCCGATTGGCAAGAAATCCGATTCCCCGGTAAAGCCTTACTCAACCACGAGTCCGAATAACACTGTTCGGCAAAAAATGAATGCAGTGATGCTACGTCAGTGGAAGGAAACGGACTTTGAGTCGTTCGCGGAGATGAACTCCGATCCAGAAGTCGTGCGTTACTTATTACCGATGACGCGAAGCGAATCTTTGGATGTCTTTGGTCACATACGAAAAGAAATTACTCAGCGTGGCTGGGGAGTCTGGGCGGTAGAAGTCGATGGCATCTTCGCTGGAATGGTCGGATTGCATGTCCCCGAATGGCATCTGCCATTTTCGCCCTGCACAGAGGTGCTATGGCGCCTGCGAAAAGAGTTTTGGGGGCGCGGCATTGCATATGAAGCCGCCAGTAAAGCGATCGACTACGGATTCTCGAAGGCTGACCTTGAAGAGATCGTCTCGTTCACGACACCATCAAATCTTAGGTCTATTCGTCTGATAGAGCGTCTTGGTTTTGAGCGAGATTATCAGGGAGATTTTGACCACCCTGAGGTTCCCGCAGGCAGCAATCTTAGACGTCATATTCTTTACAGGAAAAAGAAGCCGAACCAGACGCCAGAGCCAACGGCCCCGAGCGGCCGTGGCTCATCTTGAACGTTCGGCAAAAATGGCTGTTTCCTGGCATTAACGACCTATGAAAAGACAGAGAGTTTGGCTGACTGGCATAGCCCTAGTCGTCGCATTAGCGCTCCTCGAACAGACGGGGATTGTGAATCTGTCCTATTCACGCCTTATCTCGACGACCAACGACAACACGCGCGCGGCCAGTAAAGGCGACTGCTATGCAAGGGTGGACTCAGTCCAATATCCAGCGACTCGTTGGCTCCCGTTTGTGAAGTTTGGCACGACAGTATCTCAGGTCAGCTGTCGATACAAAACGAAGGCAGGCGAGTATATCGAGCGCGTCTCCACGACGACAACCCGACTTTGGGTCGTCGGCTTGGAATCAACCAAGAAGTACGAGGCCAGAGTCAGAGAACTGAACGAAAAGACATTCAAGGAATGCACCAACCTCGAAAAATGAGAAGGCCGAACCAGCCGCCAGACCCAACGCGGACCGGCCGGCGCCGTTTTCACTACGCTTGTCCTCGCGTGGGTCATCTTTAACGTTCGGCCTGAAGTATCTCCTGACATACCGCTGTCACACGCGCCTGGTAGGCTATCGGTCCATGAAAACCCATCGAGAAGACAAATGGTGCTGCGAGTACAGCATCGAGACTTCAGTGTCCCCGGAAGCAATCTGGCGCATTTTCAGCGATGTGCCCGGATGGAAAAAGTGGAATGCAGGGATCGAGCAGATTGAGATGAGAGGACCGTTTGCCGTCGGGACTGAGTTCCTCATGACCCCGCCCGGACAAGAGCCTTTGTTGACCCGCTTGATTGAAGTCCGGGAGAACGAAGCGTTTGTAGATGAGACGCGCGTAGGTGAGCTGGTTGTCATTGTCGCTCATCGAATCGATCGACTGGGTTCACAGCGCACGCGAGTGACCTATGCTGTGGAGGCGATTGGATCCGGTTGCAACGAGGTCGGGCCGGCCGTTTCTTCTGATTTTCCAGAGGTATTGAAGTCGCTCGTCAAACTGGCAGAGCCGAAAGCCTGATTCGGCCTGACCAGCCGCCAGTTTGTTCGCCAAAGCCGCTCCGATGGCGTGAACCGGACGCGAACGGACTGAAATTTCTTCCAGCGCCTTGCAAGTTACTGACAGAAAACCCGCTTACACAGGCTTGTCGTCGCGCGATGCAGCCCTACTGTTGGGCCATCCCCATGAAGCATCGCTCTTCAGTTTTTCTGTTTGCGCTGTTGTTTTCCGGCTGCGTCGCCCCGCAGAGCGACCTGCAGCCTCTCCCGATTGACCAGGCGCCGATGTACGGCGGCGTGGACCGGCAATCGGTGCCGGAACTGAAAAAGGCGGACGACGCCTTTGTCGAAAGCACGTCGGCCGCTTTCGGCGGACGCGAAAAAGCCGCGAAGCGCTGGGTCGACGAGGCCTTCGCCTCCTATCATCACAAGGATCTGGAAACAGCCATGCGACGCTTCAACCAAGCCTGGCTGCTCGATCCGAACAACCCTGCGGTCTATTGGGGCTTCGGTGCCATATTGCATGACCGCGGCTCGGCGTTGGGCGCTTACGACATGGGGATGCGCGCCTACAAGCTGGGCTTTCGCGATCCCAGTTTCCTGGCGGACCTCGGGCGGGCCGCCGCGCTCCGCATTGTCGAGACCAAGGATCTGCCACCCGACCAGCGCGCGGCCTTCATCGCCGAATCCGAGTCCTATTACGAGGAAGCCATCACGAACGGCGAAGCCCTTGGTTACATCTACGACAGCTGGGCGACCGCAAAATACTGGATGGGCGATTATGCCGGCGCCTGGGAGAAAGTGAAAAGCGCCCAAGCGCATGGATCGGCTCCGGACGACGACTTTCTCTCGTTGCTGGCCCAAAAAATGCCCGAGCCGAAGTGAGGCCGCCGAACCGGCCGGGATGTTTTTCATAAGGGCTGCGCTTCTTTCGGCCCGGCCAGACGGTTTTGGCCGGATTGCCCCCTTTTTCATGGAACCACGGGTCTCATCGATATACCATCGGGTGACCCATCCCATGAATCCCATCAAACCAGCCTCAAATTTCGGCCGCTTTGCCCAAAGAACCGCCTATATGACCGGCCGGCCCGCCGCCTTTGGCCTGGCGACCCTCGTGATCATCGCCTGGGCGCTGACCGGTCCGCTGTTCCATTACAGCGACACCTGGCAGCTGGTCATCAACACCGCCACCTCGCTCGCGACCTTCCTGATGGTTTTTCTCATCCAGAACACGCAAAACCGGGATTCCTGCGCCATCCAGATCAAGCTCGACGAGCTGATCCGCGCATTGGAGGGGGCGCACAACGCCCTGCTCGACCTCGAGGAACTGGATGAAAAGGAACTCCTGCGCATTCGCACCAACTACGGCAAACTCGCCGCCCAGGCGCGGGAAGACCTGCTGAGCGGCAAATTCGACACCGACGTGCCGACCGTGAATTCGTAGCGCGCTCCGGTCGCGTCTACAAAAACAACCACCCGACGAGCGCCAGGATCGGCAGCAAAATCGGCAGGCTGTATTTCAGGATGTAGCCGAAGAAGCTCGGCGTGTGCACGCCGGCATCGTGCGCGATGGACTTCACCATGAAGTTGAGGCCGTTGCCGAGGTAGGTCATCGCGCCGAAAAACACGGCGCCAAGACTGACGGCACGGTACGGATATCAACCTGCTAAATACAAAAGAGCCCTCCACGCAGGCCGGGCATAAAGAAAGCAGTTAATGAACCGCTTGCAGCCCGGTTGTCGGCACGCCGCCTGCAAGCGTCGAGATCCAATGCGTATCGTTCTCCATCATACTTTAATGCAATCACTTACATGGCATTGATGGGTAATTTTCAGCATGAGTAAATTCGCATTAAAATTTGTATATATAAAATTAAAATTAAATATATATCATTTAATATTAAATTAATATTAAATGGCACTGCTATTGCTAAATAGGCAGACGGGCCCCGGCATTTCTTAGCTTAGCTTGGCAGTCCTTAACCAGAAGTTCCGGAATCCCCTTTTCTTATGACCATCCAATCCAAAGGCTCGAAATGGCTTCGCGCGGCGCTCCTTGGAGCGGCGCTTCTTTGCAGCTCAAGCACGGCACGGCTTCTCGCCGATGGCCGCGATCTCAGTCAACCCGATCCAAATGGTGGGGCCACGGGTATGGCGGTTGACGCCCAATCACCGGCTGGCCCCTTCCTTGTCAGTGCGCCTGCGGATCTGAGCGACGACGACAAGAAAGACCCAGCCAAAGTGAAGGCCCACGACGATGCCAAGAAGGCCTATGACGATTTTGTGGCCCAATCAAAGGTTGAACCCCTCGCGGTCAAGCTGGCTGATGCCGTCGGCCACAATCGTGTTGCCATCAACTTCACGTGGACGCTGGTCACCGGTTTCCTCGTCATGTTCATGCAAGCGGGTTTCGCGCTGGTCGAGACGGGCCTGTGCCGGGCGAAGAACGCCGGCCACACCATGGCGATGAATTTCATGATCTATCCCATGGGCATGCTTGGTTTCTACCTGTGCGGCTTCGCCTTCATGTTCGGTGGCATGACCGACCCGATGACTCCGTGTAACAGCGCCATCAGCACGATGGGTGGTTATACCGGATTGAATCATGAGCTGGGCTTTATGCTCGGCGGACATTTCATCGGCCTTCTGGGCTGGAAAGGTTTCCTCCTCAAAGGCGCCGGGTATGACACTGCCGCATTTGCACTTTTCCTTTTCCAGATGGTGTTCATGGATACCACAGCGACGATCCCCACCGGTGGCGCCGCTGAGCGCTGGAAGTTCTCTGCTTTCATGATCTATGGCTGCTGCATCGGCACCATCATGTACCCGCTCTTTGGCAACTGGGTCTGGGGCGGCGGCTGGCTCTCCCAAATGGGCGTAAACTGGGGCATTGGCCATGGCCACGTGGATTTTGCCGGCTCCTCGGTCGTGCACATGCAGGGCGGCGTGATCTGTCTCATCTTTTGCTGGCTCATCGGTCCGCGCCTTGGCAAATACGATGCAAGCGGCAAGGTCGTCAGCCCGATCATTCCGCACAGCATTCCCCTGGTCATGCTGGGCACCTTCATTCTGGCTTTCGGCTGGTTCGGCTTCAACCCCGGATCATCACTGGCCGCAACCGATTCACGCATTGCCGTTGTGGCAGTGAATACCATGCTTGCCTCGGCCTCGGGTGCGCTCGGCGCAACCCTGTGGATGTGGTGGTTCCGCACCAAGAAACCCGATCCATCGATGATGTGCAACGGCATGCTCGCCGGGCTCGTGGCCATCACCTGCCCGTGCGCCTTCGTGAGTGCGGGCGGTGCGTTCTGGCTCGGGCTTGTCGCAGGTGTATTGGTGGTCGAGTCGGTCTTCTTCTTCGACAAGCTCGGCATTGATGACTGCGTGGGTGCCATTTCCGTCCACGGTGTCAACGGCGCCTGGGGCTGCCTCTCGCTCGGACTCTTCGCCGACGGCACCTATGGCGACGGCTGGAATGGCGTCTCTGGCAATGTGACCGGCCTCTTCTACGGCGGCGGCATGGGCCAGTTTTGGGCCGAGTTGATCGGCGTGACGGTCTGTTTTGTCACCCTAGCCATCCTCTCGATCATTGTTTACTACCTCGCCGAGGCCCTCGTGGGCAACCGCGTGAGCAAGGAAGTTGAAATCGAGGGCTTGGACATGGCTGAAATGGGCGCCCCTGGCTACGCCGGCTTTGTCATGGATAAAGCCTCTGAAACCCCGGCGATCAAATAATTCGAATTGCCATCCGACGCATGGCTGCGCGATACGCTGACGTTCGCGCAGCCATTCAATTTGTAAGATCAAACCTTCAACGATAATCCCTTTATGGAAATCCACCTGGCAGATGTTTTTCAATCCTCGGTCGCGGTGCTGGTCGGCGTAGTCATCGGTCTTGGCTTTGGCCTGATCCAGGATGCCGCCCGCCGCCGCCATGAGAAGCGCCAACAGGAAGGCAAGTTGGTCAGCGGCTGGTCCCTCATGCCTGGTTCAGGCACGCGCGTGGCCTACCTTTTGATCGCCCTTATTATTATTCAGATCATCTGTCCGCTGCTTTTTTCGGCCGGCACGCAATGGTGGGTTTCCGGTGGCCTGGCAGCGGGATACGGCTGGGTTCTGTTCAAGCAACTGCGGCAGCGTCTGACTTGATCTTTCCCCTTGCCCATTTTGTGGCGGTCATTGAGACCGCCGGCAGTGATTTTCCACTGCCTCTGGATAGCTATCCTCCATTTTCGAACGGAGGCTTGGCGCAGGCTTTGGCTGACCGGATTCATGCCGATCCATTCAATCTTGTCGCCACCATCATCTTTTTCCTGGCGATCGTTCACACCTTCCTGACCCCCAAGTTTCGGCATTGGGCGCATCAGGTTGAAGCGAAACACCGGGCTTCGCCCAAGGCGGAGCGGCCGCCGGTCGTCGACGACGACCGCAATGAAATTGAGGAAGTCAGTTTCGGAGGCCAGATCCTGCATTTTCTCAGCGAAGTCGAGGCGGTTTTTGGCATCTGGGCCGTGGTGCTGATGATCGCAATCACCATCAATAAAAGCTGGGGCACCGCGATCGACTACGTGGGGCATCGCGTGGACTTCACCGAACCGATGTTCGTCATGGTCATCATGGCGCTCGCGTCGACCCGGCCGATGATGCGGTTCGCCGAGCGTTGCCTGTCCCTGGTCGCTGCCCTCGGCGGCGCGACCGTCGGGGCCTGGTGGCTGGCCATTCTCATCATCGGCCCGCTGCTTGGCTCTTTCATCACCGAACCGGGCGCCATGACGATTTCCGCCCTTCTTCTTGCGCGGCAATTTTATCACTACCGGCCGTCGGCCAGGCTAAGCTATGCCACCATCGGCCTGCTTTTTGTAAATGTCTCGGTCGGCGGAACGCTGACCAACTTTGCCGCGCCTCCCATGGTGATGGCGGCCGGCCCCTGGCATTGGGACATGGCTTATATGTTCTTCCATTTCGGCTGGAAGGCGTTCACCGGAATTGTCTGGTCCACCATCCTCTACTATTTTATTTTTCGGAAGGAATTCACAGCGCTGGACAAGGCGCATCTGCAGATGGGACGCGCCCTGACCCAGGGCGGCGGAGCTTACATTCCGATGTGGATCATCGCGGTTCAGGTTGTGTTTATGATCTTCATTGTGCGCGTGGCGCATTATCCCGCCCTTTTTATCGGCGGCTTTCTTTTCTTCCTGGCCTTCAGCCAAGCCACCGCCCACTACCAGAAAAAACTCGATCTCAGGCCACCGCTCCTGGTCGGTTTTTTCCTTGCCGGCCTCGTGGTGCACGGCGGCCTGCAAAGCTGGTGGCTCGAGCCGGTTTTGAAAAGTCTTGGCCGGATACCTCTCTTTGTCGGCGCGACGATTCTCACCGGCTTCAATGACAATGCAGCCATCACCTATCTGGCAACGCTGGTCCCGGGATTCACCGAAGGTTTCAAATACGCGGTCGTGGCAGGCGCCGTCACCGGCGGCGGTCTGACTGTGATCGCCAATGCGCCAAACCCTGCCGGCCAAGCGATTCTTCAGCGGTTTTTTCCGGAGGGGGTATCGCCGATCAAATTGCTGGTGGCCGCCCTCGTGCCCACCCTGATCATGTCGGTTGCGTTCATGCTGCTATAGCACGTAGCCGCCAGGCGCCGGCTCGCTCACGAACCGGTAGCCAACGCCGGATTCCGTCTGGAAATGGCCCGATGAATCCACGGCTTCACCCAGTTTTCTGCGCAGCCGCATCATATAGATGCGCAAGTAGTTGGTGTTTTGCGTCGCCATCGGGCCCCATAGCTCGTTCAGGATGAAACGATGGGTCAAAACCTTGTCGTGATTCACGACCAGCAATCGCAACAGCTTATATTCCAATTTGGTCAACTTGACCTCACGGCCGCCGCACAAGACCCGGCTCCGAACCAGATCGATCTGGATGGGGCCAAAGGACAAATGTTTTTCGACCGCCACGGGCGCATGGATCCGGCGCAAAAGCGCGCGCAAATGGGCGAGCAGCTCTCCACTGCTGAAAGGCTTGACCAGATAATCATCGGCACCGGCGTCCAAGGCAGCGATCTTGCTTTTCTCGTGCCCAAGGACGCTGAGAATCAATACGGGCGCGGAGCACTGGGGTCGCATGGCGCGCAGGACATCCACCCCTGAAGCATCAGGCAGACCCAAGTCCAAAATCACCAAGTCAGGCGGCTGAAGCGCGATTTCGCCCAAGGCAATGCGGCCGGTCTCGGCTTCACGCACATTGTAGCCAGCCTCTTCAAGCGCGTAGCGCAACAAGCGACGAATCTGCCCTTCGTCGTCGACCAAAAGTATGTCGGCCTTGCGTTCAATATTCATCCGTTTGGCACAGATTCGAATTTCACATAAGGGAGGGAGAGAATAAAGCGTGCGCCGCCTTCCGGTGGTGATTCGACCGAGACCTCGCCCCCTTGGGCGAGCATAAACCCGCGAACAATGGAAAGCCCGAGGCCGAGCCCTTGTTTCCGTCCCGTCGGACCCTGGCTGAATTTGTCAAAGATTCTGTCACGCAGCTGGACGGGCAAGCCAGGGCCTTCATCTGTCACCGAGATAAACACCTGCCTGGAGTCTTCCTTCGTGCTCGCCCCCACCCGGATCCGTCCGGGAGCGGGAGTGTGCACGGCCGCATTGAGCAACAAATGGGAGATCGCCTGCTCCATGAGCACGGCGTCGGCCTGCAGGATCGGAAAATCAGCCGGAATTTCGACCATCAGGGGATGGCCCTCCATCCGGCATCCCACCGCCCGGTGAGCTGAGGCCACCAGATCGTTGGCATCACACCAATCCATTTGCGGCTTTAACATGCCCGATTCCAGGCGGGTCTGATTAAGCAGGTTTCCAACAAGGCTGTCCAAGCGATGCAAGGCGATGCGAATCTCCTCGATCAAGTAGGCGCGTTTGGCGGGGTCGTGGGTGCCAAGCTGGTCCACCGCGGAGCGAAAACCGGCGATCGGCGTCTTCAATTCATGCGCGACACTGTCAAGCAGGGTCTGGTGCATGCGCTCGGATTCCGCGAGCAGCTTTGCCCGATCATCAGCGGAGCGCAACGCCGCCAGCTGGCTGCCGATCATGGCGACGACAAAATAGCTGCCGAGCAACAGGCCGTCATCAAAATGAAGAACCGAAAAAGAAAGCCTGGGCGGCACGAAGACGAAGTTCCAGACCAAGCCACTTACAACCGCTCCGACAAGAACCGGCCATCGCCTGATGTGCAGGCTCAGCGCTACAACCGCGAGCAGGTAGATATACCCGAATGCATGATAGTTGAGCGGCGTAAACCAGCCAACCACGGTGACGAGCGCAATGACTCCCAAGGCTTCGATATAATCCCAAATGACACTGCGGACGGCCGGGGGCGTTGATTTGGCGCCGTACATAGTTGAGTTAAGTCATCAGATTAAAAATGCATTAATTTCATCTAGCATTAATCATTCCAAAGACCTTTTAATATGCATAATTTTTGGTCATGTGTGGTCGAATCTACGGGTCGACAACCGATTAAGCTAAAATAGTTTAACTATTTTATAGAAACCCGTTTCCAATCGGACTTTGCGCGCTGCCAGATTTAATCAGGTTGATGATAACAGGACCTGGCAGCGCCTGCAAAGTAGATCCCGGCGTTACAAAAACAGCCACCCGACGAGCGCCAGGATCGGCAGCAAAATCGGCAGGCTGTATTTCAGGATGTAGCCGAAAAAACTCGGCGTGCGCACGCCGGCGTCGTGCGCGATGGACTTCACCATGAAGTTGGGGCCGTTACCCAGATAGGTCATCGCGCCGAAGAACACAGCGCCAAGACTGATGGCGAGGACGATGGCCGGATGCGTCTCGAGCAGGATATGCACCGCGCGCCGGTCGTAGCTCCCTCCCCCGGTATCGGCCTGCTCGGCCGGCGTGGCCTCGACAAACGTCGCCTCGGCCAAGCGTAGAAAATTCACGTAGGTGGGCGCGTTGTCGAGGGCCGCCGAGAGCGCACCACCGGTAAAATAATACTGCCCGGGCCGGCTGAGGCCGAATTCGTGGCCGTGCTGCTCGAGGTAATTGAGCGCAGGCATCATGGTCGTGAAAATACCAAGGAAAAGAAAGGCCACCTCCTTGATCGGGCCGAAGTGGAAGTGGTTTTCCACGTGCACCGCCTTAGGGGTGAAGAAATAGGAGACGGCTGCGGCGGCGAGCATCGCAAGTTCGCGGACAAAATAAGTCTCGGGCAGAAAGACCGCGCCAACCACAACGAGCAGCAGGGCGAGATTGCGCTTGCCGTCGAGGCGGAAGGTGTCGTGCGTCTTCCTCACCCCAGCCTGGAGCGGCTCCGGCATGCGCCTGAAGCCGCGGCGATCGAACACGTAGAAAATGGCGAGTAACGCCGCGATCGTAAACGCCCACGCCGGCCAGACGCGGCCGATCAGCCAGAAAAACGGCACACCGCGCAGGTAGCCGAGAAAAAGCGGCGGATCGCCGATGGGCGTGAGCGCGCCACCGCAATTCGACACGATGAAGATGAAAAAGACGATGTGGTAGGTGCCGATGCGGATCTTGTTCATCCGGATCCACGGCCGGATGAACACCATCGATGCGCCCGTCGTGCCGATAAGATTCGCCACCACGGCTCCGACCGCGAGGAAGACGGCGTTTTTCCACGGCGTCGTTTCGCCCACGACCTTGAGGTGGATGCCGCCCGCCACGACAAAGAGCGAGCCGATGAGCGCGATGAAGGAAAAATATTCATGCAGCGCGTGTCCCAGCGCGGCGCCCCCCGACGGCACCCGCCATAAGTAATACCCGGCAACCGCCAGGCCGAGCCCGATCGCGACCAGCGGATAATTGTGCTCCCACCAATGTTTCAGGCGCGGCGGCGTGAGCGGCATCGCCGCGATGAGCAGCAGCAGCAGCACAAACGGCGCCATGAGCCAGAGCGGAAGACCGGCGGCGTCAGCAGTGGCCGGCAGCATGGTTGGATGCGGCATGAAGAAGCTTCATGCAATGGCCATGGCGCGGCACGGTCAAGGTGAGCCGGCTGGCGATAGTGGAAAATCGAAACCAAATTTAAGCGGGAAACCAGGAATCCAGGAAAAATTCCGCAGGCAGGACTCCCGACCTTCGCGCCTCTGCGTCTTTGCGTTAACCTCCGAAGACCAACCTAAAATGTATGAATGAAGAGTCCGGAGCGCAGCTTCGGCTCGAACCAAGTGCTCTTCGGCGGCATGATCTGGCCCGCATCGGCGATGTCCATGAGCTGCGCGATGGTGACGGGATACATCGAAAACGCCACGCCACCGTCGGCGTTGACGCGCTTCACGAGTTCGTCCGGACCGCGGATGCCGCCCACGAAATCGACGCGCTTGCTCGTGCGCGGGTCGTCGATGCCGAGCAACGGCGCAAGGAGCTTATCCTGCAGCACGCTGACATCGAGCCGCGCGACGGGATCGGCCTTCGGGTCGGCCGGGCAGCGCAGGCCGTGCCATTTGCCGCCGAGGTACATGCTCACCCGGCCGGTGGCCGACGGCGAAGGCGGCGCATTTTCCTCGAGGCCGAAGGTGGCCTTCACCTTGCCGAGAAAGTCCGCGGGCGTGTGGCCGTGGAGGTCGAACACGATGCGGTTGTAAGGCAGGATCTTCAGTTCGCTGGCGGGAAAAAGCACGCAGAGAAACCAGTTGTAATCCTCGGCGCCGGTATGGCGCGGATTGCGTTCGCGCCGCAGGCGGGCGACCCGCGCGGCGCTGGCAGCGCGATGATGGCCATCGGCGATGTAAGTCACAGGCACGCGGCCGAACGCACGGATCCACTCCTCGCCGCCGGCGATGCGCCACACGGTGTGGCGGATGCCATCGGGAGCGGTGAAATCGTGCAGCGGAGCCTCCCTGGTCCTGGCCTCGACCAAAGCGGTGACGGACGCCTCGTCGCGGTACGTAAGGAAAACCGGGCCGGTGTTGGCGCCCAGCGTATCAATGAGGTGCGTGCGGTCGTCCTCCTTGTCCTTGCGTGTCTTCTCGTGCTTTTTGATCAGCTCGGCGTCGTAGTCCTCGACGTGGCAGACCGCGACCAGGCCGCGCTGGCGGTGCGCCCCCATCTGCTGCTGGTAAACATAAAGGCTGGGGCCGGCCTCGCGCACGAGCACGCCGTCGCGCTGCAGCGCGAGAAAGTTTTCCCTCGCCTTCGCGTAAACAGCATCGCTGTACGGATCGGTCTTCGCCGGCAGGTCGATCTCCGCCCGGTCAACGTGCAGAAGACTGCGCGGCTTGCCTGCAGCCAGGGCGGCGGCTTCGGCGGCGTTGACGACGTCGTAGGGCACGCAGGCCACCTCGGTCGCGTGGGCAGGAAGTGGAACGAGTCCTTGAAAGGCACGGATTCGCATAAGCATTCCATGCAGGCGGTGAAGGTTTTCCGCGTCAAGCGCCGGACAGGACGAAAAAAAAAGCCCCCCGCAAGCGGAGGGCTTTTGTGCGAAAGGGCTGAGGGTCGGGCTCAACCGCCGGTCACCTGGCGCTCGACGACCGTCGTGATCTGCTTGATCGCGATGATCGCATCCTGCGCCGCGAGCTGGCGCACCTGCTGGCCGATCTTCGGCTCCATGGTCTTGGCTGCGGAAGCCGCCGCCGAACTCTGGAGCAGGCGCGAGATAAGCGGACCCCACGGATCAACCGGGTGCGGGATGCCGTTGATGACGATCCAGCCGCCGCCATCAACCGCGACACCGCCGAAGATGGTGCCGAAGACGGTGCCACCGGCATTGGGCGGGTTGAGCACGACACTGGACCGCTGGTAGATCGCGATCGCGATGCCGATGGAATTGGCCGGCACATTGAGCGTGTTGCCGCTCGCCGTTCCGGCGCCGAAGGCCATCCATTTTGAGAACGGCTCGGTCGTCGAAGCCACCGAGGCAGCGGCCTGCAGCGTCTCGGCGACGGTGGTGGGAACAATGCCCACGACGTTCGCCTGACTCGTCAGGGACGGATCGCTCGTCACTGTAACGAAGGTATCGTCGATGAAGTCGCCCTTCGCAGCGGAGAAAGCGTCGTCGATGATCGCCGGGGAACCAGGACCACCCGGGCCGCCCACCGGCATGTACCAGGCCGTAATGGTGAGAGGATTCGCACCCACCGCCTGGGTGAGCGGACCGGCCGGGAGCACTTGCCCATTGGTCCCATCGGTGACGCTCCAGAACATCAGCTGCGCCAAGCCGGTGTTTCCATTGAAGGTGAACGGCAGCTGGGGAATGAAAAGCGGGGTGATGTTGCCGGGATTCGTGACATCAACCTCGCTGGAGGGATTCGGCTCGAGTTCGGCCGAGGCATTGCGCGGCTGCCGGTGATGCCCGGCAGTCAGATAGATTTTATAGTGAACGCTGACGTGTGCCATGGTAGCTCCTAAGATATTTTTCTGGAATCATTTACCCACCGCCCAGGTCTGGGTCGGCAAGGACTTGCAGGCAGCGGCGGCGGATTGGTTGAACGGAGCCGGCAGGCTGCGGAGCCCATGTTTCACGGGCAAGAAGAAAATAATTTGCAATAAGGGATTATCGGAAAAGTCCGGTTTCTGAGAAAATCAGATGCATTTTTCAGGCAGCTGATTTGCGCCGCATTTAAATTTTGCGGCGCAAATCCACCCCCTGGCGGCAACGTAGCCCGGAGTGCCCCCAAGACCGGCCTAGGGGTGCACGTTTACGGTAACGGCTGGAGTCGTGTCGCCAAACCACTGGACGCCCATTTGCGCCATTCGCCATTGGAAAACGTAATTGCCGGAAGTCGTCGGGGCAGTGACCGAGAAATTCAGGGTGACCTGCGTCCCACTGGCGACGGAGTTGGGCAGCTCGACCGTGCTGAGATTCCATGAACCGGGATAATTCGCGGCCAGCAAGGCATACTCCGTCCCGGACGGCGTACCGGTGGGATTCAGCCAGGTCGTGGTGCCGCTGTTCCGCAATGTCACGGAAACGTTATAGGCATGCCCCGCCGTCATTGAGGTGGGAACCGATTGGGAAACATAAGTGGCTCCGTTGGTGGTGTGGCCACTGCAGCCGTTGGTAGTGACATAAGTTGTCACGACCGCCAAGGTGTTGGCCGAAGTCAGGGGCAATCCACCGGACACGTTCTGGAGAAAGAAAACCGTTCCATTTGGCACCAGGTGATTGAGCGCCTGGGTTCCCGTGATGCCCGTTGATTGGGCAATGAGCGGTCCGTTCGGGCTGCCGGCATGCACTTGGACATTGCTGGTGCCGTTGGAAATCCAAGTCAGGGTCGTGGTGCCGAGTCCCGAACCGTCGCAAACCGTCATCGGATTAGGGCTGGCCTGGATCACACCCACCACGGGGGATGAGATCGATTGGGAAGCCGGATTATAAGCCACCAGCGAAGTGTAGTTGGTGTTCGCGACGGGACTTCCGGCAAAATTCACCTGCACGGTGTTCGCGACGGCACTGTTGACACTCAGCACCACATTGGACCAGCCGGTGCCTTTCAAGCTGGTCGGCAGCGGCCCGAGGAGAACCTGGTCCTCACCGACATATGATCCTTGCGGGCCGGCAAAAACGACCGGGACCGAAAGGCCGCCAATCGTAGCGGTGACGGACGGCTGGTTGCGGATTCCCGTGCCGTAAAGGATGAGGTAAGCGCCGCCCGTGCTGGCATCGAAATAATTTCCCGTCGCAGTCAGCAGCTCGAGGCTCTGCGCGCCGGTTTTAAACATCTCGCCCACGGCCAGCCCTCCCCCGCTCGTGTCCGCGGAAAAAAGTCCGGGCGCGGGAGCCGCAATGGAAGCCACTCCAGTGGCGGCGACCCCATTGCCATTGGTAATGGTGACTTTGGCCCGGCCCAAAGCCGTGCCGGGCGGAATCTCATAGATGATTTGGGTGGGTGAAACGCTGTAGAGCGGGGCCAGCTGCTGCACCCCGGCGCTGTCCAGAATCGTGATGGTCGTGCCGGCCAGAGTCGTGGGCAGGGTCGCGGTGGTGGCCTGGGCCGTGGCCGTCGCCAGGGTGCTGCCAAAGGCCGTGGCGATCGACTCCACCGCCACCGGCGAGATGTAGGAGGCGGCGGAAGCTGCGATCTTCAGACCGTAAATCGAGATCTTGTTCGAAAAAGTCGCGCGGTAGGCTTTGCCGTTGACCACGGTCATCGGGCAATATTTCGCAAAATTACAGGGGCTGCGCGCGTCGTCGCTGGCGCTGTTCCAGATTTCCGTCAGCTGTCCACCGGCGACATTGGTGGCATCGTAGGCACGCACGATGCCCGAAACCGTGTTCTCGCTCGCATCCATGGAATAGGGAAGCGATGCCCAGATGATGCCCGTGCCGGGATTGTTGCCATTGGCGGTGAGGGCCAGCGTGGCCGCGGGCATGCCGTTGGGCGCCACCGCGGTGCTGACCGCCAGGGACGTGAAATTGCCGCCGGCATCCAGATGGTAAGCACTGAGGGGCGACCGTTCCGGCCAGAGAAAAACGCGCATGCCGCCGGAGGGATCGGCCCAGGACACGGGGGAGCCGTGGATATGATGCAGATAATCATCCGGCTCCACCTGCACCGAGGAAAGCGGCTGCGCCAGGGAGGCGGTGCTCAGCGAATAAAGCGTCGCCGACTTGCCGCCGCCAACGAGCATTTGCAGGCTAGGAATCAACAACGGGCCGGATGAGCCGATGTCCTTGTCCGCCTGGTTTTCGAAAAAGCCGTTCGCGGGATTGAATTGATCGACCACGGACAGGTTGCCGTCGAGCTTGAGGTACGTCATGGCCAGGCCCTGGTCGTTGGTGTCGCTCACATTGGACTCGGTGCGGTGGTAGGACCCGTTGCCCGTCATCAAATAAATATAAGTGCCGTCCGAGGCCAGGCCCTGGCCGGCCTGCCAGATGCCCGCCCCCCAGCCCGCCCGCCACTGGAAAGTGTCGTTGCCATTCACATCCTTCACCCGGGTGCCGTCGCTGTTCATGACCGGACCCCACGTCAGGTCCCGCGTGTCGTTGAAGATGTTGATGAGATGAAGGTCGCCCGGATCGAAGCTCATGACCCAGCCGTGATAGTAGGAAGTTTTCTGCGGATCATTGAGCACGGGCGTGTGCGGAACCGGGATGTAATTGTAATCACCGTGCCCGCCGAACGCGACGTAGATGCGGTTGTTCAGATACAGCAAAGCCGGCCGGTTCAGCTGGATCTGCGGATCGAAAACGATTTTCCCTATTGATGTATCGCAGATCGGGGAGTCCGTGGGCAAAAATGCCGCCGGATCGGTCGCAGGAGTGAACGCCTCGGGACTGGGCTGAAAAGGAACGCCGTCAGGCGGCAGTGAACTCGCGGTGCCACAAACATAGAATTGGTTGTTCGGACGGTTGTATCCGATCTGGATCGACTTGGTAACGATGCCCGAGGTCACATCGAGCGCATTGAGCGTAAAATAGATCTGGCCGGTCGTCGCTTCCTTCACCTTGGCCACGCAATAAAGCGTGGTGCCATTGATCACCGGTGTGCTGAGAATTCCGACGTCGCCGTTGATGTCCGTGTAGAATTTGCTTTTCAGCGTCTGGCCGGGGCCGGGATTGGAGGCGACGAACGTCGAGTCGTTCGGCTTGACCGTGTCGAGATAGGAGGGCGGCGTGCCAAGATTCTGCGTCCACAAGGCGTCGCCGGTGTCGGCATCGAAGGCGTAGACGTTGTTCTCCATCGTCGCCACGAACAGAACATTGCGGCCGTTCAGGTTCGGGATATACAACGGCTGGGCATAGACCTGCCCCACCACGGGGATCTCGAACAAAAGGCCGAACTGCCGGCTGTTGACGTTTGAGGGGGTGAGCACCGTTTCCTGCAGGTTGGCACCAGACCGGTAGTTGTCACCATGCTGAGTCAGCATCGACACCTGTCCGAAAACCGCGGGAGCCAGGACAAATAAAAGGGCAAGGGGGCGATGGAATCGCTTCATGAAACGCCGGAAGCAAGCAGCGCGCATTCCAATCGGGCTGGAAAAACAAGGGTAAGTCATTGAAGCAAAGGACCCGGGATGCTCAAGACATTGACGGAGGCTGAGAAGCTTTAAAGCTGAGGCCTCTCCCCTATTAATTATTGGAATTCTGCGATAAAATAAGATAATTTTTTCTAATCATGCTGGCCGGCTTGCCCTGCCCCCGGCTGGAATTTTGCGCCACCTGCATAAAACAAAAAAGCCCTCCGCATCGGGAGGGCCTTGGCCGGATGGTCTGCTGCAGCGGACGGTTATTTCTTCGCCGTGCTGCGCTTGAATTTCGAGGTAAATTTCTCGACGCGGCCCGCGGTATCCACGAGGCGCTTCTCGCCGGTGTAGGCGGGATGCGAATCCATCGTGACGTCGCGCAGGACAATGAAGTAATCCTCGCCGTCGATTTTCTCCTTGCGCGCCGATTTCATGGTGGACCGCGTGAGGAAACGCTTGCCCGTGGCGACGTCGAGGAAGCACACGTTGTTGAGAGTGGGATGGCCTTCGGGTTTCACGGTGAAAAAAGGTTGGGATCAGCCTTGGCGCGCCTTGTAGCGCGGGTCGGTCTTGTTGATGACGTAGATCTTGCCGCGGCGACGCACGACCTGGCAGTCGGGGTGGCGCTTCTTGGCCGATTTAATGGAGGAGACGACTTTCATAAAGTGTCCAAAGCATAGGCGCGGAAGGGTGCTGTCAACGCGGAAATATTAGGGGCACTGTCTCACTTTGAATTTGGCCTTGTTTTCATAGGGGAAGGGTAGAAACCGGGATGCGTGACCAAATCGGAAAGATTGCAGTTCATGCGCAAAAAGTTTGGGGCAAAATATCGCCTTCCGCGAGCTGAGCCAAGACAGCCGCATGCGCCAGAAAAGACAGTCTATCGCTTCCATCCTTACGGCTTGGGATGCCCGCAGCACTTGCGGGAGGTTGAGCCGAGATGGGTTTATCAAACTGACCCACAGCCCGCGTTGCGCTTAGCGCCGTTGCGCAAAACTGAGATTTCACCACTGAACAAAATTGCTCAGAAATGGGGAACGCCAGATTGGCTCCCTGTTGGAACCTTGACACGAAGGCGACGGCGGCGTTTGGTTTAACCATGCTTAACGCTAAGCATGGAGGACTCTAATGCCCAAAGGCCCAAAAGGACAAAAACGCCCTGCTGATGTCGTCAGTAACGCCGTCCGTGTGATGCAGATTGCCACCGGCCAGATCGAGGAGGGCGGCCCGGCGGCAAGTGGCAAAAATAAAGCCGCAGCGGCGCTTGGTCGTCTCGGTGGAACGGCACGCGCAGCCTCATTGTCGGCCAGCAAAAGGAAAAAAATTGCACGTGAAGCGGCGAAATCACGGTGGAATAAATCAAAGAAGTAGATAGTAATTTATTGGATTTAAACTATTTATAAATGTGATGTAGGTCATAGCTAATATTTTTCTTGTGCCTGCCATTCATTGCGATGAATGTGAGGCATGACGACCGCATACCTTAAGGCCATCGAGGCCATCAAATCGGATATCGCTGATAAGGAAGCGAAAATCCAACCGATGCGGGAACAGCTTGCCGCTCGCGAAGCTGAGCTAACTCCGCTTAAGCTGGCCGCCAATCAACTTTGCAAACTGGCAGGGATTCCTGAACTCTTCGCTGTTGATGAAGCTGGCACCCCGGCCGACCAGGATAAACAGCTGCGCTTCCGGAAGGATCAGTTTTTCAACAAGACCCTTGGGCAGGCGGTCTTCGATTATCTGACCGCCCGCTCTATTGCTGCCGGCGGTGAACCTTCGCCGGCTTCGACGGATGAAATTTATTCCGCCCTCACCAGCCATGGGTATAAATTTGTCGGCACAAGCGAGGCCAATAATAAGCGGGCTCTCAAAATCGCATTGGTGCGCAACACCACGTATATCGCGAAGGTCAGCGATGACCTTTTCGGTCTGCGAAAGTGGTATGGCATGCGCGCCTCGCGTCGCACTCAGGCGGAAGAAATTTTCGGCGACACCCCTGAGGCCGATGAACCAGATTCCATGTCCGCAACTTCGGGCATGGTTGGCGATATGCCTTAACCCTCAACCAAAGGAGTAAAACATGCACAGCCTTAGGCCCAGATAGCCTCCCGCTCGACTACCAGCGTGCGAGGCTGACTAGAAAATAAAGGCCCCCGGGGTTGCATCCCCAAAGGGCCGGTGGTCAACCCAGTCCGCCCTCACGGCGTAAGCCGTGGGGGCTTTTTGTTAACCTCTGCCAACAAAGCACCAAATCTCATCGCATTCAATTCAAATATGCTTGACGTTAAGCAAAAAGTTCAGTTTGAATATCTGTCATGAACAAGCTGCCCATAGAAAAACGCACGCAAATCCTATCGATGCTTTGCGAAGGTTCTTCCATGCGCGCTGTTGCCCGCGTTGCGGATGTTTCGATTAACACCGTCACAAAGATGTTGGTCGATGCCGGGACTGCTTGCGCCAAGTTCCATGACGAACACGTGCGCGGCGTGGAAGCTCAGCAGGTGCAATGCGATGAGATTTGGTCTTTCTGTTATGCCAAGGATAAGACGCTGCGCACCGCGAAAGCCGCACCCGATGGGGCCGGTTCTGTATGGACATGGTGCGGCCTCGCAAAAGAGAGTAAGTTGATCGTCTCATACTTGGTTGGCGGGCGTGACGCCGGATATGCCATGGAGTTCATGGACGATCTGAAATCCCGGCTCGCAACCCGCGTCCAACTTACGACCGACGGTTATAAGCCATATTTGACCGCCGTTGAATCGGCTTTTGGAACGGAGGTCGATTACGCCATGCTCGTTAAGCATTACGGGCCTGAGCCGACCAATGGGCCAGCTCGTTACAGTCCACCGCCCTGTACTGGCGCCCACAAAGAGACCGTTTGCGGCAGTCCCGCCGCCAAGGGCATTTCAACGTCTCACGTGGAGCGCAGTAATCTTTCGATGCGGATGCACATGCGGCGCTATACCCGGCTGACAAATGCGCACAGCAAGAAATTCGAGAACCATTGTCACATGGTCGCACTTTACACTCTCTGGTATAACTTCGCCCGAATTAACAGCGCAGTGCGGATGGCCCCGGCCATGGCTGCTGGGATTTCCAATCGCCTTTGGGAAATGACCGATATTGTTAAGCTGATTGATGATGCCATGCCGGAATCCGCAAAACGTGGCCCCTACCGTAAAAGAAATTCAAAGTGAGACAGTGCCATATTAGGGGTAGTGGTACAGTTTGGGCGACAATATATTTCACTCAGTACGGCTTTCGTTGTTAACGGGTGGCTATTCCGATCAACGGCAGGAAGATCGCCAGAATGATCCCCAGAAGAATCAACGCCATAATGATCGTGGCGAGTTGATTGACCTCCGAAACCCTTATTCTGGCGCCGCAATGCGGACATGATGCCGCTTTTTTGGAAACCATTCCCCCGCAATCTTTGCAGGCGGTGATCTTTTTATTCTCGGATTTTGGTCTTTCCTGCTTCGGATCGGACTTGATGAACATGGTTGTTTTCGTGATTGGCTAGTGAGGCGACAGCTTATTCGGCTCAGTTTTCCGCCGGGTCCTCCGGCTCGTTCGCCAGCAGCTTCCACTCCGGGCCCATGCCGCCGAGCACGGCCCGCCACAACCCCATGTCCTGCGGCTGTTCCAGCAGGTTTCCCGGCACATGGGCAATGACCCAGGTGTCCTGTTTCAGCTCCTTTTCCAGCTGGCCGCGCACCCACCCCGAGTAGCCAAGGAACGCCCTCACATGCAGGCCGTCCTCGGACTTGAGCTGTTCGGCCTTTTCCGGCTCGATCCCAAAGTAGAGCTTGAAACCATCCGACCGGAACTGCCATGCGGCGAGAATGAGCTGCTCGGTCTGGACCGGCCCGCCGCGAAACACCTCGACGTCGCTCAGCGGGCCGAGCGCAAACTGGCCGTTGAGCTGGCCCAGGCGCTGGCCGAGCGGGCGGTTGAGCACGACGCCCATCGCGCCGTCGGAGTCATGCGCCGACATGAGCACGACCGTGCGGCAGAAATTTGAATCGCGCATGGCCGGATGCGCCAGCAGGAGCTGGCCGGCGAGGCTTTCCTTGGTGCTTGTGCGACGTTCGCGCATGGCGCCGGGCGGTGGTTTCAAAGTTGGGTGATCTTCACTCCCGCGTCGGTCAGCAGCGGAGCGATCAGCGGGTCATTGTTATAGTCGCTGCGATATTTTATTTCCGCAATGCCGGAGGAGGCGAGAATCTTCGCGCAGCTGATGCAAGGATAGTGCGTTACATAAACCACGCAGCCCTCGATCGAACTGCCGCGCCGGGCCGCATCGGCCACCGCGTTTTGCTCGGCGTGCACCGTCGCCTGCTCATGGCCGTCGCGCACGCGCGAGACGTGCGGCGTCGCCGGCAGGAAGCCGTTGTAGCCCGCGGCCACGAGGCGATTCTTGCGCGTGCCGCCGCTCACGATCACGCAGCCCACGTGCAGCCGCTCGCACGGACTGCGCGTGGCTAGCAGCACGGCGGTGGCCATGAAATATTCGTCCCACGACGGCCTTCCCTGGAATTTTTCGGCGGCTTGGGCGATCAGATCAACTGGACTCGGATTTACTCGGCTCATGCGGAAATTTTTGACAACGCCCACCAAAGCCACCGGCACCCGCCGGAGCAAGCCGGGTCTCATCTTTGGCCGCACTTGCCAACGTCCGGCCCCACCCCACCCTTGCCCGATGCAGCGCACGCTTCAACCCGAGCTTCTCGATTCGCTCCCGCCCGACCACCCCGATGCGCTGCACAACCGCCGCGACCTGCGCCGCCTCAATGCCCTGATGGGCAACTTCCGCTGGTTCTCCGCCGTGCTGCCCAAGCTGTTGCGGCCCGGTGAGCGCGCCCTCGAACTCGGTGCCGGCGATGGCGCACTCGGCCGCGACCTGGCCGCCGACGGCGTGCCGGTCGCCGGGCTCGACCTCTGGCCGCGCCCGGCCGGCTGGCCGCACGATGCAGCCTGGCACCGCGCCGATCTGCAAAGTTTCGCCGGTTACGCGGACTACCCTGTCATCTTCGGCAATCTCATCTTTCACCAGTTTTCCGCCGAGGCGCTGGCCGCGCTCGGCACCATGTTCGATCGCACCGCCCGCCTGATCGTCGCCAACGAACCGGCGCGGCGGCGGCGGTTTCAATTCCTCGTCCGCGGAATCAACCCCTTGATCGGCGCCAATCACGTCAGCCGTCATGACGCGCACGTCAGCATCGCCGCGGGTTTCGTCGGCGACGAGCTTCCGCGCGCGCTCGGCCTGGACGAAAAAATCTGGAGGTGGCGCTGCACCACCACCACCCGCGGCGCGAGCCGCATGATCGCGCAAAAACGATGAGCGCGCCCCTCCCCATCGAGATCGTCGGCGGCGGCCTCGCCGGCCTCGCGCTCGGCGCGGCCTTGCGGCGCGCAGGCGTGCCCGTGACGATTTTCGAGGCGGGCGACTATCCGCGGCACCGGGTCTGCGGCGAATTCCTCACCGGGCTGGATGAAAAAACCATCGCGCGCCTCGGCCTCGCACCATTCCTGGCCGACGCACCGCGGCATCACCGGGTAGCCTGGTGCCTGCACGGCGCGCCCGCACGCGTACAGATGCTGCCCGCGCCGGCCCTCGGCCTGAGCCGCCATGCGCTCGATGCACGGCTCGCCGAAGAATTCGTGCGCCTCGGCGGCGAGCTGCGCACACGCACGCGGGTGGCCGGTGACGAAGAGCCGCCCGGCCGCGTCTTCGCCCACGGCCGCCGGCGCGGCCCGCCGGAATGGCTCGGCCTGAAATTCCATGTCCGCGGACTCGCCCTGGCCGCCGACCTCGAGGTCCATCTCGGCCGCGGCGCCTACGTCGGTCTCTCGCCGGTCGAGGACCGTGCGGTCAACCTCTGCGGGCTTTTTCACATCCGTGATGACGCGCACGGCGAACGCTCCCACCTGCTGCTCGCGCATCTGCACGCGACCGGCCTCGAAATGCTGGCGGCCCGGCTCCAGCGCGCGCAGATCGACGAGGCCTCCTTTACCGCCGTGGCCGGACTGCACTTCGACCAGGGCCCGGCTCAGGCCGGCCGCCTCGCGATTGGCGACGCTTTCGCCATGATTCCGCCCTTCACCGGCAACGGCATGGCCATGGCCTTTCAGAGCGCCGAACTCGCGCTCGACCCGCTGCTGGCCTACGCCCGTGGCGACACCGGCTGGCCGGCCACCTGCCGCACCGTGCACGGACAGTTGCGCCGGCGGTTCCGGTTGCGGCTGGCGTCCGCAAATGCACTGCACGCCTTTTTCTTCGCGCCGCGCCACCAGCGCTGGCTCTTCGCGCTGAATCGCGCGCGCCTGCTGCCGCTGCATCCGCTCTATCGCGCGCTGCACTGATTTTCCATGTTCCTTCACGCGCTCGCCACCGCCAATCCGCCCGCGAAATTCACGCAAGACGATTGCTGGGAAGTCGCCCGGCATTCAGCCGCTGTGGGCCGCCTCAACGAGCGCGCGCAATTCATCCTGAAGAAAGTGCTCACCGGCGACAACGGCATCGCCACGCGGCATTTCGCATTGGACGACCTCGACCGCATCTTCGACCTCAATGCCGACGAGCTCAACGCCGCCTTTCGCGATGCGGCGCCGCGGCTGGCGCTGGCCGCGCTCCGGCCGGCGCTCGAGCAGGCACACGTGCGACCGGCCGATCTCGACGCGCTGCTCATCTGCACGTGTACGGGCTATCTTTGCCCCGGCCTCACCAGCTATGTCGCCGAGGAACTGGGCCTGCGCACCGGCGCGTGGCTGCAGGACCTGGTCGGCCTCGGCTGCGGCGCGGCCATCCCGATGCTGCGCGCCGCCAGCCACGTGCTCGCCGCCAAGCCGGACGCGACCGTGGCATGCGTGGCGGTGGAAATCTGCTCCGCGGCCTTTTATTTCGACAACGATCCCGGCGTGCTCATCAGCGCGTGCCTGTTCGGCGATGGCGCCGCGGCCAGTGTATGGCGCACCACCCCGGCCGCCGGCGGGCTGCGCTGTTTTGAATTCAACACGCTGCACTGGCCGGCCGAGCGCGACCGGCTGCGTTTCGAGACGCGCGACGGCAAGCTCCGCAACCTGCTCCATCGCTCCGTGCCCGACGTGGCGTCGCGCGCGGTGGCGCAGCTGTGGGGCGAACGCGGCCCGCGCCCGGTGAAAAAAATCCTTTCGCACGCCGGCGGCCGCGACGTCCTCACCGCGATCGAGGCCGCCGTGCCGGGTTATCCTCTCGTGGAAAGCGCGAACGTGCTGCGCGGCTGCGGCAACATGAGCAGCCCCTCCGTGCTGTTCGCGCTCGATGGCGCGCTGCGCGGCGGGGCGAACGGCACCGGCGGCGACTACTGGCTGGTAAGCTTCGGCGCCGGCTTCAGCGCGCATTGCTGCCGGGTCGGCCACGGCGATTAGGCGCCCACTGGTTTGTCAACCAATAGTTGACGCATAACCGGGCGCGTTCAGGTTGGACTTGGCCGGGGAGTTTTGGGATAGCATCAGCGCATGCCCGTGCTCCAGGACTTGGTGGATTACTGCGACCAGCGCACGCGCCGCGCCGCGTTCAAGGACGCGCCCGGCGCCTTCAACGGCCTGCAGGTCGCCAACGACGGCCGCGTCACCAAGATCGGCGCGGCGGTGGATGCCGGCGTCGTCCCCTTCCAGAAGGCCGTGGCCGCCGGCGTGGATTTCCTCATCGTGCACCATGGCATGTACTGGGACATGCCGCGGCCTCTCACCGGCCCGGTTTACGGACGCGTGGCGGCGCTCGTGCGCGGCAACTGCGCACTTTATTCGAACCACCTGCCACTCGACGCGCACCCGGAGATCGGCAACAACGCCCTGCTCGCGCATCAGCTCGGCCTCGCGCCCGTGCGGGGCTTCCTGCCGCGCGAGGAGGAGAACATTGGCCTGATCGCCGCGGGCACCGGCCGCGACGCGCTGCGCGAAAAATTGAAAAAGCTTTATCCGCGCGTCATCGCGCTCGAATTCGGTTCGGCCCAGCCGGCGGAAATCGCCTTCTGCAGCGGCAGCGGCAACAGCGCCGTGCCCGAACTCAAGCCCGAGGGAGTGGACACGCTGGTGACCGGCGAACTGCGCGAGGAATGGTTCAACGTCGCCCAGGAGCAACGGCTCAACCTGTATCTCTGTGGTCACTACGCAACGGAGGTGCACGGCGTGAAGGCGCTGGCGGCGGAACTGGCCGGAAAGTTTGGTTTGCCGTGGAGTTTCATCGCGACGGATAATCCTCTTTAAGGAAGGACGGCCGAAAGTCGTGAAATTTGATTTCCCCTCCGCCTTTCCTGGCTTCCTACTTCACCGATCATGAAACGCATCGCCATCCTCAACGGCCCCAATCTCGACCGGCTCGGCCTGCGCGAGCCGGAAATCTACGGCCGCACAACGCTCGCTGGCCTCGAAGCGGAGCTGCGCAAGGAATTCGGCCCGGTGGTGGAATTGGAATTTTTCCAGTCGAACCACGAAGGCGCGCTCATCGACAGGATCGCCGCGCTGGCCGACGCCAAGGCGGCCGGCCTCGTCATCAATCCCGGGGCGCTCACCCACACGAGCGTGGCGCTGCGCGATGCGCTGCTCGGCGCCAAGCTGTCGGCTGTCGAGGTGCACATTTCCAACATTTATCAGCGCGAGGAATTCCGCCACAAGTCGCTCACCGCTCCGGCCTGTCTCGCGGTCATCAGCGGACTCGGCCTCGAGGGCTATTACGCCGCGGTGCGGTTTTTGCTCAAACGCTGAGATGGACGAAGCCGCGTTCACGGGCGCGCCGGGCCAATCGTGGTGTGTCTGCCATGCCCGGCCGCGATGCGAAAAAAAATTCGCCGGCCTGATGGCGGCCGAGGGTTTCATCCATTACCTGCCGCTCGTACCCAGTGTGCGCCGCTACAAGAACCAGACCAAGCGTTTCACCAAACCGCTTTTCCCGGGCTACGTATTCGCCCGCGTGCCGCTGGAAAAGCGGGCGCGCGTCTACCAGCAGGACCTGCTCGCGCGCGTCCTGCCGGTCGAGGACGAGCCGCGCTTCCTGCGCCAGCTCGAGGACGTGCGCACCATCGTCGCCTCGGGGCTCGAGCTTTCACTGCGCCCGCTGCTGCGGCAGGGCACGCGCGTGAAGGTCACCGGCGGGCCGCTGCACGGGCTCGTGGGCGTGGTGGACGATCCGGCGAATCCTCAGGGCATCGTGCTCGCGGTGGACGTGCTGCAGCAGGGCCTGCTGGTAAAACTGCCGCTGGAAAATCTGCAGGTGCTGCCGTAGTGCGCGGCGCCAGCGGTTTCAGGCCCAGGTCCGCCAGGCCCACACCGCCAGGTGCAGCGTCACACAGGCGGCCAGCGCGGCGGCGACATCGTCGACGACCACGCCCCAGCCGCCCGGCAGGTCCTGCAGCCGCCGGATGCCAAGTGGCTTGGCAATGTCGAAAAGCCGGAAGAGTGCGAAACCGGCCAGCATGATGCCCCACACCGGCAGGGTGGGAAGCAGCCGCGGCCAGCCGAGAAAACACAGGGGCATGGCGGCAAATTCATCGAGAATGACCTCGCCCGGATCTTTTTTCCCCAGCCGGAATTCCGCCTCGCCGCACAGCGCCACCGCGAGATAAAGCCCCGCCGCGCAGAGCAGCGCGTAGCCGGCCGGCCCGAGCGGATAAAACAGGACCGTGAAATAAACCAGCCCCGCGGCCGAACCCCAGGTGCCCGGCGCCGGCAGACGGCGACCGATGGGACCAAGCGTGGCGCAGCCCAGCACGAACGAACCCGGCAAAAAACGCGGCCACGCAGGCTCGGGCAGTTTCATTTCGCGGGCTCCTCAAACACGACGTGCCGGTACTTCACAAAGTAGCCGTAGCCGGACCAGAGCGTGAAGAACGTCGCGACGATGAAAACCACGAGCCCTGTCTTATGCAGCACCTCGGCAAATCCGCTCATATCCCAGGTCAGAAAATACGCGATGTCCGTCTGGAGCATTGGCACAAAAAGCAAAAACCCGATGGCGATGAGCTGGGTGACCGTCTTCTGTTTCCCGCCTTTTTCCGCGGCAAAGACCACGCCCTTCGAAGCGGCCACCATGCGCATGCCGGTGATGAGGAACTCGCGGCACAGCACGAGCAGCACCCAGAAAATCGGCAGGGCGTCGTCGTCGACAAACGCGATCATGAGCCCGAGCACGAAAATCTTGTCCGTGAGCGCATCCATGAGCTTGCCAAAGCCCGAGACCAGCCCGCGCTTGCGGGCGATGTGGCCGTCGAGCCAGTCGGTCACCGCGCCGGCGATGAACAGCCAGAACGCCAGCGACGCCGCACCCAGCCAGTGGCATTGCATCAGGCCCACGATGACAAACATGAGCGGGATGCGCGACAGCGTGAGAATGTTCGGCAAATTCATTGCAACGAATGACGCGGGAGTGGACACGGCGGTTGCGCGCATGGCAATAGCGGAGCAAAATTGTGTCTCGCCCCCGCCCCGCCGCACCGCATGCTTGAGAGGCCATGCGCCATTGCATCTATCCCGGCACGTTCGATCCCATCACCTACGGGCACCTCGATGTCCTCGAACGGGCCGCGCGGCTGTTCGACCGGGTCACGGTCGCCATCGCGCACAACCCTGGCAAGGACCCCCTTTTCACCGCGGAGCAGCGGCTGGCCATGCTGAAGGCAAGCACCACGAAGCTCGCCAACGTCACGGCCACCGTCTTCGACGGGCTGCTGGTCGACTTCGCCCAGCAGCAGGGCGCCACCGCCATCATCCGCGGCCTGCGCGCGCTGTCGGACTTCGAGTTCGAGTTCAACATGGCGCTGATGAACCGCCACTTGAAGCCCGGCATCGAGACGATTTTTGTGATGCCCAACGAACTTTACAGCTATACAAGTTCAAATCTCGTGAAACAGGTGGCAAAATACGGCGGCGACATCACGCACTTCGTGCCGTCGAATGTGGCGGCGGAGCTGAAAAAAATCTTCACGGCATAGCTGCTGGCACGATTGCCGGAAATCTCCCCTCAATGACGGCGTCAGGGAAATTTCCGTCACTTTTTCCCTGCAAATGCGTCAGGCTTCCTCCACCACATACCTATTAACAGTTTCAATACAGTTTGGTTTGATCGCGCCGCGCGAACCCCTTTAAATTCCCCACCCTATGGCCAAATCCGGAAGTTCAATCCGCTGGATCGTTATCATCATTCTCCTCCTCATCGCCGCTGGCGGCGGCTGGCGCTACTGGTCCCGGCACAACGACAAAGCGCCTGATTACTACACCACGACCGTCAGTCGCGGCGATCTCGTGCAGAACGTGACCGCGACCGGCGTCATCCAGCCCGTGCTGGACGTGCTGGTGAGCAGCCAGATTTCCGGGTATATCAGCAGCCTGTCGGCGGACTTCAATTCCAAGGTCAAAAAAGGCGATCTCCTCTGCAACCTGCTGCCGACGAATTATCAGGCGGCGGTCAAATCGGCGCAGGGCGACCTGGCCAATGCCAAGGCGAATTACGACCTGCAGAAGGTCAATCTGGACCGCAACAAGGAGCTGCTGGACAAGAAGCTCATCGCCCAGTCCGACTACGACCAGGCGGCCGCCCTGTTCGAGCAGGCCGACGCCCAGGTGCAAATCAAGAGCGCGGCGCTCGAAATGGCGCAAACCAACCTCTCCTACACCGAAATCCGCTCGCCCATCGACGGCATCGTCATCAAGCGCGCCGTCGACATCGGCAACTCGGTCTCGGCCAGTCTGAATTCCCCCACCCTGTTTGAAATCGCCAACGACCTCACGAAAATGCAGATCGACGCCTCGGTGGCCGAAGCCGATGTCGGCAACGTGGCGGAAGACCAGACGGTGAACTTCACGGTGGACGCTTATCCCAACCGCCAGTTTCAGGGCAAGGTCTTCCAAATCCGCAATTCACCCGAAACGCAGCAGAACGTTGTCATTTACGACGTCATGATTTCGGTCAGCAACGACGACCTCAAATTGAAACCCGGCATGACGGCCAATGCGTCGATCATTGTCGCACGCCGCACCAACGCGCTGCGACTGGCCAATAGCGGCCTGCGCTTCCGCATGCCGGAGAACCTCGCACCGCCCCCGCCGCCGCCCGAACCGGCCAAACCCGGCGAAAAATCCGCCGAAGGCGCGGCGCCGCCCGCCAAGCAGCTCAGCCAGGACGAACAACGTCAGGCCCTGCGCCAGATTTTCCAGGAGGCCGGCTTCCAACGCGGCACCCCCGCCACCCCCGCAATGATCCAGAAGATCCAGGAACTGGCCAAGGAGCGCGGCGTCGAGATTCCCGAGCGGATGCTCGCCATGCTGTCCGGCGGCGGCCGCCGCGGCGGCCAGGCCGACGCGCCTGTTTTCCGCGTGATCTACCGCCTGCCCTCCGGAAATGGTCCCACGGCCAAACCCGAGGCGGTCCGGGTCCGGGTCGGCATCACCGACGGCGCCAATACCGAAATCCTCAGCGGTCTCAACGAGGGCGACACGATCATCACCGGCATCAACCAGCCGAACAGCCAGGCCAGCGGGCCGGCGGCCAGTCCTTTCGGCGGGAGCGGCGGCGGTAACCGTCGCGGTTTCTGATCACGGGTCCGCCCGGCCTGTCCGCGCCATGAGTGCCGTCGTCAAACTCGAAAACATCCACAAAATCTACACCTCGAGCGAGGTGAAGGTGCATGCCGTGCGCGGCATCTCTGTCGAGATCCAGGCCGGTGAATTTGTGGCCATCATGGGCGCCAGCGGCTCCGGCAAATCGACGCTCATGAACCTGCTCGGCTGCCTCGACCGCCCGACGGAAGGGCGGTACCTGCTCGACGGCACCGACGTGTCCCATCTCGATCGCAACGCCCTGGCCGACATCCGCAACAAGAAGCTCGGTTTTGTTTTTCAGGGCTACAACCTGCTCGCCCGCACCACCGCGCTCGAGAACGTCGAGCTGCCCATGCTTTATGGCAAGCGCCGCGCCTCCCGCCGCGAGATGCACGAGCGGGCGCTCCACTGCCTGGACATCGTCGGCCTCTCCAACCGCGCCGACCATTTTCCCAGCCAGCTCTCCGGCGGGCAGCAGCAGCGCGTCGCCATCGCCCGCAGCCTGGTCAATCAGCCCCAAGTGCTGCTGGCCGACGAGCCCACGGGCAACCTCGACAGCAAGACCAGCGTCGAAGTCATGGGCGTTTTTCAAAAGCTGAATGACGAGGGCATCACCATCATGATGGTGACCCACGAGCTGGACATCGCCCATTACTGCAAGCGCAACCTCATCATCCGCGACGGCCTTCTGGTCAGCGATATCCGGGTCGCCGACCGTTCGATCGCCGAGCGCGAGCTGCAGCGCCTGCGCGAAGCCGAGGCCGCCGCGAAGCTGACCGCGTAATTTCCGCCCCCGATGCGTTTTCTTTCCACCATCCTCGTCGCCCTCCGCGCCCTGCGCCGCAATAAAATGCGCTCCATCCTCACGGCGCTCGGCATCATCATCGGCGTCGCCGCGGTCATCGCCATGGTCAGCATCGGCAACGGTGCCGAGGCCCAGGTCGAGGCCCAGATCGCCAGCCTGGGCCAGAATATCATCCTGGTTTTTGCCGGCAGCGCCAACTCCGGCGGCGCCCGCAGCGGCTATGGCGGGGCCGGCAGCCTCACCATCGACGACGCACTGGCCATCAAAAACGAGGTGCGCGATGTCTCGGCCGTCAGCCCCGAAGTCCGCGGCGGCGCCCAGGTCCTGGCGAACGGCCTGAACTGGTTCACCCGGATTGTCGGCGAGAGCGAAGACTATCTTTCCATGCGCGAGTGGCCCCTTTCGGCGGGCACCGATTTCACCGAACAGGATGTCCGGAGCGCGGCCAAAGTCTGCATTCTCGGCCAGACCATCGTGAACCAGCTTTTCCCGGAGGGCGATCCCATCGGCAAGAGTATCCGCATCCGCAACCTGCCTTTCAAGGTCGTCGGTGTCCTCTCCGCCAAGGGTTTTTCCCTGCAGGGCACCGACCAGGATGACATGGTCATCATTCCCTACACCAGCGCGATGAAGCGCTTCTCCAAGCAGACTTTCCTCCCCTTCATCAATGTCCAGGCCGCCTCGTCCGACCGCATGGCCAACGCCGAGCAGGACATCACGGGCCTCCTCCGCGACCGCCACCACATCACGCAGGGCAAGGATGATGACTTCACCGTGCGCGATCAGCAGGAGATCGCCGAGGCCGCCACGGCGACCACCCGCACCATGACCTTCCTCCTCGGCGCAATTGCCGGCGTCTCCCTGCTCGTCGGCGGCATCGGCATCATGAACATCATGCTGGTCTCCGTCACCGAGCGCACCCGCGAGATCGGCATCCGCATGGCCGTGGGCGCGCACGGCAGCGACATCCGGATGCAGTTCCTCATCGAGGCCGTCGTGCTCAGCCTGATGGGCGGCACGCTCGGCATCCTGCTCGGGGTCGGCGCGTCCCAATTCCTTTCGCGACTCAATAACTGGCCCACGCTGATTTCCACGGTGGCAATCGCCGCCGCCTTCCTGTTCAGCGGCGCGGTCGGCATCTGCTTCGGCTACTATCCGGCCAGCAAGGCGGCCAAGCTCGACCCGATCGACGCCCTGCGCTACGAATAGTCCTGGTAAATTTCAGGAAAACTCCGCGCCAGCCTCCGGTTGAGCTTGGAACCCGCCCCGTTCGCGCAAGACTCATGTCAGCATGCACGCTTTGCCACCCCGCTGGTTAACGCTGAGCCTTTTCTGCCTCCTGCTCGGCACCGGACGCGCCGCCGCATCTGACTTCGACGACGCCGTCACGCTCTTCAAAGCCAAACACTATCCCGACGCCCGCGCCGCATTTGAAAAACTCGCCGCCGCCGACCCACAGAACGGCCCCGCACATTATTACCTCGGCCGCATCGCGCTTTACCGCGACGACCCGGCCGGCGCCGCCGCCGAGCTGGAAAAAGCCACCGCCGGCGATGCCAGGAATTCCGATTACTTTTACTGGCTCGGCAGCTCCTACGGTCTGCTCGCACGGCAGACTTATTCATTGGGAAGTGCCTCCAAATGCCGCATCGCGCTGCTGAAAGCGGTCGAGCTCGATCCCGACAACATCGAGGCCCGCGCGGAGCTGGTCACCTTTTACCGGCAGGCGCCGTTCTTCGTCGGCGGCAGCCTGGCCCGGGCCCATGCGCAGGCGGAGGAAATCAAAAAGCGCAACCCTGTCCGCGGGGCGCTGGCCGAGGCCGAGATCTGCATCGCCGAAAGAAAATACGACGAGGCCTTTGATGCCTTCGAAAGCCTCCTCAAGGAACACCCGGAGCAGATCACTGCGCTTTACCAAATCGGCTTCATTGCCGCCACTACCGGCCAGCGTCTCGATCGCGGCGAGGCCGCATTGAAGGAATACCTGACCCACACGCCCGGCGATACGCAGCCGACCACCGCCTACGCCCATTACCGCCTCGGCAACATTTACGAAAAAAAGAACGAGCCGGCTGCCGCCCGGGCCGAATATCAGGCCGCGCTCAATCTCGATCCCAAATTCGGTCTGGCCGCCAAGGCCCTCGCCAAGCTTCAGTGAGCCGGCTTGCGCCGAGTCGCGGACGGCAAACGCCGGCCGGTACATTTCATCGCGCTTGCCGTGGGCTGCGTTGCCCGGCTCAATTTTTGCATGCCCGCGCCGCCGCCCATTGTTGAGTTCCGCGACGTCGACAAACGCTACGGCAACGGCCCGCCGGTCCTCCAGCGCCTCAGTTTCACCGCGCAAGCAGGAGACTTCATCAGCCTCATCGGGCCGAGCGGCTGCGGCAAATCCACCCTGCTCAAGCTCATCGCCGGCCTCAGTCAAGCCAGCGCCGGCCTGATCACGGTCACCGGAGCCGCCCCGGAAATTGCTTCAAGCGAGCTCGCGTTCATTTTTCAGGAGCCCACCCTCCTGCCCTGGCTCACGACCGCAAAAAACGTCGAGATGCCGCTCCGGTTGCGTCGGGCTCCCACCACCAAACGCGAACAAGCGCGCGACCGCGCCCTCGCGCTCGTCGGCCTGGCCGACCGTGGGAGATCCTATCCGCGCCAGCTTTCCGGCGGGCAGAAAATGCGCGTCTCCATCGCCCGGGCGCTTTCCCTCTCGCCCAAAATCCTGCTGCTCGACGAGCCGTTTGGCGCACTCGACGAAATGACGCGCGAGCACCTCAACGAGGAACTGCTCGCCATCCGCCAGCAGCAGGCCTGGACCGCTTTTTTTGTCACGCATTCCGTCGCCGAGGCCGTGTTTTTGTCCAACCGGCTCTTCGTGCTCAGTGCCAATCCCGGCCGGCTCCACCGCGAGGTGCGCATCGACCTGCCTTACCCGCGCACGGCCGAGACGCGCCAATCACGCGATTACCAGCAACTCGTCGCCGAGACTTCCCGCCTGCTGCGCTCCGTTGAAACCGTGGCCGCCTGAAACCCATGCCGCGCAAGCTGTTTAATTTTCTTCTGCCCGCGGCGACCGGCGCGCTCTTCATCGCCGCCTGGTACGCCGTGTGTTTCTCCTTGAACGAGGACAATCGCTTTCTCCTGCCGACGCCCGGCCAGGTCCTCGGCGCCTTTTCCGATAATCGCGGCGTGCTGGCCCGCGCCACGCTCAACACCGCCGAGGGCGCGCTCCTCGGTTTCGGCCTCGCCGCCACTGTGAGCTTCACGCTCGCACTCGGCCTGTCGCTCTCGTCGCTGGTACGCGTGAGCCTGTACCCTTATCTGATGATCCTGCAGATGACACCGGTCATCGTGTTTGCGCCCATTCTCGTGCTCTGGGTCGGGCCGGGACTGAAGAGCGTCACCATCATCACATTTTTCATCTGTTTTTTTCCGCTCGTGGTGAACACCACCCAGGGCCTGATTTCCACCGACCGCAATTTCACCGACCTTTTCAAGATGTACCGGGCCACGAAGGCACAGGAAATTTTCCTCCTGCGCGTGCCCGCGGCACTGCCTTATTTTTTCACCGGCCTGCGCATCGCGGCCACCCTCGCGCCCATCGGGGCGCTGGTGGGCGATTATACCGCCGGCAGTTCGGCCGGCGACGGCGGCGGGCTCGGCTTCCAGGCCATCATTTATAGCAGCCAGGCGAAATATCCCGCGCTCTTTGCCACCGCTGCCGTCACATGCGTGCTGGGTTTCGTCTTTGTTGCGGCCGTGCTCGCGCTGAGCTGGCTCGCGCTGCACAAATGGCACGATTCGTTTGAACGTACCGACCTCTGAATTTTTGCCTATGAAAACCGCCCTAAAATTTCTCGCCGCCGCGTTCGCTTTCGCCGCCATCGCCCGGGCCGCGCCGGACAAGCTTTTCAAGCTCACCGTCCAGCTCGACTGGGTGGCCGAGCCCGAACATGGCGGTTTCTACCAGGCACAGGCGCGCGGTTTCTTCCGCGACGAGGGCCTCGACGTGACGATCGTGCCTGGCGGCCCCAACGCGTTTGTCATGCCGAAGATCGCCACCGGCCAGGCGGACATCGGCCAGGCCGACAGCACCAATACCCTCCTGCAAATCGCCGAGGGCGTGCCCCTCCTCCAGATCGGGGCGGTATTCCAGGACGATCCTTCCGGGCTGCTTGTGCACCCGGCGAGCTCCGTGCATCGCTTCGAGGATTTGCAGGGCAAGACCATCATTGCGCGGCCAGAATGGGCCTTCCTGGCCTTTCTGAAAAAGAAGTACGGCCTCGATTTCCAGATCGTCCCGCAGAATTTCTCCGTCGCCGCGTTTCTCGGCAACAAAGAGGCCATCCAGCAGGGCTATTACATCGCCGAGCCTTATCATATCGTGCATGCCGGCGGCCAGATGCCGCGCTTCCTTTCCACTTGGGATGCTGGCTTCCGCGCCTATGCCGTGCTCATCACCAGCCACAAGTTCGCGCGCGAACACCCCGCCGAGTTGCGCGCCTTCCTGCGCGCTTACATCCGCGGCTGGCGCGACTACCTTGAAGGCGACCCAACGCCCGCGCACGAGGCGCTTAAAAAAGCGAATCCGGCCAACACCGACGACTTCATGGCCTTTTCACGCAAGATGATCATCGATGAAAAACTCGTCACCGGCCGCGGCCCGGACAGTGGTCCGCAGCAGATCGGCCGCCTCGATCCCGCGCGATTTGCCGAACAAATCCAGCAGCTCGAGGAGCTCGGCATCCTCAAAAAGGACAAGGTCACCGTCAGTCAGGCCATGACGACCGAATTCCTGCCCTGATTCCCGCCGCCAGCCCGCGGCCGGAAAACCGAATCCCTGCCTTCGTTGCTTCGCCGCCATGACGGAAACACCGGCACCGCAAAACGCACTGGGTGGCCGTTTTGGCTTCGGCGCCTGGCTTTTCCTGCGCCTGCTCGCGTTTGTTCACTTGTGCGCCTTCATCTCGTTCTGGGTGCAGCTCCGCGGCCTCATCGGCCCGCACGGTATATTGCCCGCTGCAGATTTTTTCTCGGCCGCCCATGAACAGCTTGGGGCTTCCGCCTACGCCCAGCTGCCCTCGCTCTGCTGGCTGTTCGGCACGGGCGCGTTCTTGCATGTGCTCTGCGCCGCGGGCGTGGTGCTCGCGCTGCTGCTTTTTGCCGGCGTCGCACCCGCACTTTGTCTCGCGTTGCTGTGGGCCGCCTATCTCTCCCTCGTCTGTGCCGGTCAGGTTTTTTATGAATTCCAATGGGATGCGCTGCTGCTCGAGACCACTCTCCTCGCCGTTTTTCTCGCGCCGTGGTCCTGGCTCCCGCTCTGGCGCCACCACGAACCGCCACGACTGGCGCGCTGCCTCCTGTGGTGGCTGCTTTTCCGGCTCATGTTTCTTTCGGGCTTCGTCAAGCTGGCCAGCGGCGATCCCGCGTGGCGCCACCTCACCGCGCTGGCGTTTCATTACGAAACCCAACCGCTGCCCACGCCGCTCTCCTGGCATGCCTTTCAACTCCCATTGTGGTTTCACCGCGCCTCGTGCGCCGTGATGTTCTTCATCGAGCTGGTGGTGCCGTTCGCTCTCTTCGCCCCACGGCGCTGGCGGCATCCCGCCGCAGGGCTGATCATCGCGCTGCAAATCGTCATCGCCCTCACCGGCAACTATGCGTTTTTCAACTTGCTCACGATCGCGCTTTGCCTGCCCTGCCTCGACGACGTCTGGTGGCGCCAGGCCATCGCGCGAATCTTTCGGCGTCAATCGCTGGTAGACGCATTCATAGGCACCGGACCGACACTGTATCGCTTTTGGTCCATCTGGCCGCTGCGCATCTTCGCCGGCTTTGTTTTCCTCCTCACCGCGATACTGGCTTCGCTCGATTTTTCCGCGCAGCTTCCGCGTCCGCTCGAAAATATTTTGTCGGCTGTCGCACCGCTCCGTTCGTTCAATAATTACGGCCTCTTTGCCGTCATGACCACCTCGCGTCCCGAAATCATTCTCGAGGGCAGCGACGACGGCCGCGACTGGCTTGCTTACGAATTTCTCCACAAGCCCGGCAGCCTCACACGCGCGCCCGGCTGGGTCGCACCCCACCAGCCACGACTCGACTGGCAGATGTGGTTTGCCGCCCTCGGCGGACCCAGCCAGAACCCGTGGGTGCTCAATCTCTGTGTTCACCTTCTGCGCGGCACGCCTGACGTCCTGGCGCTGTTTCGCGCCAATCCTTTTCCGCAACATCCGCCGCGCTATGTGCGTGCCGTGCTTTATAACTATGAGTTCACCGAACCCGCCGTCCGTGCCCACACCGGCCAGTACTGGCGCCGCGCCGTGTCCGATCTCTACCTCCCGCCGGTTTCGCTTCGCTCGGACAACCCTGTGCGTTAACCCCCGCATGAACTTGAAAAAAGCGGACTGGGCGGCGCTCGAACGACTGCGCGCGGGCTTTCTTAATGGCACCACGTCGCGTGCGCCTTACTGGCAATCGCCCGCCGATCTCGCGGCCTACGATACCACCTATGGGGAGCGCATCGGCTGGAAATGGGATGCCGTCCTCGGCGAGCTGCGCCTGCGTGGCTGGATCCCTCCGACCGGCGGCGCCGTGCTTGACTGGGGCTGCGGCAGCGGGGTGGCCGGTCGGCGGGTCGTGAAATTTTTCGGCCAGGAAAAATTCTCCGCTCTGCGTCTGCACGATCATTCGCCGTTTGCCCTCGATTTCGCCACCGAAGCCGCCCGCCAGGCGTTTCCCCACCTCACCGTGGATCGCTGGCGCGATGACGGCCCGTCCATCGGCCTGATCGTCATCAGCCATGTGCTCAACGAACTTGAGCCTGCGGCCCGCACCGGCCTGCTCGCGCTTGTCCGCCGTGCCCAGGCCGTGCTCTGGGTCGAGCCCGGCACCCACGCGGACAGCCGGGCTCTTCAGCAAATTCATGATGAACTTCGCGGCGAGTTTCGCATCATCGCACCTTGCACCCATCAAGCCGCCTGCGGCCTGCTAGTCCCCGGCCGTGAACGCGATTGGTGCCATCATTTTGCCGCCCCGGCGCCGGAAGCCTTCACCAACAGCGACTGGGTGAAATTCGGCCAGCGTGCCAGCATCGATCTGCGCAGCCTGCCCTACAGTTTTCTCGTGCTCGACCGCCAGCCCGGCGCCCCCCCGCCCCCCGCCGGCCTTGCGCGCATCATCGGCCGGCCCAAGCACTTCAAGCCCTACGCCCGGTTCCTCAACTGCGACGCCGACGGCGTGGAAGACCTCGCTTTGCAAAAACGCGACGACCCCGCGCTCTTCAAGCAGCTCGATCGCACCCCCGGTCCGCTGCTCTACCGCTGGCGCCGCGAAGGCCCGCATTTGCTCGGCGGTGAGCCCTTCGGCCCTGAGCCCCGCACTTGACTCCCGGCGGCAGGCCTGAATCCTTGACCTCTCCTCTTTTCACCATGGGCCAACAATCCAACAAAGTCATCAAACGTAAACGCCGCGCCGCTTATCTCAAACGCCGCAAGGCCCGCACTCCCGCCACGAAGAAGAAGTAAGGCTGCGTCCGCCGCTTCCGCTTTCAACACCGCGGCCCGCGCCGCGGTTTTTTCGTCGCTGAACGCATCGCGTCCCACCAGAATTTTTTCATGATCAAAGTCAGCCTCATCTCGCTCGGCTGCGCCAAGAACCTCGTGGACAGCGAAATCATGGTCGGCCACCTCCACCAGGCCGGCATGCAGGTCGTGCCCGAGGCCGAGCAGGCCGACGTGGTCATCGTCAACACCTGCTCGTTCATTGACTCATCGAAGGAGGAGTCGATCGGCCACATCCTCGAGGTGCACCAGCAGCGCGGCCTGCGCAAGCGCCGCCGCGGGCAGAAACTCATCGTTGCCGGCTGCATGTCGCAGCGCTTCGCGAAAAACCTGCCCGGCGAAATGCCCGAGGTGGACGCCTTCATCGGGCTCGACCAGATCACGAAAGTCGCGCCGATCATCGAGGAAATCTACGCGAAGGAGCGCGGCTCGGCCGAGGCACCGGCCTCGTTTGTCACGCCCCGCTCGACCTACATCCCCGATTACGATACGCCGCGCTTCCGGCTCACCCCGCGGCACTTCGCCTACATGAAAATCGCCGAGGGCTGCAACCACCCGTGCACCTTCTGCATCATCCCGCAAATCCGCGGACGCCACCGCAGCCGCACTGTCGAGAGTGTCGTGGCCGAGGCGCGCCGGCTCGTGGCAGAGGGCGTGAAAGAGCTCAACCTGATTTCACAGGACACGACCTTCTTCGGCATGGACCGCTGGGAGGAACGGCCCAATCCGCGCACGCCCGTCGATTCCTCGCGCGGCGACGCGCTCACGACGCTGCTGCACGAGCTCAGCGCGATCGAGGGCGACTTCTGGATCCGCCTGCTCTACACGCACCCGGCGCACTGGAGCGACGAGCTCATCGCCACCATCGCCGCCTGCCCGAAGGTCGCACGTTATGTTGACATGCCGTTGCAGCATATCAGCGACCGGATGCTCGGCCTGATGCAGCGCGAAACCAGCGGCGATTATATCCGTGACCTGGTCAAGCGCATCCGCGCGGGCATCCCCGGCATCGCGCTGCGCACCACTTTCATCGTCGGGTTTCCCGGCGAGACCGAGGCCGACGTGGACGAGCTGTGCGATTTCATCCGCGAGGTGAAATTTGAACGTCTCGGCGTCTTCCGCTACTCGCAGGAGGAAGGCACGCGCGCCGCGAAGATGGCGGAGCAGGTTCCCGCTAAGGAAAAGGAACGGCGCTGGCACCGCGTCATGGCCCTGCAGAAGGACATCGCCGCGCAGGTGAGCGCAAGCTACGCCGGTCGCACGCTGAAAGTCCTGGTCGAGGAGCCCGGCATCGCCCGGGGCGAAGCCGATGCACCCGACATCGACGGCCGCGTTTACGTGCCGCGTGAACTGCCCGTCAGCGAATTTGCCGAGGTGAAGATCACCGGCTATCACGACTATGATCTGCTCGCGCTGCCCAAGGGCAAAAAACCGGCGGAGTTCAAAGTCGCCAAGCAAGCGCAATGAAATTAATCGACGGCCAGGGGAATAAAGACCCGCACGCCTAGTCAAGTATCCCGGCTTCTGAACTGAATCATGAGCACATCCCCTGCTTTCAAAGAGTGGCATGTGATCGTCGAGGCGCTCGGCGCGGGGGAACAGATTTTGATCATTCGCAAGGGTGGCATCGCCGAAGGCCAGGGCGGATTCCAGATGAAGGCGGAAAAATTCTGGCTGTTCCCCACACGCTTTCACGAGCAACTCGCCCGAACCAAACCGGCAGCCGAAAAATTTTTCGACCATCTGCCGCCGGACACAGGACAGGTTGAGCTGCACTATTTCGCCGAGGTCGCCCGGCAGGCGTTTCTTTCCGATTGGGCGGTCGTCGCCGCGCTTGACCCGTTCCATCTCTGGTCGGAAGCAACGGTGCGTGAACGGTTCGACTGGGCCCGGCCGCCGGGGCTGCATGCTTTTGCCGTGCGCGTACACCGGTTGAACAAGGCCGTTCCGCTCGAAGTGACGCCGGCAATGGCTGGCTGTAAATCCTGGGTTGATCTGCCGCTCGATTTCGCGACGCAAGCCAGCGAACCGGTGCTCGGCGAAGAAGATTTCAGCCGCCGGCTGGCCGAAATCGGATTCCCGGCTTAGCGCGCCGATTTTGCGGCCGCGGCGAATTTCGGAATGATGCCGTCGAAGGAACCATTGGTAAAAAATGCGATGACCTGCGGCCGGCCGGCCGGCGCCAGCGCATCGGCCTGAAGTTTGGCCAGCAGCGCCTGGTTGTCCGCGAATGCATGGGCATGCACGCCCTGTGCTTCGAGCTGCTGGGCGACCGCCTCCGTGTCGAAGCGTTCGCCCGCGGCGAGTTTTTCCGCGCGGTTGACCGCGCCCAGATAAACCTCGTCAGCCATGGCCAGTGCGCGCATGAAGCCCGCCTGCAACGCCTGGGTGCGCGCCGTGTTGCTGCGCGGCTCAAAGACCGCCGTCAGCACCGCCCCGGGAAAACGCGCGCGAAACGCATGCAGCGTCTCCGCCAGCGCCGTCGGGTGGTGGCCAAAATCCTCGATGACGTTCAGCCGCGGCGTGCTGGCCAGAATCTCCTGGCGGCGCTTTACGCCGCGAAAATCAGCCAGGGCGTCGAGCCGCAGCACTGTGGGATTTTTCTCATCGAGCGCGAGGCCGGCGGCGCAGGCGGCCACGGCGGCGTTGCGGGCGTTGAACAGCCCGGGCTGCGACCATTTGACCTCCGCCCATGGCGTGCCTCGCCAGATGAGCTGGAAGCGGGCGCCATCGGGCGATTCGGAAAAATCGGCGATGCGCAGGTCATTGTCCGCTCCCGTGCCCACGCGCACAACGCGCGTCCATGGCAGCGGGCCAAGCGCCCGCAGATTATCGTCGTCGCCGTTCATCACCACGAAGCCGCTGCGCGGCACAATGCGGGTGAGATGGCTGAAGGTGCGCTGCACGTCGGCGAGATCGCGAAAAATGTCGGCGTGGTCGAACTCGAGGTTGTTGATCACGGCGATGTGCGGCGCATAATGGATGAACTTGCTGCGCTTGTCGAAAAATGCGCTGTCGTATTCGTCGCCCTCGATGACGAAGGGGTCGGCCGCCAGGCCCGAATGGCTGCCGGTGGGCGGATCCTGGGGCACGCCGCCAATAAGGTAGCCGGGGTCGCGGCCATTGGCGCGGAGCAAAAACGCGGCCAGCGACGTGGTGGTCGTCTTGCCGTGCGTGCCGCAGATGACAAGGTTGCGCCGTTTCTTCAGGACAAATTCGTACAGCATCGCGGGCAGCGATGTGAACGGCAGTGCGCGGGTGTCGAGCAGCCATTCGATCTCCGCATTGCCACGCGACATCGCGTTGCCGATGACGACGAGATCGGGCGCAAGCTTTTCGAGGCGCGCCGGGGCGTAACCCTCGTGCACGGCGATGCCCGCCCCCGCCAGCACCGTGCTCATGGGCGGATAGACGCCGGCGTCCGCGCCCAGCACCTCGTGGCCCGCGGCGCGTGCGAGCAGCGCGGCGTTGCCCATCGCCGTGCCGCAGATGCCCATGAAGTAAATCTTCAATTTCTTGTTTCCTAGATTTGATCCGGCGCTGGCGAAAGAACAATGTTTAAGGCGTCTCCCTCCGGCTTGGGATCATTTCTGATCACCGCTGTCCTGCGCTTCTTGCGCAGCGCGCGCTTGAGCCAGATTATTGATCGCCCTTGTATAATTCGGTTGAAGCCGGACAGCCTCTTTTAGGTGTGCGATTGCCTCCGGTATTTGCCCCAACTGGAGCAACGTCATGCCAAGGTTGTTGTGCGCCTCGGCGAAGTCAGGCTCAAGCTGGACGGCTTTTTCCAATTGTTGCACGGCCTCGCCGAGCTGGCCAGCCTGAGTCAGGACGTTTCCCTGCCAATAGTAAGCCGGGGCATAATCGGACTTCAGGATTTGCGCGCGCTGAAAATGCTCCGCCGCTTCCATCGCCCGCCCCATTTGAAACAAAACGATCCCGACGTGCGTATGTGAGACCGGATCATTGGGCTCGAACCGGAGAGCGTCCTCATATTCGGACAGAGCATCCGACAGACGATCGACCTGCACGTACGCATCGCCCAAGTTCAGGTGCGCATCGGCATAGCTGGGCTTGATGCGCAGCGCCGCCTGGTACTGGCCGATGGCTTCCGCAATACGGCCGGCCTGCAGCAGCACCACGCCCAAGTTATAATGCGCTTCGACATCATCGGCGTTGAGCCGCAAAGCTTCGTCGTACTGGCTTATCGCTGCGGCAACCTGTCCTGTTTTTGCAAGGGCAATTCCAAGGCTGTCATGCGCTTGGGAATAATCGGGATTCAAGCGCAACGCTTCTTCAAACTGCGCGACCGCCTCGGGCAGACGGTCTGCCCGAAGAAACACCATGCCCAAATTGTAATGCGTGCTGGGATCATCCGGTTCGAGTTTTATCGCAGTCCTGCAGTGTCCGATGGCCTCATCCGTTTGACCCAGATGGGCGAGCACGACGCCCAGGTTGTTGTGTGCCTCGGCATAATTGGGATTCCGCCTTAATGCTTCCTGGTATTGCGCCAAGGCCTCCGTCATTTGGCCCAATTTCTCAAGAGCGCGGCCCAAGTTGTAATGCTCCCGTGGATCGTTAGGCGCGAGATCAACCGCTTTTTTGTATTCCTGAAGAGCTTCCTCCGTCCGGCCATTGTCGTCCAGGGCATTACCCAAGCTGTCGTGCCCACGTGCGTTTCCCGGACATTTTGCGACGGTATCGCTCCAAATCGACATCCGGCTTTGATAGTCCATATTCCGGCGGCCAGTGAGAAATCCTAGGCCGATCGCGGACCCAAGCAGCAGCGGCAGTATCCGTCGGCCGGCAAGAGAATACAACCCCAGCACAATCAGCGCGATCACGGCCGCAAGCGGCAAATACATGCGATTTTCCGCCATGGGCTGGCCATTCACCGGCACCACGCTTGAGGTCGGGGCGAGAATCACGAAAACCCAGCCGCCCACAAAGCCGGGAACTGGCCAACGCCACAATCCCACCAACGTGGCCGTCGCCAATCCAGCCAGCACAAGGACGTAAGGGATTGCCTCTCCGGCATGTTTCATCACCTCCGGGCCATAGTCGAAAACCAAGGGGTGCGGCCAGACCGTCAGCTCCAAATATTGCACTATGACCCAACATTCCGTCATCGCGTAAGCCCACCAGCTGACCCCGCGGTCAAAGCCGACCCCGCGGTCATGCAAGCCAGTCATAAGACAGCCCAGCAGGATCCAAGAACTCGCCAGACCGAGATAAAACCGCCAGCGCCGCCGCCATGCCTGCGAGAAGCTCCCGGCGAAAAACGTCCGATCATAGAGCATCACCATCAATGGAGCCGAAGCCATCACCTCTTTCGTAGCCATGCCGAGCAGACAGGCGGTTAAAGCCAGTACGAACCAAGACCGGGATGCCGAAGATTCCGCCCCGCGGGCAAAACAGTAAAGCGTCAGCAAATACCATAAGGCCATGAGCGATTCCGCCCGCTGCGATATGTAGGTCACCGATTCGGTTTGCAGCGGGTGAAGCATCCACAAGGATGCCACCACAAATGCCAAAGGCATTGCCGCTTCCCTAAGACGGGCGGGCAACACTGGCCGCAAAAGCGTCCGCCTCACCAAGCCAAATAAGGTCAGGCCGGCAAGAGCGTGAATGATTATATTAAATAAATGGTAACCCTGGACCGCAGTGCCATCCATTGCATAATTCAGGGCGTACGAAAAATTCAGCAGCGGACGGCCTCCCACCCCCGCGTGAACCGGAGGAGACAATCCCGTCCAGAGATGCTGGATCGTGCGATTGCCCAAAATCGAGGTCGTGTCGTCGAGAACGAACGTGCATGAAAAACTATTCCCGTACGCCGCCAATACCGCCAAGACGAGGCCGCACCCTAGCAAAAATGCCTGTAATCGAAAAGCTGCTAAAACCGGCACAGGAGTGCTGACTTGGATGGCAGCCGGTGCTTTCGCTGGGTTTTTCAAGGCTTAAGACTGAAAATTCAAGCCTGCCGTTCTTGCAATAGAATAGGAAAAACCCGCCTGCCTGCGCTCACCACGCCGGGCAAATCCGGATGGCACAAGCCCGGACAGGCGCTTGTGCCACCGCCGCATTTTGCCGGCCACCAACAACCATGCTTTGCTCAGTCCAAAGAAAGCAGGGTCAGCTTCAGCACGATCGGTGTACCGGCGGCAACCGTCACGCGGGCCGTGTGCGTGGCTGGATCATATGTCACCGGTGTCTTTTGCCCATTGAGGGTCGCGGCCACTACCGCCCTGCTGCAATGTGCATCCACCACGGCATCGACCGCCAGCGCAGGAGCGGTGACGGCAATCTCATCGGCGGTGTTCGCCAGCCCGATGGCCTTGCTTTGGTTTTTGTCCTGCGAATCGACGAATTCAAAATCCGTGCTCTCACCCGCGCGGCCGGCGGCCACGTGCACGACCAGGGATGGCGGAGTGGCCTTCAGCCACGCCCGTTCATTGCCAATCAGGGGCGCCATGCCGGTGACGTAGATCGAATTGTCGCGGACAAAGACCGGGATATGCTCATAGGGCGCCGTGACCTCAATAGTCTGACGGCCCTTGTAAGTTTGCGCCGGATTATAGAAATCATACCACGTGCCGGCGGGAAGATAAACCGGGCGCTTCCCGCCCGGCTCCGTGATCGGTGCCACGAGAAAAGCGGAGCCCAACAGGTATTCATCCGCCACGGCATACGTGGCCGGATCATCCGGCCAGACGTAGGCCAGCGGCTTCATCAGGACGCCATGGCGGGCGCTGGTGTGCGAGAGCGAATAAAGGTACGGCAGCAACTGCATGCGCTCTTCGCACGCGGTGCGAAAGGCTGCCTGCAGCTTTTCACTGCAAACCCAAGGTGGACGGTCCGGCAGGCGCCCGGGATCGTTGTCAATTTTGATTTCAAACAAGCCGCTCCATGAACTGAACTGCAACCAGCGCGCATAAAGCTCCTCGTCGATCTGCTTGCCAAGATAGCCGCCCGTATCCGAGCCCCAGATCGGAAAGCCCATGAAGCCGCAGCGGATGGCATTGGCGAGATTGCTGCCGAGCCCATCCCAGTTCGACCGGACGTCGCCACCCCATAACGCCGTCAGGTGCGACTGGGTCCGCTGGACGGCGCCGCGCGCAAAATTGCAGTTATCGTCGCCCCACGCGCGCGTGAGGAATTCGTCGATGACCTTGGCGTAAAGATAGAGGTATTTGTTGCGGGATTCGTTGGCGTCGGTGCCGTCCTTCCATGGCGCCATCTCGGGCAGGTATTCCTCGGCGCGATCCATCTTGTGGCCGCGCACGCCCGCCGCGTACTGCACGCCAAGCCGGCGCTCGAACTCTTTCACGGCATCAGGATTGCTCAAGTCGAGGTAGCCGCGGTCGCCGGGCAGCAGACCCGGGAAATCCGGGTCGCCGAAGGTCATCGGCCCGATCCAGGTCATGAACTTCAGGTCGTAATCGTGATCCAGCTTTCCAATCCAGTCCTTCGGGTTGGCGAACTTCGCGCTGAAATTCATTTTTCCCCAGTCGTTGGTGCCATCGCTGTAGGGCCGGTCGACCCACCAGGAGGTGAAGGGAATGCGCAGGTCCGTCATGTGTTTGACGTCTTCGAGAATTTCGGCCGCGTCCTTGTTCTCGTCGCGCCAGCCAATCGGCCCCAGGGCCCAGAGCGGCGGAGCCTTCGGCGCCCCAATGATCTTGTAATAGGCGCTCAGGATCTCATCTCCGTCCCGGCCGAACAGCACGTACCAGTCGAGCGCTCCCGTGCGGTGGGAAAGCTCCGTTTTGCCATTGATGCCGAGCGTGTAGCGCCCCCGGGCGAAAGTGTCGAAAAACGACGCGTAGCCCCGCGTGGTCATATAGAAGGGCGACCAGGCGGAGGCATAGTTCTCGTTGTATTCCGATTGCTCGCCGAGCGCCTCGACGTCCACCACCGCACCGCGCAGGTCCGGACTGCGGAGATTATCCGGGTAGAGCCGTTCCAAGACTCCGAAAAAATGGTCCTCGAGATCGCGCAGGTGGATCGTGGTATTCCAAGCCCAGTCGGGCTTGGCGTGAAACCGGAAGCCGCCCGCGACCGCCTCGATTTCGATGTCAACCGGCAGGTCGCCGATTTCATCGCGGTATTTGGCCGCCGAGGGATAAACAGCGTGCAGCGTGACGTGGTCCGCCGCTCGTGTCCCGACCGCCAGTGATTTGGGCGCCTTGAAATTGAAGTCGATCGACTGCACGTCCGCCGCCAGCGTGCCACCGTGCAGCAGCTGCAAATGGCCGTCCTCGAGGCGCACCTGCCCGTCGCCCGTCTCCAGCAGCACCTCCGCCCGGGCCGGGCCGGCCAGAGAGACGGCAATGAGCCCGCCAAGCATGGCTCGCTTCACGTGGCATTCGGATGACGACAGTCTTTCGAGGATATTTTTCATGGATTTGTGGAAGTATTGCGGGCAATCGCCCGGCCGCGCGAGAAAGCCGAAATCACAAAACATCACGGGAGCAGGGTGAAGTTCGAAGTGCTAGCGGCAACCGGAGCTGGTCAGTTATGCTAGTTAGACGAAAATCTCAACCCAGTGGACTAGCATTAATCGAGCGGGTAATTGCAAATTCTAGTCTAGACCAGATTCGCCGGATCCACGTCGAGCACCTGCACCAGGTCGTCCGGCCAGGAAAAACCGGCGCGGAGCTTCGCCAGTTCGGGCACGAGCTTCGTCACCGAGTGGGTGAAATACCAGAGCTGAAACCGGTACTCGTCCTTGATTTTCTCGATGGGCGCGGGCGCGGGGCCGCGCAGCTCGACGCGGCCGGCGAAGGTTTTCTCCACCAGCCGCGCCCACTGCTCCGCAAAAAACTTCAGCTTCTCCGGATTGGGCCCGCGGAAGAGATGGTGGATCAGGTGCCGGAACGGCGGATATCCGTATTCACGCCGCAACTTCAGCTCGGCCGCCGCGAAGCCCGCATAGTCGGCCTGGCGGGAAAACTGGACCGGCTCCGACTGGGGCGTGAAGGTCTGCACCACGACCTCGCCCGCACGGTCGCCGCGGCCGGCGCGGCCGGCGACCTGCACGAGGAGCTGGAATGTGCGCTCGTTGGCACGGAAGTCAGGCACGTGCATCGAGAGGTCGGCGTCGACAAGGCCGACCAGCGTGACGTTAGGAAAATCCAGTCCCTTGCCGATCATCTGCGTGCCGACCAGCACGTCGATCTTGCCGAGGCGAAAATCGCCCAGGATCTGCCGGAAGCGGTTTTTTTTGCCCATCGTGTCGGCGTCCATGCGCTCGATATGCGCGCGCGGCAGCACGCGGCGGACCGCCTCCTCGACGCGCTGGGTGCCAAGGCCGCGCCAGCGGATCTCCGGCGCGCCGCAGCTGGGACAGCGCGCCGGCGCGGGCCGCTGGTCGCCGCAAAGATGGCAGCGCAGCGTCTCGTCGGTGCGGTGGTACGTCAGCGCGATGCTGCAATGCGTGCACTCCTCGACGTGGCCGCATTTCACGCAGAGCATCGAGGACGAATAGCCGCGGCGGTTGATGAACAGGATCGTCTGCTCGCGCCGCTCGAAGCGCGCCTGCATCTCCTCGACCAGCCGGCGCGAAAGCGTCGTCAGCCCGCGCGAGCGCATGACCTCGATGCGCATGTCCACGACGTCGATGATCGGCATCTTTTTTTCGTCCACCCGGTGCGGCAGCGTGTGCAGGTGGTATTTGCCGGCCTGGGCATTGGCGTAGCTTTCGAGGGAAGGCGTGGCCGAGCCCAGCAGGCACATCGCACCCGCGAGTTTCGCCCGCATCACGGCGACATCGCGCCCATGGTAGCGCGGGGTCTCGTCCTGCTTGTAGGCCGGCTCATGTTCCTCATCGACGACGATGAGCCGGAGATTTTGCACGGGCGCGAAAACAGCCGAGCGGGCGCCCACGACCACCCTCGCCTCGCCCGTCGCCAGCGCCAGCCAGCCGTCGAGCCGTTCGCCTTCGCTCAAATGGCTGTGCCAGACGACGGTCGCGTGGCCGGGCGCGATGGCCCCCAGCCGGCTGCGCAGGCGCGCGACGGTCTGCGGGGTGAGCGCGACCTCGGGCACGAGGAAAACCACCCCGCCGCCGCCCGCGAGCACGCGCTCGATCGCCCGCAGGTACACCTCGGTCTTGCCCGAGCCGGTGACACCGTGCAGCAGGTGCGTGCAGAACTTTCCTTCGTCCAGGCCCGCCGCCACGGCCTCCACCACCATGCCTTGCTCGGCGTTGAGCGCCAGCGGCTGCGCCGCCACGAGTTCGCCGTGCGCCCACTCGTCGGCATAGGCCACACGTTCGACCCGGCGCGTCTCCTCCCGCGCCGCACCGCGCTTCACGAGGGCGGCGGCAACGGCGGCGGTCAGGCCGAGACGGCTGAGCACGAGCGATTTCTTTTGCGGACGGAACTGCTGCTCCAGGAATTGATAGAGCCGCGCCTGCTGCGGTGCGCGTTTTTCAAGCTTCGTCAACTCCTCCGCGGAGAGCCGCTGGGCAAATGCGAGGAATTTTTCCTGCTTGAGGCTCGCGCCGCGGCGCACCGCGGCGGGCAGCATCGTTTCAATGACCAGGTCGAGCGGCGCGGCATAGTAGTTTGCCAGCCAGCGGGCGAGTTCGAGCAGGTCGGGCGGCAGCGCGGGAAACGGGTACACCGCCTGCAAGAGCGTCTTCAGCTTATCCAGCGGAAAATCCCGCGGCTCACCAATTTCGGCGACGATCCCCAGATGGTGGCGGTTGAGCAGCGGCACGCGCACCAGCGAACCCACGCCGACACTCCCGCGCAGCGCCTCGGGCACGCGGTAGTGCAGCAGTTTGTCGAAGCCCGCGAGCGGGTGCACGCCGACGATCATGAGGCGGTCATGGCGCGGTGGGCGCCCACAGGCAAGCGCGACACGAACGGATTGACAGGCCCCGGGGCGCTGCCGACATTTGCGGCGTGAGCATCAACGCGGCCTGCGAAAAGTTTAAAACCTACCTCGCCAACCAGGGTCTGCGCGTCACCAACCAGCGGCTGGCCATCTTCGACGCGGCCTTCGCGCAGAAGGAGCATTTCACCGCCGAGGAGCTGCTCGACCACGCCCGCGCCATCGACGACTCGGTCTCGCGCGCGACGGTTTACCGCACGCTGCCCATCATGACCGAAAGCTCCCTGCTGCGCGAGGTGGACATCGGCGCGGGCGAAAAATACTACGTGCCCAACCGCGAAAACTCCACGCAGCAGGCCCAGGTCATCTGCCTCGACTGCGAGAAGATCTTCGAGATCAGCGCCCCTTTCATGGAGTGGTACGGCAGCACCGTGTCGTCCAAGCTCAACCTCACGCCCGTGTCGCAGCGCCTGCAGGTGAGCGCGCATTGCAACACCCTCCGCCTGACCGGTGCGTGCAAGAACCGCAATTAGTCTTTCCTCCGACCATGTCCTCGCAAAAAAAATCCGACCCGGAGTTCGACATAAAATTTTTCGAATCGGTCCATCGCCGCGACCCGCGCTACACCGACGTGATCGAAATCCTCGGCGGGCTCTACACGAAAACCGGCCGCGTCAACGACGGCCTGCGCATGGACCGCAAGCTCGTGCGCCTGGAGCCCGACAACGCCACGGCGCACTACAACCTCGCCTGCAGCCTCGCGCTCGTGAAACGCAACGCCGACGCCCTCCGCTCGCTTGAGCACGCTATTTCGCTCGGATATAATGACGCCGACTGGATGCAGCAGGATCCCGATCTGGAAGGCCTGAAAAAATCGCCGGCTTTCAAGAAGCTGCTCGCCAAGCTCAAGCCGCAGGACTGAGTTTCGACCAGAAGGCACGGGGGCCGCCTCAAAATTATCCCCGCGCCTTTGCGTCCCGGCATCTTCGCGCTAACTTTCCCCATGCCTGTCGTCCTCGACTACGAACCGCTCGTCCTGCCACCGCGCACCGGCGCGCCCGAGCCGCTCACGCCGATCCAGGAGGAAATCCTCGCATTCAAGCGCGCGCGCAACGCCGTCATCCTCGCGCACAACTACCAGGTCGAGTCCATCCAGCGCGTGGCCGACTACGTGGGCGACTCGCTCGGCCTCTCCTACCAGGCGCAGGCGGCCAAAGCCGAGGTGATCCTTTTCTGCGGCGTGCACTTTATGGCCGAGACCGCGAAGATCGTGAACCCCGCGCGCACCGTGCTTCTGCCCGACCTCAACGCCGGCTGTTCGCTTTCCGACTCCTGCCCGGCCGAGCGCCTCGCAGCTTACAAGGCGGCGCACCCCGAGGTTTACGTCGTCGCCTACATCAACTGCTCCGCCGGGGTGAAGGCGCTCAGCGACGTCATCTGCACGAGCGGCAATGCCGTGAAAATCGTCAACCGCGTGCCCGCCGATCGCGAGATCCTGTTCGTTCCCGACCAGAACCTCGGCCAGTGGGTCGCGCAAAAAACCGGCCGCAAGATGCGCCTCTGGCCGGGCAATTGCTACGCCCACGTGCAGTTCACCGTGCACGCGATCGAGAAGATCCGCGCCCGGTTTCCCGGCGCACCCGTCGTCGCCCACCCCGAGTGCGTGCAAGCCGTGCGCGACATCGCCGACGAGGTGTGCAGCACGGAGCTCATGGTGAAATTTTCGCGCGAACATCCCGCCCGGGAAATCATCGTCGTGACCGAAAGCGGCATGCTCCACCGCCTGCGCCGCGAGGTGCCGGACAAAACCTTCATCGCCGGGCCGACCGACACCTGCGCCTGCAACGACTGCCGGTTCATGAAAATGAACACCATTGAGAAAGTGCGCGACGCGCTGAAAAATCTCGCGCCGGAAATCGACGTACCCGAACCGGTGCGCAGCCAGGCCCTCGTGCCCATCCAGCGCATGCTGGAGTGGAGCCGGGGCTGAGTTGACGCGGGATCAGTCATCGCCGCCGTTTGATGCCAGAGCCTACTGCTGTGCGGGAGTGAGTTAAGAAGGGCTGATACTGAATGTACGAGCCGGACATGGAGAGGAATGGTATGCGCTGTGCTGTTGCCTGATTGGCAACAAAGTTGCCAAATATGACGAACAGCCTCCCTGACCCTGTCCAAATCCGACTGACGTCCTTCAGCGTCCGGCTGAAAGAACTCCGCACCGACCGCGGCTGGACGCTCGAGCAACTCGCCCGCCGCAGCGGGCTTTCCAAGCCCTTCCTCTCCCGCCTCGAATCGGGCGACCGCCAGGTCTCGATCGCAGCCGCGCTCACACTCGCGCGCATCTTCGGTGTCTCTCTCGATTTTCTTTTCGAAAGTCCGCTGGCGTCCGAGCCCTGTGTCGTCGTTCGTGCCGACGCTGCCGTCGAACGCCGGGCAAACGGGCTCCGTTATGCCGCGTTGTCCAATCCCGACCGTTTTTTCTGCCTGCAGCCTGTGCTGGTGACGGTGCCGGCGAACCGGCCGGGCAATGAACACTTCCAGCACGAAGGCGAGGAATGGCTCCATGTTGTCGCGGGCCGGCTGACGGTTTCCATCGCGGGCGACACCTACGATTTGGAGCCGGGCGATTCGGCCCATTTTGACTCACGTCTGCCACACCGGCTGATCGCGCGTGGGGGCCGGGAGGTAAAGGTGCTGCTCGTCGCCGCCGCCCCGCCACCGGTGCGCGCGGGCGCCCCGGTGCGACCGGCGCGGCACCCGGGTCTGCCCGGGCCCTGAGATCCTGCTTTCGCGAAATTTCAGCAAATATTCCCCTCTCTCCGTCTCCAAAAAATCCCTGGTTAGCTTTCGTTTCGCATCTGCAATGTCACAATCAAAGCAAAGGTCATCATGAACCAGGCATCAGATTCACCCTCGGGGTCTATGAACCCCAGTCTTAAACCGAAAGTCCTCAACTTCGTGGAGCTCTGGGCACAGAATATCGCAATGATATCCCCGACCATGACCGCCGCGTTGATCGTGCCGCTCATGTTTTCCAATTCCGGAAACATGAGCTGGCTCTCCTACGCCGTGGCGACCGTCATGCTCTTGTTTGTCGCCTACAACCTGAACCAGTTCGCCCGGCGCGGCGCCGGCACCGGATCGATGTACAGCTACACCTGTTCCGGCTTGGGCGCAGGCGCCGGTTCGATGTGCGGGTGGTGCCTGGTCTGGGCCTACCTCTTCATCGGGATCGCGGGAACCACTGGCTTCACCATTTTTGCCGACACGCTTCTACAGATGGTTCACATTCACGCCCCGCCGGTGTTGCTGTTTGCAGTCTGCGTGGGCGGATGTTTTTACGTCGCTTACCAGGATATCAAGATCTCAACGATCGTTTCGCTCGTGCTCGAGGGAATCTCGGTCCTGTTCATCTTGATCCTCGCCTTCATCGTTCTCGGCAAAACGCAATTCGCCCCCGATCCGGCACAGTTCGACTTTAAGAGCGTCACCCATTCCAGCCTCGGTCTCGGAATAGTGGTCGCCATCTTCAGCCTGGTCGGGTTCGAGAGTTCGACCGCCTTTGGCGATGAAGCCAAGGATCCGCTGAAAACGATTCCACGTTCCATCATCTGGAGTCTGATCGCCACCGGTTTGTTCTTCGTCTTTATTACCTATGTCGAGGTGCTGGGCACGCATGGCTACAGCCAGACGCTCGACCAGCTCGGCGCCCCCCTCAACACGCTCGCCGAACGGTATGGCGTCAGCGCCTTCGCACCGGTCGTATCGGCGGGAGCCATGTTAAGCTTCTTCGCGCTGGCGCTTGCCTGCATCAATTCGGGCGCCCGGGTGATGTTCGCAATGGGTCGGCATGACTTTTTTCCCAAGTCGACCAGTTCCGTCCACAAAGTGCATGAAACCCCGCACGTCGCCCTCGCGGTCATGAGCGTCCTGGTGTTCGGAGTCGCGACGGTGTGCAAAATGAAACACTTCGGCTTGGAAGTGCTCGATATCTAAATGATGCGGG